>Ga0307479_10002381_pt1 | contig 17085 bp, 12 predicted proteins | sample atmos_gasesECM4C_FD_203743 | JGI IMG/M metagenome (GOLD analysis project Ga0307479, IMG submission 203743) | Hardwood forest soil microbial communities from Morgan-Monroe State Forest, Indiana, United States - atmos_gasesECM4C_515 | ecosystem: Environmental > Terrestrial > Soil > Temperate... | reverse complement strand
CGATGGGATTGGACCCTCGCATCGGTGACCAATTCCTGCGCGCCGGGCTGGGCTTTGGCGGCTTTTGCTTTCCAAAGGACTTGCAGGCGTTTGTTCACCTGGCCGGCACCGTGGGAGTGGATTTCGACATTCTAAAGGCGGCTGAGCGCGTCAACAAACAACGCATCGAGCGGTTTTTCGAAAAGGTGCGCCGGGCTCTGTGGGTGGTCAAGGGCAAACGCGTTGCGGTGCTCGGGCTGGCCTTCAAAGCGAATACCGACGACATCCGATTCTCGCCGGCGCTGGAAGTGGTTAAGGAACTGCTTAGGCAAGGAGCGCAGGTGCAAGCCACGGACCCGGAAGCCATTTCCAGAGCGAAGGCTTTGTTTCCCGGGGTCAGTTATCACGAAGATCCATACGAAGCTTTGCGCGACGCGGAAGCGGCGCTGGTCTGCACGGAGTGGGACGTATTCCGGGACCTGGATTGGGAGCGCGCGGGAAAACTCATGGCGCGGCGCCTTGTGGTCGACGGCAGAAACCTCTATTCGCCGTCGCGGATGCGCGAGCTGGGATTTGAATACTATTCGTTCGGGCGTGAATAATTTCCAGCGATCCGCGGGAAAAGCGAAGAGCGCTACTAGGCGCCGGCGGTCTGTTTGCTTGCGAAATATTCTTTGAAATAGTCCAGCGTGGTGCGCAAGCCTTCTTCTAGTCCGATCTTCGGTTCCCAACCTAGGATGCGCTTGGCTTTGCTGATGTCCGGGCAGCGTTGTTTGGGGTCATCCTGCGGCAAAGGCTCGAAAATGATCTTCGGCGCATTTTCGAAATGGGTGCGAATGCGTTCCGCGAATTGGAGAATAGTGATTTCCTGCGGATTGCCGATATTCACGGGCAAATGCTCATCGGACAGCATCAAGCGGTAGATTCCTTCAATCAAGTCGGAAACGTAACAGAAGCTGCGGGTCTGCTTGCCATCGCCGTAGACCGTGAGCGGCTTGCCGGTGAGAGCCTGTTGAACAAAGTTCGGGAGGGCGCGGCCGTCGTTGAGACGCATGCGGGGCCCATAGGTATTGAAAATTCGCACGATGTGCGTGTCCACGCCGTGGTAGCGGTGATAGGCCATAGTCATGGCTTCAGCGTAACGCTTGGCTTCGTCGTAGACCCCGCGCGGACCGATCGAGTTCACGTGACCCCAGTAGGTTTCCGGCTGCGGAGAAACTTCTGGGTCACCGTAGCATTCGCTGGTGGAAGCCAGAAAAAATTTAGCCTTTTTTGCCAGGGCGAGGCCGAGCGCGTTGTGAGTACCCAGGGCGCCGACCTTTAGAGTTTGAATAGGTAATTTCAAATAATCGACGGGGCTGGCGGGGGAAGCGAAGTGCAGGACGTAGTCAACCGGGCCGGCAACTTCGATGTAGTTGCAGACGTCCGCGCGCGCGATGCGGAAGCGGGGGTGCTTCAGCAGGTGACCGACATTCGATTCCGCGCCGGTGACCAAGTTGTCCAGGACGAGCACGTCCCATCCTTCAGCGATCAAGCGATCGCAGAGATGCGAACCCAGAAAGCCGGCTCCGCCGGTAACGACTGCACGCATGCATCCTCCCAAGGAACGCCAATCATTGATTTTATCGCGCCCGGTAGCGATTGACCACATTGGCGGGCCGCGATACCATGCGCGCGCTTGCTTATGCACAGCAGCGCAGATGCACCGCACGCCCGGATGCGCCACTTGGCTGGCGCGATTCTTCTGACCTTGGTCAGTGGGGTAATCGCCTTCACTGCGGTCATTTTTCTTGTCGTGGGCCGGTGGCTGGTTGTCGAAGATCCGCTGGACAAGGCCCAAGCAATCGTGGTCCTTAGCGGTCGAATCCCGATGCGGGCCAAAGAAGCGGCGCGCTTGTACAATGCCGCCTATGCACCGCAGGTCTGGCTGACGCGCGTCAATGAACCTGCCGCCTCACTCCAGGAGATGCATATCCCGTACCTCGGAGAGGACTTTTTCAACTCGCGAGTCTTGATTCATGATGGTGTGCCATCGAATGCGATCCGGGTGATCGAGCCGCCCATAGACAATACGGCCGACGAAGTCCGGGCGATCGCAGCCGAATTGGAGCGAGAGAATGGTACTGCGGTTATTCTCGTGACCACGAAGGCGCACACGCGGAGGGTGCGAACGCTGTGGAGAGAGCTTGCGGGCGGACGAGGGCGAGCGATTGTGCGGGCGGCTTCCACTGACCCATTTGCGCCGGACCATTGGTGGCGGGCGACCGGCGATGCGCTGGACGTGGTGCGGGAAGTGCTGGGCCTCGTGAATGCATGGGCGGGCCTGCCTCTGCATCCTTCGCGATGAAGGGCGAATCAGAAGAAGAAAAACCTCTTGCGCCTGGGCGAGACCATTTCGTCTGGAATTTCCGGGACGTAGGGAAGATCGCGTCCTTCAAAGGCGGCCAGCGGGTTCTCAAGAAATAGTGCGCGTGCCTTCGCGTCGCCAAATTGCTTGCTGACCGCGTCGTACGCGGGCCGCAGACGCAGCGGCCTGCGCTTGGTGTTGTGCGCATCGCTCGCGACGAAGTGCACGAAGCCTTTCGCGATCCAGCACAGAGAATCCTCCTGCGCGCGCGGACCGAAGGTTCCGGTCAGCGAGCCGGCGGTTACCTGCACAAAGGAGCCCAGCCGCGCCCATTTTGCCAATCGTTCCGGCTGGTGGCGGAGAATGGTGTTGCGCTCCGGGTGGGTGATTATTGGCCGCAGTCCCTTGAGCTGCAAGGCGTGCAGGGCGTCGTCCATGGCGGGCGGGATGGAGATTTCGTTGAACTCGACGAGCAGGTAATCGTGCTGATTGATGCAGAAGCGCGAGGCGTCAGAGCGCAAAGCCTCGATATTTTCCGGGTTGAGATGAAAGTCGCATCCCGTAGCCAGGTTCAGCCGATCACCAATTTCGGTTTGCAGATGTTCGCGCAGGCGCTGCACCTGCGGATAATCGAATCGATAAGCGCTGCTGCAATGCGGCGTGGCGACGACATGGGTGATGCCGTCGGAAATCGCCGATTCGGCCATGGCCAGGGACTCTTCGATGACTTCGGGGCCGTCATCGATACCCGGCAAAATGTGGCAGTGCACATCCACCATGGGATCCTCGCCGCGCTAGCGCAGTGCTGTGATATCTGAATCGTCCGGTGCATCTGAGCGAACAACATTCATCCGCTGCTTGCGGAACGCTGGCTAAGTCTTCAACTGCCGGCTGGGAACCTAGGCGCGTGTCTAATATCTTGCTCCGTTTTGCCAGGCAATCGCAACGCTCGAACACGGGAGAACACTATTGCGCGTGTTTTTGCGCGCGAAGGTAACCCTGTTATATTTGTTCGGCTCTTCAGCGGGCGTAGCTGTCTGTATTCTCGAAACGGACCAGGAGTGCGAAGAGATTCATGCCAATTGACCGGAGACCTGAGTTCTTCAAGGGCGCCCAGCTAAAGGTCGCCACCATCGGATGCGGATATGTCGGCTTGCCGCTGGCGCTGCGTTTCGCGGAAGCCGGGCACAAGGTGACGGGATTCGACACCGACCCCAACAAAGTGAATATGCTGAACGCGGGGCGATCGTACATCGAGCATATTCCGCAGACGAAGATCCAGCAGTTCGTCAACAGCCGGCATTTTTCGGCGACGACGGATTTCGCGCGCTTGAAGGAAGCGGACGCCATCATCATTTGCGTACCGACTCCACTGGACGAGCGGCGCGAGCCGGACTTGAGTTACGTCGAGCAAACAGCCAGCTCGATTCAGCCACACCTGCAAAAGGGGCAGCTCGTGGTGCTGGAATCCACGACGTACCCCGGGACCACCGAAGAGTTGGTACTGCCGATTCTAGAGAAGAGCGGGTTACAGTGCCCCATTGCGGCGGGGCCGGAGAACGAGAACGTTGCATGCGACTTCTGGCTGGCGTTTTCTCCGGAGCGCGAAGATCCGGGGAATAAGCAGTATGGTTTGGCGCAAATCCCGAAAGTCGTCGGCGGTGTGAATCCGCCGAGCGGACGCGCGGCGGTGTCGCTCTACGCGCAGGTTGTGGCGCGTGTTGTTCCGGTAAGCTCCACGCGTGCGGCGGAGATGACGAAGTTGCTGGAAAATATTTTTCGCTGCGTGAACATCGCGATGGTGAATGAGCTGAAGATGCTCAGCCTGCGCATGGGCATCGATATCTGGGAAGTGATTGATGCCGCGGCGACGAAGCCGTTCGGCTTCATGCCTTTTTATCCGGGGCCGGGGCTTGGCGGGCACTGTATCCCGGTGGATCCGTTTTATCTTTCGTGGAAGGCGCGCGAGTATGACTTTTCGACCCGCTTCATCGAGCTTGCAGGTGAAGTGAACACAGCGATGCCGTATCACGTGGTTGACGCGGTTGCCGCTGCGCTGAACAATCACAAGAAGAGTCTGAAAGGCGCCAGGATTTTGATTTTGGGCGTGGCTTACAAGAAGGATGTGGACGATTTGCGCGAATCGCCGACGCTCAAGATCATGCAGCTGTTGCAAGGGCGCGGCGCACAGCTCGATTACAACGATCCGTATTTCCCGCAGCTGCATAAAATGCGGCATTACAATTACGAGCATATGAAATCCGTGCAGTTGAGTCCGCAGGTGATGGCTGGTTATGACGCGGTGATTGTGGCCACGGATCACTCTATCTATGATTACTCTGCGATCGTTGACGCCGCAAAGCTGGTGGTGGATACGCGCAACGCCACGCGCCGCGTGATGCGTAACCGCGACAAGATCGTGCTCTGCTAGGCGCAAATGACTGCGTCCACCGAAGAAATTCGCCGCCAGCTGGAGGAAAGCGCTCGCGTCAAGCAGGCTTTCTCCGATGTCTTGGTTCAAAGAATTCTGCAATTTGCGCAAAAATGCGCGGCCGCTTTGCGCGGCGGCGGCAAAGTCGTGTTCTTCGGCAACGGCGGCAGCGCTGCTGATGCGATGCACCTCGCGGCTGAGTTGGTGGTGAAATTGCGCGATGACCGGCGCGGGCTGTCGGCGCTGGCGTTGACCACCAATCCATCGGTATTGACGGCAGCCGGAAACGATTATGGGTTCGAGCAGATTTTCGCGCGGCAGATCGAATCGCTTGTTTCGGCGCAGGACGTGCTCGTTGCTCTCTCTACCAGCGGCGAGAGCGCAAATATCGTGCGAGGAATCGAAGCCGGGCGCGGGCGGCGCGCTTTCCTGGTGGCGCTCACAGGTGAGACAGGCGGTGCGCTGGCGAGCAAGGTGGATCTGCTGCTGAACGTTCCTTCGCGCGATCCCCAGCGCATTCAGGAAGCGCACATCACTATCGGGCACATCGCTTGCTCGCTTATCGAGCGGCTCGTTCTGCAGGAGTAACTGCGACTCCGCTTCCAGTTCTACTTCTATTTCATTTTCACCAAAGCTACCCGCGCGGTCGCGAACGGCATTACGGCTTCGAGCAGTACGGGGGTTCGCGCAGCGTCGCTGGCAAGATAAAGGGCGAAGTGGGCGTCCTTCAATTCCGCTCCCGCGTCGAACACGCGAATTTCGATCTTTGACGCGGAGAAACTGCCCGCCGGTACCGCAATATTCTGCGCTGTGCCGTCGAGCCTGGCCCTAACATCGTACAATTTGTGGCCGTCGTAGACCGGGCCGCGCACCTCGTGTGTCTTCGTCCAATCCACCGTGCGCAGATACTGCATCATGCCCAGGGGATCCCGCGTTCCTGGCACGACGTGGGTCTGCGTCACGTTTGCCGTGGCGCGCTCTGCGCCGGACGTCGTCATACGCTGGATGGATTCTTGTTTTTCTCCCCGCTCGTTTAAATGCATTTCGTATTGCAGGCTCGAGAGAGTGACGGCATCGCTGTAGGAATCAAACTGATCGTCGAGCTCGAATACCATGCGCAGAGGATTCTCCGTGCGCGCGAAGGCTTGCAAGTGCCACGCATTCTTCCCGAAGAAGTCGCGGCGACCGACAATTTGCAGACGCAGGTTACCGACGTTGCCGAGATTCGCCACGTCGGCGGCGAATTCGAGCACTTCACCGGGGCGCAAAGGCGCGTCTGCGTCCGCTGCTGCGACACGATTGCTCGGCTCGACAATTTTGGAGAGCGTGGGCGCAGCGGAAGCTCGCGTCGCTTTGTCCGCCGCTGGTCCGGGAGAAGCCGGAGGTGGTTGTGCGGCCTTCGACACGCGGTCGACGGCGCCAAGCCCATGCGCCCAATAATACGCTCCGGCGGCGCAGGCCAGCGCCGCTATTACGGCGATCGTTGCGGAGGGCTTGGTCATGCTATTAGTGTGAACCTGGTCTGAAACAAGCCGTTGCCTCTTGGCCTTCCGTCGTACAATACATTTTGCGCGCAGAGTGAGCGCTGAACAACCAGCGGAATCGGCGCCGGTCTGAGACTACCAAAACGCGACGCACTGGTTTTTCCGAGCGCGCTTTGCTTCCGCGGCAGTCATCCTGCCGCTGCAAAGCTTGAAGGAGGATTCCCTGAATGCGCTTCGTCGTGACAGGCGGCGCCGGCTTTATTGGGTCAAATACGGTGGACGAACTCGTGCGCCGCGGGCACGGCGTAGTGGTGCTGGATGATCTTTCTTCAGGCAAGGAAGAGAACCTCGCGGAAATCCGCAACAAAATCACGTTGATTAAGGGCAGCATCACGGATATCGAAGTGGTTCGTAAAGCGATGCACGAAGCCGAATATGTGGTGCACCTGGCGGCGCGCACTTCGGTCCCCAAATCGGTCAAAGATCCCATCGAAACGAACCGGATCAATATCGACGGCACGCTGAACGTCTTGGTCGCGGCACGCGACGCGAAAGTGAAGCGCATCGTCTTCGCGGCTTCCTCTTCCGTATACGGAGAAACGCCGACGCTTCCCAAGATCGAAAAGATGGAGCCGCAGCCCATTTCGCCCTATGGCGTCACAAAGTACGTCGGCGAGTTGTACGCGCAAACTTTCGGGCGGTGCTACGGACTGGAGAACGTGTCGTTGCGCTATTTCAATATCTTCGGTCCGCACCAGGACCCCAGCTCGCCTTATTCCGGCGTGCTCGCCAAATTTTGCACCGCCTTCCTGGAGGACACGCAGCCTGTGATTTTCGGCGACGGCGAGCAAACGCGCGATTTCACTTATGTAGATAACGCCGTGCAAGCCAATTTGCTGGCCTGCGAAGCTCCCAATGTTTCCGGCAAAGTATTCAACGTCGGAGCGGGCGGTCGCTTTTCCTTGAATCAGACCGTGGCGCTTCTCAATAAGATTTCCGGCAAGAGCCTTGAGGCAAAATATGAACCGCCGCGCGATGGCGATATTCGCGATTCGCAAGCGGACATTTCGCAGGCCCGCGAATTCCTCGGCTACGAGCCGCAAGTTGCGTTCGAAGAGGGCTTGCGGCGCACCTTCGATTGGTATCGCTCGGCGCAAATGAAGGCGGCCGCTACGCCTGCACCAGCGTCCGCGCCTGTGCCGACCCCTGCAAAATCCTGAAAGAAATTGACCAACCTACCGGTCCGACTCCTTGCCATCTCCATCATCGCGGCGCTGGCCTGCCGGCTTCGGCACGATGTGCGGAATCCCCGCGTCGTTCATCCTCTTATTGAGCGCCGGCAGATCCTCGTCGACTAGCTTCTTGACCTGCGCAGAGGCATCGCTGACGAGCGGGCCTAGTTCCGCGAGCTTCTCCTTCTGTTGTCCACCCGGAGCCGCAGCGAATCCATCCAGATCTTGCAAGAGACCTTGCACCTGGTCGGGCAAAGGCCCGGGCTTCCATTCAAACGGTGGGCCCGCGTTGCCGAGTCCTTCGCGTTCGCGGATGTATTTCTCCGCTACCTTATCAACCTTTTTTTGCAGCTCGTCCGCCGCCTTCTGTATGTCTTCGGGGATTTTTGGTACATCAGGTTTGCTTGCATCCGCTTTCCATTGTGCGCGTGCCGCGCTCAACGCATCCTTCAATCCCTGGGTCGTCTTGCGGTCCTTAGCGGCGGTCTTTTCCATGGCATACAACTGATCAATGGCCTCGTGCCGCGCTGCACGGTCCTCCGAGGAAAGTTGAATGTGCGGATCATCCTCAACCACTACTTCTTGCGTTGCTTCCTTCGTCCCAACCTTGATTTTGACCGTGTACTTTCCGGGTTCTACCCGCGGGCCGCGCGGACCTTCCCAGTAACCGGCATTGATGGCCTCCATCTGTTCCGGCGTGGGCTCGGCGGCAGGGTTGTAGCGCAGGTCCCAATTCGCGCGATTCACGCCGGCAGCGCCCGGTCCATCAAACTCGCGCACGGCCTTCCCGTCTTTGTCGGTGACACTGATCTTTACCTTGCCTTCTTTCTTTGCCTCGGCGGTTTTGCTTTTTTCCTCTGCCGTGCCCTTCCCCTTTTCCTCGGTTTTTGCTGTTGCAGCCTTGTCCTTCTCATCCTTGTCTGTCTTTTGCTCGGTCTTCGGCGGCTCGGGCGGCACGGCTTCCTTCAAGTAGTAGTTCAGAATCGCGCCGTAAGGCGGGTTCTTGGCCGTAAAAAATTTCTGCCCTCCGCTCCAGCGCCGCATCCTGATGTTGAAGGTGGTAGCTGTGTGCGGGGGGAAGAACGTCAGCTCGCCGTTCAACACGCTGGCGTCCATCTTTTCGATCGGCGTGATGTCGTCGAAAATCCATATAGAGCGCCCGTGTGTGGCCAGCACCAGGTCGTTTTCGCGCGCTTGTATTTGGATGTCGTCCACCGGCACGGTTGGAAAGTTATTTTTCAGTGCCGTCCAGTTCGCACCGCGGTCCCAGGAAACCCACAGCCCGAATTCCAGTCCGGCAAACAGCAGGTTTTGATTCCGCGGGTGCTCGCGAACCACGTGCACGCTTCCAGCGGAATCCGGCATGCCGTTGCGAATGGCTTTCCAGGTCTCGCCGTAATCGTTGGTCACGAAAATGTAGATTCCATAGTCATCGTTGCGATGACCATCGAACGTTGCAAACGCTGCTCCCTCGCCGGCCTTCGACGCCAGCACGCGGCTGACATAAGTGCCCTTGGGCACGCCCGGGACACGCGAAACCACATTCTTCCAGGTCTTTCCGCCATCGCGCGTCACCTGCAGGTTGCCGTCGTCGGTCCCGACCCACAGCACATTTGACGTCAAAGGCGACTCGCTCAGCGTCGTGATGGTGGGATATTCCTGCACGCCGTCGTGCCGCGACAGCGTGCTTTTGTCCGGCGTCTTCGCGAAGATTTGCAGCTTGTTGCGATCTACTCCGGTGGTCAAATCGCCGCCCAGGCGCGTCCAGGTATCGCCGCGGTCCGTGGATTTGAACAAATAATTTCCGCCGTAGTAGATCGTCGTATGGTTGTACGCGGAAACCGCCACCGGCGAATTCCACTGGAAACGGTAATGCGGTTCGCCATACTTCGCTTCCGGCGCGATCGAGCGCTGCTGTCCGGTGTGCAAATCGCGCCGGGCAAGGTTGCCATCCTGCGATTCCGTGTACACAATCCAGGGCTCGACGGGATCGATCGCCGCGTAAAATCCGTCGCCGCCGTGAATCACAAACCAATCTTCATTAGTGATGCCGTCGCGCGTCAGAGACTGGCTGGGCCCGCACCAACTCCCGTTGTCCTGCAGGCCGCCGCAAATGTGGTAGGGCTTTTCGTTGTCGAGGGCAATCTCGTAAAACTGGCCGATGGCGATCGTGTTGACGAAATCCCACGTTCGCCCGCTGTCGTAGCTCCAGTGGATTCCGCCGTCACTGCCGGCGAGCATGTGATTCGAGTCCGCCGGATCGATCCACATCGCGTGAAAATCGCCGTGAATGCCCTTCACCCGATCCGTCACAAATTTCTTCCCGCCGTCTTCGGAGTAAAACATCTGCGCGCCCAGTTCCCAAATGCGCAAATCGTTATTGGGATCGATGCGAATCTGGCTGTAATAGGAAGGCCGCGGATTCGTGTCGCCCATTTTCTTCCACGTTTCGCCCTTGTCTTCACTGCGGAAAGTTCCGCCCTTCTCGTGTTGCACGACCGCGTAGACGATGTTCGGATCCTTGCGGTAAATGTCCAGCCCGATGCGCCCCGTGTCGCCGCCGCTCTCGTACGGTAAGCCTTTGGTCAGTTTTTTCCACGTCGCGCCGCCGTCCGTCGTTTTGTATATGCCGCTATCGGGGCCGCCGCCATTGAAACCGAAAGGAGTGCGGCGGCGCTCATACGCCGCGGCGTACAGAATGTCCGGGCTCTGCGGGTCCATGGCGATGTCGCTCACTCCGGTGTCGTCATTTATTTTCAAGACCCGCGACCAAGTCTTGCCGCCGTCGGTAGTCTTGTAGACGCCGCGCTCCGGATTTGGGCCCCACAAATGGCCCTCAGCCGCCACGTACACCACGTCCGGATTTCGTGGATGAATCACAATGCGCCCGATGTGATGCGTGGCACGCAGCCCCATGTTCTGCCAAGTCTTGCCGCCGTCGAGCGACTTGTACGCGCCGTCGCCCCATGACGAACTCTGCCGGTTGTTCGGTTCGCCCGATCCGACCCACACTACCGACGGGTCGGACGGCGCAATCGCGATGTCGCCAATCGTCGACACCGCCTCTTTGTCGAACACCGGCATCCACGTGGTGCCATTGTTGGTCGTCTTCCACACGCCACCGGAAGCCACGCCTACAAAAACAATGTTGGGATTACTTTCCACCACGGCGAAGTCATCGATGCGCCCGCCCATCACTGCGGGGCCGATCTCGCGCAGCTCCAGGCTCTTCAGTTTGTCGGTGGGATTCGGCTGGTCCGTTGGCCGAGGCTTCGCTCCAGCAATAAGCGCTCCGCCAAACAACCCTGCGGCTGCTGCCAACTTCCAAGCAAACGACAATCGGTTCATGATTCTCTCCCTCATCACGCGGCGCGGCATCATACTCTGCTGCTTTCCAAGTCGCATCATTTGTTTGTGGAAACCGTGTTGAAACAGACGCGCACCCTCGCACCACGGTTTCGCCGCCCGCTACACAAGCCGGAATGCCCATGCTAGGCTATCCGGCTTACGCCATTGGCCGCCTCTTCAGCGTGAATCGACAATCTCATGCTCGGGAATTTTCCACGCTCCAACTTCTTCTGCCGGCAACGCTGCTTTCTCTCGCCTTGATTCTCGCCGGCGCGGCTTCAGCCGCTGCGCAGCAAGTCCGCCCGCCCGCAGCCAAGGGCGGTGTCGCCGAGCTTTCTGCCAAGGGCCCGCAGCGCCGCCAGGGCAATCTCTTCATCGCCGACGACGACGTCGACATCCATTACGCCGGCCAGCGCCTGCGCGCCGATCACATCGAGTACAACGACGGCACAAATGAGGCGTTCGCACGTGGCCACGTGCGATACGACTTCGAAAATCAGCACCTCGAAGCCGAGGAAGCCCACTACAACGTCGGCACCGGCCGCGGCACGTTTATCAACGTTCGTGGCACGGTAAAAATCGAGCGCCAGCCGAATCCCACTATCCTCGTCACCGACAACCCGCTCTATTTTGAGGCTCGCCTCGTGGAACGGTTTAGCAACGACTTCTACATAATTCACCAGGCATGGATCACCGTCTGTGACCCGCGCCAACCCAAGTGGCAGTTTTACGCGCCGCACGCCCGTGTGCGCCTCGGCAAGACAATGGCGCTCGTCAACGCGAACTTCCGTTTATTTCATGTCCCGCTCATCTGGACGCCGTACGCCACCGCGCCTGCTGGCTCCAAGATCCGCCAGTCCGGCCTGCTCGTGCCGGTCGCGGGAAACAGCACCAGCAAAGGCTTCGTCTTCGGCGACGAATTTTATTGGGCCCCCGCGAACTGGATGGATACCACCCTCGGCGCGGAGCTCCTGAGCAGGCGCGGCTCCGAGGAACGCGCCCAGTTCCGCGCCACGCCCTGGGAGAACACCAGCCTCCGCTACAACTATTTCGGCGTGATCGACCGCGAGCACCAAGGTGGCCACGAGCAACGCTTCGCCATGCAGTCGCTCCTGCCGCACGGTTGGCGCTTTGTCGCGGACGCCAACGAGCTTTCCTCGCTGACCTTCCGTCTGGCTTTCTCTGACACTTTCGGCGAGGCCATCAATTCCGATGTTCGTAGCTCAATTTTTCTCACCAACAATTTCCGCGGCTTCAGTCTCAACCTCGCCTACCTGAACGATAGGAGTTTCCTCAATACCAACCCGCAGCTGAGCGTGCTGTTACGCAATGCGCCGCAGGCCAGATTCGGTTCCGTCGAGCAGCAACCGTGGCGGCGCTTGCCCTTCTATTTTGGGTTTGACGCATTCGCTGGCGCCCTTAAGCGCGACGACGTCGGTTTTGCTCCGAGCCCCACATACCTGCCTATCGAGACTCCGAATTTTGTTTCGCGCACGGAGTTTGTGCCGCGGGTAACGGTGCCGTTTCATTTCGGACCGTGGCTCGGCGCTACGGCGACCGCTGCTTTTCGCACCACGTATTACGGAGCGTCCCTCACTCCAGCCGGTGTCGTTAGCACGCAATCCCTCATGCGCAACGACGGCGAGTTCACTTTCGATCTTCGCCTCCCGACGTTGCAACGTTTCTTCGGCCGCGTCTCGTCCGACAAGACTAAAGTTCGCAGGCGCTACAAGCACACCATCGAACCGCACCTCACCTATCGCGATGTCACTGGCATCGACAATTTCCTGCAATTCATTCGCTTTGACGCCGACGCTACCCGCACCAACACCAACGAAGTCGAATATGGCGTCACGCAGCGCTTCTGGATGAAATCTGGCGATGACCAGCCGCAAGAGCTCCTCTCCTGGAGGCTCGTGCAGAAACATTATTTCGATCCCACGTTTGGCGGCGCCATTCTCAACGGCCAGCGCAACGTTTTCGAAGCCCTTGACTCTGTCTCGCCATTCGCTTTCGCTCTCGGACCGCGCAACTCTTCCCCCATTGTCAGCGACTTCAAGATCACTCCCGGCGGCCTCTTCGATACCGAGCATTTGCTTGAATATGACCCGCAGTTGCGCAAAATCACGGTCATCGGCACCTTGGTGAAGATCAAGCCTTATCGTGAATTCTTCGCCACCGTTGCCCATTTTCGTTTGCAGGCAGATCCCATCCTGCAGCCGCTCTCCAATCAGGTGCGTCTGCTCGCGGGCTACGGCAGCGAAACGCGTCGCGGTTTCAATTTCACCACCGGCATTAGCTACGACATCACCAACAGCGCCCTGCAAAATCAGCTCGTGCAAGTCAGCTACAACGGCAAGTGCTGCGGCATCGCCGTCGAGTACCGCCGCATCGAACTTGGCCAAGTTCGAACCGATAACCAGTTCCGCGTCGCCTTCATCATCGCCAACATCGGCACCTTCGGAAACCTCCGCCACCAGGAAAAAATCTTCTAGCTCCGCGCTTTTATCTCTGTGTCCTCTGTGCGTTCCTCGGTGCCCTCTGTGTTAAATTCTCTCCGTTCGCTCCAAATGACCCACACCGACCTAGCCTTCGCCTCCATCGAAGAAGTCGCCCGTCTCTATCGCAAGCGCAAGCTCTCCCCGGTCGAGCTGACTAAACTCATGCTCGCGAGAATCGAGCAACTGAACCCGAAACTAAACGCCTACATCACCGTCACCGCTGAACTCGCCCTAGCTCAAGCCAACAAAGCCGAAGCCGAACTCTTTGGTCCGCGCGGGCGAAAAGGCCGCCGCGATCGCGGCCCGCTCCACGGCATTCCCATCTCGCTGAAAGACAATATCTACACCAAAGGCATCCGCACCACCGCCGGCTCCAAAATCCTGAAAGATTTCATCCCTCAGCACGACGCGCAGGTTTGGACCAAGCTCCAGGAAGCCGGAGCGATACTCCTAGGCAAAACCAACCTCCACGAATTCGCCTACGGCGTCACCACCAACAACCCGCACTACGGCCCCACGCGCAATCCCTGGGACCTCGCCCGCATTCCCGGAGGGTCCAGTGGCGGCTCGGCAGCAGCGTTAGCTGCAGGCCTTTGTTCTTGCAGTATCGGCACGGACACCGGTGGCTCCATCCGCATCCCTGCCGCCCTCTGCGGCATCGTCGGTCTCAAGCCGGGTATCGGGCGAGTTTCCGCCGAGGGCGTCGTCCCGCTTTCATCGCACCTCGATTTCGTCGGTCCGCTCGCCCGAACCGTTGCCGATGCCGCTCTCCTGCTCGATCCCATTTTCTTGCGCGGCAAAAAAGAGCCGAGTCTCTCGTCAGTCCGAAAATTCTCGAAGCGCATCAACAAGTTCCGCCTGGGAATGCCGAAGGAGTTTTTCCTGGATCTGGTCTCGGACGATGTCTATATCGCGTTTCACGAGGCAGTTCGGTCCCTGCAAAAGCACGGCGCGAAGGTCAAAGAAGTCTCTATCCCTCTGCTAAGTGAAACGGAGGAAGCAGGCAACCACATCGCCTGGGCCGAAGCCACGCACTACCACCAACAAGCCGGATGGTTTCCCGCTCACTCTGCCGACTATGGCGAGGACGTTCGCAAGCGCCTCGAGATGGGTACAAAAATCTCCGCGACCGATTATCTGCGCGCGCTCGAAATCCGCGACAAATTCATCCAGCAGTTTCATCTCGCCATGACCGACGCTGAGATCGACGCCCTCGTCGTCCCCACAACGCCCATCGCCGCTCCCCTGATCGGCGAAGAATCCACGCCCATCGGAAAAGCCAACCACCCCACCCGCGCGCTGCTGTTGCGATTCAATCGTCCTGCGAATCTCGCCGGCATCCCCGCAATATCCGTCCCCTGTGGCTTTACGTCGGCCAGCCTCCCCTTCGGCCTTCAGCTAATTGGCGCCGTAACAGACGAACTTCTCCTACTCCGCATCGCTCAAGTGGCACAGGCAATCATGCCTGTGCTCCGACGGCCCAAGCTTTAAATAAGACTGCAAATTACCGACGGACTAGTGAGAACTCCACGCTTTCGACGTATGACTGACGACCGTAAGCGGCCTTTTGCCTCATCAACCACTTCCCAATCACATATCCCAGCGTCCCTGTCACAATTCCCCCAAAAATATCGGCAACGTAGTGATACCGTCCCCACACCGTCGAAACGCACATGCACAGCGCCAGCGGCAGCATCGCCCAGAACATCCACCGCCGGTGCCGCCACGCGCCCCACAGTGCCGCAAACGATCCCGCCACATGCTCGGAAGGAAACGCCGCCCCGCGCACGCGACCATAGTGCTCGACGAAATGAATCGCCGCCGTAAACGGCCCGCCGTGCGATTCCCCGTGCCACGACCCCGCCATCGCGAACCACGGGCTCTCGATGGGAAAGAAAATCGCGATAATGTATCCGATCGCGTATCCAACCGCCGAATACGTCATCACCGACCAATACCCGCGCCAATCCTCGCGGTAATACAAAACTCCGCCAAGCACCAACAGGTAAACGAAGTACGTCAAGTACGCGAATTGCATAAATTCATTGCGGCCCGGCGTGGCAAACTGCTCCAGCCAAATCGCCGGGTGCACTCCTGTCAGCCAGTGATCGAACGCGATGAGCTTCGCATCCTGCCATCGCGGCGATACCAAATGCACGAGCGCGCCCAACTCCTCAAAGCAAAATAAGAAGAAGAGATGCGGATACCAGTACCGCGAAAAATGCCAGAATCTCTGCATCAGGGTGCGAGAGCCGTTTTTGCTGGCGCTGAGGTTCGCGATCGGTGACGTCGAAGTAGGAGTCCAGACGTTAGCCTCAGCCCGGCACAAAGCCACGATTAGCAGCGCCACGAGCCCCTGCACACTGAGCAGCCGCAGCGGATGCGCCAAGTTCGCCGCGAAAATGACAATCAGCGCGCTGGAAACGGCCAAATATCCGAGTGCCACCCATTCAAACGGCCCGTACGCCGCCGCAGGGTCCGCCAGTTCCGCCCGCAGGCTCCTGGCCATGCCCCGTTGCGCATCGGAGACTCTGAAACGCACTCCGACTTTCGGGGAACAAATGCCGCGTTGCCAAACCGTCGCGCCTCCGGTTTCCCGATGCTCGCTCCCGGAGGTATGCCTCATCCCACGTTCTCCCAAATCTCTTCGGCGTTTCTTTGTTCACCCGGCGTGCTCGATGGACTCTGCATTCGCTTCTTTCCCTCCGCCCACTTGAGTACTGGCCAACTCTTCCTGCGCGCGAGCGTTTCGAGCAGCAACGAAGGATTCACCGCTACCGGCCGCCCAACCGCTTCCAGCATCCACCGATCGCTGACGCTATCTCCGTACGCGTAGCACTGCGGCAAATCAACTCCCTTTTCCGCCGCTGTCTGCCGCACAGCTTGGCCCTTTGCTTTGCCGAACATCGCATCTCCCGCAATCCGTCCCGTCCACCGTCCGTCGGTTTCTTCCAACCGCGTGGCGCGAACCGCCACGGAAGCAGCGATTCCGCGTACGGCCAGCCGTACCACCAGTGCCAGCGCCATCTCCTGTGCCAACGGTGCCAGCGCGCCGCTCACCAAGACAATCGCGTGTCCCTGCTGCGCGTGCCATGCCACTTGGTCCACCCCTTCCGGAAAGAACCGCGGAACGGCCAATCCTGCTTGCCCCGAGCCTTGCCGAGGGGGCTGTCCTTGCCGCTGATGGCCTTCCTGGGAATCGCGAGTGCTCACTCCTCGCAAATACATTTTGTTTGCATGCCACATCATCTGGATTCCTCGAGGCGCGAGCCGCGCCGCTTGCGCCAGCCACAAAAAGTAATTCGTCATGGGAATCGCGCGCCGCCGCTGCAATTCCAAAAAAAACCGCCGCTCGAGCGAAGGCCGCGCTATCAATGTCCCGTCCAAATCAAAAAAAGCCGCAACTCGCCCGTTCGTTTCTTGTCTTTTCATGCAATCTTCCTCGCAACCCTCTTCCCGCCGCGCGCCACCACTCCCTCCGCGAAATACTTCCATCCCTCCAGTAGCACCGGCAACCCTCGCACAAGGCAGAACCCCGCCGTGGCCCATGTCAAAATCTGTGCCCCCATGCGGATCAGCATCTGCGCATCTGCCGCCAACTCACCAATCAGCGCCACCGGCCCACGCGTCAGCGCCAACTCCAATCCCAAGTAACAAAAGCACAGGCACTTCATCGCCGCATACAATCCGCGGCTCCAGCGCGAAGCCACCAACGCGCGTCCCCACCAGGTCTGCAGGATCGCGTTAGCACCCCATCCCGAAT
>Ga0307479_10002380_pt1 | contig 17087 bp, 18 predicted proteins | sample atmos_gasesECM4C_FD_203743 | JGI IMG/M metagenome (GOLD analysis project Ga0307479, IMG submission 203743) | Hardwood forest soil microbial communities from Morgan-Monroe State Forest, Indiana, United States - atmos_gasesECM4C_515 | ecosystem: Environmental > Terrestrial > Soil > Temperate... | reverse complement strand
GCAAGGTGCTTCGTCCCCACTCCTGGATCCACAGGAACAACTCCAGGAACGACCCAGGCCTCTAGCAGCACGATCAGGACGACCAAACCAAGTAAGGTGAGCGAGTACTTGATCGTCTTGCGAAAGATATCGGTTTCCCTGCCAACCAAACCGGTTGCCGCGCAGGCGATAGCAATCGATTGGGGCGAGATTAATTTACCGGCGACGCCCCCGAACAGGTTAGCCGAGGTCGTGAGCACAGGGTTTATACCTGCCTGGGTAGCGGTGACTTCCTGCAGCTTGCCAAACAAGGCAGCGGACGAAGTAACTGAGCCGGTCAAGAACACCCCCAACCAGCCGATTACGGGCGAAACAATAGGAAACAATCTGCCTGTGTAAGAAGCGCACGCTAAGCCGAGTGTATAGGACATCCCGGAGTAATTGGCCAAGTAACCGATGCCGACGACCGTCGCCAGAGTAACCAGTGCAAACGCTAGTTGGTTGCAGGTTGCTCTGAACACCTTCAGGCCCCGCGATGGGCTAATCCCTAAGATTGCCATCGTGGCGATGGCACAAATCAACATGGCGGTCCCGGGAGCAGTAAGGAAGTCCCATCGATAGCTCGCCGGATACGTCGTTGGCACGTCCACAATTGGAGCGGTGCGGTAGACGATACCGTCCAGCCCCGGCCAGTGCGGGATGTTCACAACCCAGTGAAGCTTGTTTTGGACGAACCGAGTGAAGGCGGGTGTCCCCCACAAGCTCATGATCGACATAAGGAGCAAGTACGGAGACCATGCCCTCAAGACCTGGCGGCGAGGGTAGCTGGTCTTCGCCTGATTATTGCTATTCGAATCGTGGGCAAACTGCCACATCTGCTTTGGCCTCCAGAATCTCAGAAAAACAATGAGGCATACCATCGACACGAATGAGGAGATGATAGCCGGAAGTTCAACTCCCAAATAATGGGACACTACAAAGCAGGCCACCGCGTAACTGAAGCCCACCACCAACGCTGCCGGCCACACCCCAAGCGCGCGTTTGAATCCGGAGATCACTACCAGTGCGAGAAACGGTATTGCAAGCGCGAGAATCGACATGTCAGAGCCGATTGTTTTTGTCATTACTGCACCGTTAATGTTCGTGACTGAAATCATCATGCTGGTCGGCACGCCTACCGGCCCAAAGGGCACGGGAGGACTGTTGGCCACTAGGCATACAACAGCAGCCGACAGCGGGGTGAACCCCAGACCAATCAGCATAGCCGCCGCTACGGCGACTGGAGCTCCTTCCCCGGATACGCCTTCCAGGAAAGCGGAAAAGCAAAACGCGATGAGCAGGACTTGCAGACGACGGTCCCTTGAGAGCGAGGAAATAGAGCTCTGGATAATTCCAGACTGCCCGCCTTCCACGGTCAAGTTGTAGAAGAAGACGGCAGTGAGAATGATCCAGCCAATCGGCCAAAGGCCACTTGCCATTCCCAGTACGGCTGCGGATACCGCGGCCCGGGCCGGCATTTCATAAGCAGCAAGAGCCACGAGAAGCATTAGAAGTAATGTCAAGCTTGCGGCAACGTAGCCTTTCATGTGTTCGTAGGCCAGCGCCCAGAAAAGAAAGAGGATGGGAAGGACGGCAACCATCGCGGTGAGACTGAGGCTATGGCCGACAGCGGAATAGTTATGAAGCCAGTGCATTGCTGAGTCCAGACCTTTCTGTCGGCCCATATCCTTGGGGTATGGATGGCGTGTGATTTCAACCCCGCCGTCTTCTAGTGCACAAGCCGTGCCAAAGATCGGTGAAGGAACACGCCTCTGACAAGCCACTTCCTCGCCGGCGCCGAATGATCCGAGGAAGATCCCGCGTCCGGGGAAGGACAACCCAAATGGTGGGAAGGCCCACTTCTGGGCAAGAAGGCAGCGGAGGTAGACCACACGCCTGAGACGGGGACCAGTTTCAGAATGACCACGGGCCGACGGGTGTCCAAGGGCGGACGCAAGCTTGAGAGTGATACCGAAACATTTCGATTCGAGCCGGGTCTACTTTTCCCTACATTCAATCCCTTGCCACCATCCATGGTGCCGTTCACCTTTGGCATGCGCAGTGCATGTGCATGGCTAAGGGGTGGCCGCTAAAAGCATCCGCTGCCAGCGAAGAGTCCTGGACAGCCGTATTAACTGAGCCGGCCCCTCCGGAACCTATTCAATGAGCTAAAGGAGAAATCATGAAGGTACAAAACACCATATGCTTTTCGATCGCGATGTTCTTTGTATTAACAGCAGCGTCGTTCGCCCAGCAGGTGAAGACGGATTACGATCACAACGCAAATTTCGGACAATACAAGACGTTCTCTTGGGAGAAGGTCCAAACGCAAGATCCGCTGTTGGTTAACCGCATTAAGGACGCAGTGAATGGGGCTCTAAGCGCCAAGGGCTGGACCCAGGTGGAGTCCGGTGGCGATGTCTGTATCTTGGCCGTGGAGATCACGCAGAATCAACAGACTCTCAATACATTTTACGACGGCTTTGGAGGAGGTTGGCGTTGGAGAGGATTCGGAGGGTTCGGGGATGCAACGACGACCACTGAAACCTACCAGGTTGGTACCCTGGTCGTCGATCTGTTCGACGCCAAGACCAAGACGCTGATCTGGCGAGGCTCGTCGAGCGACACACTTTCCAACAATGCAGACAAGAACACCAAGAATCTCGACAAGGGAGTGCAGAAGATGTTCGCGCATTTCCCCCCAGACGCAAAAAAGTAACGCTCGGACGGATCCACATTTCTAACGACAGTCGATGCGAAAACAACATAACCAAGAGGGCGGCTGGGCCGGTCTGGCAGGACGCAGTTTGTTGAGACTCTTCGGCGGCAAGGGCCAATGTTTCGGTTTTCGAAGGATCTGACCTGCGTTGTTTGAAACCGTACAAGGAGGAAGAACATGAAGAAGCGATTCAGCTATCTGATGAGCATCTTATTCGTCGCTCTGGCAGTTTTCTCCGCGCCAGCTTGGGCAGCTGACCATGAAAAGGATGAAGATCGGCTAAAAAACAGCGGCACTGTGTTGAAGGAGATTCTCGATATTCCCGACAACATCCCCCAAGATTTGCTCGATAAGGCCGATTGTGTGGTTGTCTTCCCGTCCGTTTTGAAGGCCGCTTTCATTGTTGGCGGAAGTTATGGGCGAGGAGCAATGTCGTGTCGCAGGGGTCAAGACTTCGGGGGATCCTGGGGTGCACCTACCATGATGGCTCTCGAGGGCGGCAGCTTTGGCTTCCAGATAGGGGGCGAGGCCACAGATTTTGTGCTCCTCGTAATGAATGAGCGAGGCGCGAGAGGAATTCTAGCGAGCAAAGTGAAGCTTGGAGCAGATGCGTCGGTTGCCGCGGGCCCCGTCGGCCGCACTGCCTCGGCAGAAACAGACGCCACCCTGCGTGCGGACATCTTGAGCTATTCCCGCGCCCGCGGTGCGTTTGCAGGGGTCGCACTCGAGGGATCAACCATTCGACCTGATAATGGCGCCAATAAGCAGATTTACGGACGGGAAGTTCCAGCAAGGCAGATCGTGCTCTCCGGGCACGTCGCTGCCCCAGTATCGGCTCAGAGCTTGATTTCGACACTGGATTCTAAGACTCCAAGACATAAATCCTAGCCCAGTGAGAAGCAGGTTGGCAGGTCATGAGGTGCGGTGTGCAAGGGATGGATGAAGAAACTTAGATTGTGAGATTTGGGCCGCTATTCCTCAAGGCCGATTTCAGGGGAACCAATTGCGATCACAAGGCTCAACCAACCGGCGTTTTCTCGGTTCGCAGATTCTCATCTGTGTCGGCGCTGCAGTGGCGGCTTTTGCCGACGCTGCACGACCCTTGAGCCCGACAAATATCTTCGCTCCCGCGTCGACCCCAGCCAAATCGATCTTCGGGCTATCGCTGTTTGTACTCGCGGTCACGGGAACCATTTTTCTAGTCGTCTTCACTTTGCTGTTTTACTCGGTTGTGAGGTTCACGAAGAGAACGAATGACGATGGCCGAGAGCCTCCCCAGGTGTACGGCAGCAATCAGGTGGAATTGGCATGGACGATCATTCCGATTCTTATTGTCGTCGCATTGTTCATGGCGACAGCACGGGTGATTGCGGTCGTTCCAAGAACACCGCCGCCCAGCAACGCGATCGAGGTTACCGCTATCGGCCATCAGTTCTGGTGGGAGTACCGCTATCCAGCACTCGGGATTGTGACCGCGAACGAACTGCATGTGCCCGTGAGTGACCCGGCCCATCCGACCCCGACCTTCATAAAGCTCCTATCTGCTGATACCGACCACAGTTTTTGGGTCCCGCGGCTGGGGGGCAAGACCGATCTGATTCCCAACCACCCCAACCGCATGTGGATCGACCCGCAAGAGACTGGAGTTTACCTTGGCCAGTGCGCTCAGTACTGCGGGACCCAACACGCCAAGATGTTGCTGCGTGTTTATGTCCAGTCGAAGGACGACTTTGACCGGTGGATTCAACAGCAACGTCAGCCAGCATTTGTAGATGATGCTGTTTCCCAGGGACAACGGATATTCGAGCCGACCGCCTGCATCAACTGCCACACTGTGTCGGGCACAGTGGCCAATGGGCGATTCGGTCCGGACCTCACGCACCTAATGAGCCGGGATACGATCGCGGCCGGCGCCGCCCTTAATGCCCCGGAAAATCTTCGGCGTTGGATTCTAAATCCCAACGCGATCAAGCCTGGCTCCTTAATGCCCGCCATGGAGTTGAACGACCAGGAACAAGACGCGTTGACTGCTTACTTGGAGACACTTCGTTGAGCAGCTTGTTCAAGACCTTGAGGAGATCGCCAGATGTCGACTGACGCACTCGCACTGCCGAGAACGGAACCCGCATCGCGTCCTGTTGTCGCTAGGCTCCACGAATGGGTTACGACCGTCGATCACAAACGGTTGGGCATTCTGTACATCATTTATGCACTGGTGTTTCTCCTGATCGCTGGGATCGAAGCGACTGTCCGGGCATGACGCTGGCCAAAATGCCTTTGTTCGCCTGGCTCAACCTTGTGATGGCCGGTTTGGTGATCCTCGCCGTCAGTCCGCTTACTGCTGCACAGATTATGCTGCTAATCGATCGCTATCTTGGCGGGCACTTCTTCGGCACCCAGGCAGGGGGCTCCGCCGTGATCTGGATGCATTTCTTCTGGATCTTCGGACATCCGGAGGTGTATGTCCTGGTCCTGCCAGCCTTCGCTTTCGTCTCCGAGATCATTCCTGTCTTCTCCCGCAAGCCGATCTTCGGTTATTCGGTGATGGTGGGAGCCACAGTCGCGATCGGCTTCATCAGCATGAGCGTTTGGGCTCATCACATGTTCACAGTCGGCATGGGCGCAAACGCGAACACTTTTTTCGTGTTGTCGACGATGGCTATCGCGGTCCCCACGGGAATAAAAATCTTTAACTGGTTAGCCACGATGTGGGGAGGAAAGATCCAGGTCAAGACTCCGATGCTGTTTTGCATCGCCTTTCTCTTCCAATTCCTGGCGGCCGGACTGACTGGCATCATGTTGGGTGTCGCACCTTTCGCTTTGCACCTAGGTAATTCATATTTCGTGGTCGCGCATTTTCACTATGTGATTGTCGGCGGCATTCTCTTCGCTCTCTTCGGAGCGTTTTACTACTGGTTCCCGAAGATGTCGGGGAAGATGTACAGCGAGACGCTGGGCAAACTGCATTTCTGGGTTTTCATCATCGGCTTCCACCTGACCTTCGACTTCATGCACATCCCCGGGTTGCTGGGCATGCCAAGAAGGATCTATAGCTACGAACCGGGACGGGGTTGGGACACGTGGAACTTCATCGTAACCATCGGAGTTTTCTTCCAGGCTGCCGGGATTTTGGTCTTGTTGGGAAATCTGGTCTGGTCCTATCTCCGGGGCAAAGCGGCCGGAAGCGATCCGTGGGATGCCTGGACACTCGAGTGGTCCACGAATTCGCCGCCTCCTGCCTATAACTTCGCCTCAATCCCGGTAGTCAAGAGCCGCCGCCCTCTCTGGGACCTTAAGCATCCGGCTGATCCCGACTGGAATTATGAATAGCGGGGAGACCGTGATGAATGCGAGATCAATGACTGTGGCCGAAGCGAGAATCGAATGGGATCGTCCCGAGCGCGGACGCATCGGAATGCTCAGCCTGATCGCCGCCGAAGCTGCGATTTTCACAATCTTCGTCGTGGCCTACCTCTTTTATGTCGGCAAGAGTCTGGCGGGCCCCATGCCGAAGGACGTCCTTTGTGCCCCGATCTTTTACACCATCTGTTTGCTTTCGAGCAGTCTCACGATTCACCTGGCTGCAAGATCTCTTCGCCGGGGGAGCATTCTACGTTTCGGAAGCTTGTGGCTTGCCACCATTGCGATGGGTGCCGCTTTCTTGTATGGGACCGCCACCGAGTGGCACCGGCTGGTTTACCAGGAGGGATTGACGATCAGCACGAACTTGTTCGGAACGACTTATTACTCGTTGGTCGGATTGCACGGCTTTCACGTCATCGTAGGGCTCTTAGCACTCTCCATAGTGATGGTGTTCACGCTTCTGGGAGACGTGAGACCAGAGCACGCTGAGCGCGTCGACGTCCTGTCGCTTTACTGGCACTTCGTCGACGGGGTGTGGATTGTGGTTTACACGGTCGTTTACGTGATTGGACGATGAGGCAGGTACTGGAAGATGGCATCAGAAACGCTTGAATTACCCCCGCGGACGGAAAGGGCAACTCACTGCACGATCGAACTGCCCGCTCCGACGGCGTGGCCAATCATCCTGGCTTTCGGTTTTGCATTGGTCTTCGCGGGAATGGTTACCAGCGCGTCTGTTAGCATTCTGGGCGCAATCTTCGCGGTTGCTGGTTGCGTTGGGTGGTTCCACGACGTTTTGCCGCACGAGAAGCGCGAATCCATGCCAATCGTGGAGGTTGTGCCTACTGCAGAAACCAGCCGCCCGCGAGTCGCTCACGTCGAATGGCTGACCCAGGAACTGAACCGCGCGCGACTGCCGCTCGAGATCTATCCGATTTCGGCGGGTGTCAAAGGTGGCTTGGCAGGAAGTGTAGCCATGGCCCTTCTGGCTGTGCTTTATGGAATTATCAGCGGCCACGGTATCTGGTATCCAATCAATCTTCTGTCGGCTGGATTCTTTCCCGCAAGAGTGACCACGGAGCAAATTGCGGCCTTTCATTGGGACGCATTGATCATTGCAACGATCCTCCACTTGCTTTGCTCTTCACTCGTTGGGCTTCTCTATGGCGCAGCGCTTCCGATGTTTCCCCGCCGGCCGGTTCTGTTCGGAGGTGTGATCGCTCCCATTCTGTGGTCTGGTCTGATCCATAGCATGCTCGAAGCATTGGATCCGGCGCTTAAGCAGCGGATTGACTGGCTCTGGTTCGTCCTTTCCCAGGTCGGATTCGGCATCGTCGCCGGCATCATAGTTTCCAGGCAAGAGCGCGTACGAACCTGGCAATACTTGCCGTTCGCTGTGCGCGCCGGGATTGAGGCGCCGGGAGCGATGGACGAAGAGAACGAAGACCGTGGTCGGCAATGAAGCTTCGGCCCATTCTCGTTACCCTTGCGGTCGTCGCGCTCCTGGGTTGTGCCGCCTGCAGCAGTTCCCCCGGCGTCCATCAGCCTGAGTCGGCCGTCGTGCCACCGAGCGAAGTGCTCGATTTCAACGCACTTTATGGACAGAACTGCGCAGGATGCCACGGCGTGGACGGTAAGGGTGGAGCCGCCATTGCTCTAGCTAATCCGGTTTTTCTAGCAATTGCTGACGACAGCGTGATTCGCCGGATCGCCTCAAACGGAATACCCAGCACACCGATGCCGGCTTTTGCACAGAGTGCGGGCGCGATGCTCACTGATAAGCAGATCGAGGCGCTCGTAGGTGGTATCCGGGCATGGGCAATGCCCGATGCTCTCGGCGATCAAACGCCACCGCCCTATAGGGCGCCGGTTCCTGGAGATCCGAAACGTGGCGCCGATGCATATCGCACATATTGTTCCTCCTGTCATGGAGCAGACGGTCGCGGAGGAAGCAAGGCCAGCTCAATTGTGAATGGCTCCTACCTCGCACTAGTAAGCGACCAACAACTTCGCACCATAGTGATTGCAGGCCGCCCAGAGCTGGGTGCGCCAGACTGGCGCGGTGACGTCGATGGCCGACCCATGTCGGCCCAAGACATTTCTGATGTCGTGGCGTGGCTTTCCGGTCAACGGCCAATGCTCCCGCGCCAGCCGTACCCGATTGCTTCGACGAATCTGTCCATTGGGGGACCTCGATGAGCGTAGAGAACGGAATTTCCAGACGGGCGATGCTCGTGAAACTCGGCTTGTTTCTTAACGGTATCATCGGCGTTGTCTTGGCCGTGCCGATCGCGCGCTATCTCCTGTCGCCCGTGATTCGCGAAAAGAAGTATGGATACGAGACGTGGCTCTCGCTCGGCGGGTTAGAGCAGTTCCCCACTGGGCAGACTCGACTCGCCACCTATCGAAATCCGCTGGTTAATGATTGGGACGGAGAAACCGGCAACATCGCGTGCTGGGTTCGTAGGGTTGATGATCAAACCTTCCAGGTCTTTGCCATCAACTGCGCGCACCTCGGATGTCCGGTTCGCTGGTTTCCACAATCAAGCCTCTTCATGTGTCCCTGTCACGGCGGCGCGTATTACCAGGACGGTTCGCGCGCCTCTGGGCCTCCCGAGCGCGGCTTGTTTCAGTATCGCTACAAAATTGAGCATGGAAAACTTCTCATCAAAGCTGGTGAGATGCCGACCCCGGGGCAACCCGTCGCAAATAAGGAGGCAGGGAAAACGACATGCGCCTGATCCAAAAAGTGGGCGACTGGTTCGATTTGCGATTGCAGCTGAGCACGCCGATTCGCGAGACTGCCCGACACCCGGTTCCGCGTGAGACGGCAAGCTGGTTCTATGTTTTCGGCAGTGCCGCGCTTACCTGTTTCATGCTCCAGATTATCACCGGCATACTGCTTGCGCTGATTTACGTGCCCTCTGCTGGGGAAGCGTGGAACAGTCTCCAGACGCTGAATCACGGAATCGCTTTGGGTTGGTTCATACGAGCGCTGCACGGCTGGGGCTCGAATTTCATGGTCGCGGTTGTCCTGATCCATATGGTGCAAGTCTTCCTCTTTGGAGCCTACAAGTTTCCGAGAGAACTCACATGGATCGTGGGCGTCCTTCTCTTACTAGTGACGCTTGGGATGGCGTTTACTGGTCAAATTATGCGATTCGACCAGGATGCCTACTGGGGATTAGGCATCGGAGCGTCGATCGCAAGCTGCGTCCCGGTGATCGGGCCCTGGGCCGTGAACCTAATGTTAGGCGGCCCGATCATTGCAGGAGCAACGCTTTCACGATTCTTTGCGCTACACGTTTTTGTTATCCCCGGATTGTTGATTGCCTTCGTCGGCGTTCACTTGTTGATGGTGCTGAAGTTGGGAATCAACGAATGGCCCATGCCGGGACGCATCGTACGACGCGACACCTACCTGCAGGAATATCGCGAATTCACGCACACGAAGGGTGTGCCGTTCGTGCCGAACGCGGCGTGGAAGGACATTCTGTTTTTCTTGCTGGCGCTCCCGTTTGTAGCAGGCGAAGGTGAGAAGAGCTGGAAGAGGAGGCCAATTGCTGTTCTCGCGACTCTGCTGATCGCAGTGGCCCTTGGCACCCTGACTCATCTGGCTGAGCACACGCCCTGGAGCCCTGTGATGGATGCCTGGAGCAGCCAGCCGATTCCGTCAGAATACCTCAAGGGTCGGACGGCTTTAGAGCGCCGGGGCGCACTCGTTTTTCAGGCTAAGCAATGTCACAACTGTCATGCGCTGGATTACCGAGGAGCTCAGCGCGGGCCGGCGTTGGACGCTGTTGCTCTCCGTCTTACCGAAGACCAACTTATTCACCAGGTACTCCAGGGTGGCGGGAACATGCCCGCCTACGGAAAAGACCTGAGCCCGGCGGAAACGACTGCACTGGTGGCGTTCCTTAAGACGTTGCACCCGGCCAATCAAGCCCCGGCGCTTGATGCTTCTCGAGCAACGGCCCCCGGCGCGAGCGAGGTACCCCCACGCTAAACCTACCCATGTCCGAAGCCCATGTACCCCTGCAGCCGTGGTCGATTCCACTCGCCACCTCACTCGCTCTGGTTGTCACGGCAGTACTCTGCTTTCGCGGCTGGCTTCACCTTCGAGCGGTCTGCCCGACCGCAATTTCGGGTAGGCACCTTAGTGTTTTCGTATGTGGGATCATGTCGGTCGCGGTCGCCGTCAATCCGCCGGTGGCGACGATGGATCATCAACTGCTGTTTATGCACATGGTCCGACACCTTCTGCTAATGGCAGTAGCTCCTCCGTTAATTCTGCTGGGTGCACCGTTTCTGTCAGTCCCGTACGGGCTCCCATCGAGCCTATTTCGCCTCGCTCCATGCCCGCTTCTACATTGGGCGCCCATGCGATCGCTGATAAGACTCATGACTAGTTCTACGTTTTGTTGGCTTAGCGCGACGGCGGTCCTGATCGGATGGCATTTCCCAAAAGCCTTCGGCCTCGGGATGCAATCGGAGTCGTGGCATGCAATCCAATGCGCAAGTTTCTTGGCCACCGGGGTTCTATTCTGGATGCCTGTGATACAGCCCGGGCCGACCAAGCCTCGGTCGCCTCAGTGGTCCATTCCCTTGTACCTCTTCTTGGGGACGTTACCTTGCGATACGCTTTCGGCATTCCTCACGTTCTGCGGCCGGGTTGTTTATCCGCATTATCTTCATGCGGAGCGCCCGTTCAATATTTCAGCTCTCCAAGATCAGGAATCTGCCGGCGCGCTGATGTGGGTTTCCGTAACTTTTGTTTATTTAATCCCAGCGCTCATTGCCACGATCCAAATCCTTTCGCCCGCAAACGCCTACCGCCAGACAGAGTTACGCGATGTGAACGCAATGCGAGCACGGCCATCGCCACCCGATGCGGAGGAGGTCGCATAAACATGGCACCGGGCCCCATCCTTATTATTAGTGTGGAAGAGACTGCGGCTGATCGGCAGCCTTGGTTTGCCCCGTGGTTGGCGGCAGCACCCGACTATTGGGCGCTCACGAAGCCAGAGGTGAACTTCCTAATCGTGATTTGCACCTTGGCCGGTTTCTATCTTGGGTCCCCGGCGTATCCAGAACACTTTCCGTTGGTTCGGCTGATTCACACTTTACTCGGTACGCTCCTGGTTGCGAGCGGCACCGGCACCCTCAATCAATATCTCGAGCGGCGGTTCGATGCGCTGATGCGGAGGACCGCGACTCGGCCACTCCCGGCCGGCAGGATCAACCCGCGGCATGCCCTCGCGTTCGGCACGTTGCTCGCGTCTGGAGGAGCCGCGTACCTTGGGGTGGCAGTGAGTGTGCTTGCAAGCCTATTAGCGATACTCACGTTAGGGACCTATCTATTTGCTTACACGCCTCTCAAGCGGAAAACACCCATTTGCACGTTGGTGGGCGCCTTCCCAGGCGCCATCCCTCCACTGATCGGTTGGGCTGCCGCGGCGGGTACAGTGAGCCTACAGGCATTGGCCATCTACGCCGTCCTCTTTCTTTGGCAGTTCCCTCACTTCATGGCCATTGCGTGGATGTATCGCGAGGACTACGCTCGCGCTGGCTACCTGGTTCTACCCTGCGAAAGCCAATGCCGTTTCCTGGCATGGGTCACTGCGTTACCGACTCTGGGTCTGGTAATCCTCAGTCTGGCTCCGACGCCGCTGGCTCGCGCTGGTCTGGTTTGCCGGACCGGAGTTTTGCTGCTCAGCTGTGGATTGGTCTTTTGCGGAGCGCAACTGGGCCTTTGTCGATCCACCGTGGCAGCACGCCGACTTCTTCTTGCGTCGATCGTGTATCTGCCACTAGTATTCGCTCTGAGGATGGCGGACAGGTTTTTAAGCAGTTCTTAGATCCTGCGTTCCAGAATTCAGCGGGGTCGCCGCCATCACGCCTTCGAGGACTTCAACCCGAGGCCGGTCCGCGGGATTCAAGTCAATCTCGGGGAGCGTTGACCCAACGTCGATCCATAATGTCTCGAGTGTTGAGTCATGCCCGAGCTACGGCTTGTCTTCAGGAGGGATGGGAAGCTTCTCCTCAATCCTCTTGATTTCCTTCGGCGCATGCTTTCGGAAAAGACGCTTCATATCAGGTGTGAATTCGAGGATCAGGTCCCCTATCGCATCCGAGCTTAGGGCACTACCAAAACGATTCATGGTATCCCCGAAATTCCGGTCATGCCTTGGGTAGTAGGTGTTTTGTAGCGAACTGGCGAACAGCGCGCCCAGAAACTCCGACGTGTTGAATGCGCTACGGCCGCTGTCGTTCTTGGTAACCACCACTCTGGTTGCGGAATACCAGATCCGGGAGATCAGGCGCCTCTTGCGCGAAGGAAAATAGCGAGGATCTTGACGTAAGATTGTTGATAGAGCAAATCCCTGGATGAGTCTTCGCGATTCCGTATTCGCCAAAGTCGCACCTAATCGCTTCCCCCAACCTTGCATCCCTCCGCCATAGCGAGGCCATTGGCCCGTGGCCTGGGACTCAGTTGCCTGAAAACCTGCTGAAACGAATGTGTAGGGTGAATATGTGCTTTTCAGAAAAACGGTGAATTTACAACGGGCGGACAGGGGCGCATAGGCGAGGGACTCAGTCGTCGGCGTAGCTTCTTCACCTTCCACCGCAGGTGGGGGAATGCCGTCGGGTACCCGCAAGCTGCATGGAGTGGTTGGTTCCCGATCCCACGATCCGCGCGTGAACGATGTTCGCGGGTTGCCCCCCGGCTCCTCGTGGGAAACAATAGAGGTAGGAGTTGACGCTTGAGCCTGGGTAGACGACTGCGCGAGCGAGCCCTGCGTCATCACGATTGGAACCATTGCGAGCAAGGCATGGGCTACAGACGCTATTCCTCCATCCCGTGTGCGCCGTCGGCACGGATCCACAATTCTGGTAGACGGTCGGAATGCGATTGCCGCCGCGATCCCCGTTGCGCCCGCCTGGTCCAACGGTGTCGACATGGCTATCCCGGGCCGCAGGGCGGCCAACTGTGTGCCAATAGGCTTACGGGCAACATCGGTGTGATTGTTCGGCTTAATCAATCCTCCCGGCTCGATGGAGGCTCTGGGAAGGGCGGACTAATGTCGAACAATTGCTGCCAACTCTCTTCCTTCCTCACCTGTGAAGCCAGAAACAACTGAAGCAATCCGCTTGCCAGGGATCGCGAGGGGTAAGTTCTTCGCTGCCGACCGCATCGTTCTATCTCGTTTAGCAATCCCTGTCCGCATTCTCACAGGTTGACGACATCCGGACGGCGGTCTCCGCCACCCCTCCAATCGGACAATGGTTGGGGCGCGAAGCGTAACTTGGCCGGCCGCCTAGTGAATTGCCGTCGCTTCCGAATTGCGTTCATATTCGCCTAGGACAATCGGACGAGCATTCGTTGTCCACCGTGCTCACGCCAATTGAACACGTCACCTGAGTCGCAAGCCTTCCTTTCTGGCACCGGTACGGGAGAAGTGCGCCCGACTGAGTGTCCACAGTCGGACGCTCCCGGACACCCCGTCGGCATTTCGACGGTGCCAGCGTTAGCTGCCTGGCGACATTCCGCAGGGGCACATGCATAAAGAGGGTCTCAAATGCGCGAACGCATGCCTCCGCGTTGGGAATGTTTGGAATTGCAAATGCACTCTTTGCTTGAGAAATGAGATTTGCATGAAGCGCGTACGCAGTACTGCATTTTGCACTGTGTTCTTCCTGGTCATGGTTGGAGCATCGTTTGCCAAGCACGTCCAAACCGACTTTGATCACCAAGCCAATGTCTCTCAGTACAAGACTTATTCGTGGCAGGAAATCAAGCCACCAAATTCCCTCTGGGACGCCCGAATCAAGGATGCTGTGGATGCCCAACTGGCAGCCAAGGGCTGGACCCAAGTAGACAGCGACGGCAATGTGGCCATCGTGGCGATTAAGACGACCCAGACCCAGCGCACTCTTCAGACCTTTTATGACGGCTTTGGCGGCGGATGGGGCTGGCGAAGATTCGGGGCCGGAGGGTTTGGCGACTCCACCACGACCGAACAGGACTACAAAGACGGAACCCTGGTCGTCGACTTGTACGACGCAAGAACCAAGCAGTTGATCTGGAGCGGTAGTGCCGAGGACACGCTGTCCGATAAGGCCGAAAAGAATGAAAGGAACCTCGACAAGGGAGTAGCAAAGATGTTCAAGGCATTCCCCCCGGGTGCTGCGAAAGGCTAAGCACAGGTTTTCGACACCAAACTGTGCGAGGAGTGTTGTATCACAATCAAAAAAGGAGAAACTATGAAACTGCAGAAGATAAACGGGCACCACCAGTTGCTGTCGTTGTTCATCGCCTTGGTCTTTGCAATAACGCTGTATCCAAGCAAAGCACAGGCGCAAATCATTGGAGAGATGGAGGCCAACATTCCATTTCAGTTCCACGCCGGGAATGTCAGACTTCCGGCCGGCAGGTACTTTATCCATGTGCTGGACAACACCGATCTGACGGTTATGGAAATCAGCAGCGCGGATGGCACTACCACTGCTCTCTTCGATGTCCAGGTCGCACAGGCCAACTCCGCACCAGCCAAGAGCGAATTGATCTTCAATAAGTACGGGAATCGCTACTTCCTTGCAAAGATGTTTGAAGAAGGTAACCAGAGCGGTAGCGAGGTGCCCGAGTCGCGCTACGAAAAAAGGGTCGGCAAAGCAGCCCTGGAGGCCCAGGAACATGTGCCGGCACACCGACGCGAACAACAAGGGAGCTAGCGGTTCGCACGGACAGCAGCGGCCCGTGCGCACCTGAGAACGGGCCGCCAAGGTTCGGGAAGTGTGGCTAAAGGTTAAGGGATCTCGCTGGCGAACGATTACCCGGGACTTGAAAGGAAATTGAGATGCAAATGCGCAAGCTTGGAAACTCCGACCTCCACATTACTCGAGTTGGTTACGGAGCCTGGGCCATCGGTGGCTCAGGCTGGCAGTTCGCCTGGGGGTCGCAGGACGACAACGAGTCAATCGCCGCCATTCACTGCGCGCTCGAACTCGGCATCAACTGGATCGACACGGCTGCCGTCTACGGTCTGGGGCATTCCGAGGAAGTCGTCGGCCGTGCTCTGAAGGACTGGCGCGGCTCCAGACCTTACGTCTTTACCAAGTGCGGCCAGCGCGCGGATGCCAAGGGTGAAGTGCAGAAAGTATTGAGCGCTGACTCTATCCGGGGCGAAATCGAGGACAGTCTTCGTCGCCTTGCCGTCGACGTGATCGATCTTTACCAGATCCACTGGCCTCCCGATCCCGATTCCGCCGTGCTGGAAGAGGGATGGTCCACGCTGGCCGACCTGAAACGCGAAGGCAAGGTCCGCTGGATTGGAGTCTCCAACTTCAATGTCCAGCAACTGCGCCGCGCCCAGGCTATCGCTCCAGTGACCTCTCTGCAGCCACGGTATTCACTGGTGCATCGCGAGATCGAAGACGAGATCCTGCCCTACTGCATGAGTGCAGGCATAGGGGCCATCGTTTATTCGCCAATGGCTTCCGGTCTCCTGACCGGCGCCATGACCCGCGAGCGCGCTGCCCGGCTACCCAAAGATGACTGGCGCCGCGGCCATCCCGACTTTACACAACCAAATCTCTCTCACAATCTGGCGCTAGTCGAGCGCATGCGAGAGATAGCCAGCCGCCACAACCGTTCGGTCGGCGAAGTCGCAATTGCATGGGCGCTGCGCCATCCCGCTGTGACCGCCGCGATCGTCGGGGCTCGCAATGCGCGGCAGGCAGAGGGCGTCATGCGCGCTGGCGAGTTGCACCTCACCGAAGATGAAGTCAACGAGATCGAAGGCTTCGTCGAGACCGCGGCGTGAACGATTGGCAGTTTGTGCCAACACAATTTTCATCGGGCTCTTCGAGGCGGGGTAGAGTCAAAGACGAGAACACAGTGAAAAGAGACAAGGCGTACCGGAATACAGCTGCAACGATAATCACGAACTTGCTGGAGCTCTTCGGCGACGACGCAGGTGTGAAATGCAATCCGTGACCGGAGTCTTTCTGTCACAAAAACAGGCTGAACAGGCCATCCGCAAGCTGCGGGCGGGCGGCTTACCAGCTGCAAAAATCACCCGCCTTACTCTCGGAATGCTTAGCGCGGCCGTTCTCCCCCCAGCCGACCCTGCCGTGGAAACGGTTGCCGACGGCTCGCCGAAAGAGTTCGTGACCCTGGGACTTGCTGAAGATGAAATATTCGTCTATGAAGACGCTCTCCGCCGGGGTCAGAGTGTGGTGATTGCTCTTGCCGAAGATGACGTAGCCGCGGCAGCCTTACGCAAATCGCTGCAGGCAGAAGGAGCCCAAGCCATCGACGCCGCGCGGGAGCAGTGGCGGATCGGACTACGAAGCGCCGAACAGGAGCACTATCTTAAGTCTGGACGGCAGTTCGGAGACGACGAGAAATTCTACTTCTTGGGCTTCGAATCTGCTCTGCGCGCCAGAAATCGCTGCAAAGAGTTTGATCAGGTCGCGTCGGAGATGGCGAGCGCCCTGGAAGAAATGCAGGGGCAATATCCCGGGGTCGCCGTAGAAGAGCCCTTTGCGCGCGGATATCAGCGAGGACGGGAATATTACCAGCGCCTCTGCGACGAATCGAATGCGGCGTGGCCCCCACGCACCGATTAGGCTATAACATCGCTCGAACCATTAGATCTCCACCGGCCGGCCCGAGGCCATCTCGTCCTGGTTCTGTCCCGAAATAAGCTTTGGTGAGCTTGCCCGTTCGAGTGTAAGCCCGAAACATCTTCACGAAAAGCCAGTCACTCTCGATGATTGGAAAATGAACCTGGATTTTGCCGATTTTCTCTGGCTCGCCACCGGCTTATCTTGGCTCTGCTATTTCCAAGCACTGCAACTTAGTGAAGATCCCTGGGGTCCCCCCGTAGACAAACTGAAAGTGGTGACCGCTGTAGCGCTGGCCGCGATGTTTCTCCATGAATAGCACGACGGTGAGATCGCCACGGAAGCGCGCGGATCGATC
>Ga0307479_10002379_pt1 | contig 17091 bp, 15 predicted proteins | sample atmos_gasesECM4C_FD_203743 | JGI IMG/M metagenome (GOLD analysis project Ga0307479, IMG submission 203743) | Hardwood forest soil microbial communities from Morgan-Monroe State Forest, Indiana, United States - atmos_gasesECM4C_515 | ecosystem: Environmental > Terrestrial > Soil > Temperate... | reverse complement strand
CGGATGGCGCGGCTGTAGCCGCAGACCGGCTCCCAGACGCTGCCGGAATCGATGCGTCGGCGGCCGGGTCGCGCTTCCATTGCAACCGATTTGTAGACCGAGGGGATCTTGTCGAGATGGTGGCTCAGGTCCCCCGATGCCGTGAGATAGGGCGGCCGTCGATACTCGTCGCCGCAATCGCCGGGGATCCTCCTGGCGCGCGCGAGCGCGCGTTCGAGCGCGGCGCGGTCGTCATCGTCGAGCGCCAGGCTGCCCAGGCGGACATTGTCCGCGCGATGCTCGCGCTCTCCTAGGCGGGCGCCCACGATGATCGCGGCGACCGCCGGCTGGTCCAGCACCCAGCGCGTCGCGACGTTGGCGATCGAGACCGCGTGCTTGCGCGCGATTCCCGCCAGGCTCGTCAGAATCGCCTGAAGGGTCTCCCAGCCGCCGATGGCATCGACGAAGCGCAGGTACTTCATCTTGCTCCAATCGTCGGCGCGCGGCCGCGGGGCGCCGAGCCAGCGATCCCCGAGGAATCCGCCGCCGAGCGTGCCGTAGGCAAGCAGCTTGATGCCGTACTCCCGGCAGAACGCGCTCATGTCACCGGCGGGCCTGGGATCCAGCAGCGAGAAACAGACCTGATTGGAGACCACGGGTATGCCGTGCTTCACGAGTACGCGAAGATGGTCGGTGTCGAAATTGGTGACGCCGAGCTCGGAGATCTTGCCCTCGCGCTGTAGCACCGCGAGCTCCTTCATGGCATCGAGGTAGCCCGAATGCTCGAAGCTCCACCAATGGAACTGCAGCAGATCGATGGTGGACACGCCCAGGCGGTCGAGGCTGCGCTGCACGCCGGCCCGGACCACCTCGGGCGTCATCTCGCCGGGCTCCGGGCACCATTTCGTGAAGAGCTTCGGCCGGGCTCTGCCGCCCGCGCCGAACCGTCTCGCACAGTCACCGGCGATCAGCTCGGCGCTGCCGTAGTGATCGGCCATATCGAAGGTGTCGAAACCCGCGTCGACATAGTCCGCCATCGCCGATGCCGCCGCCTGCGGATCGACACGGCGGCCGCCGCGCTCCATATCGGCGATTTGCCAGAGGCCGGTGATGATCCGGCTGATCTCCAGACCCGGTGCCAGCGCGCAGCGGGGGGGAGAGGATGGGAGGCTTGCGGCCATTTTGCCCGGGGATCAAATCGCAGGCCGGGTGCGCGCGCAATGAAATTCGCGGGGCCTACTGCGCGAGCCGCTCCCGGTTTTGCATTTGCATCGCCGCCCGGTCACCGCTACATCAAGCGCCCATGGCAGCCATTCGCGTCGGCATCGGCGGGTGGGTTTTTCCGCCCTGGCGCGGGGTGTTTTACCCGCCGGGCTTGGCGCAGTCGCGCGAGCTCGCTCATGCGAGCCGGCAAGTCACCTCCATCGAGATCAACGGCACCTTCTACGGCGCACAGAAGCCCACGAGCTTCCGAAAATGGTACGCCGAGACGCCCGAGGATTTCGTCTTCTCGGTGAAGGGGCCGCGCTACGCCACGCACCGGCGCGAGCTCGGCGAGGCCGGATCCTCCATCGAGCGATTTTTCGCGAGCGGCGTGCTGGAGCTGCGCGAGAAGCTCGGCCCGATCCTCTGGCAGTTTCCGCCGACCACGAAGTTCGACGAGCAGAACTTCGGAGCGTTCCTGGAGCTGCTTCCGGGCGCGATCGACGGCCGCGCGATCCGGCACGTCGTCGAAGTCCGGCATCCGAGCTTTGCCGCGCCCGCATTCATCGATCTGCTCCGCCGCAAGGGCGTGGCCCTGGCGTTCGTCGACGACAAGGATCGGCCGGCGAACCAGGATGTCACCGTGGATTTCGTCTATGCGCGCTTGCGCCGTTCCGAGGCGGACGAACCGACCGGCTATTCCCGTGCGGCGCTCGATGCCTGGGTCGAGCGGTTCCGCGGTTGGTCCGAGGGCCACGAGCCCGCCGATGCCGCGCGCCATCACCCCGATCGCGCCAAAGCCAAGGCGCGAGACTGCTTCGTCTATTTCATCAACGGCGCGAAGATTCGCGCCCCCGCGGCGGCGGTGGCGTTCCTGGAGCGACTTTCGGCTTGAGCGAAGGCACCAGCTGATCAGCCCACACCGCTGCGTGAGAGAAGTCGCGCGCCAGGAAACCGCCGGGCTACTGTATCGCCGTAAATGACGCGGCCGTCCACCGGCCATTTGACCATGAAGCCCCGCAGAAAATCGGTTGTCCACAGATCAATCCGCAAGAGTGTGGCATTCTTCGGACAACGCCCCGCGATGCCCGTCACTCGACTGACGCGGGGCTCGCGGAGCGCTATCGTACAGTGACAGTCGTCCTCCTTACCCGCAGGAGGTCAGATGCTGCACGCAGTCAAATCGGCTCAGTCGTCGCCCGATCACATCGTAATCCGACTGAGGCGGCCGAAGTATCGGCCGCGATGGACCCTCGCGTACCTTGCTGCGTCCGCGGTCCTCTGGTCGGCCGTCATCGTGCTCTTTGCCAGGGCGGTTTATTGGGTGTCGCTGCAGTAAAGCTATTCAGCGCGTGATTTTCGCTCAGCGGAACAGCCGGTCGCGCAGATCGTAGGCGCGCACCGCCAGCGGGAGCAGCCCGGGCGCCCGCTTCCATGCGCTCATCGGGGGCAGTCGGCGGTCGAACACCGTCGAGCTCGCATCGTGCGTCAAAATCTTCAGCGCGAGTTTGTGTCCGAGATAGGTCGACATCGGCACACCCGTGCCGCAGCACCCGAGCACATAATAGAGCCCGTCCTCGACGCCGATATGCGGGATCAAGTCGCTCGACACCGCGAAGCGGCCGGTCCAGCAATGGCTGACGCGCACACCCTGAAGGTCCGGAAACCGCGCCGCGAAATAGCCGAAGATGCGGCGCGCCTTCTTGTGAAGCCCGCCATCGCTCCGTCCCGCCCGCGCGCTCATGACGAGACGCTGACGATTCTCGTTGGGCGCCATGTAGTGAAGGATCTTGCAGGTGTCGCTGATCGGTCCTTGGTTCGGCAGTATCCGCATCATGCGCTCGGGCGCGATCGGCTCGGTCACCGCGACATAGGCGGGTATCACAGCCATCCTTCGCCTGAGCCGGCGGAGCGTCGCCGTCTCGCGCCCAGTTTCGGCGTTGGTCGCGATCACGACCGCGCGCGCCGTCACGGTGCCGACGGCGGTGGTGACGGTGAACCCGGTGGCAGCGGACCTTATGTCAGTGACCCGCGTTTCCTGCAGCAAGAGGGCGCCGGCGCTGACCGCGGCGCGAGCGAGGCCGTAATGGAGCAGTGCCGGCTGCAGGGTAGCGGCCGTCGCGAGGCTGAGGCCGCCGAAATAGGCGTCCGAACCGACGAGCGCGCGCTGTTTTTCGCGCGGGACCAGCTCGACGGCGCCCCAGGTGTCTTGGAGCTCCGGCAGCGATTGCTTGAGCGTGGCGTAGGCCCGCGGGCTGTGCGCCGCGATGAACCGGCCGCTGGTGCGCAGCCCGCACTCGATCTGATGCTCGCGCACCAGCGTCTCGACGTACTCACGTGCTTTGCGCGCCTCTGCATAGACACGATGCGCGACGCTCTCGCCATATCTCGCCTTGAGATCAGCGAGGCCCGCCTTGGGCACGTGACCGAGCGAGCCGGCGGAGCGGGAGGAAGCGCCGGTGCCCACCCGCGCGGCCTCGAACACCGCGACGTTCCTTCCGGCACGGGCGAGGGTGAGTGCCGCCGAGAGTCCGGCATAACCGGCGCCAACGACCGCCACATCCAGCCAGTGGCCGATCTCGCGCTGCGGCGCGACCAAGGGCGCAAGGCCGTCAGTCCAATAGGGCTCGGTGGAAAAACCGGGTGTCAGTACGTCCTCGGTTGCGACCCTCACCCGTGCCTCCCCTCAGCCTCGGGAACGGACCGCCCAGCGGCGCGACGAGAAATGCCGCATGAACAGCATGCCCAGGAGCAGCGTCGCGATCAGCAGCGTAGACGCCGAGGCGATGGTCGGCCGCACCTCCGTGGTCAAGAACTGGAACATTTGCACCGGCAAGGTCTGCAGCAGCGCGCCGCCGACGAACAGCACGATCACCACCTCGTCCCACGAAGCGAGAAAGGCAAAGAGCGCGGCGCCGAAGATGCTCGGCGCGATCTGCGGGATGGTGATCTTGTAGAAGGCCTTGAGCCGGCTCGCGCCGAGGCTGACCGCGGCATCCTCGAGGTTGGGGTCGACGGACTTCAAGGCGTGCTCGAGGATGAACACGGGGAATGGCAGCGCCAATACGGTATGCGACAGCAACAGGCCCCAGAAGCTGCCGACGAGATCGAGCCGCGTCATGATGTCGAAGAGCGCGATGGCGGTGACGATCACCGGCACGATCAGCGGCGAGAGCGCCAGGGCCCGGATCAATCCCCTGCCGTAGGTGATGAAGCGGACCATCGCGACCGCGGTTCCCAGGCCCAAGAGCGTCGAGAGGATCGCCACCGCGATCCCCAGCTTGATGCTGAGCCAGAGCGATTGCAGCCAGAACGGATCGCCGAAGAAATCCTTGTACCAGCGCAGCGAGAGGCTGGCGGGCGGAAATTGCAGCACGGCGCTCGGGCTGAAGGATTCCGGTATCACGACGACGAGCGGAAAGATCAGGAACAGAAGCACGACGATGGTGATCAGCCAGAGGCCGAAGCCGACCGCGCCCATGAGGAGGGATCGGCCGATCACTTGCGCAGCCCCCCGACCAGCAGCCGCTCGGTGCCGAAGATCCGGTCGAGCACAAAGAAAAGGCCGACCGTCACCACCAGCAGCACCATCGACATGGCGGTGGCGGCGCCCCAATCGAGGACGCCGATCTCCTGGCGCACGAAGGTGGCGATGGTGACGTCGCGCCCGCCGCCGAGAACCGCGGGGGTCACGAAGAACCCCAGCGAGATGATGAAGACGAGGAGCGTGCCCGCATAAGTCCCGGGCATCGAGAGCGGCAGGAAGACACGCCGAAAGCCGGCAAAGGGACTTGCACCGAGGCTCGTCGCGGCATCGATCAAAGAGCGGTCGATTCCGACCATCTGCGAATAGAGCACGATCACCATGTAGGGCAGCATCACATGGACCATGCCGATGATGACGCCGAGCCGATTGAACAACAGGCTCAGCGGATGCTGTATGACGCCCCAGTCGATGAGATAGGAATTGATGACTCCGGCATCACCCAGGATGATCGTCCAGGCGTAAAGCCGCGCCAGGATCGCGGTGAAGAACGGGATCATGCAGAGGCCAAGGAGCGGCTGCGCCCAGCGCTTGGGCAACCGCGCCAGCTGATATGAAAAGGGATAGCCCAGGAGCAGGCAGACCGCGGTCGTCCAGGCGGCGATCTCGAAGGTATTGATCAAGATGTTGCGGAAGGCCGGCGACCGCCAGAGCGCGACATAATTGGCAAACCCCGGTTGCGGATCGGTGAAACTTCGCGACAGCACCACCGCCAGTGGATAGAGGAAGATCGCAAACAGGAGCAAGAGCGTCGGCAACAGCAGGAGCAGTCCGCTCATGCCGCGCAGATCGATCCGGATCGCTCTGCCCGCTATTGGGGATCCGGCGTCGGAGCCCGATGCACTCATGGAACGTGCGTTCTGAGGTGATACGCGGGCGGCATTGCTGCCGCCCGCGTCGAAAGCGAGCCGAAACGGCCCGCCGCGATCAAGACGTGATCCAGGCGTTGAACTTGGCGATCAGGTCCTTGATGTTCTTCGCGTAGTAATCGGCATCCTGGCGCGTCGCCGTGGCGCCTCGATGCTCCTGGGTGACGCCCCATTTCTTGCCGAAGTCGTCGATGCAGCTCCCGTCGATCGGGATGCCATAGCCCATCGTGTTGATGAACTTGCACTGGTTCTGAGCCGTGAAGGCATAGGCGACCAGCGAGTTCGCGGCGTCGAGATGCTTCGCTCCTTTGGGCGCCGCCCAACCGGAGTCGATGAGCATCACGCCCTCCCAGCTCGTGCCGACGGGCAGGTTCGGCTCCTCTTTCGAGCGGAGCGCCGGCCGGCCATGCCAAGTGACGCCCATCGCGCAATCGCCGTTTACGATGTGCTGGATCGATTCGGCGCCGCTGCTCCACCAGACGATGTCGTTCTTGATTGTGGCGAGCTTCTTGAAGGCCCGATCGACGTCGAGTGGGTAGAGCTTGTCGGGAGCCACCCCATCGGCGAGCAGCGGGTATTCGAGCGTGCCGCCGTATTCGGGATATTTATAGAGGCAGCGCTTGCCCGGGAACTTTGCGGTATCGAAAAGATCCTTGGGGCTGGTCGGGTGCGGCCCAGACATCGGCCATTTGCGCAGATCCCAGGTCACCAGCACGCCGAAGAAGCTGTACTGCACCCAGGTGTCGGTATGCTGATAGCCATCGTTGGGGAACTTCGCAATGATGGGATTCAGCAGGTTCATGTCGAGCTTCGCGAGCAGGCCCGCCTGCTCTTCCGCCATGGCATCGCCGTTCGAGCCGGTCTCGAACAGATCATATTGGGGATGGCCGGAATCGACCTGAGCCTTGACCTGGCCCGGATCGGGCGAGGGCGCCACGTCCTTGATGGTCCAGCCGGTGATGGTCTCCCAATTCTTGAGATACGCCATCTGCTCGCCCTTGTAGAGTTCGCCTCCGGAATCGTTGAGCACGAATGTATCGGCGCCGGCCTTGCGCACTTTCAGCAGCGCCTCGATGACCCCATCGGGAATATCCGGCGTCAACAGCGCCTGGACATCGGCCGGGAATTCCTTGATCAGACCCTGCCGGTCCGCCGCGGCTGCAGAGTGTCCCCATCCCGCCGTTAGCGCGATGAAAGCGGGCACCGCCGCCGCGGCGACAGTCGATCTCAATCGTTTGCGCATGACATTCCCTCCTTCGCTTGCTGCGTTGTTTCCGGGAGCTATTTCGTGAGCCGAGCCTCCCGTCGCTTCTCGCTGACCGGGAATACGCGAACTTCGTCGGCATTCCACCCCACCGAGACCTCGTCGCCTTCGCCGATGCGCGACGTATCCGGCAGCATGGCGATCAAGCCTTCTCCTGACGGGAGCAGGAGATCGGCCCAGTAATGGCTGCCGCGAAACGTGAGCATGCGGATCTTGGCGTTGAACTGGTTGTCATAGGGTGCGTCGCCCGCGCCGACCCGCAGCTTCTCAGGCCGGATGCCGCAACCGACGAGCGCACCCGGCGCATCGTGGGCGTGCCGCTGGACGCGTATGGACAGGCCGCGTTCGGTCTCGACCACGGCCGCGCCATTCGCGCCGGGCGAGTAGCGGCCCTCGAAATAATTGAGGTCGCCGACGAAATGCGCGACGAAGGTATCCGCGGGCTGCCGATAGATGTCTTCGGGCGAGGCCAGCTGATGAAGCTCGCCGTTGCCCATGACCGCGATCTGGTCCGACATGCTGAAGGCTTCATCTTGATCGTGGGTCACGTAGACCGTGGTGATGCCGACCGCGCGCTGCAGGCGCCGAAGCTCGACTTGAAGCTGTTGGCGCAATCTCTTGTCGAGCGAGCCCAAGGGCTCGTCCATCAGAAGCACCGTCGGATCGAACACGATGGCGCGGGCGAGGGCCACCCGCTGTTGCTGGCCGCCCGACAGCTGCGCGGGGTAGCGCTGATCGAGCCCTTCGAGGAACACCTTGGCGAGCGCATCGTGCACGCGGCGCGCGATCGCCTCCGCCGGGACCCGCCGCAGTCGCAGCGCGAAGGCGACATTCTCGAAAACCGTCAGGTGCGGGAACAGCGCGTAATTCTGGAAGACAAAACCGATCTCGCGCTTGTCCGCGGGGAGCCGCGTCACGTCGCGGTCGCCGATGAAGATCCGGCCGGAGCGCGGCCGCAGCAGGCCCGCAAGGATACGCAACAGCGTCGTCTTGCCCGAGCCGCTGGGGCCGAGAAGCGTGACGAATTGACCAGCGGGTATCTCGAGCGACACGCCGTTGAGCGCGGGGAAATCGCCGAAGCGATGCGATACCCCTTCCGCTCGCACCAGCACTGCCCGGCTGCGTCCAGGATCGCCGTCCAAGGCCATCGCCTCCCCCGCGCTACGCGGGTTGGTTCTTGACTCGATGCGAGAAACATATTCCGAGCGTTGTGGGATCGTCCATCCTCCCGCGAGGTCACGCGCCGGCAATTGTCGTGATGGCGACTACTGTTCGTTGCAACTCGTCGTGCTTTCGCACGTTCATTGTTCACTTGGCCGCCCGTCGCGTGGCGCAAGCGCAGGAAGAGGATCGCATACCACTAGGGAAATATTAATATCCGATATGTGCGCCATTGCAAGAGGGTGCCGAAAATATGAACGATCTGCCGACGCGCTTCCAAGTTCGCGGCTCGCGTCACCGAGGGGGCCCTTGCGACCGAAGCCCTCATCGCTTATTGATCTGGTTATTCCGATGTTCAATTTTTTATCGGCGCAACGTCGCGCAGGGGAATGGTCGAGGCGGGAAACAATATGAGCGCTCTCCAGCTCGGCACGCTCGAAAAGGCGGCGAAGATCCTCAATCTCTACGATGAAAGCGCCGAAGCCTTCACCTTTTCGGAGATCGTCGCCAAGACGGGCCTGGAAAAGGGCTCGGTTCAGCGCTTGCTGTTCTCCCTGCAAAACCTGGGGCTCTTGAGACGCCACCAGAAGACCAAGAGGTACAGCCTCTCGACCAAATTCATCTCCTTCGCGGTTTCGTTCTGCCAGGCCGACCCGCTGATGATCCGGGCGCCGCGGCACCTCGAAGCTCTCGCTCGCCAGACGACCGCGGCGATCAGCGTGGCGGTCATGGACGGCATCAACGTGTTCTACATGAACAGGGTGCCGGACCTCGTGACCCACGAGTTCGCGCTGTTGCCGGTCCGCCGCTCGGCTTATTGCACGGCCGCGGGGCGCGCGATGATGTCCTGCATGCCAACCATCGATGTGAAGCGCATCCTGCGGCGGTCGCCGATGCTCCGCTTCACCAGCAGAACGATCGTCGACCCGGCCAAAATCCTCCGGTTGGTGCGTGCAGCCCGCGATGAGGGCATAGCCTGGCAGGACGGTGAAGTCATCGAGGGAGAAATCGGCATCGCGGCCCCGATCCTCGGAGACGGAGGCGTGCCGGTCGCGGCCGTCGTTCTATCGATCGACAAGGCGGAGTTCGATTTGAAGACCGCGCTTCGCCGCTTCACCGCGCCCGTGCAGACCGCGGCGCGAAGCCTGTCGAATCCCGCCCTGTCGGCAAGCCCCGTGTCCGCCACCCTGTAGACGGCGGAAAGCCGATCTCCGTCACGCCACTTCCCGGGCCTCGCCCAGCGCGTCTCCCGCGAACTCCTTTCGGATGATCGGCAGCACCTCCGCGCCGAACCGCTCCATCGAGCGCAACGCCGCACGCGACCCCATGCCGGCGGGCCACATGAAGCAGCTTAAATCGGTGATGCCGACCGTCCGGATCTCGTGGATGATCCGCTCGGCGACGGTCTCAGGGCTGCCGATCGGCACGCCGTCCAGGATCGCCTCGATGGTCGGCTCACCCGCGAGAGGCCTGTCGGCAATGAAATGGCCCTCGAGGATCTGAGCACCGACCCGCAGATGGCCGCCGCACCGACCGACGTAGCGAAAGCCTTCGGCCGCCCTGCGAAGCTCGCTCTTGTCGTCGGAGACGAAGACGAAGCGCTGCGCGGCGAAGCGCCGGCCGCTGAAGTCGTCTCCCGCCAGAGCGTATTGATCGAGCACGTGCTGGTGCAGCGATTTGAGCGCGGCCGTGTTTCCCCAGCCTACCGAGCAGAAGGGGACCGCATCGACGGAGATGGCGTACTTGATGATATCGCTTGTCCACGACACGAAGAATGTGTCCAGCCGGCGCGGCCGATAGAGCCGGATCGCCTGAGGAACGTCGGGGAGCTGATACTTCCTGCCGCGAAAGTGGAAGCGGTTCTCATGCACCGCCTGGTCGATGATTCGCCAGATCTCCAGCATCCGATCCTGCCGCTCCGACAGATCGGCACCGAACGCGTCGAACTCGAAGCGCTGATAGCCCGTGCCGAGACCGAGAACCGAGCGCCCCTCCGTGACCTGATCGAGGAAGGCGATTTCCTCGGCGAGTCGGATCGGATTGTACAACGGCGCTACCACGACCGCGGGGCCGAGCCGGATGGTCTTAGTTTCGCGTGCGACCGCCGCCGCCATCATCAAGGGCGAAGGACAGAGGCTGTAATTGGCGAAATGGTGCTCAGCGAACCATGCGACGTCGAAGCCCATTTGGTCGGCGAGCTTCACGCAGGCGAAGGTCCCCGAGAAGACCTCGGCCTGATCCAGCGCAAATTGGTTCATGAGATTGAACAGGCCGAGCCGCATGAATGCCTCCTATCGGGCCCCGTTCAAACGATCACCTCGCCGCCATTGGCGCTGATAACCTGGCCCGTGATGAAATCGGCCTGAGAGGAGGCGAGGAACGCCACGGCGTAGGAGAGCTCGCGCGGGTCGGCATAGCGGCCGAGCGGCACCCGGGCGATCTTTCCGGCCATCTTGGCCTCGATATCGGGCTGAGACAGCACCATCTCGGTCAGGACGCCGCCCGGCGCAACGGCGTTGACGTGGATATTCCAGGGCGCGAGCTCCTTGGCCCAGGCCTTGGTCAATCCCAGGATCGCTGCCTTCGCCGCGCAATAGGGCGAGGCGTAGTGGTGGCCGATCAGCCCCCATGTGGATGATATGTTGATAATCTTGCCGCGCTTCTGCTGCTTCATCATCGGCACGACCGCCTGGGTCGCGAAAAATGTGCCCTTCACGTGAACGGCGAAAGTGCGGTCGAAGAATTCCTCGGTGGTGTCCTCGATGATGGGCTCGCCGCCGATTCCGGCGTTGTTGACGAGGATGTCGACCCGCCCCAGGCGCGCCGCAGTGTCCTTGAGCCGCGCGGTCAAGCTCTGTGCTTGCGCGACGTCGCAGACCAGTGGCACTGCTCCGCCGCCTGCCTTCTTGACCAGCGCTACGGTTTCCTCCGCGGCTCGGCCCTTGATGTCCAGGGCGATGATCATCGCGCCGCGCTCCGCCAGAAGCAGCGAATGGGCGCGTCCCATGCCCGCGCCGGCGCCGGTCACTACGGCGACCTTCCCCTCGAACTCGCTCATGCGCATATCTCTTTCATTCCGGTCGGCCCGGATTTAAGGATTGCATACCAGGAATCAAATATCAATATGCGATAATACGAGCGATTTCCCCGGCGCCGCTTCAGATCCGACTGGCCACGGAGCCGGCGGCGCCCGATGCGGGAACAGTGCCTTAATTCTACAGGCTCAGCGAATGCTCAGTGGCGGCGAATCATGCCCCGAGGCGGCCGCCTGCTGTGAATCGAGGTCACGCCGCGATTTCGCGGGACGCTTTCTCCAGCTGCGGCATCACCTTTGTGCCGAACTGTTCCATCGAGCGCAGGATGCTTCGCTGCGGCAATCCGGGCAGGCCCATGAAGCAGCTCAGATGGCTGAACCGGAGGGTCTCCACCTCGCGCAGCAGCTTTTCGGCGCAGGTCTCGGCGTCGCCGATGATCATGCGGTCGACGAGCTCTTCAAGCGGCGGCTCACCGGAGGCGGGACTCTCCTGGAGATAGGCGCCATCGACGCGTGCGTAGTTCTCGCGCATGGCGGTCGCGATGCGGCGGATATAGCGCGCGGCCTCCGCCGCCTTGAGCGCCTCAGCTCGGTCATCGGTGATGAAGATGTATTGCTGGATCGCGAATTTGACCGATGCGGGGTCCTTGGCCGAGGCGCGATGAAACGCGCCGACTTTATCGCGCATCTGCGAGATTTCCTCGAGCGTGCTCCAGCCCGTGGTGAAGAAGGGAATGTAACCCGCACGCGCGATACGCTCCTGCGTCACGGGATCGTTCAGGAGACCCGCGATATAAATCTCGGGCCGCGCCTGCAGCGTGTGCAGGATGAAATGCGTTTCCGGGATATGCAGGTGCTTGCCCTCATAGCGGAGCGGCCCGCCCTCAAGGAAAGCCTCGATCACGTCGAGCGTCTCCAGGAATATGTCGCGCCCGCTCTTGAGGTCGACGCCGAATTTGTGGAACTCGTACTGCTGATATCCGCTGCCCAGCCCCAAGACGAGGCGACCGCCGCTCAAGACGTCGAGCATCGCGATCTCCTCGAGCATCCGAAGCGGATGATAGAGCGGCGCCACGATGACGGCGGGGCCGAGGCGGATGCGCTTTGTCTGCGGCGCTGCGTAGAGCGCCATCGCCAGAGGCGAGGGGCAGAGGCAATAGTTGGAGAAATGGTGCTCCGCGAACCAGGCGATGCTAAAGCCCATGTCCTCCGCGAGCTTCACGTGCTCGAGCGTATCGGCATAGACTTGGCGCGGAGCGAGGCTTCGGTCGCGCTGCGTCATGAGATTGAACAATCCGAAATGCATGATCGTCTCCTGATGAGAGGGGAACGCCGTTGCGTCGCTACGCCATGAGCGCGCCGCCACTGGCGATCACGGTCTCGCCGACCACGAACCGATTGCGCGGCGAGGCGAGAAAGGCGACGACCTCCGCGATGTCCTCGGGCTCGGCGGCGCGGCGCACGGGGACCTTGGGAATGCTTTCGGCGAGCCAGCTTTGTGCCTTCGCTGCCTCGGTGGCGATGCCGCCGGGGCTCACGGCGTTTACCAGGACCTGATGCGGCGCCAGTTCCTCGGCGAGAGACTTCGTCAGGCTCACCACCGCCGCTTTTGCCGCGGCATAATGCGGCAGCGTCGGCTTCGCCCGATGGGCGTCGACCGATGCGATATTGACGATGCGGCCGTAGCGGCGCGCGATCATCAGATCGGCGAAGCGGCGCGAGCAGAGCAGCACGCTCAGCACGTTCGTGTCGAAGGTCCACCTCCAGTCCTCGATGGTGATCTCATCATAGCGCGCGTGGCGCCAGCCGCCGGCGTTGTTGACCAGGATGTCCAATCGCTCGGCCGTGCGCGTCACCTGCGCCCGCAAGCGGACGAGCGAGGCCTCGTCGGTGACGTCGGCTTCATGAGGGAACACCTTGAACCCTTGCGCTGCGAGATCCGCCGCGGCGCCCTCGACCAAGTCGCCGTCGCGGTCCACCATGTGGACGCCGGCCCCGGCCTCAGCCAAGCGCAGCGCGATGGCTCGGCCAAGCCCGCGCCCAGCGCCGGTGACCAGGGCCATTTGTCCCGTGAGTTCCGCTGTCGAGACCATGCTCTGACCTTCGCTGATGGACGGCATCGATGGGTCTCATCATACGGCAGCTCGAAGAGCCGTAAATCCACACCCTGTCTCGGTGTCGCGGCGTGAGCGATCTACAGCTTCGAGGAGAGTCGCCACAGCGGCCGACAAAGTCGGTCCCGTCATGCGCCGCTCTCCCGCATGCAAGCTATGCGTGAGCAGCGTCGCACAAGACTGACCGCATGAACGCGGTCATTGCGTTCAGCTGGCTTGTCCATTACCGTTCCCGCCGTCGGGGCCGAGGAATGCGAGGGCCTGTCGAGCCTCCGCAGAGCGTGTTGTCAGGATTTTGGTGCGGCCAGCCAGGGGCAGCCGATCACCCGAGGATCTGAGGTCCCGCATGAACCTGCCCTGGAATCTCGGAGTCAAAGTCCAAGATCTCGATGCCGAGTTGGCATTCCTGGAGCGTTGCGGCGCAACGCAGGTCCAGAAGGGCACGATGCCCTCGGCTGCGGGCGAGCGGGCTTTCGGCATGGCGTTTCTGGGCGCTCAGCGTCTCCTCCTGTTTCCCCACGTCATCTACGAGGACGCGCTCTCGGAGCCGCTCAAGGGCGGCCTTGCCCATGCGGTGTTTCAGGTCGAGCGCGTCGACGACGTCATCGAGCGCTACCGCAAGCGCGGTGTTTCGCCGCTCTGGGGGCCGGAGACGATCTCGACGCCGTTCGGCCGTCGCCGCATCGTGTTTTTCCGTGCGCCGTCGGGCTTCATCTTCGAGACATTCGAGGCACTAGCCTGACCGCATCCGCTGCCGGGGCGTGCTTAGGGAGGAGGGATCGTTGAGGTCGAACGCGCTGAAGCTCAATCAAGGGAACGAGCACTTCGAGGTCGCCAAGGACTATCTGCTCTCGGGGACCGGGGCGCCGCCGCGGATTTTTCCGCTGATCGGCAGGCCGCTCTATCTGTCGCGGGCCGACGGCCCTTATCTCTACGATCTCGACGGCAATCAATACATCGACTTCCACAGCTCCGCCGGCGCGGCGTTGCTCGGGCACAATCATCCCGCGATCAAAGCGTCGATCGCCCGCGCGCTCGAGCAGGGTTTTTACTGCAACTACGAATCGGAGCACCACGCGCGCGTCGCGCAATACATCTGCGAGATGGTGCCGTCGGCGGAGCTGGTCCGCTTCTGCGGCAGTGGTTCCGAGGCGACCGCGGCCGCGCTCCGGGTTTCGCGCGCCGTCACCAAGCGCAAGCGCATCCTGAAATTCGAGGGCCACTTCAACGGGATGCACGACTACGTTTTCTTCAACATGGATTCGACGCTGGGCGAGCAGCTCCCGAACGGCGAGGTGAATCCCGTCCATGAGAGCGACGGCATTCCCGAGGATATCGACGCCCTCGTCACCGTGCTGCCGTTCAACAAGCACGACGTCTTCAAGGAGGCGATGCGGCGGCACAAGGGCGAGTTCGCCGCCATCCTCATGGAGCCGGTGATGTACAATGCCGGCTGCATCCTGCCGGATCGCTCTTTCGTTCAGCTCGTGCGCGACGAAGCCACGCGCGACGGCGCCATACTCGTGTTCGACGAGGTGCTTTCGGGGTTCCGGATGGCGCCCGGCGGAGGCCAGGAATATGTCGGCGTGACACCCGATATCACCTGTCTCTCCAAAGCCGTCGGCGGCGGCTTGCCGCTCTCCGCGATCGCAGGCAAGCGCTTCGTGATGAACGGCTTGACGCCGGTCGGAAGGACGATCGTCACCGGCACTTATACCGGGCACCTGCTTACCGTGATGGGCGCGCTGGCGGCGCTCGAGGAGATCCGCAAGCCTGATTTCTATCCTCGGCTCAATCGCATGGCCGACCGCTTCTACGCGGGCTTCAACGACATCCTCAGGCGGCGGAAGATCAAGGCGGTGGTGCAGGGGCTCGGCGCCCGCTTCGGCATCTTCTTCGGCATGGAGGAGACGCCGATCACCGATTTTCGCAAGGTGGTGAGCCAGTTCGATGCTGCGATGGACAAGAAATTCATCCGCATGTGCTTCGAGCGCGGCCTCTATTTCCGCGATCCCGGCCATCGCATCGTCCCGATCCATCACGGCATCACGGCCGCCCACGACGAGACCGTGATCGACGATTCATTGAACCGATTGGACGACCTTTTCAGGTCTTTTTGAGCAGTGGCCATGGCGGCGGCGCGGAATCAATCCTTAGCCGAACGGCGCGAGAGGGACGCCGATGCCGTGCGCGGGGCGCCGACGCCAAGGCGAGACGGTCCCGCATCGGAACTCGGCAGGCGTACCGGCGCCGAGGGCGATCCGCAACGCCCCGCGGTGGAGCTGCGCGGCGTCTCTCTGCGCTACAAGGGTGTCGCCGCGCTCAATGGCATAGACCTCGCAATCAGGCCGGGCGAGTTCTTCTCTCTGCTGGGCTCGAGCGGCTGCGGCAAGACCTCGACCTTGAACGTGATCGGCGGCTTCATCGACCCCGGTGACGGCGACGTCCTCATCGAGGGGCGCTCGATGCGGCATGTCCCGGCGCATCGCCGCCCGGTGAATACCGTCTTTCAGAGCTATGCGCTCTTTCCGCACATGACGGTCGCGGAGAATATCGGCTTCGGCCCCCGCATGAAGGGGAAGAACCGGGCGGAGATCGCGTCCTTGGTCGAGGAGGCGCTGCGCCTGGTCTCGCTCGCGGGCATGCAGGAGCGCCGGCCCAATCAGCTCTCGGGCGGCCAGCAGCAGCGGGTTGCGGTCGCGCGCGCCCTGGTGAACAGACCGTCGGTGCTGCTGCTGGACGAGCCCTTGGGGGCCTTGGACCTGAAGCTCCGCAAGCAGATGCAGCTGGAATTGAGCCGCATCCAGCGCGAGGTCGGCATCACCTTTGTCTATGTGACGCACGACCAGGAAGAGGCGATGACCATGTCGGACCGTATCGCCGTCATGGACAAAGGCAACGTCGTACAGGTCGGAACGCCGAAGGAGATCTACGAGCAGCCGGTCAGCCTGTTCGTCGCGGATTTCATCGGAGCCTCGAATGTGCTCCCCGGCGAGATCGTGGCGCTGGACAAGGATCTCGCGAGTGTCCGTCTGAACGCCGGCGCGGTGATCCGCGTCCGAGCGGGCGGGCTCAGGCAGGGACGGGTCAGCGTGGTGGTTCGCCCGGACCATATGCGGCTCGTCGCCTCCGCGCCGGAGGGAGCGCGGGAGAACTCGGTCGTCGGCCGGATCTCGAAGTCGGCCTTTCTCGGAACGCATCTTCAGGTGGCGGTTCGTCTGGAGAACGGACAGGAGATCGCCATCACGCGTAATCTGTCGGAGGCGGAGAGCCCGTCGAGTTTTGCGATCGACGATCCCGTGCAAGTAACATGGCCGGTAGCGCGATCCCTGTGTTTTGCATCGGGCGCCTGATCATGTGACAAGAAGCAAGCCCAAGCCCTCGTCGAGGGAATAACCGAAGGAGGAGGAGATGATCAAAAGTAGACTCACACGTCGTAAATTCCTGCAGAGCTCCACCATGGCGGGGCTCGGCACCGCGGCCGCGCTCAGAGGCACGTCCTCGCTCATAACTCCCGCGAGGGCGGCAACCCTCGAAGGGCCGGTGAACGCCCTCACCTGGGGCGGTCGCGTCATACAGAGTCAGCAGGATGATTTCTACAAGGAATCCGGGGTGCACGTGAATTTCATCGGCGCCTCCGGCAACTCGGAGAACCTTGCCAAAATCAAGCTGGGTGGCGGCAGCCAATACGACATCGTCGGCGTCGACGCTTTGTGGGTGCCGAAGTTCTACGAGGAAGGCGTCATCGAGGCCTTCGACATGTCGTCTTGGCCCGAGTACAACGACATGTTCGATCAGTTCAAGAATCTCTCGATCTGGAAGGTCGGCGACAAATTCCTGGCGCAGCCCTGGGCTTGGTCGCCGCTCGTGCTGTGGTACAACGCGGATAAGATCAAGACGCCGCCGACCAGCATCAAGTTCCT
>Ga0307479_10002378_pt1 | contig 17098 bp, 15 predicted proteins | sample atmos_gasesECM4C_FD_203743 | JGI IMG/M metagenome (GOLD analysis project Ga0307479, IMG submission 203743) | Hardwood forest soil microbial communities from Morgan-Monroe State Forest, Indiana, United States - atmos_gasesECM4C_515 | ecosystem: Environmental > Terrestrial > Soil > Temperate... | reverse complement strand
CTAGCCGATCTTCTACCCGGCGTGAAAAACGTTCACGTCTCGGTGAAAGAAACGCCCAACGAGATCATCTTCCTTCGCCGCGTGGAACCCGGCAGCGCCGACAAAAGCTACGGCATCGAGGTCGCCCGCCTCGCCGGCCTCCCTCGAAGCGTAATCGAGCGCGCCCGCGAAGTCCTAAAGCGCCACGAACAAAGCGAGCACCAACTAAGCGAACGGCTGTCCCCGGGCGCTCTCGCCGATGACCCCAGCATTGCCCCGGTGTTCCCTAACGGTCGTAAGGCCGAGCAAGAAGTCCTCTTCACGCCGCTAGACCGCGCCGTCCTGGAAAAACTCCGCGCCGCCGATCTAGACCACCTGAAGCCCCTAGACGCCCTAAATCTCCTCGCCGACCTAAAAAAACAAATCTCATGAGTCTCCTCTACGGATCTCCGCGAACTCGGCGTCTCTGCGTTATCTTTTTCCCCGCCCCTGGGTTTTCTCTTCTGTGCTCTCTGTGCCCTCTGTGGTGAAATCGTCTTTCTAACTCACCATGCCGCCTAAATCGCTACTCGTCCTTGGCCTAATGTCCGGCACCTCCGCCGACGCCATCGACGTCGCCCTAGCGCGCATCTCCGGCGCCCCGCCGCACCTGAACGCCACGCTCCTGAATCACACCTCCATAGATTTTCCGCCGCAACTACGCAAGGAAATCCTGCGCGTAGCCGAGCAACAACCCATCTCCGCCGGAGATCTCAGCCAACTGAATTTTCGCCTGGGAGAAATCTTCGCCGAAGCCGCGCTAATCGCGTGCCGCCGTTTCAGCATCGCGCCCAAAAACATCGCCCTGATCGGCTCCCACGGCCAGACCATCTTCCATCAAGGCCAACCGGTCCCCTACCTAGGCCGAAAGACCGCCTCAACGCTGCAAATCGGCGAATCCTCCATCATCGCTGCACGCACCGGCATCACCACCGTCGCCGACTTCCGCCCCGCCGACATAGCCCAATCCGGCCAAGGCGCCCCGCTAGTCCCCCACGCCGATTACACTTTCTACCGTCACAAAAAACTCGGCCGCGTCTCCCTAAATCTAGGCGGCATCGCCAACATCACGGTAATCCCCGCCAACGCCAAACTCTCCCAAGTCTTCGCCTTCGATACCGGCCCAGCCAACATGCTAATCGACGCCCTGGTAGCCCATTTCACCAATGGCCGGCAGCGTTATGACCAAAACGCCAGCCGGGCTCGACAAGGTCAAAGCATTCCCGCGCTCCTGGACGAACTAATGCGCGACCCGTACCTGAAGCTCAATCCGCCCAAATCCACTGGCCGCGAGTACTACGGCCGAGCGTACGTCGAAAAACTCCTCCGTCTCGGACGGCGCCACAAAGCCAAGCCAAACGATCTGATCCGCACCACCACCATCTTCACCGCCCTATCGATAGTGGACGCCCTAAACCGCTTCGTCCTACCTAAAACAGGAATCCATCAACTAATAGTCTCCGGCGGCGGCGCCAAAAACCCCCTCCTCATGGCCCAACTCGCGGCGGCTCTCGCCGGTCCCGTATGGGCACGGGACACCCGTGCCCGCCTTGGTTTTTCTCGCCGCTCGCCACTCGCCACTCGCCACTTCCCTCCGCACGGTATAGCCGTAATCTCCTCCTCCGAATTGGGCGTCCCCCAGGATGCCAAAGAATCCCTCGCCTTCGCTCTACTAGCCTACGAAACCCTTCACCACCGCCCCAGCAACATCCCCTCCGCCACCGGCGCCGGCCGCCCAGCCATCCTTGGTAAAATCTCCTATGCCCCTCCGCGCTGATCATTCTTTTCTCCGCGCAGACTCTGCGTCCTGCGCGCCCGCGGCGGGGCCTACTGCAAAATCTTTTCAATCTCCGAAACCGGAATCGCCCCTTCGCGCAGGATCTTCCATTCCTCCCCGCGAAGTTCGATGATTGTAGACGGCAACGCCGCACCCGTATCACCTGCGTCCAACACTAGCGGTAAGCGGGTTCCTAGCTGTTTCATCACTTGGTCCGCAGCAGAGCACGACGGAAATCCCGAAACGTTTGCGCTCGTCCCGGTAATCGGCCCTTCAAATTCGTCGATCAACTGCTCCACCAGCGGGCTCTTCGGCCAACGCAGCGCCACCTTCCCGGTATTCGCCGTAACCTTCAGGGGAACACGATTGGACGCGTCCATCACCAGCGTCAGACCCCCCGGCCAGAACGTTTCCGCCAGCCGCAGGAATCGGCGCGGCGCGCGCTTTCCCCCGGCGGGCTCGGCCTCGCGGTCGCGCAGCAACATCAGCGCCTGTTCCAGCGAATTCACCAAAATGGGCAGCGCTCGCGTCTCCGGCCTGCCCTTGACTCGATAAATTTCATCAACGGCGGCTAAATTAAAGGGGTCCGCTGCTAACCCGTAAAAAGTATCAGTGGGAATTCCTACCACGCAGCCGCGCGTCAGGAAATGCGCCGCATAGCGCAGCACTTCATTTTGTGGAGATTGCGCATCCACGCGCAACAATTCTGCGGGCAATGTTTGGCCTCAAAGAAGCCGAAGCGTACTGTGGGACAGCCTCTCTGCTCCGTCGCGCGAAAATTAACAGCGACGAATCCAGCGCGGTCCGTCATTGCGGGCGCGTAAAGCAGCGCCGCCATTGCGCAGGACGCTACCACACCCCCGCAACCCCACGCAATAAAAGTTGAGCGACACCGCACAGGATCAGGCGGCGGCGAGCCGCACTTTGTAGCGGCCGGTCCAGCCGACCCTTTGGACTGCGGCGGCTCGATGCCGCGTTTGCGCTGTTAGCATAGCCACAAAGTGTTGTGCGAGCGAGGTTGCGCCGCGCGCCCGTTGAATTTTGCCCGGATCGGAATCGCCGAAATTAGCGCCAGCGCCGCGAAATTTGCTACGCTGCCCTTGGTATGGCCACTCCGAGCAAAGCCGCTCGCACCGCGCGAACTTCGAGCGCGCCGGCCACTATCACCAGCCGCGACAATCGCTGGCTCAAGGAATTTCGCCTCGCGCTGAAAGGCGGACTGCCCACCGAATCGGGCTTCGTCGGCGTCGAAGGCGTGCGCCTGGTCGAAGAAGCGTTACGCTCGGCATGCCCGATTGAAGCGGTGCTGTTCAGCGAAACCGGCGAACGCCATCACGAGCGTCTGGCCCCGCTAATCGATCGCCCGGAAATCGCCATTCCGATTTTGCGCACCACCGACCGCCTCTTCGGGGGCGTCGCTGACACCGAACATCCGCAGGGCGTAGCCGCGCTCGTCAAGCCGCGCATCGCCAGCTTCGACGATCTCTTGCGCGTGAGCGAAGGCATCTGCTCGCCCCTGCTAGTGGTGCTGGCTGGCGTGCAAGATCCCGGCAACGTCGGCACGATTTTGCGCACCGCCTCCGCATTCGGCGCGACGGGCGCAGTCACCGCAGCCTCCGGCCAAAGCGGCACCGCCAGTCCATTTTCGCCGAAAGCGCTACGCGCCTCCGCCGGCGCGGCGTTACATCTCCCGGTGCTAGCCGGAATGTCGCTGCCAATTCTCCTAACGCAATTGCGGGTCGCCAACGTGCGAACCCTCGCGGCTGTTGTAGGGGTACGCTTCAGCGCATCCCAGCCCGCATGGGCGCAGCAAGCTGCGCCCCTGCTTGGCGAGATTGCTCCGCCACTGGCACCATGGGAAGTCGATTGGTGCGAACCGGTCGCGCTGCTGGTCGGCAACGAAGGTGCTGGCCTTCCCGAAGAAGTCGAGCGCAGCGCCGACGCACGAATCCGCATTCCTATGTCCAGCGGCATCGAATCGCTGAACGCCGCCGCAGCCGCCGCGGTGCTCTTTTACGAGGCGGCCCGCCAGCGTTCCCGCCATACGCAGAGTGGAACGTCGTGACTACCCGCGGGGCAAAGTGGTGCAGCCCTTTAGGCTGTCCATCTGGCGCGGTAATGCTCGGGTTGCTCTTCCTCTTTGTAGTGGCACAGCATGCTGTGCCACTACAGGGAGCAGCAACTTCGCGGGCACCTCAGACGCAACAAAAATCCAGCGCTCTTCACGGAAACACAACGAGTCGCCAACTGCACAAAATTGGCGAAACTCTCGTTAAGGCGGTGCTGGACAAAAATATTGAGACCTTGCTGAGTTACGATCGCGCGGATTTGCGTTCTGTGGATGGGGTGTCGCTGAAAAATCCGAAGAGCGACCTGTATTGCTATCTTTTTGATTCCGACTGCATCACCTGGGGCGACGGCAGTTGGCGCTCGGTGTACGACAAGTTATCGCAGGCGCATCAGCTGGAAATCAAAGTCAGCGTGTCCAGCTCGCGCTATGACCGCCAGTTGTACGGCAACTTATTTTTCTATGACGCCTCGGCTATCTCCGACAAAAACCTGCGCTCGCGGGATTTTCTGTGCAAGGAAGGTCCCGCGAGCATTGCGACCTGGAAGTTTCGCCTGGAAGGCGGAAAATGGAAATCGGTAAATCCGCTATTCGACAGTGAAACGCGAGATTGTCCCACTCCGCCTGAGGAGGATGCGAAGTAGCCTGTGCAGGTTATTGCCACTGCAACAGCGCACAGCCAAGAGTGGCTGTGCCACTAAACTCGCTAAGCACTTAGCATATGAGCCTGTTCTCCAAATTGCCGCAGCCCATCGAGCCGGACGTTCCCCTGGCGCATCAGCCGCTTGCCGAGCGCATGCGGCCGCGCACGCTCGATGAAGTGGTTGGCCAGGAAAAATTGCTCGGGCCGGGCAAGCCGCTGCGCGTACAGATTGAAAATGATGATCTTGGCTCCATGCTCTTCTGGGGACCGCCGGGTTGCGGCAAGACCACGCTGGCCCGGCTGATTGCACGGCTCACGCGCTCCGAATTTACGCCGTTCAGCGCGGTGCTCACCGGAATCAAGGAGATCAAGGAAGTAATGGCGGACGCGGAGCGCAAGGCGCGCACTGGCCAGCGCACTATCGTCTTCGTCGACGAGGTGCATCGCTTCAACAAGGCGCAGCAGGACGCGTTCCTTCCGCATGTCGAAGCTGGGCACATTACCTTTATCGGCGCGACCACGGAGAATCCTTCGTTCGAGGTGATTTCGCCCCTGCTGTCGCGCACCAAAGTCTATGTTCTCGATCCGCTGACCACGCCGCAAATCGTCGAGCTGCTGCGCCGGGCGATTGCCGATAAAGAGCGCGGCCTGGGCAATGAAAACATCCAGGCCAGCGACGAAATGCTCTTTCGCGTGGCCTCTTACGCCAATGGCGATGCCCGCGCCGCCTACAATACGCTAGAACTCGCCGCGCGCAGCGCCATCCGCCAGCGCGAAGGCGCGCTCGCCATCACGCCAGAACTGCTGGAAGACGTGCTGCAGCGCAAGCTGCTGCGCTACGACAAAGCCGGCGAGGAGCATTTCAACTTAATTTCGGCGCTGCACAAATCCGTGCGCAACTCCGATCCTGACGCGGCGCTCTACTGGCTCGCGCGCATGCTCGAATCGGGAGAAGATCCGCTCTATCTCGCGCGCCGCATGGTGCGCATGGCCAGTGAAGATATCGGCCTCGCCGAACCCGGCGCGCTGGCCGTCACGCTAGCCGCCAAGGACGCATTCGATTTTCTCGGCGCGCCGGAAGGGCATCTGGCGCTCGCGCAAGCCGCCGTGTATCTTTCCCTCGCACCAAAATCCAACGCGCTCTACACTGGCTACGGCGGGGTCCTGGAAGACGTGCACAAGACCGAAGCCGATCCTGTCCCGCTGCACCTGCGCAACGCGCCCACCGGCCTGATGAAACACATCGGCTACGGCAAAGGCTACCAGTACGCGCACAACTACGAAGAGAAAGTCACTGAGATGCAATGCCTGCCCGACAATCTCGCCGGCCGCACGTATTACCAGCCCACCGACCAAGGCTTCGAGCAACGGCTACGGCAGCGCCTTGACGAAATTCGCAAAATCAAATCTCGCGGAGCCTCCGATGCCTGATCGCCACAGCGCACACTCACCCGCGGTGTCATCCCGAGCGAAGCGAGGGACCTGCTTTTCGCTCGCCGTTAGCGCGATCCTTTCACTCGCCCTACTCTCTCGCGTGCACGCTGCTCCGCAACGCCCGCGCATTGTTGGGATCGGAAGCGTAACGATCCTCTCGACTAATCTTGCTGCCGCCAATGATTTCTACAGGGAAGTCATATTCCCGGAGAGCGTTTGCAAGCTTTGCGAGCGCCCGCCTCGGCGCTTCTTCGCTTTCCCCACAGGACAGAAGGTCGAGCTCTTGGAAGCTTCCGCACCGACGTCAAACCTGCTATCGGAAATCTCTTTTGTGACCGACGATCTCGCGAAACTCCGAAAGTTCCTCGATGCGAATGGCATAAAGGACGAGCAGAGAACATCTCAGCCAGTTTCGTCCCGCGCACTGTTTGTGACTCACGATCCCGAAGGGCATCAGATCTCCTTCGCTGAGTCCCCCTACATGGACTCTACGCGTGATTTGGCTTCGGATGTCAATCTCGTCTCACCCCTTCGCATAATCCACGCCGGCTTTGTTGTGCATGACCGCGCGGCGGAGGACAGATTCTACAAAGACGTTCTCGGCTTTCATGTGTATTGGCATGGCGGGATGAAGGAAGTTGAGGACAACTGGGTGGATATGCAGGTGCCTGACGGCACCGACTGGATCGAGTACATGCTTAAGGTTCCGGAGAACGCCACGCATAAACAGCTTGGCGTAATGAATCACATTGCGCTCGGGGTTACCGACATTCACGCTGCGCAGCAGCAGCTCATCAAGAACGGATGGAAAGGGACCGAGGAACCGAAGATCGGCCGCGACGGCAAGTGGCAATTGAATTTGTATGATCCCGACGAGACTCGCGTCGAGATGATGGAATTCAAGCCGACTAAGGAACCATGTTGCTCCCCTTACACCGGACCGCATCCAGGACCGTAATGACACCACCCTGTAGCTCAGGTCTGTGCCTTTCAGACCTGAGGCTTTTCCGATCTGGCAGCGTGATCGACCGGAACGATTGCCTTCGTGCCGCCGAAAATCCTCAGGTACAAAAACCGTACCTGAGCTACAGGGCACTGGGCATCACATTTTGCCGAAACGGAACGCATTTGCCGCTCATGCCGTTAGCTACGGATTGCATCCTAAGCTAGAATCAGCATCCATGCACGGTTTTGTCGGAGCGATACGGACGTATTTGTTGAAGCACGCGACAATCCTTCTCGCGAGTGTGTTGCTTTTTCAATTAGGCGCGGTTCATTCCGGCGCGCAGGATACGCCGAAGCGCCCGCGTATCACCGGCATCGACCATGTCCGCGTCTACATTGCCGATATCGAACGATCACAAGCGTTTTACAGGAACTATGTAGGTCTAGCCACAATGGCGCGGGGCGCCTGTAGAACCAACGTCTATCCTTGTTTGCCTGTGAATCGGCAGCAGCAGATTGAACTGCAGGTCGTCACTTCGCCCAGCCCAAAAAACTGGGTCGCAGAAATTGGGTATGCGACGGATGACATTGAGCAGATGCGTCGCTATCTCTTGGCCCATGGAGTCGAAGCAACGCCAATCACTAAAAACCCCAACGGCGCTCGCTACTTCGAGCTGCACGACCCGGAAGGAAACCCGCTCGCCTTCGTCCAGCGCACTATAGGCTTCGCCGAATGGCTTACGTCGCTGAATCAGGTTGGCACACGTCTTCTTCACGCCGGGTTCGTCGTAAAAGACATCGCCGCGGAAAATAAGTTCTACGTCGATGTGCTCGGCTTCAAGTTGTACTGGCAGGGAGGGTTCAAGGACGATGGGCTTGATTGGTACGAGTTGCAGGTCCCAGATGGCGACAACTGGATTGAGTACATGCTGAACATTCCCGCTAACGCCGACCACAAAGCGCTTGGGGCGCAAAATCATTTCTCTTTCGGCGTACCGGAAATCCAGGCTGCTGCTGAACAGCTTCGCAAGAATGGAGCTGAGAAGATTGCCGGGCCGGGAATTGGGCGCGACGGCAAACGTGGATTGAACGTCTACGATCCTGACGATACGCGCGTCGAAGTCACGGAGTTCACGCCGGCGCGCGAACCGTGCTGCCATCCCTACACGGCGCCGCACCCGACTCCATGACCTTGCGCCGTTTCCTTAGCCGCTGGCTCCGACACGTCTGCGTGCTCTTGTGCGCGGTCGTCCTCTTGGTAGTGGCGCAGCATGCTGCGCCACTACAAGGGAGATCGAGTTTCGACGCACAGAGCCCTGACATCGATAAGCCTTTGCTCAACATTGATGACGATATCTCGGCGTTTGCGTTTGCACCTGACGGGCGCATTGTGTATTCGGCGCGGCACCATTTTCATACCAAGCAATATGATCTGGAGCGCGATGACATCTGGCTGCAGGACGCCGGAGGCAAGCGGCGCCGGCTGCTGCAGGGCGAGAAATTTTCGCGAGGCAACACGCCGTTCAGCTACATCATCGATTCGTTTCGCTGGTCGCCGAATGGACGGCTGATTCTCGCCCAGCTCTTGACAACGTCGGTGGTCGACGAGCGGGGCACCACGCAAGATTCCATGATGACCCTGGCGCTGGAAGACAACGGCAAGGAGATTCATCTCAGTGGGAACGACAATCTGCTAAGCGACGCCTACAACGCTACCTGGCTGTTGGACAACTCCACCATCGTCTATCTGACCGAAATCGTGAAGCCTAGGGTGCTCTTTTCGTTCAAGTACATGAACATCGCGGCCGGGCCAAGCGGCTTCGTATTCGAGGGCCGGACGTTTTTGGACGCGTGTCCGATTCCGCGCACGAATTGGGCGATCGGCGTGGAGCGTGACCGCAATCTTACCGGACCGCCCCGGCTGCAGCGGCTGGAACTGCTGGCACAGGACGACCACGAACTAGCCACCCTGGATGGTTACGAAGGCGGCATTTCCGTTTCGCCCGGCGCGAAGAGGGTGGCCTATTTCATCGACAAGGAAGTCCTGGAAGTCCGCGACCTTACCGACCCCAAAAAGTTTGCGCGGTTACGCGTGGGCCTCGGAAGCTTTCAGTGGGCGCCGGACGAGACACGCATCCTGTTGCACCGTGCGCCGGAAAAAAAATCCGGTGACCTTGGTTGGATCGAAATCCCGCCGCTCGCCGCGCTTACCGCAAAGGATCAGGAACCGCCGGTAACGCAGCCGGCGTTTGTTCCCATTCTTCACGATTTGACGTTTCGTGATTTCGCGATCACGCCGGATGGGAAGCTCGCGGTCATTGCGGTCGGCAAGCGCAATTTGTTGGTGTTTCCTTTGCCACGATAAGAAAGGGAGCTAGCACAGAGTTCACCGAGACCGAAACACCGAGGTCACGGAGAAGAAACATTACCGTGTTTTTGACGGCGTTTCTTGTGTTCGACCAGGATGCAGGCGTCCATTACTACTGTGATGCCTGCGGCTTGGGCTTTTTCTGCGGCGGGTGGGTTGGTTATGCCTAGTTGCATCCAGATTACCTTGGCGCCGGCGCGGATGGCTGCATCTACTACCGGCGGAGTTTCTTCCGGGCGGCGGAAGATGTTGACGATTTCTATTTTTTGCGGGACTTCGTCGAGGCTTGCGTAACTCGGTTCACCGAGCACGTCGGTTTCGTTGGGGTTTACGGGAATGATTTGGTAGCCGGCGGATTGCATGTACTCGGTTACGCCGTAACTGGGCCGGGTGGGATTGGATGAAAGACCAACGACGGCGATCGTTTTGTATCTCGACAGAATGTCGAAGATGGGATCGGCGCTCGATGCCGTGCCATTGGGGAGCAAGAGCTTCATCGCGAGGCTAACTCGCTTTTGCCTTCGCGCTTGGCGAGCAAACGGCCCATGGCCGCCAGTAGCTGGTCATTCTCGTGCGCGAGGCCGACCGACACGCGCATCGCGTCGGGAAAGCCCATCCAGCCGAGCGGGCGAACGATGACGCCTTCGTGCAGCAATTCGTCGCACAGTTCGCGCGCTTCCGGACCGATATCGATGAAAATGAAATTGGTGTGGCTGCGCACGGGACGCAATCCGAGGGCGCTCAGCCCCTTGGCGAGCCTGGCCCGCTCGGCGGCGTTTTCCTGGATCGAGCGACTCACGTGTTCAGCATCGTCGAGCGCGGCGATGGCCGCAGCCTGGCTGACGCCGGCGAGGTTGAAAGGCGTGCGCAACTTGTTCATCGCTTCGAGCACCGGCGTATCACCGATGGCGTAGCCGACGCGCAATCCGGCCAAGCCATAGACTTTGGAAAAAGTGCGCATGACCAGAAGATTCCGGTGCTCGCGATAGAGTTGCACGGAATTGGGCATATCGGCGCGATCGGCGTAATGGATGTAGGCTTCATCGAGCACGACCAGAACATCGGGTGGAACGCGGCGCAGAAATTCTTGCAGGTCGGCCATGCCGAAGGCGGTTCCGGTGGGATTGTTGGGATTGGCGAGATAGATGATGCGCGTTTCGGCGTGCGCGAGAACTGCCTCCGCGATCGCGCGCAGATCGAACGCGAAATCCTGCTGCGGCACGGGCACTAATTCCGAGCCGCTCGCGCGAATGGCCAGCGAAAATGGCGCGTAGCTGCCGTAGGAGGTGATTCCAGTTTTTCCGGAGGCGAGCAGAATGCGCGATGCCAGGTCGATGATTTCGCTGGAGCCGAGGGCCATGAAGATTTGGTCCATGACAACGTCGTGCAGCTTGGCCAGTTTGGCGCGCAGCAGATGCGTGGCGCCATCCGGATAGCGGTTGCAATCGGCAACCGCCATTCTTACTGCTTCGACCGCTTTCGGCGATGGCCCGATGGGATTTTCGTTGGAGGCCAGCTTGATGGCGTGAATCTTCAGCTCGCGCTCGACTTCTTCGATGGGACGGCCGGGAATGTACACGGGGAGCCCGCGAATGTATTCCGGAATCAGATCTGCGATGGAGTGGGCCATATTTAGGACAACCGAGAGACGAAGGTCGAAAAGCGAAAATCGAAAGACGACCTTCGGTTCGCGCTTGCGAGCTTCGGATTTTGGGTGTCGAGGTTCGTCATTTTCTTGCGGCCTGCGCTCTCTGCACGCTGTGTAGTGAATTCTTGCTCTTGCTTTTCGCTGGCGCGGCCAAGATGCGCCGCAACTGGGCGACTTCTTTTTCGCCGAGCGTCCGGTAATGGCCCGGAGGCAGGCCTTCTAATGTTAACGGGCCGAGGGCGATGCGCTTCAATTTCTCGACGGGATGTTGCGCAGCGAACAGCACCTTGCGCAGCTCATCGCGCTTGGAATCTTTGAGGGCGACTTCGTACCAGAAATTGGCCGCATGGCCGCGCGCGGCATCCGGCTGGCGTACCGGACGCATGCGCGCTCCTGCCTCCCTACCGAATTCCTCAAGCTGCTCCATCGTGAGGCGGCCCTTCACTTTGACGTGATATAGCTGCGGAAGGTTCTTCCAATGCTTGAGCATTTCGGCGGCGAGGTCGCCGTCGTTGGTGAGGAAGATCAGGCCGGACGCGTTGTAATCGAGCCGGCCGACCGGATAGACGCGCTCAGGAAGACCACGCAGGAGATTGCGCAGCGTCTTGCGGCCTTCGGGATCGGCCATGGTGGCTACGATTTCGGGCGGCTTGTTGAGCAGGATGTGCACGCGGCGCTCTTCGGCGGTGATTACTTTGCCGGCGGCTTCGATGCGGTCGGCGGCGGCGTCGGCTTTGCTGCCGAGCTCGGTGATGACGTGGCCGTTCACGCGGACTTGGCCGCTGACGATGAGTTGCTCGGCGTGACGGCGGGAGGCGATGCCGGCGCGCGCGATTATTTTTTGCAGGCGTTCTTGCATAGCTCCGGGCGTACAGACGCTCCTGTCTGGCCCTCTCAATGCTCTCACAGTTGAGTCGGATTATCTTGGGCCTACCGATGCGATCCAGCGCAGACTATTACGCTGTCGAAGCTCCCCCAGGCTTTCGTCGCAGACCAACGTATGCTGCTCCAACTAATGCGTAAAGGACCCCGTTGATGAGCGCAACGATGGTCCAGAGCAAGTAAAAGCCCGTTGTCCAAGGTTCGGCAGCCTCAAAAGCCCATGCGAACAGCGGTGCACACAGAAGCGAGGCGGGGCAAATAAAAAACGCAATAGCTATTGTTGTTGTGGACATGTCTGATGCGAAGGCGAACGATGCTGCGTTGCCTACCGTTCCAACCGCGAAACCTACGAGTGCGAACCGTATAATAGTTCGCCAGTCTGGGCGTAGAGCCACAAGCTACTCGCCGGCTGCGGCGGACTTGTGGGCTTGCTCGTCGGTCGCAATTGCTTCGTTTTCGCCACTTACTTTCGATTCGCCGGCAACGTCTTCAAGCGCTGTTGTCGCGACTTGCTCGCCGGCATTTCCATTGGCGGAAGTCGCATCGGTGCGAGCGTCAAGTACACTTTCGTCGCTGTTCCCGTTGTTGGCGGCTACGCCTTCGTCGCTGCCGAGGGCTTCGCGGGCTAGGGCCTCGAATTCTTTCAGGCTGGGGAGCTCTTCCAGATCGCTCAGGCCGAAGCGCATCAGAAATTCTTTTGAGGTTTTGTACAGGATTGGGCGGCCGATTACTTCCTTGCGCCCGGCGGTGGTGATCAGGCGCTTGTCGAGCAGCGTTTTCAGGACGCCGGAAGTGTTGACGCTACGGATTTCGCCGATTTCGGGGGCGGTGACCGGCTGCTTGTAGGCGATGACCGCTAGGGTTTCGAGGGCGGGCATTGTGAGGCGCAGCGGCGGGCGCAGGCTCTTGATGAAGCGGCGCACTACGTCGTGATGCTGCGGCTTGGTGTACATCTTGTAGCCGCCGGCTACGGCGCGGACTTCGATGCCGCGCTCCTCTACGGCGTAACTGCCGACGAGTTCGTCTAGCGAGGACTGCACGACGAGCTTTTCTTCGTCGAGCGCGGCGGCCAGTTGCTCGACGGTGGCCGGCTCGTCGGCGGCGTAGATGATCGCTTCCAGTGCTGCTTTGCGTTCTTCGTTGGTCATGGTTCGCTTCTTCTCTGTGGCCTCTGTGCTCCTCGCTCAGTGAACTCTGTGTTAAAGCCTTTCGGAAAAACCTTAACACAGAGTTCACAGAGGGGCTCACAGAGTTCACAGAGACTACTTATATTCTTCATTGATTTGGCGGACTGCGCCGTTCTCGTCGAATACCGTATCGAACATTTTATGCTTGCGGAGGACAATTTCGCCGAATTGTTTTTCCTGGGCCATGGCGATGGCTTGCATCTTGACCATTTCCAGGACGGCGAGGAAGGCGACAATCATGGCGTGGCGCGACTGGCAAGCCTCGAAAAAGCGGATTAGGTTTACGGTGTTGTCATCGCTGGCCAGGATTTGCGCGCGGAGCTGGGCCATCATTTGCGCCACGGTGAATTGCTCGTGCTGCAGCTCGATGCGCGAGACTTCTTTGCGGCGCTCGAGGACTTGCTGGAAGACGCGGACGAGGTCGACCATGGAGACGACCAGCTCGCCTTCGGTGCCTTCGTCGTGGTACAGCGATTTGTCGGGCTTGGACCAGACGTTTTCTTCGATCTGTTGTTTTTGGTAGAGGAGCTGCGCAGCGTTTTTGAATTTCTCGTGCTCGACCAGGCGCTGCACGAGGTCGGCTCGCGGGTCGGCGGATTGCTCCTCCGGGCTCGCGAGCGGGTCGGGCGGGAGCAGCATTTTTGATTTGATGTAGATCAGCGTGGCGGCCATGTAGATGAAATCGGCGGAGACGTCTACGTTCAGTTCTTCGAGCTTGTGGAGGTAGTCCAGATATTGCGAGGTGATTTTTGCGATCTGGATGTCGTGAATGTTCATCTCCTGCTTCTTGATGAGATCAAGCAGCAGGTCCAGGGGACCTTCGTAGAGCGGAATGTTTATTTTGTACGGCGTCGCCATGGCTTTGCAGCGCCCGCCTTCTCAAGCGGGCTCTTTCGTTTCACTTTAACGTCAAAACCGCCGGCCTCAGAAGGCCAGCGCTACAAAGTCTCTACACGGCCTAGGCGGTTGCCACTACGCGCCCGCGGCGGTGCCTCCGCCGCTGATTTCGGCGTGCTTCTTTTCCCAGCCGAAGACGGCTTCGCGGACTCGCGCCATTGTCTTAACTGCTTCGACGCGGGCGCGCTTGGAGCCGGCGTCGATCAGCTCTAGGACGCGCTTCGGATTCTTCTCGTACCCTACGCGGCGCTCGCGAATTGGGGCTATCCACTTGATCAGATTGTCCGCCATGGCTGCTTTGCACTCGATGCACCCGATGCCCGCGGTGCGGCAGCCCTCCGCTGCCCACTTCAGCGTCTCCGGAGGCGAGAATAGTTTATGCCAGTCGTAGACCGGACACACGTCCGGATTTCCAGGATCGCTACGGCGCCGGCGGGCCGGGTCAGTGACCATTACTTTGGTCTTGGCGCGAACGTCGGCGTCGCTTTCGCTCAGCGTGATCGTATTGCCGTAACTTTTCGACATCTTGCGCCCGTCAAGACCAGGAATCCGCGGCGTATGAGTCAGCATCGCCTCCGGCTCGGTCAATATCTCTCGAACATCAAAGACTGAGCGGAAATTAGGGACCTGGTCAGCGATATTCTTGATGCCTGCCTCGAGGATCCGGCGCGTCAATTCAGACCTTATAAGCGCCCTGTGTTCCGAAGTAGCTTCCGCGGCTCCCCAGAGGTGAAACTTCGTAGAGAGCCAGCGGAGAATCTCGTGGTTGCGGGTGTCAAACAACGAATCTCGTAAGGAAAAGCTGTAAAAGGCATCAAAGCGGCGGACGATTTCGCGGCTGAGTTCGACGTGGGAGACTTGGTCCTCGCCGACTGGCACGAGGAGCGACTTGCCCTCGGTGCTGTAGATGACGATGTCGGCGCATTGCAGGATTGGGTAGCCGAGGAAGCCGTAAGTATGCAGGTCTTTGTCTTTCACGTTTTCGAGGGCTTCTTTGTAGGTGGGGACGCGTTCGAGCCAGCCCAGCGGGGTGACCATGGAGAGCAGCAGGTGCAGCTCGGCGTGTTCGGGGACTTGCGATTGCAGAAAGATGATGCTTTTCTGGGGGTCGAGACCGGCGGCCAGGTAGTCGGTCATGATCTCGATGCTGTTTTGGGCGACGGCGCTGGTGTCGGCGTAGTCGCTGGTTAGCGCGTGCCAGTCAGCTATGAAGTAGAAGCAGTCGTAGGAGGGATCGTTTTGCAGGCGGACCCAGTTTTGCAGGGCGCCGAAATAGTGGCCGATGTGCAGGCGTCCGGTGGGGCGCATGCCGCTGATTACGCGTTTTGTTTTTGCTTCGGAACTTGTCGCCAATCTGTCCCCTGTACTTGCTCGTGCTTACGAAAGGCCTCAGGTCCAGACACCGGACCTGAGCTACAGCCTTGGTCGCATCCTGAATGCTGCGTCTTACGGCGGCACAGGCTGAAGCGTGTGGCGCTGGAACGCCTGTGAAGCCCGCTCAATATATCTTGCCGAGCTGGGGCGCAGCAGTGCTGCGCCCCTCCGGTTACAGACCCAGGTCGCGGGCTATTATCATGCGCTGGATCTCGCTGGTGCCTTCGTAGATCGAGATTACTCGGGCGTCGCGGTACATTCGCTCTACGTCGGTTTCGCGCGAATAGCCGACGCTGCCGTGAATCTGGACTGCTTTATAGACTACGCGATTTGCCATTTCGCTGGCGTAGAGTTTTGCTTTGGAGGCTGCGGCTCCCATCTTTGTGGGGTGCGCGTCCTTGAGCCATGCGGCGTGATGCACCAGGTTACGAGCGGCTTCGATTTCCGTCTGCATATCGGCGAGCATCCACTGAATGGCTTGGAATTCGGCGATGCTCTTGCCGAAGGCGCGGCGCTGCTTTGCGTACTTCACGGATTCTTCGAGCGCGCCCTGCGCCAGCCCCACAGCCAGGGCGCCGATGCCGATGCGCCCGCCGTCCAGCGCGCTGAGAGCGATCTTCAAGCCTTGGCCTTCTTCGCCGAGGCGATTCTCGGTGGGGACTTCGCAATCGTTCAAAATAATTTCGACTGACGGCGAAGAGAGCTGGCCCATTTTTTCTTCGTGGCGACCGACATGAAAGCCTTTGAAACTCGGCTCGACGAGAAATGCAGTAATTCCCTTCCCGCCGGCCTCCGGATTGGTCTTGGCAAAAACGATGAAGCACCCGGCCACGCTGCCGTTGGTCACCCAGGTCTTGGTGCCATTCAGACGGTAGCCGCAATTGCACTTTGCGGCGCGGGTTTGAATTCCGGCGGCGTCGGAGCCGGCTTGCGGCTCGGTCAGGCAAAATGCCCCGAGGATTTCGCCCGTTGCCATGCGGGACAAATATTTTTTCTTCTGCGCTTCGCTGCCGAACTGGAGCAGCGGCGGCTGGACAGCGGAATTTGTGACGCTGAGCGAGGTGGCCATCGCCGCATCCACGCGCGCGACTTCTTCCATCATCAGCACGAAGGAGATCGTGTCGAGGCCGCCGCCGCCCAACTCTTCCGGGGTCATCATGCCGCAGCAGCCCAACTCGGCGATTTTCTTGATTTCCTCGGCGGGAAAGCGCGCTTCGCGGTCGCGCTGGCGGACGCCGGGACGCACCTCGTTCTCCATGAACTGGCGAACGGTGTCGCGAATCAGTTTTTGGTGGTCGCTAAGCGAAAAATCCATCGTGTCGGGCGTACGAGGTGTACACGCGATGCTAACACAAACAGCATGGAGTGCGCCGCTCTTGCCACCTTTGACGGAGTACCGTCATGATCTAGCTTCTCGGTTCGACGCCCTGGCGAAGCTTTCACCGTAAAGGCGGCGGCAAGACCGCCGCACTCCAAAGCTACACCTTGAAAAGTTCGCGGAGGCGTCTGGTCTGCGAGCGGCTGACGGGAACTTGAGTCTGCTTCTTGTCATCCATTTTTAGCATGAAGGTGGATTTGAACCAGGGGATGACTTCCTTGATGTGGTGAATGTTCACCAGATAAGAGCGGTGCGGGCGCCAAAAGACGTCGGAGGCCAGCGCCTCTTCCATTTCTTCGAGGGTGCGATAATTGGAGCTGCCTTCGAGGTCGCGGGCGATGACGGTAATCATGCCGCCGTCGATGGAAGCGAAAATCATGTCTTCGGCGTTTACCAGCAATAGCTTCTGCTGCGTGGTGACCAGGACCTTCACTGCCGGTGACGGGGGATTTTGCTTGGCGGCGGCAAGTTGATTGACG
>Ga0307479_10002377_pt1 | contig 17102 bp, 10 predicted proteins | sample atmos_gasesECM4C_FD_203743 | JGI IMG/M metagenome (GOLD analysis project Ga0307479, IMG submission 203743) | Hardwood forest soil microbial communities from Morgan-Monroe State Forest, Indiana, United States - atmos_gasesECM4C_515 | ecosystem: Environmental > Terrestrial > Soil > Temperate... | reverse complement strand
TCGTGTAAGAACCCGGTGCGGGAGTAAAAGTGGGCATCGCCGTCTGTGTCACAAGGGTGTACGTGGTGGTCGCCACCGGGCTCTGCAGGAAGTTCGGCGCCGTAGCGATGGCGTTGATGGTCGTGGTGGTCGTCACATTGATCGCCGTGCCGGTGTACTTCGTGGAAGCGGTCGTGGGCGTGCTTCCATCGGTGGTGTAGAAGATTTGAGCGCCAGGCGTTGAATCGGTGATGGTCACCGGGACAGAAGGATTGAACGATTCGCTCCCCGGCGTAATTACCGGTGTCGCCGCAGGCTGCTGACCGTTCAGGAGGCCAAAGACACTGACCTGGAGTTCCGCGCCTACATACACTTTACCGTTGATGACCGTCGGTACGGTGAACTTCACGGCATTTCCCGGATTGTCGCGGGTGACATTGTTGTCGCTGGAATAGAGTGTTGTCGCAACGTTTGTGGCGTCATGCGCGAAGAGCACTTCCCGCCCCTGCGAACCGTAGGCGTCGCTCTTGATGCTCCACACGATGCCATTCGTAGTCCCATTTGCCGATATCGTGGGGGTCGCTCCGGGGAACCCGTAGGATTCCGACGATGAGGAAGTTGGACTTGAGGAAAGGACACCGTTGCTAATCGAGAAGGCCTTCAGAGTGTCTCCACTGCCCCAGTAATAAATGTTTCCATTCCAATAAGCCGGCATGCTCCACATGCCTGCCACGCTTGCTTTTTCCCCGGGGTCTGTTGTGTTGTTTGGGTTATAGCCCCCAAGATTCTCCCGATCGAGCACATACACGCGGCCCGTCTTCCCGACCTGCGTTAGCAGATGCTTCCCGCCACCGACTGCATCGGGAAGAAGCAGCACGCCGCCCGAGGCTTGATCGGTATCTCCGTTGTTGAGATTGGCTTGATCATGCGGCGTGAAATCATCACCGACAACCGTGCCGCCGGAATTCATTGTCGGCACGCCGTTGGCGAGATCCAGTTTGATAATGGAATCGCCGTAGTTCATGGTGTTGTCGTAGATCAACGGCGAAGTTGTATTCACGGGGGCGCTGTGAGAGCCATTCCCCGTCGAAGTAAACATTCTCCCGAAGGGATGGCCAACCGGATCGGGCACATCCGCTGCGAGGCCGGACCCTGACATCCAGATGCCGTCGGCGCTGCCATTGGGCGACGCGCACCACATGCCGGTGCGTTGCAGGGTTGATGCGTTGTAGGCCAGAATCCAGCCGTGCCAGGGCCCGTTGTCGCCGTGCGATCCGAATCCCAAGTAGACGATTCCATTCAGCAACAACGCACCCGGCCGGTTGTGCTCCCACTTGGGGTCCCAGTTCAGAGTTCCGCCGGAACTCCCGCTGCCATTTCCCGGTACCGAACCCGACAAGGCCATCGGTCCGCCAAATTTTTCCGCGCCGGAGGTAACGTCCAGCGCGTGCAGGCGCTGGACGTAGCATGGAGCGCTTGTGGAACAACTGCCACCCGCGATTTCTTTCGTTTTCCCCACGACGTAGATGGTGTTTGTCGCCGGGTCGATCACCGGAGTTCCCGTGATTCCGATTTCCGGCACGATATCCCCGGTGCTCACATCGCCATTTGGCATGGTTGTCGCGCCGGACGTTGCGCCGTGCAGCGCATCGAGCAAAGTGATGTGCCAGAGCGGATTCGCGTTTGCGCCAGCGTTGCTGTCGGCGTCGAAAGCGTAGACGCTGTCATGTTGCGTGGCTATGAAGAGGACGTTGTGAGTCGTTCCGGCTTGGGGCGTTCCCGAGCCCAGGGTCACGCCGGGTAAGTAAAGTGGCTGGGCATAGACCCAGCCATCCACGGAATAGGCGAATAATTTGCCGAAGCCGTTTGGATTCGCGGTCATGTTGACATTCGCGGGCGTAAGGATCGTCTCGTTGGAATTGAGTCCGGAGCGCGAAATATCGTAATGCTGAGTCACGACATTCATTTGCGCCATCGCGCACAAAGCATTGAAGAGCACAAGCGCACACAGCACAGCACTGATTCGCAAAATACCGTCTGGACGCGGTGTGGTTTTTCGCGCGCTCTTCTGGCTGATGTGCACGGGACTATTTTTCAGTGAGAAAAGGAACATGATGGCGCTGCCTCTTTCGGAAAAATTTGATCTGGGTCCTGCGTCGGGCTCTTCGGAAATCAGGATTCTTCCCGCAATCCGCTTTCCATCCATCGGGAGGACGTCCGACCGGACCTGAGACTAGGACGAACTAAGTGAACTGAAACTGCGGACGATGTGGGGGAGTATACAGAGCGTTTCGCTTCTCTGGCAATGCCGAAATGGGCGGAATCCATCAATTTTCAGGCTGATGGTACCGGTAGTACGGCTGCGAAAGTTCTAACACTTCAGGCCTCTTTCTTGGCGTCGTCTCCGCGGAATTGCGTGCAAGATGTTGAGTTAAGCGAGCTTTCGCCATCCTCGCTCTCAGGCTAGAATGACGCTCGCATTCAGGAGGACCCAATGCGGTCGCGCCCCTACATTTCGGCTTATTTTATTGTCGTCATGACGTTAGTTTTCCTTGCGGGTTGTCCGGCATTTTCCGCAGCCCAACAACCTCAGACACAAGCGCCGCCGCCGACGGGGGGCGTTCTGACCGTCGAGCGCATCTATTCACAGCCCAGTTTGAGTGGCCGTTTGACGCGGAGCATCTCGTGGACTCCAGACGGCAAACAACTGAGCTATTTCGTTGATATCACGGCGGGAGGCCTACAGAAGGCGCGAAGCGAACTGTGGATCGCCGATGCCTCCACCGGCCAGAGTCACCTGCTCCTCTCGGCCGAAAAACTTGAATCCTCGCTTCCCGCTGAGACCGGGAAGACAACGCAAGCGACCGGGCTGGGCCGCCGCGCGCCGTCGCAATACGAGTGGGCGCCCAACGGAACGGCAATTCTTTTCGAGAGTTCGACAGCGCTTTCATGGTTCGATCTGAAAACGGAAACAAACCGCACGCTCCTGTCCGGGAAGGAGAACATAACAGACCCGAAGATTTCTCCGGATGGGCGCTATGTCAGTTTTGTGCGTGGACATAACCTGTGGCTGGTCAACGTGGCTGATGGCAAAGAGCGCGCGCTCACGCAAAACGGGCGGGAAGAAATCCGCAAAGGCGAACTCGACTGGGTCTATCCCGAAGAGCTGGAAATCAAAACTGCGTATTGGTGGTCGCCGGATTCTTCCGCGGTGGCTTATCTGGAAATGGACGAGCGAAAAGTTTCTCAGTATCCGCTGGTGAATTTTTCCTCGTATGACGGGGACGCGGAAATGGAGCGATATCCCGTCGCCGGGAGTGCCAATCCGGAGGTACGAGTCCTGGTCGCGCCCGTTGACGGCGGCGAGCCACGCGCGATGGATATCGGCTCAGAAACCGACATCTATGTGGCGAGGGTCAACTGGCTGAATGACTCGAAACATCTCGCTATTCAACGGCTCAACCGACAGCAGACTGTTCTCGAAATTCTGATCGCCGAATCCGACAGCGGCAAGAGCCGCGTCGCTCTTACCGAGAAAGATCAATACTGGATCAATGTCAGCGACGATCTTTATTTCTTGAAGGATGGCAAGCGCTTTCTGTGGTCCAGCGAGCGTTCCGGCTACCGTCATCTTTATCTGTACGGTCTGGATGGAAAGCAACTCGCCCAACTCACAAAAGGCGACTGGGAAGTCTCCGCCGTTGAGGCTGTGGACGATTCCAAGGGCACTGTCTACTTCACGGCCACGGAGAAATCGCCGCTCGAACGCAACCTCTATCGCGTGGCCCTCGATGGCTCAGGTTTTGCACGCGTTACGAGGGAGGACGGCACGCACCATGTGAATATGGCTGCCAACGCCCCCGTCTTCGTCGACACGCATTCGAACAGCATGACACCGCCTCGACAGGATCTCCTGCGGGCCGACGGATCCCGCATCGCCGCCATCAATGAAAACAAAGTCGCCGAGCTCGCGGAGTACCATCTTTCGCCTGTCGAATTCCTGACACTGAAATCGCACGACGGCGTACCGCTCAACGCCATGATGATCAAGCCAGCGGGATTTGATCCGGCAAACAAATATCCTGTACTCGTTTATACGTACGGTGGCCCACATGCCCAGGTTGTCCTAAACGCCTGGGGAGGCAGCACGTTCCTATGGCATGAACTTCTCGCGCAGAAGGGTTACATCATCTTTGCGCTCGATAACCGGGGCTCCGCGGGTCGCGGGCATCTTTTCGAGGAGCCCATTCACTTTCGACTGGGTGCGCAAGAAATGTCCGACCAGCGGGACGGCGCGGCTTATCTGAAGTCACTTCCGTATGTCGATGCCAACCGCATCGGGATCTGGGGATGGAGCTACGGCGGGCACATGACGCTGCACGCGATGTTCGAAGACCCGGAAGATTTCAAGGCGGGGTTTGCCGGTGGACCGGTCACCGACTGGTATTACTACGACACGATCTACACCGAGCGCTACCTGGGCCTCCCGCAGAAAAACGAGGAAAGTTACCAGGAGTCTTCGCCGGTGAAAAACGCCGGCAATTTGAAAGGCAAACTGCTGATCGCCCATGGCACCGGCGATGACAACGTGCATTTCGCCAACACGCTGTCCGTAATTGACAAACTCATCGAGGCGGGAAAGTACGTCGAAGTGATGGCGTTTCCGGGCCGCGGGCACGGCGTCAACGATCCTCCCGCGCGGCGTGTGCTGATGCAACGGGTGACGCAGTTTTTCCTCGACAATTTGTGAGTGGGAGCCGGTAGGAGCCAGGGACTTGGGTATCGAACGAATCAACCACAAAGGCTGGCCGAATTCTCTGCGTATCCGTAACGATGCCGTCGAGCTCATTGTTCTCACCGACGTCGGCCCTCGAATTATCTTTTACGGTTTTCTCGGGGGAGAGAATCAGTTTCATGAAGTGCCCGCTCACGCGGGACAGGTAGGCGCCAAAGAATATGTCGCCTATGGCGGCCAGCGCCTGTGGGTTTCGCCGGAGGTGGAGCGAACCTATTATCCGGATAACGTTACCTGCGCGATTCAAGAAATATCAGGGGGCGTCCGAGTCACGCCGCCCATCGAGAGCGCTTCTCCTGGCACGCATTTGCAAAAGGAAATGGAAATCCGGCTCGCTTCTTCTGGGTCGCGCGTGCGGGTGGCCCATCGCATCACCAATCATAGTTATCAGGCCACACAACTTGCTCCGTGGGCGATAGCAATGATGGCGCCCGGCGGCCGCGCCATTCTTCCGCTGCCGCCAAAAGCCCCGCTGGACATGCAGCATCTGTTGCCGGTCGGTCTTTTCGCATTCTGGTCTTACACGGATTTTGCCGACCCGCGCTGGGGCCTGGGCACGAAATACATTCAATTGAGACAAGACGCGCATCCAGCGGGGCGCTTCCGGGAACAGATGGGTGGGATGTTCAATCTTGCCGGCTGGGGCGCCTATTTTCGAGAGGGGGATCTTTTTGTGAAGCGCGTGGCGATAGTCGAAGGGGCCCGCTATCCAGATTACGGGTGCAATTTCGAGCTGTATTCGGATCCGGACTTCCTCGAACTGGAAACGCTCGGACCGCTTGTCGAGCTTTTGCCCGGCCATAGGGTGACCCACGAGGAAGAGTGGCAGCTTTGGCGAGTGGGAGGAGAGCGAGACGTTCCGGTGGGTGAGAGCGACGCCTGGATCGACGCAGTTATCCTCCCGACCCTACGGGCGGGGCTGAGTTGAGGGCTATTTCTCGAACGGAACCCAATCTAGGCCACTTGAAATAGCTTTCCCGAAAAGATAACAGGGCTGGGTCTTTGTACCCCGCCCTGTCATTGACAATTTCGTTTGAAAAATGAAACTACGGTGAGTTGTGTATTAGCGCACTCCAGAGTACTCGACATGGACGTAGCGCCCCAGACGTGCGTTGAAGAGCAGATACCAGCCTGGATGATGGTCGTCATCGTAGACAAAGACCCGGTCGCGATCCCATTCCCAATCGCGGCAGCGGTCCACATCGTAAGAAGCCACCACCCAGTTTGAATTGTCGTAGAGCACGACGCGCCGCGTGCGGAAATCCATCCGGCGGGCAATGAATTCATCTCTGACGTGCTCGTAACGGCCGTAAGGATAAGCGCGTCCGGGCTTGATGCGGTCGTGATCGTAATCCCAGTTGGCGTGGGGGTTATGCGGATTGTCCCAGCCCTTGTGATTGCCGTTGTCGTGGCGGTCTCCCTGATCGCCTTCGCCATGTTTGTCCTGGCCTTTGTGTTTTCCATTGTCGTGGTGGTCGTCGCGGTCCTGCTGGGGGCTCGCGAACGTCAGTGTTCCAGCCAATGCCAATATCGCTGCGCTAGCAATGAATTTCCGCATGTTGCCTCTCTTTGAAAAAATATCGAGGAGACTTCCCGCTAAATTCCCACTTGGCCGTTAATGACCGTGCCAGGGTCGATCGGTCTGCTCCTTGGCGGGTGGTGCCAAGTTCATTTTCGCTCAAGTCCGGGAGCTAGAGCTCTCATTTCAATCCTCACGCTACCGATCAGGCAAGGGCACCCACGGGTCGTAGCCAGACGATTCCGCCCTTTACTTCTGAGCGCTCCGAATCGTGATAAAAAGAGTCGTTGAATTTGTGTTAGTGTGATAAGCCTCGTCTATCAAGAAGCCTGACCCGGGCCTATGGAATTCAGACATTTGCGATCGTTTGTCGCCGTTGCAGAGCACCTCCATTTTCGCCGCGCTGCCCAGTCGATTCACCTGAGCGAGCCAGCGCTCAGCGTGCAGATACGCGCGCTCGAACAGGAAGTCGGAACGCAACTCTTTATACGAGACCATCGAAAAACTGTGCTCACTCCGGCAGGAGAAGTTTTTCTTGAGGAGGCGAGGGAGATCGTCTTGCGGTCGGAGCGTGCGCTGGGTCGTGCCCGACGAGCAGCACTGGGACAGGTGGGAATTTTGCGGGTGGGATTCGTTTCAACGGCGGCCGCGCTTCTGGTTCCGCGACTCGTATTGCGGTTCGGAGAGCTTTATCCGGATGTGGAACTTGAGCTGCGCAACGTATTAACCGCCGACCAGGTCGTCCAATTGGGACAGCGGCAGCTCGATGTCGGGCTTCTGAGGCTACCGATTTCGGTGAATGAGGAGATAGAGACCCGCGTAGTGCATCGAGAGCCTTTTGTTTTGCTCTTGCCCGCTTCGCACCCTTTGACGCGGAAGCGGTTCCTTCGAATTGAACACCTGAGGGATTCGAATTTCGTAATGTATGCAAGGAAACGAGCGCCGGGCTTCCACGATCGTATTCTTGGGATCCTGAATGATGCCGGCTTCAGCCCGCACGTTGTGCAAGAGGCGAGTGAGATGCCCACGCTGGTCTCGTTGGTTGCTGCTGGGCTGGGAATCGCCGTAGCGCCAAGCTCGATACAACTACTCCACCACGTCCCGGGGGTGGTTGTTCGCAAGCTGCCAAGGAAACTCCCCCTCTCTGAAATTGCTCTTGCGGTCCGAAAGCACGACACTTCTCCCACCATCAGGTTATTTGTCGAGCTGGTGCGTTCCACTTACATAGTTCCATCGAAGCGGTAGTCCGAAGGGCGCGGCTATCTGGTTTCAAGGTTCCTCGCGCTTTTCGAGAGAGCTGTGAAGCGCTGCCCGAATCTGAGATTTAACCTAAACAGGGGGGCAAATTCCCCCACTACGAAAGTGGATTAATCGCATTTTTCTATCAAGCTTGATAGCGATATTCGAATGGACTATTCGCTATTTACGTTCACAATGTTCTTTGGGTCCGTCGCAGCGCATGACGGCGCCAAGGTGCTCTTCAGCTTTCTCTCCTCCCGCAGGCTGAGGGCTCGCAGGAATGACGAGCGCTTGGAAGATCCAACACCAATGTTTCGCCCCAAGGGTCCAAGAATCGCCAGCATCAAGTGTCCGGGTTGCAAGGCCGAGCACCCGGAGGTCACGCTGGCTTTCTATTTATACATTTGTCCCGCTTGTAAGCGTTATCTGGGGATGCCCTCGCAAGCGCGGATAGCCCTGATCTCCGATGCCGGGACGTTTCGTGAGCTGGACCGGAAGCTCGTCTCCAAAGACCCCTTGAAGTTCGTGGACTCCAGATCCTACCGGGAAAGGTTACGGGAGGCCCGGCTGGAAACCGGAGCTCGTGAAGCAGTGACTACCGGTTTGTGCATGATCGGAGGCCAACCTGTCGTCCTGGTGGTATTCGATTTTCGATTTCTGGGCGGCACGATGGGTTCCATCGTGGGAGAGAAGGTTGCCAGCGCATTTGAGGAAGCCATAAAGCGACGCATCCCGCTCGTGAGCGTAGCCGCGAGCGGAGGAGCGCGAGTCCAGGAGGGAATGTTCTCCCTGATGCAGATGGCCAAGGTGGCTGCAGCCGCTTCGCTGCACGATCGTGCAGGCCTCATCTTCGTTTCCATCCTCACGGACCCCACGTTTGGGGGAGTCACCGCGAGCTTCGCATCACTCGGCGATGTCATCATCGCGGAACCCGGCGCCCAGATTGGCTTTGTCGGCCCGCGCGTAATTGAACAGACCACCGGAGTTCCTCCGCCCAAGGATTCGCACCATGCCGAAACTTTGCTTCGCGCAGGTCTGATCGATCTCGTAGTGGCCCGGCCTGACTTGCCGGCAGTGGTGGCTTATCTCACCAGCCGCTTCAAGCGAGTGAAATCCAAGCAGAGCGGCACGGAAGAGGCGGCGCCAACCGGAAAGGGCCGCCGGCTGCCTGCCTGGCAGCAAGTTGGATTGGCCCGGCACGCAGGACGTCCTACCGCCCGGCATTATATTTCGCGAATCACCTCGCATTTCCTGGAACTTCACGGAGATCGTTGGGGAGGAGATGATCCCGCGATCATCGGCGGGCTAGCGGAAATTGACGGAAAGACGGTGATTATCGTTGCACAAGAACGCGGGGGAACGGCCGCGGAGAAAGAAGCCTCCCATCGCGGCATGGCTTACCCCGAAGGCTACCGCAAGGCGCTGCGGCTCATGCAACTCGCTGCCAAATTTGGAATTCCGGTGGTCACCCTGATTGATTGTCCAAATGCTCAGTCCAGTTATGACTCCGAACATCGCGGAATCGCCAACGCCTTGGCGCGAAACCTTGCTGGTATGTCGTCTCTTCCCACTCCGATCGTGGCCGCGATCATCGGAGAAGGGGGCAGCGGAGGCGCTTTGGCGCTCGGCGTTGCAGACCGGATTCTGATGCTGGAGCATGCGATCTACTCGGTCATCTCCCCGGAAGGAGCGGCGGCGATTCTATTCAGAGATGCTGGACAAGCCGAATCCGTCTCCGAGGTGCTGAAGCTCACGGCACATGATCTCCATTCATTCGGCATTATCGATGTTGTCGTTCCCGAGCCGGAGGGCGGAGCGCATCTTGACCCAGACGGCACAGCCGGCGCACTGAAGCGCCAAATTCTGGCGAGTTTGGTTGAAATCGACAGAATTCCCACCCGCCGCCTCTTGGCTGAGCGGTACAAGAAATTCCGCCACATTGGCCGGGGTGGCATCTTTTGGCGCGAGGTCGTCCGGAATAAGATCCGAGACGCATTCGGCATTCTGGATCGCCTGCGGCCAGGGGAGCGAAGAGCGCACAAACGAACGCGGGGGCGGTAAGAGAACATAGGAATATTAGTCCGGCTGATTGCGTCACTCTTTGGAAGAGACGGGGAGTGCCGTGAACCGTGGGGGAAAGTTTGCCACAACAGGAGCAGGTGCAGGCGCTTGATGGCGTACGCGTTATCGAATGGACTGAAGCGCTGGCTGGGCCCTATTGCGGGATGCTGCTTGGCGATTTAGGCGCGGAGGTCATCAAGGTCGAACGCCCGGGGAAAGGCGATCAATCAAGGGGTTGGGGGCCCCCTTTTGTTGGATCCGAGTCTACTTATTTCCTTTCGGCAAACCGAAACAAACGCTCGCTCACGCTGAATCTGGATCATCCCCGAGGAGTCGCGATTTTTCACGATCTCATCGCGCGGGCGGATGTCTTTGTGCACAATCAGCGGCGGCGAGAATCTCTTGTGAAGCGCGGTCTCGATTATGAAAGCGTATCTGCGGCAAATCCGCGGTTGATTTATTGCGCGATCAGCGGTTACGGATGGAATGGGCCGAAGGCGGGTCTGCCCGGATACGATATTCTCGCGCAGGGCGAAGCGGGCATCATGAGCATCACCGGCGAGCCAGGCGAGGAGCCCATGAGGTATCCGATCGCAATCGCGGACGTGACTTGCGGCATCTACGCGACAATGGGCATACTGGCCGCTCTGCTTGTCCGCGAGCGCGCGGGGAAAGGCCAGTTTCTCGATTTGTCCTTGTTCGACTCACAGTTGAGCTGGCTCCTCAACGTTGGCAGCGCTTACCTTAATGCGCAAGAGTCACCGAAGCGCTACGGCAACGCGCATCCGAACATCGTTCCTTATCAGCTATTTCAGGCGAGCGACGGCCGATACCTGATGGTGGCGATTGGCACGGACGCATTGTGGACGCGCTTCTGCCGCGTGCTGGAAATGGAAGAAACCATCGGCCGTGACCCGCGCTTTACCGACAATCGTTTACGGACAAAGAATCGCGCCGAGCTGATCCCCGCGCTGGAAAAAACCTTTCGCACCAGGCGGGCGCAGGAGTGGTTGGCTCGCTTTTGCGAAGCGGAGATTCCGGCCGGCGCGGTGAACACGGTGGAAGAGGCGTTGCAGGATCCTCAGACCCTGGCGCGCAGCGCCATCATCGAGATTGAGCATCCACTGATTGGCGTGGCTCGCAGTATTGCAAATCCGATCAAGATGTCCGCGACACCTGTGCTTTACCGTTATCCACCGCCGCTCCTTGGAGAACACAATGCAGCGATTCTTCGCGAGTCGGGGATTTCGAAAGACGAAATCGCGAAGCTGCAGCGCGAAGGCGTGATTTAGCACTCTCCATTCGCGAACGATGTTACTGGTCGCGGCCACGTACCACGATCGGAGAAAATCCTCCGCCGCTCATCGAGCACTGGGTTAAACTCTCCGCAGATTGTTGGTTCTGGAGGGCTCATGCGCGAGCTAGTCTCTCGTTTTCTCAATCATGGTATCTCCCGCCGCGATTTTGTGCGCAACCTTGGCGCGCTCGGATTCACGGCTTCGGCTACGGCCGCCATTCTAGAACCGCTCGATGCGATGGAGTCCGCCAGTCGCGATTTGGCCGCTACAGCGGAAACTTCGATGACGGGTTCCGGGGGAGAGCTCTTCGTCGCGCAAGCCCGCGCCGCCGGAGTCGAGTATCTCTTCACCAACCCAGGTTCTTTTGAAGTCGGTTTCTTTGACGCGGTCGTGGACGATCCACAGATCCAGCTCATCGAAGGCCTGCACGAAGGCATCGTCGTCTCCATGGCCGATGGCTACCACAAAGTCAGCGGAAAGCCCGGGTTCATAAACGTTCACGCCGTCGCCGGCACCGCGCAAATGGCGGGCCAGCTTTACAACGCCAGCCGCGACGGTTCCGCTCTCGTTGTCACCGCCGGTCTCAATGACAACGAGGCGTGGAGCGATGACTATGTTCTGGCGCCGCGGCCAGGCTTCGATCAAAAGGAGATCAACCGGCAGTTTACAAAAATTTCCTGGGAAGCGCGCCAGCCCGCCAGTCTTCCGCTCATGCTGCGCCGCGCCTTCAAAGTGGCAACTACAGATCCAGGTGGTCCCGTCTATCTCGCTGCCGCCCACTACGCGCTCGAACAGAAGAATGTCACCGCCTCCATTCTGCCCGCGGATCGGTTCCTTATTCGCACGCGAGTCCACGCCGATCCTTCCGCCATCGAAAAGGCAGCTCGGCTTCTTATCGAAGCGCAACACCCGGTCATCATCGCCGGCGATGAAGTCTGGAAGTCCGGCGCGCAGCAGGAGTTACTTTCTTTGTCCGAACATATGGCGATTCCCGCTGTCAGGCCCGGCGGCGTGATATTCGCGAACGCGTACCAAAGCTTTCCCACGACCCATGCTTTCTATCTAGGTACCGCGCAGGAATTTCAGGGCGAGTTCCGGCGCGTCCCCGACGTGATTTTCTTCGTTGGGGCACGCGATGCGGGAGACCGGGTGGTGCCCGCTTCTCCAGAACTTCCCGCAACGGCGCGGATCGTTCGACTTGGAATGGACACAATGTCGTTCGGCCGCAATTATCCCACCGATGCGGCTTTGATCTCCGACGTGAAAGCGGGTCTCACGGATCTGCTCGCGTCGCTCGATTCTCTCATCACCAAAGATCGGCGGATCGCAATCGCGACTCTGCGCGCGGACGAAATTCGCCGCCTCTCCACGGCTTCTCGCGCGGGCGTGGAAAAGCAAATCTCCGTGAATTTCGGCAAGTCGCCCATTCATCCCGACGAACTCTGCAAAGTGATGGCCGACACTCTCGACAAAAATGCGATCATTGTTTCTGAAAATCTGACGGGAAAATTCGACTCTTTCCGCTTTGGATTTCGAGACGACGAGCAGATGCATCTCGGCAACAGCGGTTCCTCGCTTGGCTGGGGAATCGGCGCGGCCATCGGCGCAAAGCTCGCCGCGCCGGATCGCCAGGTAGTTTCTTCCATCGGCGACGGTTCGGTCATGTACAGCGCTTCCGGCTTCTGGACGCAGGCCCGCTATCACATTCCCATCCTCACGGTCGTCTGGAACAACCGCAACTACCAGACGGTTCGCCACGCCTACCACGAATACGGGGGGCGAATGGTCAATTCCGGGAAATATGCCGGCATGTACCTGGGCGATCCGGACATTGATTTCGTAAAGCTGGCGGAGAGCCAGGGTGTATCCGGTGAACGCGTCGCTTCGGGGAATGACTTGCGCGCGGCATTGAAGCGCGGCATCGCGGCGACTCGGGACGGCAAACCTTACCTCGTCGAAGTCCTCATCGCTCGCTACGGCGGAGGCGCCGAATCCACGTGGCACGAGACATTCAACCTCGCGTCGCTGCGCAGACACGCCGTTTGAGCAAATTAATTCTTCCCTGGTCCAGGTGGTTCGCTAAGCCGCCCGTGGCTAAGCGCTTGCTTCCATGCCACCCGGAGCTATTGAGGTTTTGCTGGCTGTGCCGTAGGAGGCAGGATGCCGTTCAGCCGGAGATAGATGGCCTGCGTCCCATAGTGATCGTACCAGTCGTCGCTTAAAGCGATCAGCGCGGCAGCACGCGACGCAGGGCGATTGCCGAAAAGCGTCATCGGCTCCCCCAGCTTGGAATCGTCCACATTGGCCAGCGAAGCGGTGCAGTATTCGAACGAAGCTTTCAACGCCGCGACAAGCTTGTCCTTTGCGTCGGTGTCGGTCAGTTTTACGTCCGGAGCCGCCGCGCCGGAAATCTTCGAGCACAGGATATTGTTGGATTGCGCAATATGCATGATCAGGTGCCCGAACGTGTTCATTTCCGGCGTAGGTTTGAAATTGTATTTTTCGGCGGGCATCAAATCGGCAGCCGCCACCATGTTTTTGGCATAACGCGTCAGTTGTGACTTTACGGTCGAGGTCACCGGGTTTACCACCGGCGCGGACGTCTCCTGTGCGCCCGCGGCCCCCGCCGCGAATAGTGTCAAACAGAGTGCTACTACCATCCATTCCATTCGATTCATCACTTTCTCCCTCCCAAGAAATTTTGCTGGAAAGCATACGCCGGGAGCACGAACGCGACACGCACTGTGCACGGCTTGTAGCACCCGCCGGACGAGATTTGTAATGCTCTGCTAAGGCGCAACCACATCCTTCAACTTCGGCTTAACTTGAACCGCTGCCAGGCTGGATGCATCCCAGCCGCCGCCGAGCGCTTTTACCAGCAAAACGCTGGTCACCAGCCGCTGCCCCTGGATCACCGCCATCTCCTGCTCGTTTGTCAACAAATTCTGCTGCGCGGTCACGACATCCAGATAGTTGACCAACCCCCCCTTGTAACGATTCGTGGATATGTCGAGCGTGCGCCTGGCCGCGTCCACCGCTTTCTGTTGCGATTGCTGCGCCTCGCTCAGTATGCCCAGTCCGCTAACGTCGTCCTGCACCTCCTGGAAAACACCGAGCACCGTTTGCCGGTAGTTCGCCACACTCGCGTCATAACCAGCCTGTGCAAACTGCACCTGCGCGCGCCGCGCCCCGCCCGTGAAAATACTTTCCGCCACGTTCGCACCCACTGCCCAGAACGTACTTTCCACGTTCGCCAGCTTGGCGACGTCCGCGGCCTGCCACCCGCCCTGCCCAAACAAATTCAGAGACGGGTAGTACGCGGCTTTGGCAATGCCTATCTGCGCGTTGGACACGGCCATATTCCGCTCTGCCTCCGCGATGTCCGGCCTGCGCTCCAGCAAATCCGAAGGCAGCCCGGCATCGATTGCTGGGGGCTCTGCGTTCAACTCCTTGTTGGCAAAGTGAAATTCGGGTGCCGGCCTTCCCACCAGCGCTGCGATGGCATCCTCAAACTGTTTTCTCTGTTGCAGCAAGAGCGTCGCTTGAGTGCGCGTGGTATTCAGCAACGTCTCTTCCTGGGCCACGTCCAGTCCCGACGCGAGACCTCCCTGGTGCCGCGAGTCCACCAGCTCCAGGCCCCTCTTCAGAGTTTCCACAGTGCGATTCAAAATTCCCAGCTCGGTGTCCAGTTGCCGCAGCGTAAAATAATCTCCCGCCAGCTCCGCCGTGATCACCAGGCGCACATTCTCCAGGTCCGCCGCGCTCGCTTGGTAGGAAGCTTGCGCCGCCTCGACGGTCCGCCTGCGCCGCCCGAAAAGATCGACTTCGTAGCTGACAATGAATGGCAGAGAAAAATTGTCCTGCGAAACGGGTCGGCTAACGGGAAAGTTGCTGTTCGCCGGCCGGTTGCCCGAAATCCGCTGCCGCTGGCCGCTCGGAGCGGTAGCGAGCGAGGGATAGAGATAAGCAATCTGAATTGCCGCCGCGGCCCTTGCTTGCCCTAGGTGTGCCGCCGCGAGTTTGAGAGATTCGTTAGCGGCGAGTGCGTTGCGTTCCAAGAGGTTCAGATCATCGTCGTGAAAAACGCTCCACCACTCGCCTTTGGGAACCGCGTCCTTGGGCGTGCTTTCGCGCCAGGGCTCCGCCAGATCCCACTTTGCGGGCACCGGTGCCGTTGGCCGCTGATATTTGGGGCCGACGGTGCAGCCATTAACGAGCGTCAATGCCACGGCCGCCAAACACATCAGGGGAAAAGAAGGGAATTGCCGCCTGCAGCGCATTACTTCTTGGCTCCCGCTGCTCCATCCTTGTTTACTTTCGGGGCTGCGGCCTCGCTTGCGTCATGAGTGTTTGCCGGCGGAATCTGCGCAACTTCCTTCACGCGCACTTCCTGGCCTTCGTCCAGCGAGTCTGCCGGATTTAGGACAATCCAGTCGTTTGCTTCCAGGCCCTGGAGCACTTCGAGTGCGATTCCAAAGTCTCGTCCGATCACCAGCGGGCGCAGATGCGTTTTGTGATTCGCATCCACGACCACCGCGCGCAATCCTTCCGAACGGAACAGCAGGGCGTTCACGGGAACCTGCAGATGTTCTCCGCTAACCTTTACCTGCAGATGGGCTTGCGAGTAGCCGCCCGGCAGCAGCTGGGCGTCTCTGTTAGGTACATCTACCTCAGTAAGCAAGGTTCGCGTGCCCGGGTCAATCGCTTCCGCCGTGCGTACTACTCTTCCTTCGAATCTCTGACCGGGGTACTGCGCCAGTTCCAGATAGGCCCCGAGTCCCGCGTGGATGGACGGCGCATACATCTCAGGAACGCTCACGTACACGCGGATCGGATCGGTTTGCGCCAGGAAAAACAGTTGCTGCGACGCGCCGCCGTTGCCGGCATTGATCAGCGTGCCAGTGTCCACGTTGCGTCGCGTGATCACTCCACTGAAAGGAGCGTAGATGTGCTTGAACGATTCCAGCTCCTGCAGCCTGCGCACGTTGGCTTCCGAGGACTGCACCGTGGCTCGCTTTGCTTCCAAATCGCCGGCTGCGTTATCAACTTCCTGCTTCGAAACGCCGTCTGTCTTCAACAATTCGCCGTAACGCGCAGAGGTGATTTCGGACAGGCGTGAATTCGCCTTTGCAGTGTTTAGGTCGGCTTGCGACTGGTAAAGCTGCTGATCGATCTCCGGCGTGTCGATGTCCGCAAGCAATTCGCCCTGCTTCACGCGGCTGCCGATGTCGCGATACCATTTTTTCAGATAGCCATTCGTCCGGGCATAGATCGGTGATTCCACGTATGCCTGCATCGTTCCCGGCAAGACGAGGTCTTCCTGGCTTGCTTCCGAGGACGGATGCGTGACGGCAACGACCGGAATCGCCCTCGATTCCGTTTCATTTGCGAGCGCCTGATATTGCGCCCGCCGCTGCAACAGCGTGAGCGCCCCGGCGACCACGAGAGCGATGACCCCGATGATGAGGAACACAAACAGCCGACTGCTCTTCGAGATCGTTCGCGCTTCTCGTTCCGGTTCCATCGGTACCTTGCTTACTTGCATCTTTCCCATCTTCTCGCTTTCTTCCATTTAACGCTTACTTACGCGATGAGGGGCTGCACCGCCGAGTTCAACTAAGCTTGGCGTTCGCGCCGTCCGTGTATCATCGCGAACACACAAGGCACAAAAAACAAGGTAGCAAAAGTCGCGAATACCAGCCCACCGATCACCGCGCGGCCGAGAGGCGCGTTCTGTTCGCCGCCTTCGCCGAGACCTATGGCCATGGGTACCATGCCGATGATCATCGCCAACGCGGTCATAAGCACAGGACGGATGCGCACAAAGCCTGCCTCGAGAGCCGCGTCAATCGCGTTCTTCCCTTCGTTCATCTGTTCGCGCGCAAAAGAAACCAGCAGGATGCTGTTTGCCGTCGCGACGCCCACCGACATAATGGCGCCCGTCAGAGACGGCACATTCAGAGTGGTGTGGGTGATCAGCAGTGTCCAGCAGATTCCTGCCAGAGCGCCCGGCAACGCCGTGATAATGATAAAAGGATCCAGCCAAGACTGGAAATTTACCACGATCAGCAAATAAACCAGCATGATCGCGCCGATCAGGCCCAAGCCCAGGCCGGTAAACGAGGTCCGCATGGTCTGCACCTGCCCGCGGATGAACGTTTCGCTTCCGCGGGGCAGTTCCCGCTGGATTTCATCGACACGCTTGATCACT
>Ga0307479_10002376_pt1 | contig 17105 bp, 17 predicted proteins | sample atmos_gasesECM4C_FD_203743 | JGI IMG/M metagenome (GOLD analysis project Ga0307479, IMG submission 203743) | Hardwood forest soil microbial communities from Morgan-Monroe State Forest, Indiana, United States - atmos_gasesECM4C_515 | ecosystem: Environmental > Terrestrial > Soil > Temperate... | reverse complement strand
AACTCAACCAACACCTCGAGTACGCTCTTCTCCGCGAATTTACTGCCTCAAGCCACCAATTTTCAAGAATCGGGGTTTCACAACAGCCTTTAGCTAGATGTTCGATGTTGTATAAGTCGCCCCAATCTCTTGCCGGACACCATCCTATTCACTGACGGCCAGGCCGCGAACCGTGAACTATTCGAGGAGCTCCTCACAACGCAGGGATTCAAAGTCATCATCACTGCTTCTGACGCGCGCAGATGTCATTTGGGAGTTGATCAGAACTCAAGTCGACCTGGTGTTACTGGACGTAATGATGCCTCGCCTTACCGGCTTTCAGGCGCCTGTGGGAGAATCAAGAACAACTCAGACACGTATTCAAATCCCGTGATTTTGATTACGACACTTTCTGACAGGCAGGATCGGATAGAGGGTATCAAGGTGGGAGCTGATGATTTCTTGAGGCATCCTGTCGATAGAACCAAACTGCTCGCTCGCGTAGGGTCTTTTTTTGAGGCGTAAGCGGCGCACGGGCGAGCTGGAGCGGGCTGAGTCGGTCCTATTCTCGCTCGCACGGAGCATTGAAGGCAAAGATCGCTACACGCATGGTCATTGTGAACGACTGGAAGAGTACTTGGCTCGTCTAGGCGAGCAACTGGAGCTTCCGGAGGATCAAATTACCACGCTGCGTCGTGCCGGAATCGTGCACGACCTTGGAAGAATTGCTGTGCCGAATGCAATTCTGCTAGAGGCTGGTCGACTCCGACGAATGGACAATCATCCGCCAGCATCCCGTGGTTGGCGAGCGCATCTGTGCCGTTGAAGTCTCTCCGTTTTGTACTTCCGATCATTCGACCCCGCCGCGAAAAACTCGATGGCTCGGCGTACCCCAATGGGCTGCGGGGAGAGTCCATCCCGGTTACCGCACCTGTGCTGCGGATTGTGGAAGTTTATGTCGATGTTTATAAGGCAGGCTGACGACCGACGGACTGTATAAGAAGGTTTTTCCATCAGCGATGCGCTGCAACGACAAAAGAACGGTGTCGAGGAGCTGGTGAGACCCGCACATCCTCGATCAGTTCGAGCGGCTGGTCAGGACTGGAACGGCCGATCCCCTCTCTCGCGGAACGGTGGCTGGTGGCTAGCTTTCGGTCGAGCCCGCGGCGAGAACTGAAAAGTTCTAAGAAAGCGAAAAGCAGAAACCGATTGCGACGACTCAGGCAGTCAACGCACCCATCTCGTGGACTCGCCAGTCGGAAAACGCCACGATTCTGAGACTCATACCGCGATAAGGGGTAGTCACACCTTTCTGAGCAATTCCAGACGACATCTAGGAGCTACCTCGCCCCCCACTATCCTCGAAGCGCACGGGTTGTATTCCCGAAACATCAGCGAATTGCGCGTCCAAAATGAGCCTGCTCGAGTTCCGCGGAGTCGACCGCCCCCGTCCCGCGCGCAAAGGCGAAGATCCGAGTTTGTAGGGGCCCATGCTTTCATACGAAACAGAGTTTTTAGTTTCAGGTTGCATGCGAAAGAGATCTCAGTTGCACTACTCCATTGCAAATTCAACGCGGTTACGTCCTTTATGCTTGGCCGAGTACAAAGCTGAGTCTGCGCGGCTCACAAGATCGCTGAAACCGGGAGGGGCTGTGCCGTGGAAGGGAGCGATTCCGAAGCTGGCGGTGGCGCCGAACGTGTGACCGGCAACGGTGAACTCCTGGGTCTCAAATTGTTTGCGGATACGCTCGACGGCAGTCCTGACATTTTCTTTCTCGGCATGAGTGATGACAACGAGAAATTCTTCACCTCCCAAGCGGCCGCAAATGTTCGACTGGCGGGTGTTGGACTTGAGAACGTCGGCGAAGCGTTTCAGTACCATGTCGCCGGTATCGTGTCCATGGGTGTCGTTGATTCGCTTGAAATGATCCAGATCAGCCATGATTACCCAGATGGGGAAATTGTGGCGCGCCGCTGCGCTCAGTTGGCGGATTGCCCAGGCATCAATCGCGCGGCGGTTGGGGAGGCCAGTGAGCGGGTCGGTGAGGGCCATCTCTTCCAGCTGTCGGTTCTTGGCTTGGAGCTGGTGGTGGAGGTCGGCAATACGGCGACCCACTCTTACGCGGGCTTGTAGTTCTCCGGGATGGAAGGGCTTCGTAAGGTAGTCATCGGCTCCGGCGGCCAGGCCTGCGATGACTTCTTCCTTGTCGGTGTTGCCGGTAAGGAGGATGACATAAGCATAGAACTGTTGGAAGTCCCGCCGTATGCGCTGGCAGAGTTCAATGCCACTGATGTCGGGCATTGTCCAGTCTGTGATTACCAGAGCAGGCTGATGTTCGGCAAACAGATCCAGGGCCTGGCGGCCGTTCTTCGCCAATAGAACGGTGCAATACTCTTGCGTGAGCGACTGCTCGACGAGTTTGCGATATACCGGGGAATCATCCGCCACTAGGATCTTCAGCTCGGGCGAAAAGAGGTCCATTCTTTTGCCTCGCTTTTCATTTGCGGCTTCTTTCGAAACGGCCACTGAACCCTTATCGCGAGCGCGGAGTCGCGAGGCCCACGAGCCACGAGCTTGCTATGACCCATGGGCGCTGTCCAGCGGGCTCCGAATGGTTCGATCGACGGTCTGTGAAGAATATGGTTTCTGCAGGCAGACCGCACTTCCTCAAGCGTGTGATTCGGTGGTTAATTCCACCATATACCCCGTCGCGAAGATCACCAAAAGATCTGATCTGATGGCGCACATCTGAGAATAGGCGTCCTGTCCACTCGGGACGGGCATTATAACCCCCAAAACAAGCAGTCGACTCTTCTTCGAGTGGGTTTCGAACAGGCGCATGGCTGCCAGTCCATTGCGTGCTAAATAAACGATAACCCTGAAAGGCCAGTCTCCCGCCCATCGCCACGATTGCGGCGGAAACCAAGAACACGTGCACATGCCACGGGCGTGCTTTACGACCGCTGTACCGACGAGTACGAGAAGGCGTCAGACTGGAAGGCTTCCGAGTCCACTGTGCCAAGCGGAGCGCAATCGCCGGCGAGACGGCGACATACGGCACGTATTCCCCCCCCCAACAGAAGGGCCAGTGTCCGACCAACTGTCCGCAACTGCAGTTACCAGCACCCGACCGTGTAGCCGCATCGCGGAATACTCTTTGGTCCCGGCGGAACGAAGGGGCCGTTCGCCATGGATGCTCGGAATCACGGGGGCCTGGCATACGTTCCGGCATTCAGCAGGACGCATTCTTGCCGGCGTGGGAGTACAACCGTCCAAGATCCCCGCGACTGCCCGCGGCCACAGCAACCTCAATGCTACTAACCCGTACCCGCAATCACCTTTCGAAGACCAAGGGCCTCGCACAAGGGAAGCGAGTCGACGCAAGTCTGCCCACCAGATCGTTGTCAGATATTCTAGCGTGACTTATTCGCCCCCTGGGTCCCTGCCAGCCTTTCGCTATTGCCAGCCGCAATTTAGCAGTCATAACTTCGGTAACTAGCTCGCGTCACTGTGTTCGTGCGACGATTGCCTACTAGTTATGCTAAAGAAGCAGGGGGTAGGAGTTGCTGTTCAATCTACCAATTACTGGGACCATCCTGGTTGCCGATGATCAACCCTCGAACCGAGAATTGTTGGAAGAACTTCTCAGCGCACAAGGATTCAAAGTCATAGCCGTATCGGACGGAGCAGCGGCTCTTGAAGAGTTGGCCAGAGTACAGGCCGACTTGGTGCTTTCGGACGTGATGATGCCTCGCATGAACGGGTTTGAAATGTGCGAGAGAATCAAGGCCAACCCAGACACGTACCTGATACCCGTGATTTTAGTCACGGCATTGTCCGACAAGCACGATCGGTTGGAAGGCATCAAGGTTGGAGCCGATGAGTTTTTGACCCGCCCTGTAGATCGAACTGAACTGCTCGCTCGGGTGAGGTCGCTCCTGAAGCTTAAGCAGCGCACAGACGAACTGGAGCGGGCAGAGTCCGTCTTGTTTTCGCTCGCGCGAAGCATCGAAGGTAAAGATACTTATACGCATGGTCATTGTGAACGCCTATCAGAGTATTCAGCTCGACTAGGTGAGCACCTTGGTCTCGCAGAAGACCAGCTTATCGCTCTGCGGCGTGCGGGGGTCGTACACGATGTTGGGAAAATTGCTGTGCCGGATGCGATTTTACTGAAGCCCGGTAGCTTGACCGCAGAGGAATGGAAACTGATCCGAGAGCATCCTGTCGTGGGCGAGCGTATCTGTGCACCGTTGAAATCGTTTCGTTTCGTGCTTCCGATCATTCGACACCATCACGAGAAATTCGACGGCTCCGGGTATCCGGACGGACTGCGGGGACAGGCGATCCCCGAGACCGCCAGGGTCCTGCAGATTGTCGATGTCTATGATGCACTGACCACGGACAGACCCTATAAGAAGGCCTTTTCCATCACCGACGCATTGCAAACCATGAAACAAGAGGTCGCCAGAGGCTGGTGGGATTCACACATTTTCGACCAGTTCGAAAGGCTGATCAGAAGTGGTACAGCAGATTTTCTCTCTCGTGGTGCCGCTGCAGGTGCACAGAGTTGAGAGGAGTACAGCCCATGAATAGGCAGTACAGCCCATGAATAGGCGCGCTATCGCTGTGATCGTCTTGGCCTTGCACGTGGGTTTGATCAATGAGAGTCTGGCTGAGCCGCAACCAGACCAAACGACCGGCGAACCCCTGAAGAAATTGAGCCTAGCACAACTGGGCAACGTCGAGGTGACAACCGCGTCCAAAAAGCCAGAGGAGGTTTGGAAGACTCCGGCGGCGGTCTACGTCCTTACGAACGAAGACATCCGCCGCTCCGGGGCTATGAGTATTCCTGAAGTGCTGCGGCTGGTTCCGGGTGTGCAGGTAAGCCGAATTGACAACGACCATTGGGCGGTGGGTATCCGCGGATTTGCCGACCAGTTCTCAAAGTCCATGCTGGTGCTGGTGGACGGCCGGAGCCTCTATACCCCACTTTTTGCCGGCGTTTATTGGGCACTCCAGGACGGCATACTGCTCGAAGATGTTGAACGCATCGAAGTCATACGCGGCCCCGGGGGCACCATCTGGGGAGCCAACGCGGTCACCGGAGTAATCAACATCATCACGAAGAGTGCAAGAGACACCCATGGGGCGCTCGCTTCCGTCGGCGGTGGAAACATTGACCAAGGCATCGGTGGGTTCCGGTACGGAACTGGGAATGGCAGTAACTTCGATTACCGTATTTACGGGAAGGGTTTGAGCCGGGGAGCGGGATTCCATTCCGATGCGAGAAGGTTCGATACCTGGCGACTGGGCCAAATGGGGTTTCGAACAGATTGGGATGTTAGAAACAGTGACCATTTGACAATACAGGGCGATATCTACAAAGGCGGGGTTGGGGAGGCGGTGGGCTTCGGATCGTTCGCACCACCCGAGCAAATTATCTCGGATCAAGCTGTGGCGATATCGGGAAGCAACCTGCTGGCGCGGTGGCGGCACGACCTGCGCGAGGGGTCCGACATCCAAGTTCAGGCCTACTACGACCGCACTTATGCCCGAGCCCCTCACTATGAAGAAACCCGCAACACGTTCGACGTGGACTTTGTTCACCATCTGACCCTGCGCGGAGGTCAGAATTTCATATGGGGACTGGGCGCCCGCATAAGTCCTAGCGAATTCGTGCAGACTGTTCCCACCCTCGATTTCATTCCTCATGATATCGCAAACAATGTGTACAGCGGATTTGTACAGGATGAGATCGCCGTTGTACCCAACAAGTTCTCGCTGACGGTCGGTTCCAAGCTCGAACACAACAATTACACTGGATTCGAGATGCAGCCCAGCATCCGTGTGCTGTGGACGATCACCCCGCGGCAGACGTTTTGGGCGGCGGTTACGCGGGCCGTCCGTACTCCGTCCCGCATCGAGGAAGACTTTCATCTTACGGATTTTGGACTTGCTAACCCGCTGATCTACGTGGCGATCGACGGCAACCATAAATTGTTGTCCGAACGTTTGGTCGGTTATGAGGCTGGGTACCGGACGCTGGTAACTCCTCAGTTCTACGTGGATATTGCAGTTTTCCATAATGACTATGACGATCTCATCAGCCTTGGAGCGCCGTCGGTGACCGTCGACCCCACGCCGCCGCCGCCCCACCTCACCATCCGCTTTCCGTGGGCCAACGGGCTCAGGGGCAGCACCGACGGCTTCGAAATCGCTCCGGATTGGAAGCCGGTTCACTGGTGGCAGATGAAGGCCACATATTCGTACCTGAATCTGGATCTAGAGAGTAAGCCGGGTGTGGTTGACGGCGCTAAGTATGTGAGTAAAGATGAGGGGTCAAGTCCGCACAATCAGGTGACTCTGCAATCCCGCTTCAATCTACCCAAAGGATTTGAGTTTGATCAGACCTATCGCTATGTGAGCGCCCTGCCCGCCCAACAGGTGAACGGTTACAGTACGGCAGATTTGCACCTGGCTTGGCGGGCGACCCGACAGCTTGAATTTGCCGTCGTCGGAAACAACTTGTTCCAGCCCCAGCATACTGAGTTCGGTCATGACGCTAGCCCACTGGTCGGGACCAAGCGAAGCATCTATGCACAGATAACGTGGCGACGCTCCGCAGATTGATTTCCATGGGCCACGCTCGCGACACAGAATTCCTCCGATGCATTCCCCATAGGGCTCGGCGTACTCATGGTCCTTGGCCGGGACTGACGGCTCTGGCACTCACGTGGGTGCTGGTTGCCACCCAAGGCCTGTGGGCGCAGAGTCCGAAGCCGACTGACTACGACGTGAAGGCCGCCTATCTCTACAATTTTGGCCGCTTCGTCGAGTGGCCTGCCGGTGTCACAGCCAAGAGTGACTCGTTCACTGTCTGCGTTCTCGGCCAGGATCCTTTTGGGCCCGTCCTAGATGCCACACTTGCAGGTGAAACAATTGGTGGCAAAAGCGTCGCCGCCAAACGAATTTCCAATCCACCGGAAGCGGTCCGTTGCCAGATTGTCTTTATCAGCTCCGTCGAGGATAGCCGGTTTAACAAAATCATCGAAGCCCTCGACAGAGAGGCCGTTCTGACCGTCAGTGACATGGCGCAGTTCTCGCAGCGTGGCGGCATGATCCAGTTTGTCCTCGAAGGAAAGAAAGTTCGCTTTGAGGTCAACCTCACTGCTGTGCACCGTGCTGGCCTGACCCTGAGCTCTGAACTTCTCAAAGTGGCGACCACCGTAAGAGGAAATCCTTCGCCCGGAGATTGACAAACCATGCTCAGAGTCCGTCACTATTCGATTGCTTCAAAACTGACCCGGATGAACATGCTGGTCAGTGGCGCCGCACTGTTGCTTGCCTGTGCCGCGTTTATCACCTACGACCTGGTCAGCTTTCGCGAGGGTATGGTACACAACCTGTCGATTCAGGCGCAGGTCGCCGGGTCTAATTCGGTCTCTGCGCTTCTGTTCAGTGATCCGCACTCAGCGGAGAACACTTTGTCGGCGTTGAAGGTTGCCCCCAATATCGTGTCGGCCGGCATCTACGCGCTGGACGGCCGGCCCTTCGCCACGTATCGGCGCGATGGCGGCAGCGAAAATCTCAAACTGCCCCTGATGGGCTCTGGGCAGGAAGAGGCACACTGGTTCAAGGATGGTCAACTCGTCCTGGTGCACATGATTGTGTTCCAGGGCAAGCCAACCGGCGCCGTCTACATCCGCTCCGATCTGCAGGAGATGACGCGAAGGCTTAAACGGTACGCAGGAATTGCAGGCATCGTCCTGTTGGCATCGCTGATTGCCGCGCTTCTCGTCGCATCGGTATTCCAGCGCGCCGTCGCCGAACCTATCGTTCATTTGGCGGAAATTTCCCGGATCGTTTCCCGCGACAAGAACTATTCGATGAGAGCGACTCCAACCGGCAACCAGGACGAGCCAGATATCCTGATTGGATCATTCAATGAGATGCTGGGACAGATTCAGGAGCGCGAGGGGGCGTTACGCAAAGTGCACGACGAGTTGGAGAAGCGGGTCCAGGCACGGACTGCGGAACTCGCCGCCGCTAATAAAGCACTGGAGCTGCAGAACCGCGAAGTCGAACGCGCCACCCGGCTCAAGAGCAAGTTCCTCGCCAGCATGAGCCATGAGCTGCGAACACCGCTGAACGCGATTGTGGGTTTTTCCGACCTTCTGGCCGAACAGACTGCGGGCCAGCTCAATGACAAGCAGAAGCGCTTTGTGAATCATATTAAACAGGGATCGTCGCATTTGTTGCAGCTAATCAACGACATTCTCGATCTCTCGAAGATCGAAGCCGGACAACTTGAACTCCGATGTGAGGATTTTCAGATTGAAAACGCGTTACCAGAGGTCCTCTCCACGATCCGTCCACTGGCTATGGCAAAAAATATCCAGGTGCAGCATGGGTTGGAGACGAATTGGGCCGTCTACGCCGACCGGGTTCGTTTCAAGCAGATCCTGTACAACCTAATTAGTAACGCGGTCAAGTTCACCCCCAAGGCAGGCCGAATAGTCATCGATTGTCACGGCGATGGAGATTCGGTTCGCATATCCGTGACGGATACGGGCATCGGGATCCGGGCCGAGGATCAGGCGGTCATCTTCGAGGAATTCCGGCAGGTCGAGGGTGCAGTTGCCGCGACTCATGAGGGTACTGGTTTGGGGCTGGCGATTACGAAGCGTCTCGTGGAACAACAAGGAGGCAGAATTTCGGTGGAAAGCGAGCTTGGGAAAGGTAGCCGATTTACTTTTACCCTTCCCGCCGGGTTCAGAAAGTCCCCCGGCCCTCTCCCGCTTGGCGAGTCGGCGAATGCGTCCACTGCGTTGAGCGCCAGCTCGGCGAAGCCACTTATCTTGGTGGTAGATGACGAGATTCCCGCCCGAGAGCTTCTTGCCAGTTACCTGGATTCAGAATATCGGATCGTCATGGCTGAATCGGGTTCCGAAGCAGTCAAAAGAGCTTGGGAATTGCGTCCGGATGCGATCACGTTGGATGTATTCATGCCGGGCGGCAACGGTTTCGACACGCTAGTCGCGCTTCGAAAAGCGCCGGAGACGGCGAACATTCCGATCATTATCGTTTCTATCGTGGACCAAAGACAGGTGGGTTTTGCTTTGGGTGCAGCAGACTACCTCATCAAGCCAATTCGTAAACCGGTGCTGCTGGATACTATTCGCAAGCACGTGCCGGCTGCAGCCTATGACGATGATGTCACGATTCTGCTGGTCGATGACGACCGCGGAACTCTGGAGTTGTTGGAGGAGACCCTGCGATCAGCCGGATACGAGACACAGAGCGTGCAAAGCGGAACCAGAGCTTTAGAAGTGCTGTCGTCAAAAGTAGTGAGTGCAGTCTTGCTCGATCTATTGATGCCGGGCATGGATGGTTTTGAGGTCATCCGCCACGTCCGGAAAGAGGCGACTTTGAAAGAACTGCCGATTTTTGTCATGACGGGCAAGACTTTGGCGGAAGAAGAGATCGCACTTCTTGGTCGCGAAACCCAGGCGTTGTTTCACAAGAATGGCTGGTGGCGCCAACAGCTCATTGTCGAAGTTGGAAGGGTTGTTCGGGGCCGCAAGCTGGCAAGGTCCGCAGGGCAGTCATGACCAAAGTCCTCATTGCTGAAGACAATGCCACCAACCGCGAATTGTTCCGCGAATTGCTGGAGGCACGTGGTTACACCGTGGTCGAAGCGTGCGATGGCACAGAGGCTCTCCAGATGATGGAACAGGCTCTACCCGACATACTGCTACTCGATATCGGCATGCCGGTACTGGATGGCTTTGCTGTCGTGCGTGCAATCAGGGAGAATCCCCGCCTGGCCGCTCTGCCCGTACTCGCCGTTACGGCGTATGCCATGCAGGGTGACCGGGAACGCGTCCTGAATTCGGGCTTCGATGGCTATCTATCGAAGCCGATCAATGCAACGTCGCTTGCCGGGGAACTCGAACGTCTTTTGAGTCAGCGAGATGACCGGAATGCCGCCCAGAGTCAAGCGGAGACTGAATTAGAGCGGAAAGCAGCAAACTCCACCGGCAACGGCAGGTATTAGGCGGTGCTGATATGTGAGAGTCAATCCAGTCTCTCGACTTCGGCAATAAACTCCTGAATCGCCTGCTGATTCTGTGCACTTGTCTTGGTGGGCTGGATTCCTTGGCGCTGCTGTTTTGTCCACACACCCACACCGGCGGCGTCGATCGTTATCCCTGATCGGGGCAATCGAAAACATAGTTTCACGGCCTTCCCTGGCTGCAGGTTATCGATTTCGACCTGCATTCCACCCGAGCTCAGGTTCCAGGTAACTCCCTGCATCGTTCGACAGCCTCCAGTGCAAGTCACCACTGTCGGGAGGGGAACTCGCGTGCGCCGACGCCGATTCTCGCGAAGCGCGCCCCGGACAGTCTGGAACAAACCGGTCAGTCTTAGTCTGTCCACGGGCTTCTGGAGAAAGAATGTTGCTCCAATGGCAAATGCCTCTTGCATGGTTTCGTCTGTCATCACGTCCTGTCACGATAACAATCGGCGCCGATTTGTTCCAGGACGGCTTGCGGATCCGCTGTGCAAGATCAAAGCCATTCATGTTGGGTATCTCTAACTAAGTCCAGGAAAATTCCGTCAAATCTCTCGCGGTTGACTAGATTAGCAGCTTTCTCGCTGTCACTGATCGGATAGACTTCAGCCTTCAGAGACGTGAAAACCTCGGCCATCAATTCCAGGCTTGCAAAGTCATCTTCTACAACAAGGAGTTTCACGGACGCCATACACTTATCCTCTTCTAACGACCCGCGATCCGGTTTTGACCAACCCGTTATACGTCCCGCGCCAATGTCACTCTCCGTGCGGAGCGATGAGGAGCAGTACTGGATAGCTCTGAAGGGCGTAAATCCGTATTGGTAACGAGTCGGTGCGCTCATTCTGATATGGAGTACGCATCCAATTGGGGATTACTGAAGTAACTGCAGCAAGGTCGAATTGTGGCGCAGATCATGTTGCGTGTGTCATCGTATCCCGAGCACGGCGTACAGACATGCGGGAGGCGGACTATGGGGAGTACTCCACCTCAACCGTCCGCATCACCGACAAGGAGCCAATCGGGCACCGAGCTTCCGTCCATGTATTCGCCGCGCCTGATCCTTCGCCACGCGCTCGTTTCCCTCTCGTTCGTGCTGCTATACCTTGTGCTGAACCGGCCCGAAGTCATTATTTTTTCCCGCACCGGATTCGTTACATGGTATCCCGCCGTCGGTCTGGTCATGGCACTGCTGTTGGGCCTAAGTCCCCGCTACGCGCTTCTGGTCTGTTTGTCCGATGCCCTTGCGGGCGGGGTTGTTTACGCGCAGCCAGCTATGTCGTACAGCAACACGGTCGATGCTGCGGGAATTGCTGTTTGCTATGGTGTGGCAGCATACGTGTTGCGTGGTTCGCTCCGAATCGATGGTGGACTACGCCGCCGTCGAGATGTGGTCCGCTACGTTTTGGTGAGTGCGACCGCGGCTGCTGGAGCGACAATCATTGGCGTGGCATGTCTACTGGCGGATCACAGCATCAATTGGGGCGAATACAAGGCGTCCGCGCTAGCCTGGTTCTTGGGTGACGCCATTGGCTTGGTGGGCATTGCACCGTTTCTTCTCGTTCATGTGTTTCCATATATTCGTAATTGGCTCGCGCCGATTTCCCCCGTGCCCCGCTCAACGGGGACGCATTCCCGGAGAACGACATTTACTTTTGGTGCGCTTGCAGAAGGCTGTGGCCAGGGACTTACGATATTAGCCGTCCTCTGGGTGATGTTCGGAGCCAAGGACGGACGCTACGATCATTTTTATCTGTGTTTTATCCCGATCATCTGGATTGCGATGCGTCACGGAATCCGGCGGGTTGTCACCGGCTTGCTGGCGGTAAACTTTGGAATCGTAGTCGCGATGCATTTGTTCCCCCCAACCGCAGTCCTGTTCGCCAAGGTCGCCCTGCTCATGCTGGTTCTGTCCACGGTGGGGCTGATTGTGGGATCCGAGGTCAGCGAGCGACACCGCCTGGCCATTGATCTGAATGAACAAACTGCCTATTTGGACTCGTTGATACAAAACAGCCCGTTAGGGATCGTTGTTCTAGACACGCAAGGCCGCGTCGAACTGGCGAATTCCGCTTTCGGGAAGCTTTTCCAGTACGACCGGCACGAGCTCGCCTCGATTGATATCGGGAGTATGGGGATACTTGACGATGAGGCTACGGACTCCGCGCAACTGATTCCGCAGATTTTCGCCGGAAACGCGTTGCACAGGACAGTGCGGCAGCGGCGCAAGGACGGGCAGATTCTTGACCTAGCACTGCATGGCGTCCCGCTGCTACTAGATAGTGAGGTGCAGGGTGCATACCTGATCTACGAGGATGTTTCTGAACAGATCAGGGTGAACGAAGCACAGCGGCGGCATTCGGAGTCGTTGAATCAGGTGGTGAAGGAGTTGGAACTCCGCACAAAACAGATGATGTTACTGAATGAGATGGGGTCTCTGTTGGAGTGCTGTGGGACTGTTAAGGAAGCGTGCGCCGTGGTTGCTAAGTCGGTGCAGAAACTTTTCCCCGAGGCCCCCTCTGGAACACTCTACTTGTTCAGGTCGTCGCGAAACCTCATCGAGGCAGTAGTTCGGTGGGGGAACGAAAGCGTCTCGGAGCCCACATTTCTTCCCGACGCGTGCTGGTCACTCCGCCGGGGCCAGCCTCACTGGAGTGAGCATCCGCGAAGTGGCGTCACTTGCCAACATGTGACCGAGAGTTCAACTACCGAGTGTCTATGTGTGCCGATGATCGCTCAGGGGAACACGATTGGCGTCTTGCATCTCGAGCTCAAGAGCACAGCGGAGTTCCCATACGACTCCGGCACGGAGAGTTTTCGGGAGGCTCATCAGCAACTAGCCATCAGTGCGGCCTCGCAGATCGCCCTCTCGCTGGCCAGCCTGCAGTTGCGTGAAACCCTTCGTGAACAATCGATTCGTGATCCTTTGACCCGCCTGTTCAACCGCCGCTTCCTGGAGGAATCGCTCGAACGAGAACTGGAACTGGCCAGCCGCAAGAAACAGTCGATAGCCGTTCTTTTCCTGGACCTCGACCACTTCAAGAGATTTAATGATACTTTCGGTCATGATGCAGGAGACAGGGTGCTCCAATCTCTTGCCGATCTGTTTCGCGCTTTCTTTCGCTCCACCGATATATGCTGTCGCTACGGCGGCGAGGAGTTCGCCATTATCCTGCCTGAGTCATCTTCGCAGGACGCGGCCATCCGTGCGGACGCGCTGCTGTGCGATGTAAAGAGTCTACGGTTGCAGTATAAGAAGCAGACTCTTGGGCCGCTCACGCTCTCGGCAGGTATAGCCGCATTTCCGGAGCACGCTGTAACCTCCGACGAGCTGCTCAAAATCGCGGACCGGTGCCTCTATGATTCCAAATCGCGTGGTCGGGATGTTGTGACCGTGGCCTCTCCGCAAAACGTGTAACCGCCTCGTCGGTTCTCACCAGTCGCGGCTCCGGTCGGACGCAGACCGCAGATGCCGCCGTGGATGGCGGCTTAATCACTTGAAATCGAAGAGAGCCATTCGCGCCCGTAACGTTCATCGGTGTTGGTTTTCGCAGCGAGTTGTGCGGAGGTCATTGGTCCTACCCCCGCCAACGCCTTGTGCAGTCCCGGTTTTTCTCCAATCAAAACCAGTCCCGCGTGCACGGTCGCGCCAAGATCGGTAATGAATTGCCCGATGAAGCGATTCAACTTGTCCATGTCGAGGGCGGGCGTTTGTGTTGCACTCATAACAGGTCTTCTTGAGATTTCCATCGCGGCTCTTCCGCCGCACGGTGTTCGATTCCTAAATTCAGAGACGCTCCGCTTCGACCCGCTAACGGGCTGAAGCAAATGCGTACGTCTCGTAGCTATTGGTTGGAGTCGGGAGTGAACGACTTGCAGGACACATTCGGATGCCAATTCACGAATGCGCCATTCGGATTGTCTTTCCATGCCCAGACATGCAGCGTATAAAACGCCGGAAGGCCGAACCGGTTGGGAGCCTCGAAGTAGTGAAAGAGTTGCCCCATCAGCTCCGGCGGAGTGCCGGGGTGCGCCTTGTCCCACGTATCAGCCAGCACGAGGAAATCCGCTCCGGTCAGCCTCGGCTTCCCGCTCGGGTCCAGACAGGTGACCAGACTCACTTGTGGGCTGAGAGCTACGAGACGCCGCTCACCGATATCCTGAAAGTGCAGCGGGAGATTGCCGAGCGCATTACAGGCTCACTCCGGCTGCAGCTGCTCCCGTCGCAAGAAAGTCGAGCGACCGAAGCGCACTTCGATCCCGAAGCCTATCGCAAATATCTTCTCGGGTTGAACGAATCCCGCAAGGGAACGCATGCAGGGCAGAAAAAGGCCATTCAGTACTTTCAGGACGCGATCGCCATCGATCCGCGGGATGCCCATCCCTACGCGGCTTTGGCGGAAGAATACAGCGCGTCGGTTCCTTATTACATGGGACCGAAAGAGGCTCGGGCTCTGATCAAGCCCGCCGTCCAAAAGGCTCTGGAGATCGATCCCAATCTCGCCAGTGCGCACGCCACCATGGGAGATACGGCACTGCTGATGGGTTGGGATTGGGCAGCGGCGAAAGCCGAGTACGACCGTGCACTTGAAATCAACCCCAACTTGCCAGAAACTCATCTCGGGTATGAGATTTATTTTGCGACCATGGGGCGATATGACGAGGCGATTGCCCATGCTCGGCAAGCTTTTCTCATCGACCCGCTCGCCGTCGAGACCCGCACGTGGACTCTTTGGGTGAACTACTTCTCTGGGCACCTGCAAGACACGGTCGACGAAGCCAAGCGAACCTTGGAGCTGGAGCCGCAGGCGGCACTTCCTTACGCGCTCCGCGCGGTCGCCTCGGCTGACCTGGGCCATAAGGACGAAGCCGTGCGGGCGGCGCAAAATGCACTACGCCTCGGCAGCGATAGCGGGAGCGTGATCGCGACCGCGGCGTCGGCCCTGGCACGCGCAGGGCAACCGGCTCTCGCCCGGCAGGCGCTCAATCAGGCCCTTGAGTTGGAGAAGCAACACTTCGTGTGCCGCTTTCTCGTAGGCGGCGTGTATCTCGATCTGGGAGAAACCGACCAAGCATACCAGTCGCTGGAGAAAGCCTTCCTCCAGCGGTCCAGTTGACTGGCATGGATCGGGGTGGATCCCCGAATGAACCCGCTGCGGAAAGACGCGCGCTTCCAGGAGATGGTGCGCCGGGTTGGGCTTCCCGGGTGACGTAGGACCGCAAGTCTCTTTCTTTCACCTACTCAGCTAGATACCAAGGAAGTACGAAGTCGTCTAATACGAGACCGGAAGGCAGTTGCCGATCCTCTCCATTGGGCTGAAGCTCGCGGTCGTCTACAACCGGCCGGTCACCGAACTCAACGCCGATTTGTACCGGCAGATTCAGGAAGAGGTCGGAGTCGCCCAAGCTGTCCCTAGTAGGTACGGGTCCAATTTGGGGAGGTCCGGGCAGAGGGCGGCGTCTGCAATTCCCCAGCAGTTGCGGATGACGGAACCATAGTCTTTGGGACCCACGCAGGCGTATCGTGGGCGGTATCGCCGGATGGCAAAAGGAAATGGATGTACCCTTTTCCGGCGAATTCCTTTTATCGTCTCATCGACTACGGCGGCGGGGGTACGGAACCCGCTCGCTCCCCTGCCTGCAGCCAGCCTGCGGTTGCCGCGAATGGAACAAGTTACTGGATTGGGCATGGCGTTTACGCTCTCACGAAAGACGGGGTGCTCCTCTGAGCTGCTGAACAAGGAGAGGACTTTGTTTTCGTCTCGATCGCAGCGGATGGCTCGGTTTACGCGCTGGCGGGACGGGGGCATTTTCGCTATCGCACCGGACGGAAAGGAGCACTGGAAATTCCCTCTGCCGAAATCCAAATACTTTGCCGGTGGGATCGCCATTAGCAATGGCGGAACTGTTTACCTCACCACTCAGACTGATACCGATTCTGCCCTAACCGTGCTCACGCCGCATGGTGATCCCAAGCAGCGTTACCACGCCGACTTTGGTGAACCATTTGTCACCGGCAAAACACTGGTCGCGGCCGATGGGAGCATACACGTTACAAAGAACATTATGAATCGAAAGCTAGGCGATGGCGTTGGATTCGCGTGGGCAGGTGAAATGGACCGGACCCGAGGAAAGTGAAACGCTCAGCATCGCGTCGGATGGCGCGCTTTGTTTCTATGATGTCCGCGACCTCGTCGCTGTAAATCCGCGCGGCAAGATTCTGTGGAGAGCTCAGTTGCCGGAAGATCCTAATGAAACCGAAGCCGACAGTCCAACAAGGGCTTTCACACCGGGCTCCAACGGTAAGTTCTTTATTGGGGATTTCGTCGGGCGCCTGGGTACATTTGACAGCTCCGGCAGTATTGCCACCGCTGGTTGGCCGGTGCGGTTCCACGATGCTCGCAATACCTCCCGGGTCGAAGCACATTAGTCGGTACGCCGAGTTTCGGGAGATTCGAATTTCTGTTCGCGCACAAGCATCGATAGAACAAACTCGATTCAACGGTCGGCAGGCGAAACTGGCGTGGCGCTCGCGAGGCCTGGAGCGTTTCTGATCGGATCACGGGCAATCCTGAAGTTGAAGCACGGAGAGCCAGGCTCGCCGGAAGTCAATTTCTGGAAAATCTATTATTCACGGGATCCGAATCTGGAAACATTGTCCCGGCGTGTTCACCCAGGTGTTGGCGAAGCATTCGAAGTCGTTCTCGCTCATCGACTGCATTTCAGTAGGACTCGATCGGACGCGGCGAAACTTCGAGCCCTAAACAGCTTCTTGAGTTGACCTGAGTTTCTGGAAGCTCAAATCCAATCGAGAAAGCCCTACTTGGATCATCGCGTCAATCGCGCGTTTCTGTGAGCGAACCAGGAAACGAGCAAGCCTTTCGCATTGGTGCAGAATCAAGAACAGGGGCGAATCTCAATTTCTGGTTACTATTGGTTACTTTTTTGGCGTATGATGACTCGGTTTTTGGGCTGCTGCGGGCTCTGTCGGACTTCGTGGAGCTTCACAACAGATGTTTTCTAAATCACTGCGTTGTTATCGGGATG
>Ga0307479_10002375_pt1 | contig 17107 bp, 14 predicted proteins | sample atmos_gasesECM4C_FD_203743 | JGI IMG/M metagenome (GOLD analysis project Ga0307479, IMG submission 203743) | Hardwood forest soil microbial communities from Morgan-Monroe State Forest, Indiana, United States - atmos_gasesECM4C_515 | ecosystem: Environmental > Terrestrial > Soil > Temperate... | reverse complement strand
CTTTTCCTTGGTCGGCGCCGTTGTCGCCTGTTTTGGCATCGGCGGCTTGATCTACGCCGCGATGGTCAAATTGCTTGTCTATCGCTTGGGCCAGGCCCGGCTCGCGGTGACTGGCGGGATCGTTCTTGCGATTGCTTATCGCAACCTCGCGGTCGGACCGGTCTGGTGGCTCGCCCCCATCGGCACGACCGCGATCGGGCTTGGCTTTTACATGCTGCACAACACGCTGCAGACCAATGCCACGCAGATGACGCCGCAGGCGCGCGGCACCGCCGTGGGTTTGTTCTCGTCGGCGCTTTACATCGGGCAGACTGCCGGGGTCGCGGCCGGCGCGTTAGTAATCGATCGCGCCGGCGCGCAGCCGTTGTTTCTGGCGACCGCGATCGCGCTGCCGGCGCGCGCTATCTGGTTTGTGCGGGAATTGAAACGATTCCGGCGGGCAGATTGACTGCCCGCCGGAGGCACTGTGTCACACTTTGACGAGCGGCACTTTCGGAACGATGCCGCGCCGCGGCGGACCGCCATCGCCGCCGCCGCCCGGCGGCTTGCGTTTCGGCGAGGAGCGCCGCTTGGCTTTGGCGCGGCGGGGCTCCGGCAGCTTCTCCGGCCGCGGCTTGACCGGCCCATCCGGGTAGTCGAAGCCAAGCTTGCTGTTGCCGGCTTCGTCGGTGACGACGATGACACGGACATGGCCGCCGCCCTTAAGCCGGCCGAACAGAACCTCATCGGCAAGCGCCTTCTTGATGTGCTCCTGGATCACGCGCGCCATCGGGCGAGCGCCCATCAGCTCGTCGTAGCCGTTGGCGATCAGCCATTTGGTCGCTTCGTCGGTCAGCTCGATGGTGACATCGCGGTCGGCGAGCTGCGCTTCGAGCTGCAGCACGAATTTCTCGACCACCATCTTGATGATCTCGGGCGACAGATGCGCAAAGGTGATGATCGCGTCGAGCCGGTTGCGGAATTCCGGCGCGAATAGGCGCGTGATCGCCTCCATGTCGTCGCCTTCGCGCTTGGTTCGCGTGAAGCCGAACGCGGCCCGCGCCATATCCGAAGCGCCGGCATTGGTCGTCATGATCAGGATGACGTTGCGGAAGTCGACCTGCTTGCCGTTGTGATCGGTCAGCTTGCCGTGGTCCATGATCTGCAAGAGCACATTGAAAAGATCCGGATGCGCCTTTTCGATCTCATCGAGCAGGAGCACGCAGTGCGGATGCTGGTCGACGCCGTCGGTGAGCAGTCCGCCCTGATCGAAGCCGACATAGCCAGGCGGCGCGCCGATCAACCGCGACACGGTGTGGCGCTCCATATATTCCGACATGTCGAAGCGGATCAGCTCGACGCCGAGCGTCGCCGCAAGCTGCTTAGCCACTTCGGTCTTGCCGACGCCGGTCGGACCGGAAAACAGATAGCAACCGATCGGCTTTTCCGGCTCGCGCAACCCCGCGCGGGCAAGCTTTATCGAAGCGGACAGCGCTTCGATCGCCTTGTCCTGGCCGTAGACGACGCGCTTGAGTGTCTCCTGAAGATTCCTGAGCACTTCGGCGTCGTCCTTGGAGACCGCCTTCGGCGGAATCCGTGCCATGGTCGCGATCGTGGTCTCGATTTCCTTGAGTCCGATGGTGCGCTTGCGCCGGTTTTCCGGCAGCAGCATTTGCGCCGCGCCCGATTCGTCGATCACGTCGATCGCTTTGTCGGGCAGCTTGCGGTCATGGATGTAGCGCGCCGACAGCTCGACCGCGGCTTTGATCGCGTCGCTGGTATATTTGAGCTTGTGATAATCCTCGAAATAGGGTTTGAGCCCTTTAAGGATTTCGATCGCGTCGGGGACGGTCGGTTCGTTGACGTCGATCTTCTGAAAGCGGCGGACCAGCGCCCGATCCTTTTCGAAATATTGCCGGTACTCTTTGTAGGTCGTCGAACCGATGCAGCGCACGGTGCCGGACGCCAGCGCCGGCTTCAGCAGATTCGACGCATCCATGGCCCCACCGGACGTGGCGCCGGCGCCGATGACGGTGTGGATCTCGTCGATGAACAGGATCGCGCCCGAATAGGCTTCGAGCTCCTTGATGACCTGCTTCAAGCGTTCTTCGAAATCGCCGCGGTAGCGCGTTCCGGCCAGCAGCGTGCCCATATCGAGCGCGAATACGGTGGCGTTGCGCAGCACGTCCGGGACTTCGCCGTGCACGATGCGGCGCGCCAGCCCTTCCGCGATGGCGGTCTTGCCGACGCCGGCTTCGCCGACGAACAGCGGATTGTTCTTTTGCCGCCGGCACAGCACCTGAATGGTGCGATTGATCTCGGACTCACGGCCGATCAGCGGATCGATCTTGCCCTCGCGCGCCTTTTTGTTGAGGTTGACGCAATAGGCGTCGAGCGCATCGCCTTTCTTCTTCGGCTCGTCGCCGGATTTGCTGTCCGCCTCCTCGTCGGCGCCGCGCACCGGCCGCGTTTCGGACATGCCGGGGCGCTTGGCGATACCGTGGCTGATATAATTGACCGCGTCGTAGCGGGTCATGTCCTGCTCTTGCAGGAAATAGGCGGCATGGCTCTCGCGTTCGGCGAAAATCGCGACCAGCACATTGGCACCGGTCACTTCTTCGCGGCCGGACGATTGCACATGGATCACCGCGCGCTGAATGACGCGCTGAAAACCGGCCGTCGGCTTCGAGTCGTCGGCCCCATCGGTGACCAGATTGTCCAATTCGGATTCCAGATAAGCGATAAGACTGCGCCGCAGCTTTTCCAGATCCACGTTGCACGCGCGCATGACCGCCGCGGCATCCTGATCTTCGATCAGCGCCAGCAATAGGTGCTCGAGTGTCGCGTATTCGTGGTGGCGCTCATTGGCAAGCGCCAAAGCCCGGTGGAGCGACTGTTCAAGACTGCGCGAAAACGTAGGCATTTCCATTTCTCATCGTTTGTATTGGACGCGAGCTCCCAGAATCACTTCTTCTCCATGATGCATTGCAAAGGATGCTGGTGTTTGCGGGCAAAGTCCATAACCTGCGTCACCTTGGTTTCGGCCACCTCATACGTAAAAACACCACATTCGCCGATGCCGTGCTGATGCACGTGCATCATGATCCGATGCGCCGTCTCGTGATCCTTGTTGAAGAAACGCTCGAGGACGTGGACCACGAACTCCATCGGCGTGTAGTCGTCGTTGAGCAACAGCACGCGATAGAGGTTTGGCCGCTTGGTTTGCGGCCTTGTCTTAGTAATGACCGCGGTCCCGGGCGAGCCATCGCCTTTACGCTTGCGATCGTCGTCCGCCAGCCGGGCTGGCACATAGGTGGTAACGTCAATCAACGGCATTGGTTCGTTCGACTTCCGAACTGCTGGATCATCCTCGGCCGGCACTGCCGCCGGCCGTTTGACGGCGAGAATCCCACACAGCGAGTAAAATTAGCGCGGATCACGCGCCGAATCGATAGAGCAACTTCCTGAGTGCAAATGCCTATCGGCCGCGCGCGAAGGGTAACCGCGCAGAATTTCGAAGCACGGGTGAAAACGTCAGATAGTTCGCCGGTCGCCGAGCGCAAGATGACAAAAACCATGCATGGCGCGCTCAAATTGCTGCGGCAAGGTGCAGCGGTCATGACGCGCACTTCAGAGGACTGGCGAACGGGTCTGATTTCGATAACGCGACACATCTGCAAATCCATCGCCCGCGTGCGGCCAGACGGCGTGGCGCCGGCTGCAGCTGGCGTGCCGCCAGTCACCGGTGCGGGCGTCAAATTCAACGCGTAGGGCATTAACCGGTTTGCCATCAAAAGGCCTTTTGCGGCGACGATCATATATATGTTGCGCCGCACAAAAGCGGCTAGGTCAATGACTTTTGGGGCGGCGGAGTGACTGCATTTAACCGTTTCGCAACTGCGTCTTCCTAACCTGCTTGACCGTGTTGTTGGGGTAGCGACCGAGTTGGGGTGGTGTCCGTCTCCCGCGCTGAGTGGTGGAAAAATCCGGCTTTAGCGCACCGTACACCGTCCCGGAGCAGCAGACCGAGTGAGGGGCCGCCTTACGGGGTGAGGCGTTCAGGGACGGGGTTACCAAATGGCATCGGTGGATTCCGAAGCCCGTTTCGGGCTTCGTTACTGCCTGTTGGCGAGCGCGGCGGTTGTTGCGGCCTTGACCATCACCGGCGATGTCGCGGACGCGCGACGGCATCATCATTCCCGGGTCCATCACGCACATGCCGGGCATGGTCACCGTCACGCCAGCCTCGAAGATTATTCGCCGCCTTTTGCCTCCATCGTTGTTGACGGCAATAGCGGGGCGGTGCTGCAGGCCGCCAGTCCGGACGCCTTGCGCCATCCCGCTTCGCTGACCAAAGCCATGACGCTCTACCTTTTGTTCGAGCGTCTCGAATCCGGCAGGCTGCGGCTCGATAGCGCGCTCAAGGTCTCCGAACATGCCTCGGAGCAGGCGCCAACCAAGCTCGGGCTCAAACCCGGCCAGACGATCAACGTCGAGGACGCAATCAAAGGCATCGTCACCAAGTCGGCCAACGATGCCGCGGTCGCGGTCGCCGAAAACCTAGGCGGGGATGAGGAGAGCTTTGCCAAGCTGATGACGCAGAAAGCGCATGCGCTTGGCATGGCACACACAATCTACGTGAATGCCTCGGGTTTGCCGGACGACGACCAAGTTACGACCGCGCGCGATCAGTCCATTCTTGGACGCGCCATCCAGGAGCGGTTTCCACGCTACTACCGATATTTCTCCACAGAATCTTTTGTCTATCACGGCGAAGCGATGCGCAATCACAACCATCTGCTCGGCGCAGTCGATGGAGTGGACGGCATCAAAACCGGTTTCACGCGCGCTTCCGGATTCAATCTGCTCACCTCGTTGCATCGTGACGGCCGCTACCTGGTCGCCGTCGTGATGGGAGGTCCCTCGGCCTCCGAACGCGATGAGCGCATGCGCGAGCTCATCGGCGCCCATATCAAGGAAGCAGCAGCCCGCCGCACCGCGCCCATGGTTGCCGAGGTTGCTGAACGTCGTGAGGAGGCTTCAGCTAAATCACCGGCGAGCCGGACCGACCGCGCCGCTACCACGAACGTCGAGCCACGCACGGCGGCAAGCACAACATCAAGCACAACGCCAAGCACAACGCCCCGTATGGCCGCTGGATCAAGCGATCCGATCCGGCCGCTCCTTGTGAAGACGATTTCCTACCGAACCGCCCCGGTGCAAACCGCCTCGCTGGCGCCGATGCCGGCCTTGGTCCCGGTCGCGGTGGCGGCTCCGGTTTCGCAACCAAGCGCGGTTGCGCCTGACAGTTCGCAAGTACGGACCGAGATCGCGGTTGCCGCGCCGAAGGTCGAGCTCAAGGTGGCCCAAGCCGAACCATCAGTGCCGCTCGCTGCGGCCAGCGAGCCGACGCCAGTGAAATCCGTGGCCGCAGCGCCGGTGCAAATTCAACCGGTGCAACCGCGGCCCGCCCAGACGCAAGCCGCGCCGATGCAGCCGGCGCAGATGCAGCCAGCGCAGATGCAGCCAGCGCAGATCGAACCCGCACCGATCGAAACGCACATAGCGGCGGCGAAGCCGCAAACCGCGCCTGCGTACTCCGCTCCGCCGATTCACAGCCATGGCGGCTGGCTGATCCAGATCGGCGCATTCGATGACGAGGCTGAGGCAAAGCAGCACCTGACTGCGGCACAGACCAAGGTCCATCTGGCGCTCGCCGCAAAAGACCCATTCACCGAACGCGTGCAGAAAGGTGATAAGGCGCTTTTCCGCGCCCGCTTTGCCGGATTCGACAAGTCGACCGCGGAAGCCGCCTGCCGGGCGCTCAAGCGCAGCGACTTCGAATGCATGGCGCTAAAAGACTAAATGACGCTGAAAGACCAAGAAGAGCCCGTTCAAACGGGCCGAGCGATCGCGAAAATCTCACCGATCATGGGGAAGCGCGACGGAGGACGGAAGACACGCGAGGTCCGCAACGAGTACCTCAGCGATGGCTTCGAAGCAGCACGGCCTTGGCCTCATTGATGCGGGCCGCCAAATACGTCGTCCCCCCTTGGTCGGGATGCAGTTTCTTCATGAGCAAGCGGTGCGCGCGGCCGATCTCGGCCATGCTCGCACCGGGCGCAACGCCAAGGACTTGATAAGCCTCCTGTTCAGTCATTTTGCCGCCAGTCGCCGGCCGCGCCCCGAACCCCGCATCCGCATCAGTTTGCGCGTGCTCACGCCGGCCGGGTCGCCCGCCGTCAAAATAAGCTGCCAGTGAGCTAAGCGGCCAAGGAAGCGCTTCGCCTAACAGATAGATTCCGAAAAGTCCGAGCCCCAGACCGATCCCCCAATCGCCGCGGACCAAGAGAAGCGCGGCGATCAAAATCGCCAGCGCGCCGCCCAGCCGCTGCTGGGCGACAATGAGGCTTGCCCGCGCCCGCGACTACCTTGCCGCCCACAGCAAAACCAAAATAAGGACCACGCCAAAGAGGCCAAGCATCCGAGCTTTATAGCGATTTTGCCGGAGATGGCGATTTCACGCTGACCGGAAGCGCCGGCTCAGTCGGCAAGGAGATCGTGCGTGTCGAGCGGCTTCGCCGCCGCCGCGATCCACTCCGCACGCGCGGCGGCACGGCGTTTACCGCGTTCGTCGATCGGCAGGCGAAGTGAATCGATCAGGATCTTTACCTCGTCGCGGGCGGTGACGTGTGAGCTGGTTGGCCGCAGGCCGAGCGTGTCCTCATTGAGGTCGTCGAGCGCGGTGAGCCCGCGCGGGAAGAATTCGCGATAGACCACCCGCTCGGCGAAACCATCCACAGTGCGGAAACCGAGCTGCTTGGCGAGGCTGTCGACCCCCTCGCCGACCAGACGACGGTTGCGCGAACCCAAGGTCGAAAGCCGATTACGGACCACCACCCAATCGGTGAGGCCGCCGTCAACCAAGCGGCGTTGGCGGCGGGCTTCGCGCACCATATCGGCATAGTGGCTCACCCCCGCCACCTCGAAAGAGATGGGATCGATGGTGCCGAGCACGTCAAAGTCGACGAAACTGTCGTTCAACGGCGTGATCAGAGTGTCTGCCATCGAATGGGCCAGCCGCATCATGTAGGAATCGGTGCCCGGAGTATCGACAACCACAAAGTCATGGCTTTGCTCGACCGCGCTGACGGCCTGAGCAAAACCGGCGAATTCCTGGGCTTCGATTTCATCGAGACGCACGCCGGCGCCGCGTGCAATGCAATAATGCACGGGGATTTCCAGTTTAATCCCGGTGCGCGCGGCCCACCCGCGGCGGTTGTCGATATAGTGTGTAAAACTCTTTTGGCGCGAGTCGAGATCTATCGTGGCGACCCGCTGGCCAGCTTGCAGCAGTGCGACGGCGACGTGCATCGCCGTGGTCGACTTGCCGGAGCCACCCTTTTCGTTCCCAAGGACAATAACATGCGCCGAGAACGGACGGCCGAGCTCCGCCTGCATCAACATAGGACGCAACCCCTGCGTTGCGACTACTTTCTGAATTTGCAACGCGTTAGGTCAAGATACAGCATCTATCGAAATAAGTTAATCGTAAACGAAACGCTGCGTCGACGAAACGCGCCCGGGTGTGCTCACGCTGCAACGTCACCATGAAGATTTCCAAGCGAGCGAAGCATCATCCGCACGTTATCAGCACCCTACCGGCGCTGCGCCGCGCCATCACCAACTTCCGTGCGCGCGGCCGCACAATTGCGCTGGTGCCGACCATGGGTGCCCTGCACGAGGGGCATTTTTCTTTGGTACGCCGGGCCCGAAGCCGGGCCGATTGCGTGGTTGTCTCGATTTTCGTCAATCCGACGCAGTTTGCTCCCCACGAGGACCTGACCACCTATCCGCGGACCTTGGCGGCCGACGTTGCGGCTTTGGCCGAACGGCAAGTCGCGCTGATCTGGGCGCCTTCGGCGCAAACCATGTATCCGGACGGCTTTGCCACGCGGGTGGTGCCGGGGGGACCGGCCACGGTCGGATTGGAAGACGCCAGCCGTCCGCATTTTTTTCCCGGCGTGGCGACCGTGGTGGCGAAGCTCTTGATCCAGTGCGAGCCCGATATCGCCTTGTTCGGCGAGAAAGATTATCAGCAGCTCAAAGTCATCACCCAGCTTGGCCGCGATCTTGGCCTAAAAACCCGCATTGTCGGTGCGCCGATCGTGCGCGAGCGCGACGGCCTCGCTCTCTCTTCGCGCAACCGCTATCTGACCGCTGCGCAGCGCCAGGTCGCGCCAATGCTTTACCGCGTGCTTAAGGAGGCCGCCGCCAAGATCGGCACTGGCGCGCCAATTGCCGAAGTCCTCGACCAAGCGCGCGAAGCGATCCGACGCGCCGGTTTGGAACTCGACTATTTCGAAGCACGGAACGCGGAAACGCTTGAACCGCTCAAGGCTGCGGCCGGCGAACCGATCCGGCTCCTCGCCGCGGCGCGGATCGGCACGACGCGGCTGATCGACAATATCGCTGTTTAAATCGGTGAGCCCCTACTTCGCCGCCGCCACTTTCAACGGATCCTTCACGCTCGGATAGGCCTCGAATTCCTCACTCCAAAGCTGGCCGTCTTTCTTCACGACTTTACGGATGTAGATGTTGCTGACGATGTCGCGGGTATCCGGATCGATCGAGATCGGCCCGCGTGGGCTTTCGAAAGCCATGCCCTTCATCGCCGTGATCAAGGCGTCGCCGTCGGAATTGCCGCCGGTCTTCTTGAGCGCCTCGTAGATCAGGTGCAGGCCGTCATAGGCGCCGAGCGAGACAAAATCCGGGCGGAAGCCATTCGCCTTCTGGATTGCCGCCACATAGCTCTGGTTGAGCGCGGAATCGTGCGCCGCCGAATAAGGCCCCGCGGTGATCATGCCGAGCATCTGATCGCCCATATTGTTGAGATCGTCATCGTCGGTGAGATCACCCGGCCCGATGATCTTGATACCCGATCGGCCCAAGCCGCGTTCGGCAAATTGCTTTGCGAAGATCGGCGCCTGCGTGCCGGGGAAATAAATAAATGCAGTATCCGGCTTGGTATCGCCGATGCGTTGCAGGAACGGCGCGAAGTCCGGATTGGCGAGCGGAATGCGGATCGATTCCACGATCTCGCCGCCAACCTGCTTGAACCGCGTCGTGAACGAGGTTTCCGCTTCGACTCCCGGCGCCCAATCGTTGACCAGCGTGACCACGCGTTTGCTGCCGTTCTTGGCCGCCCATTCGGCCAAGATCCAGGACTGCGGCGGCAGGATGAAGCCGGCGCGCACGAAGTACGGAGATTTTGTCGTCGTGACCGAAGCGCCCGAACTCATCACCAGAGTGGCTTTCTTCGATTCCGTTGCGAGCGGCGCGATGGCAAGCGCGGTCGGAGTGATCCCGATGCCGAGAATGTCGACCTTTTGATCGACGATCATTTCCTGAATGAGGCGGCGCGCATTGTCGGCGACACCACCGTCATCCCGGATCGTGATCTGAATCTGCCGCCCGGCAACGGTATCGCCGTGCTGCTGCATGTAAAGCTTCAAGGCGGCCTGGAGCTGACGGCCCACGGCGTTGAAGCCGGCGCCGGTGAGCGGAATGCTGATGCCGATTTTGAGTGGCGTCTCCGCGGCCGCCCGGCGGCCCACAAACCCCGTCGCGCCGGTTGCCGCAATTCCTTTCAGCACTGTCCGACGGTGCATGTGATTCCCCCCTTATGTTCGTGCCCGCGCGGGCGTGAATCATTCCGCCGCCTCGAGATGCGGGATCTCGGGTCGCTCGCCTTCGGCCTTTCCAGTGATCGGCGGCTTCGGCAAGCGGGCCTCGCCCGCTTCCATCACGAAGGTGTGCTCGAGTGAATACCACGGCGGTTTGACGTCCGCCGCGCGCGGGCAAGGCTCATCGTGGCGAACGTAGTCGCCGATCAGATGGCTCGTGACGCCGAACTGCACGTCAGTGTCGATGTGCTTGTCATCGGGCACGTAGAGTTGCGAGATCAGAGTTTTGAAGCCCGGCTTGTAGACCAGGAAATGCAGGTGAGCAGGGCGCATATTGTGGCGCCCCTGCGCGCGCAGCAATTCGCCGACCGGGCCGTCGATCGGAATGGGATAACCCGCCGGCTTGACGCTGCGGAAGCTGATATGACCCTCCGCATCGGTCGTGAACTTGCCGCGCAAATTCATGTCCGCCTGCACCGGGTCCTGGTTTTCGTAAAAACCTTCCGGCGAGGATTGCCAGATGTCGACCTCGGCGCCTACGATCGGCTTGCCATTCACATCGCGGAACCGGGCGTTGACGAACAGCGCTGGACCGGGCGTCACCGAGCGTACGATTGAGCCGCCATTCGGCGTGCGCGGAGAATACATGCGCCAGAACGGGCCCAGAAGATTGGCGTCGGTTTCAGTCTGGCCGCGATTGCCGTTATTGAGGAGACAGATCAGACTGGAAAAGCCGAGCGAGCCGGACATCAGCACGGCTTCGTTGTGGGTCTCGCTGGTATGCTTGCCCAACGCGACGATGTAGCCGATCGCCGCCTGAAACTCCTCCTCGGTCAGTTTCACCTCGCGGGCAAACTCATGCAGGTGACGGACGAGCGCAGACAGGATCTCGCGCAGGCGCGGATTTTTGCTGCGCGCAATCTCGCTCAATACCGCTTTGGTGACGTCTTTCTCGTTTTCAATGATCATCGTGCAGCTCCGCGAGCTGCCAGGCGTCTGCGGCCCGGCGCTTTGGCCGCGGACTTTACGTGATCGCTTATGGGGACGCCATGTGGCAATTCCGGTAATCGCCGGAGCCCGTCACATCAGGCCAAGCTCGCGGAGCTCGCGCCGCAACGTCTCGGGCATGGCGGCGGCGCCCTTGGCAGCCTTGTCGAGGTCGCGCGGAGCGTCCTTGGGAGCGAGATAGCGCCACCCTTGAAACGCGCGATGCGGCCGCGGCTCGACCAGAACCACTTTGGGCTCGAGCACGACGCCGCAACGCCCGATCCCATCTTTATCGACGAAGGGACGGATCGCGCGCACCCGCTGGCGGCACATGATTTCGCCGCGAATGACCCAATACAGCGAGCCGCCATCGAGCAGTTCCGCCGCGCGCTTGGGCACCATGCGCGTACGATGAATGTGTTCCGGCTTCTCACCGTTCTTGCGCTTGGCCCTGAGCTTCTCCTTGATCCAGCCCTCAAGCTCGCGAATGGAATCGCAACCGACGCAAAGCTTGATCAGGTGCACGGTCATCTTTTTTTCTCACTCTGAGGAAGCCGCAAGACCTTCGACAGGCTCTAGCACCATAATCGGGGCGCCTTCTATCACTTGCGCGCCGGTACTCACAGGAACCTCTTTCACCACGCCAGCAAACGGCGCACGCAGCGTATGCTCCATTTTCATCGCCTCGATCACGGCGAGTCTTTGCCCAACAACCACACGATCGCCGATCCGGGCAAGAAGTTCGAGCACACGCCCGTGCATGGGCGCCTTGATCACGTTGTCCCCGCCCCCGGCGTCGGTGGTACTCGCCGCAAAGTCCTTGATGCGGACGCGGGTCTGGCGGCCGCCACGCAATACGTAAGCTTGCGCGCCCGACTGGAGCACGTGCGCGTCAATCGCCGGTTCGACGCCGTGAACCGTAAGCCGCGGACCGTCGTCTCCATAGGTGATCACCGCCTCGGCGTCCTCGCCGTCGACTAAGATTGGCAGCGAGATTTCGCGCCTGCCGCCAAGTTGAAACCCGTCGCGCGCCGACCACGGAGAATAGTCTTCCGGAGCATCCGCTTCAGGCGCCGGCGTCTCGTCCGGCGCGACGGCAATCGCCTTAACCAAATGTGTCACGCCGCGCGCGGCGGCCCCCCAATCGGACTCCCGAGGCACGGCGCCCAAAACCGCAAGATTACGATCGATAAAACCGGTATCGACTTTGCCCTGCCGAAAGGCAGCGGCTCGGCAGAGATTGGCGAGGAAGAGCACGTTGGTTCGCACTCCGGCGATCACTGTCGCATCGAGCGCTTGCGCAAGCCGATCGAGCGCGCCTTCGCGTGTTGGCGCATGGGCGATGAGCTTGGCGATCATTGGATCGTAAAATGGCGACACGTCGCCGCCGGCCTCGATGCCGCTATCCACCCGGACATCATCGGGAAATTTCAGCGCCACGATTGTTCCGGTGGATGGCAGAAAGCCGTGTTCGGGATCTTCGGCATAGACGCGCGCCTCGATCGCGTGTCCCTCAAAGCCGATCTCGTCCTGGCGCAACGGCAGCTTCTCGCCGGCGGCGATCCGGAACTGCCACTCGACCAGATCGAGACCGGTAACCGCCTCGGTCACCGGATGCTCGACCTGCAGTCGCGTGTTCATTTCGATGAACCAGAATCCGCTTGCGCGCAGTCCGGCGGTGCCGTCGGCGACAAATTCCACTGTGCCGGCGCCGCGATAGTCCACCGCCTTTGCCGCAGCGACCGCCGCTTTGCCGATAGCCGCGCGCAATTCCGGCGTCATGCCCGGCGCCGGCGCCTCCTCGATCACCTTCTGGTGGCGCCGCTGCAGCGAACAATCGCGCTCGCCAATATGAACCGCGTTGCCGTGGTTGTCGCCGAAGACCTGGATTTCGATGTGCCGGGGCGAGGCGACAAATTTCTCGATCAAGATCCGGCCGGTTCCGAATGCCGATTGGCTCTCGCGCACGGCACCTTCGAGCGCGGCATCGAAATTGGCGTGCTTGTCGACCCGCCGCATGCCGCGGCCGCCGCCGCCGGCAGCGGGCTTGATCAGCACCGGATAGCCGATCTGGTAGGCCTTTTCCCGCAGGAATTTCGCATCTTGGCGTTCGCCGTGATAGCCGGGAACAACCGGCACGGCGGCGCGCTCAATCAGCTGTTTGGCATGGTCCTTCAATCCCATTGCGCGGATTGCGCTTGCCGGCGGACCGACAAATACGAAACCTGCTTTCGTGCAGGCCTCGGCGAAGTCAGCGTTCTCGGACAGAAAGCCGTAGCCGGGATGCACGCATTCGGCGCCCGCTCGCTTGGCCGCCGCAATCAGATGGTCGATCGCGAGATAGCTTGCGCGCGGCTCGGGGCCCCCGATCAGGTAGGCCTCGTCGCATAATCGGGTATGCAACGCGCCCGCATCCGCTTCGGAATAGACCGCGATGGTCCGCATGCCGAGGCGCTTTGCGGTGCGCGCGATGCGGCAGGCAATTTCGCCGCGGTTAGCGATGAGGACGGAGCGCAGCATCTCGCCGCATCTGAGCGGGTAATGGGCGCGCGTTCAACTCATTGCGGCGCCGGCGTCTGGCCGGCGCTCGCCTGCGGCGGCGGTGAGGATTGTGGTGGCGCCACGGGTTGCGGCGCCGGAATTGGGGCGGTGCCGGGCGCCCAGACGGGTTCGACCGGCGGGACCAAAGTCGCCGCCGATGGCGTTGTGGCCGCCGGCGGCGGCGGCGAATTGCCGGCTTTGCGTGAAGACCGGCGCGCCGACGACGCCGCGCGCGCGTCACCGGCCCCATTCGCCGGTGCGAGCTTCGGCTCGGGATTCATGATGCTGACGGCGGGAATTGACGCGGCGCTTGGAAAATCCGCATCGAGGATAATTTTCTTCTGGGCCTGACCTGGCGGCGGCTGGCTGGCGGCAAGCGTAGCCGTCGAGGATGGCGCCGCCTCCGCGACCGGAGTCTCGGGCTGCCCCCACAATGGCAAATAATGCTCGAGGTACCGATCGAAGGTTCGCGCGCTCAAATTGGCTCGCACCCGCTCCGGATCGCGCAGCAGTGCCAGAGCGTCACAACGGCTGCTCGTGCAGCTGTCGCGTATTGCGAGCGCATGGGCGACGAAACCGAATCGATCTGCCTCAAGCGCGCGGCGCAGCGAGGGCAAGATCGAATCCACATTGCCGCCGGCCTTGATGTGTGCGGCGATGTCTGAAAGCAGTATTAATCGCGCCGCGGTATAGGACGAGGCAGCCGCCACCGTTGCCGGGGCAGCGAACAGCGCTCTTTCGCACGCCGCTTCGACGTTTTCGCCGCCGGTAGCATCGAGGCAGGCAAGCGGCGAGCCGGGCGCAAGCACCTGCGAGGTCAGCTGCACGGCGCGCATTTCGAGATTTCGGCGTTCGACGCTGAGGTCGCGTACCGTGGCGCCGGCGAGGAATGCCCACGCCAATATCGCGCCAAAGGCGGCGCCAAGCCCGACCACCGCGAACCGCGCTATGATTCTTGAGCGTGTCCAATCGATCGCCAGCGCGCAAACCAGCACGAGCAGAGCTGCCGCTCCCGACGCGACCCAAAAGCGCAAGTGTCCGACATCCGGATCAATGCCGAGCATCGAAAAGCCTATGCGAGACGATGTCGCTTCCCCCAGATAAGCGAGTATGGCGCAGTGCTGCGGTGCGCGCCAGTCGCCCTTGCGCGACTAGTGCTCGAGCTCGAGCTCCAGCTGGCTCTCTTTGGCCACGCGCTCAAAGGCCTCGCCCGGATTCTTGATGCGATACTGATAGTCATCGCCGTCCGATGGCAGCAGCCTCACAACCTTGTAGCTGCCACTCGCACCGGGGCGACTGATCGGGCTTGAGGTATAAAATACGGTTTGACCGACGTGGAATTTGTGCGTCTGCGGTGAGGACCCTAGCGCGGTGACCTGCGCGACTGTGATCGTGGTGGCCTCCGCAACCGTGATTTTCCTCGCCGAAGGCGGCCGCAGCGCGCTGATCGGCTGCGATTTCCGCGCCGAAAGCCGCGAAGCGGTAGCCGCTTGGGCCGCAGCAGCGCGTGCGGCACCCTTGCGAGGTGCAGCTTTTCGGGTGGATTTGGAGGCGGCTTTGGCGGGACGCTTGGTTTTCACTGAATTCATGGAACAACTATAGCACCCCAAAATAGCGTGGAGCAAAGAAATATAATCGCGGCAAATTGCGTTTAAAGTGGGCTAGAATCGGCCCGTTCCGGATAAGAAAAAATATTGTTTTTTCAGTAGTATATAACAAGCGGCTTGCCCAAAATGAAAGCGGCCTCTCATGCTCCCATTTGGCGCTGCCAGCGGCCGTTCTCATCGGCCTTCCAATAGGTAACCTCGGCGCCACTTGTCTTGGCCTCACTCCACCGCAAGCGAGCCATTTCAACGGCTTCCGGATCATCGCCATCGAACAGCAGCACGATACGCTGATAATTGCCCGAATCCGCTGTCAGATTCGCGCCATCGACCAGAAAACGCACCGCCGCGCCATTCGGATTTTCGGCACTAGCCGTCAGCACGATCGGCTGTTCGGTCGCTTCCGGATCGCGAGAGGTGCCGTGCGGCAGGAAAGCGTCGTCGCGCCAGATCCACAAATGCGCATCGAGCGCTTCCACGCGCTCGTCAGAGGACACTTGAACGACCACGCGCCAGCCGCGCTCGAGCGATTTCTGCAAAAGCGGCGGTAGCACCTGTTCCAAGGTCTGGCCCTTGAGATGGTAAAATAGAATTTCGGTCATCGCGCCTCCGCTCAGCGCTCGTAGTGATCTTCGACGAGTCGCTCAAGCAGCCGCACGCCCCAACCCGAGCCCCAGCTGCGATTGATGTCGCTTTGCGGCGAGCCCATCGCGGTCCCGGCAATGTCGAGATGAGCCCACGGCGTCTTATCGACGAAGCGCTGCAAGAGCTGAGCAGCCGTAATCGCGCCGCCCGAGCGCCCGCCGGTATTTTTCATATCGGCGAATTTTGAATCGATCATCTTGTCGTATTCTGGGCCGAGCGGCATCCGCCATACCCGTTCGCCGGTCGCCTCCCCCGCTTCTATCAGCCGCTCGGCGAGCTTGTCGTCATTGCAGAACAGGCCGGCGTATTCCTGTCCGAGGGCAACGATGATCGCTCCCGTGAGCGTTGCGAGATTGATCATGAATTTTGGTTTAAATCGCTTGTTCACGTAATAAAGCACATCGGCCAAGACGAGACGGCCCTCAGCATCGGTGTTGATGACTTCGATGGTCTGTCCTGACATGGTTTTGACGATATCGCCCGGCCGCTGGGCTTTTCCGTCGGGCATGTTTTCGACAAGACCGATGGCGCCGACCGCGTTGACCTTCGCTTTGCGCGCCGCCAGCGCATGGATGAGGCCAACGACACAGGCGGCTCCTGCCATGTCGCCCTTCATGTCCTCCATATTTTGCGCTGGCTTGATCGAAAGACCGCCGCTATCGAAACAGACCCCCTTACCAATAAATGCGACGGGATCGGCGCCGCGCTTGCCGCCGTTCCAGCGCATGACGACAAGCTTTGCTTCGTGCGCGGAACCCTGCCCGACTCCAAGCAGCGCGCCCATGCCAAGCTTGCGCATCGCGGCAACGTCGAACACTTCGACACCCACCCCCAACTTGGTCAAACCAGATGTGCGGCGAGCGAATTCGCCGGGGTAGAGCACGTTGCCAGGTTCATTGACGAGATCGCGGGCGAAAACGACGCCGTCAGCGATTGCCGCGCGGCGTGCCCAGGCCTTCTCCGCCGATGCCGGATTCGAACAGGCGAAGTTCAGTTCAATCCTTTTCGGCTCCTGCTCTTCATCCTCTTTGCGCTTGGTCTTATAGAGGTCGAATGAATAGCCGCGGAGCCGCGCCCCGAGCGCCAGATCGGCAACCTGGTCGGCCTTAAGCGCCCCCGACCCCAGTTCGGCGAAGATCGTCGCGGCCGTCGCGATTTTGCTCAGTTTTCCCATCGCGATGCCGCCCAATTTGGCCAGATTGCGAGAGGACGAGGCCCCAGGCTTACCGGTGCCGATGACCACTAGTCGCGGCACGTCGAGGCCGGCAGGCGCAATCAGGTCCAGGCTTGACCCGTTTTTCCCGGTGAAACGGTCGGCGGCCGCGGCGCGACGAAAACCGTCTCCCATGCGCGAAACAATGCGCCGGCTCGCGGGGCCAAATTTCAAATTCTCGGCACAGAACAGAATAAGAACGTCGCGCCGGCTTGCGAATGAGTTGAAAACGAACTTCAGGGCGGCAGCCATGTCCAAATCCTTGATGAATTCTTGCATCCCTCCGCCAAGAGCGGGCAAAGGGCAGGATTGTGCGGTTTCGAATGGATTTATGGACCGGACTCGCCGGGCGGGCCAAGCGGACAATGCGTCCAAGATGGGGCCTTGTCGCCGGTCGATTTATCAAACGGCCGTATTAACGCTTTAGTGTGCATGTTCAATAGCTTTGCCTT
>Ga0307479_10002374_pt1 | contig 17108 bp, 16 predicted proteins | sample atmos_gasesECM4C_FD_203743 | JGI IMG/M metagenome (GOLD analysis project Ga0307479, IMG submission 203743) | Hardwood forest soil microbial communities from Morgan-Monroe State Forest, Indiana, United States - atmos_gasesECM4C_515 | ecosystem: Environmental > Terrestrial > Soil > Temperate... | reverse complement strand
GAGCGGTATGCAAACAACACTCCCATCAATGAGAGCAGCGGGAATATGCTGTCTCCAAAAATAATGAGCTTCACCTGCAGCGGCACATGGTTCCAAATTTCGGCCGGCGGTTGATCCAGTCCGATCCAGTTATTTGAAAAACGGTGCAAAGTAAAGTTCAACGTATCCAGGGGGTGCGTGCGAATAAATCTCCAGGCTTCCTGCTGCTTCTCCTGCATGTAAGGAATTTCCGTCATGCGCGCGTACTTGGCGGCTTCAGACGGATCATCATTGGGATGGAGCCAAGGCGACCACGAATCCGGCACCGCGGGATTATTCCCCAGCCAAAGTTCGAGCGCGAAATTCGAACGGAATGGGATGAATTTGTCGAACACCACATAATTGCGAACGGTCCAAGGCATTATTCCCGCAGCGAAGATCAGTGAAGATGCTAGGACCAGCCTGCCTGCGGTTGCGAAGCGGTGCCGCAACGGCCATATCGCCCAAAGCGCCAGGGCCGGAAGAACTGAAACAACCGCTGGATTCACCATCGCTCCGAAAGCCCAGAGCGCGCCGTAGCCCATCCAGGAACCCAAGCGATCCGAGCCGCGTAATTGCAGCGTGGCCGCCATGATAAGGGCCACCGCGAAGGCCGATAGCGCGGTGTCCCACACCCAAACCGTGGAAAAGAATAGAGACATGGGAAGAACGACCCATAACCACGCGGCCGCCAGGCCGATGCGCTTATTGAAGGCTTTTGCCCCGATGGCATAGATCGGCCAACACGTGCATGCAGAAAAGATATTGTCGACGAACCGAATCACCAGGTTGGACATATAGGTGTATACGCCGAAAAGTTTGAAGATGCCCGCCAGGAGATAAGGATAGATTGGCGTAAACCAAACCGTGGGCCCCGTCTGGATCATCCTCAGCGGGGAACTAAATCCTCGGCCTTGGGCAATCGCCGCTGCTACTGCTCCGGCTTCGTATCCGAAGGGAATGTTTTCGCGAACCATCCGCTGCATCGCCGAAATAAAGACATAATAGATAAAGCCCGTCCGAACCAGAAATGCCATTACAACGATGAAGCCGACGGAGCGGAGCATTTGGTTCAGTTTTTCTCGAGATGGAGAGTCATTCAGCATGCAAGCCCCTTTGCCGATTCGCTTTCTGAAACCTTACATAGCCCCTAAAACGGGAAGGATTAGCCTCATAGAGCCAACGTGCCAGTCAGTTGCCACTAGGTGATGCTGCTGGATAAAGCTTAGCAAAATGGCGCTTGCTCAGTTGCGCGAGCGGGTATGCGATTGCGAAGACGGTCAATATCCCCATAATTGGGTCCATCGGATAGCGGTAACGTCCGCTTGTGTGTGTTACGTAAAAAACCACAGGGAACATCAGCATCACAGAAGCAAAGGGCAGCGCCGCTTCGCTTCGCGCCCGATAGGCGAAAAGCGCCCCGGCAAATGACAGTAGGGAGAATAGACAGTTCCAGATAACCGTCAGCTTCATTGAAGGCGGCATGGCTCTCCACAGGTCGCGCGGAGCGTCCCAGACTCCCAACCAGTTGTCTGCAAACCGCCGAAAGAAGAAACGCATCGTGTCCCGCGGATGTGTGCGCATAAACGCCAAGGCCTCGCTTTGCTTCTCCTCCATATAAGGAATCTCCGTCATGCGCGTGAATTTGGCGGCTTCCTTCGGATCTTCGGTGGGGTGCAGGTAGCCTGCAAAAGTGTCAGGGACCTCAGGGCTGTTGCTCAACCACAATTCCAGCCCAAAGTTCGATCGGAAAGGAATGAATTTGTGAAAGACAACATAATTGCGAATGGTCCAAGGGGCAATTCCGGCCATAAAAATCATCGATGCGGCCAGCCCTAACCTTAACGCGCGGGTAAGTTGGTCGCGTAGAGGCCAGATGGCCCAGAGTCCCAGAAATGGGAGTACAGAAAGCACACAAGGATTCACCATTGCGCTGAAGGCCCACAGCGCGCCATAGCCGATCCATGAGGACATTCGGCTGGATCCCCTTATTTTCAGTGTTGCCGCGAAGAGGGTCGTCATGCAAAAACCTGTCAGGGCCGTGTCCCACACCCAGGAGACGGGATAGAAGATGGCATCTGGAAGCACCGCCCACAACAATGCCGCTGCTGTTCCCACTCGTTTGCCAAAAGCGATTTTCGCCGCGCTGCGAATCGGCCAGCAAGTAAACGCCGAAAAAGCGATATCGAGGATCCGGATAGTGAGCAGCGACTTGTAGGTGAAAATTCCGGTCAGCTTAAAAATTCCAGCCAGCAAGTAAGGATAGATCGGCGCCAACCAGGCCGATGGTCCCGTGCTGATATTTGGAAGAGGCGAACTGAAACCTCTCCCGGACGCAATCGCGGCGGCGATGGCGCCCGTCTCGCCACCGTAAAGGGAGGTGCCCGAGAATGGGGCAAAGTCCCGTCCGCAGTAGCCCACTCGCACTGCGAACGCAAAGAACACGATAAACCCAGTCGCCCCGACCACCCGCGCCAATCGTTTCAGCAAACCGATTTTCCTTTGGGAAGAATTCACCTGAAGTGTGTTGCTTTGCGAGTATTTCGTCATTCAGTGTAAGAAGAGGATTGTGCCGTTAGCAAGAAAGTACGTATCGACGTGAAGCCCGGTTGTTTATTTCGTTATGAAAGCTTGCGCGCCAGGGGTGATTCAAGAGCCAGTGGAGACGTGTACGCAGCTTTTACGCCTTGACGTTTTGCGGCAAAAAGCGATGACATTTTTTGTCAGTTTCGAGCAACACGGAACTTCCCAACGGGTTGAAAAGCTAGGCCCAAGCGCTCATTTGCGTTGGTAAGCAGCTGTTATCTAAGTACTTGCGGTTTTTGTGCCCAATTGATCATCTCCCGACGCCCGTCCTGGTACGGGGCTTGCACCAAGAACGAGCGTTACCACGGTGCGATCTTAGGCGCTCTACTGGAGATATCATGCGGAACAAACAAAAAGGCTTCTCGCTAATTGAACTTTTGATCGTGGTGGCGATCATTCTGATTATCGCCGCTATCGCCATCCCCAACCTGTTGCGGTCGAAGATCGCCGCCAACCAGGCTTCGGCGGTGGGCTCACTGCGTACGTTGAACACGGCGTGCATTGCCTACTCCACCAGCTACGGCCAATTCCCGGCAGCGCTCACCAATTTGGGTCCGGTCGGGTCCGGAACGGCCAGCTCCACGTCAGCAGACTTGATTGACTCGGTGCTGTCAGCCGGCCAAAAGAGCGGCTACACGTTTGCGTTCACGGCGGGTACGAGCAATCAGTCGTATTCGATTACGGCTACGCCCATCACTGCGGCCACCACCGGACAGAACATGTATTTCACCGATCAGTCCGGCGTGATCCGCGTAGATACTTCCGGCGCGGGTGCAAGCGCCGGCAGCACCCCAATTGGATAAGGCAAGAGAGAGTTGGGGGAGGGGAGCTTAAACTCCCCCTTAATCTCTTAACTTCGAGTCCAGGCAAGCGGCATAGAAGCGAGGTCTCAAAATGAACGCCTCGAAAAACAAATCGGCAAACAGCGGAAGGAGCACGGGATCGACTGGCTTCACCTTAATCGAGCTCTTGATTGTGGTAGCGGTTATCATGGTCATCGCAGGTATCGCCATCCCGAATTTCATTCGCTCGAAGATGCGTGCCAATGAAGCCGTCGCTGTCGCCAATATAAGAACCATCAGCACGGCTAGCGTTGTCTACAACACGACGTATGGCGTCGGATTCGCACCCTCGCTGGTAGCCCTTGGTGGCAATCCGGCCACTCCAAGCGCGACGCAGGCCGGCTTGATCGACTCAGTCTTGAGCGCTGGAGTAAAGACCGGATTTATCTATACGTATACGGTTCTGTCCACCGATGCCGCCGGTAATGCGCAGGCCTACTCCGTAACCGCCGATCCCATTACACCCGGTACCACGGGTGACCGTCACTTTTATACAGACCAGACCTCTATCATTCGCGCCAATCTAACGACAACTGCAGGACCCTCTGATTCTCCCATCCAGTAACAGTTCGCCCACTTACTCTAAGAGCGCTTGATGCGATTCCTGATGCGTTTCGGCGTGTCATAAGCGCTAATCCGTACTTGGTTGTTTTCATTACAGCCCCTCGATTAGTTGTTTGCAGTTTGTGTCAACAGCCCTGTTGTTAGCCCCGTGTGCTTGTGTTCTGCGTGTGATGAATGCGGCATTAGTGCCTAACGTGTAGTCGTACTTGATACAAGCGGGAGCGATTCCTATTGCGCTTCGATGCATGCCACTCCAAACTGAATCTTGAGGAAGCGCATAAGGCTGCAACGAGCGTGCTCCTCTCCGAATTGCACATGCACGCCCAGACTTTAATCCTGTGCCGGCGGGATGTGTTCACGAGGCGTGTTCCAGAGGCTTGAGGATGTCGCACCTGGTTATAGAGCCGGTTTCAACCGGACGTGATTCTCTCCACTCTGCCGATTCGCGCCCGGGTACTCAGACGATCGGCCTGTTGGAACTCGGTCCGGCCGATCCGTGGAATCTGACGACGGAATCGGCCCTTCTCCTTCTGGTTTTCTTGTGGGGCTGGAAGTTCTATTCCACGTGGGCGGCTTGGGGAAATCTCACCGTCGATACCGGCCACGAGATGTACCTTCCGGCGCTGCTGGCTGAAGGCAAGATGCTTTACCGCGACGTGTGGTTCAATTTCGGACCAGCCGCCCCCTACTTTAATAGCTACTTATTCCGCCTCTTCGGGGCCAATTTGACCGTCCTCTATTGGGCGGGTTCACTATCCGCGCTTGCCTCCGCCGTTCTCTTATACCTGGCCGGCATGAAGCTATCGAGTTGGAAGGTAGGCTGGACTGCCGGAGCGGTGCTCCTCATGGAAAGCTTTCAGCCCTCCATCTTCTGCTTTCCCCTGCCCTACAGTTTCTCCGCGGTGTACGGCTGTGTGATGGCATGTCTTTTCCTCTATGCCATCATTCAGGCATGCGCTTCTGCAGGCTTGATGTGGATCTCGGTTGCCGGGATGGCGGCCGCGATTGCATTATTGCTGAAACCTGAGTTTGGAATCGCTTGCTACCTTACGCTGCTATTACTTGTAGGTTTGCGTGGCTTTCGGAAGCGGGACTCCATTGCCAAGGACCTTCTCGCCATTTTGCCCGGGATTGTCTTTTGTGTCGCCGTCATTCGCTGGATGATCTCCATTCACGGGGTCGACTTCATCATTCACGAAAATATTCAAAGCTGGCCCACTTCGTTCTTCATGAAGACTTACGGCAAGTTCTGGCTCCGGAACACCGGCTTCTCCCTGGACGCCACGTCAGTAAAATTCGCCCTTATCCGATCGCTTTTTGTGGCCGCAGTCTTGCTTGAACTGCATTGTCTTTTGAAGTGGAGACGTTTCGATTTTGCATCCGTAGTAGCGCGGCTGACGTTATTCGCCGGACTGATTGCCTATTACATATTCATCGGTTTGAATCCTGAAATGCTTTTGAGTGCTCTCGTCTTTCCTCCGGATATGGTGTTGTATGTTGTCATTGCAGGTTTGGTTCTTTTCATCATCTACTGGCGAGAAATACTTGCCGAGTCCCGCGAGGCAGCCGTTCCTCTGGCGTTGGCCTTCTCAGGCCTTCTCGCTTTTCGCATCATGTTGCAAATGAGTCCGGCAAAATATTCGATCTACTACAATGGGCCGGTTGTTCTTTGCTTCTTATGGATCGCCTTTCTTCTCATTCGCCGGCAGATTCGCACGCCCAAGTTTGTCCTGACAGCGGAGTTGCTGGTTTGCTTGACATGCCTTCTTAGCGTCGGCCTTTACGCCCGCAGGGCAGAATCCGTTGCCAAAGGGTTCGTTCCTCTGGCGACGGGTCGAGGGACCGTACGTGTGCTACCGCATTTAGCAGAGACCTATCAAACAGCCATCGCATTCATGAAGCAAAGGGCCGCGTTAGGCGAATATGTTCTATCGATACCTGAGGACACCAGCTTGTATTTTCTTTCTGGGACTTATTGTCCGACCCGCGTTTTTCTGCTCATCCCCGGCACGCTCGCTCCCGGCAAAATGACCAACGAATTCATCCAGGAAATCGAACAGAAGCCGGTGCGGTATGTATTGTGGTCCAATCGCACGTTTTGGGAATATGGCGTGCCTATTTTTGGCAGAGATTTTGATCAGACCGTTGCAAACTACTTGATATCCCACTACCATCCGGTCGGACCGCTGCCACCGAGCACGCCTTCTCCCGCAGATTGGAATGCGCAGATCTTGGAACGTAATGAGTAGGAAAATTAACTGACGGTAGCGGAATAGTGGAAAGGCCTGTCTCTTATGCGATCTGCTAGAGTATTCGTGTGAAGCAGAGACCCATTTTCCTTCTTTTCCTCGCGCTGGCCCTCTTCGGTCCAGTTCAACCGACTCAGGCCGATATCAGTCCGCGGGCTGCCGCCGCCGCTCGGGCCCTCGAGGCCCGTTATCATGACGCCAAGACGCTTGAGGCGATTTTTCTAGAGCGGTACAGCGATAGTCACGAGGGCCTTCAAGCCGAATCAGGGAAAGTTTACTTCAGCAGGCCCGGTCGCATGCGCTGGGAATATGAGGCGCCGGAGCAGAAGCTCTTCGTTTCTGACGGTAAGACTGTGTGGTTTTACGTTCCTTCCGATCACACCGTAACTCGCGCTCCCATGAAGCAAAGCACGGATTGGCGTACGCCGCTTGCACTGCTGACCGGCGAGGCCAAGCTTTCTCAACTCTGCGAAAAACTCGACATCAGCCCAAACCCGCCCGGCAAGCAAGGCAATATCGTGTTGAGTTGCCGTCCCCGAGGCGAAAAAGCGACGAAGGACGCCACCCGCGACAATCTGGAAGCTTCCATAGCTCCGATAGACGAGCAATTTGACGAAGTGCTGCTGGAACTCGACCCCGAAAGCGGCGAACTGGCTGATGTGCGTGTCCTTCAGCCGGGTGGCATCGAGTTGGAATTCCGGTTTGGAAATTGGCAAGAGAACCTACCCTTGGCAGAATCTCTTTTCCATTTTCAGGCTCCCTCCGGGGTCGCCATCGTTGAGCAGCGAAAATAGTGGTCGTTTTGCCAGCGATTTGACGCCCGTTGAGGCCAAAGAACATCATCGGCAATGGCAAAGTTCCGGAGCGGGTATCTATGAGGTAGACTGAGTCCATGGCAGAGTTTGAGTGCAAAGTCGCGGACGCGGCTGGGCGCGTTTTCTCCCAGGTCGAGGCCGCCCAATCCGTTACTGAGGCCCGTCAAAAGCTCTCTGACCGAGGCCTATACGTCTATTCCGTACAGCCGCGGGGCGGTTTCCTTGGCCAAAGCGTTGGCGGCAGCAAGGGCCGGGTCCTCAGGAGTTCCGACTTTCTAATCTTCAACCAGCAGCTGAATACGCTTATCAAGGCGGGTCTCCCGATCTTGAAGGCGCTGGACCTGCTTGGGGACCGAGCTGCCTCGCCAAGCTTGCAGCCTTTGCTCAGGGCTGTCCGGGATAGAGTGCGCGAAGGCGCCGCGCTCTCCGAAGCTCTGGAGCAAGAGGGGCTTTTTCCAAAGGTATACGTCACCTCCGTCCTGGCCGGTGAGAAGAGCGGAAATCTTTCCGGAGTGTTGGAGTACTACATCGCCTATCAGAAACTATCTACAGGGGCCAAGAAAAAGCTGATTGCTACGCTGATTTATCCGGCGATCTTGGTCACGGTTGCCACCCTGATCCTAAGTTATTTGGTCACTTATGTTGTGCCACAATTCGCAAAGCTTTATTCAGACATGAACGTCCCGTTGCCGACCGTGACGCGCTTGCTCTTGACGCTGACGGTGAGCTATCGGTATGACCTGCTCATTGCGATAGGCCTACTGATCGCTGGAGGTGTCGGTATATTCCTGTGGTCAAAGACGGAGCAGGGTGGCACAGTCGTTGACCGCATTAAATTGAAATTGCCCGTTGTTGGGGAAACCTGGATTAAATTTCAGATGGCCCAATTCTGCCGCACCCTATCCACCCTGCTCGCAGGTGGCACGCCGCTTGTAGCCGCACTCTCCACGTCAGCGGAGTCAGTCCGTAGCCGCCTGGTCTCTGGAGCCATAGAAAAAGCATCTGCTCTCGTACGGGATGGTCAATCGCTGAATGCGGCATTAAAAAGTATCGGGTTCATGCCGGCTATGGGAATCGAGATGATCGAGGTCGGCGAAGCCAGCGGGGCGCTCTCTCCCATGCTCGGCAGCGTGGCCGAATTCTATGAGGACGAAACCAACCAACGCGTCGGAATCCTCATCGCAGTTGTGGAACCTGCGATTTTGGTCTTCATGGCGATTGTGATAGCCTTCATATTGATATCGCTGTACCTGCCTATTTTCTCCTTTTCGGTGGGCGCTGGACCCGGCTAGCGTCAAGTGGAGTCATCCCGTATGGAAACCAGCGACTACAACGTTACCTCCTCCGCGACCCAGGATGTCCACGCGGAACGTGAGCGCAGCCGCGGCACGGCGGAACGCTACCGCTGCCCGTTCGTGGATTTGAACGAAGTCCACATCGATCCCGAATTATTTCGCAGCATCCCTGCCGAACTGATGTTTCGTTTCAATTTTGTCCCGCTGGAGGCGCGCGAAAATCAGTTGATCGTCGCTGTAGCCGATCCCAGCCACGTCCTGTTAAGCGATGAATTGCCGCTCCTTTTGGGTAAGAAGCTGGTTTTGAGGGTAGCCACACCCACGCAAATTAGCGATCTGCTCAAGCGCACCGAGCAATCGCAACGCGTGCTCGAACAAGCTACGGAAGCCTTCACGCTCCAGGTTGTACAGGATGAGGATGAAAGCGAAGAGGCGCTTTTTGCCGAACGGCTAACAGAAGAGGGCGGCGTCAGCCCGATCGTGCGCCTCGTGGACACCGTCATTTTCACCGCACTCGAGCGGCGCGCCAGTGACATCCACATCGAGGCCCGCGACCTGGAAGTGATCGTGAAGTACCGTATCGACGGCATTCTCGTACATGCCATGCCGCCCATTTCCAAGGAGTGGCATTCCACTATTCTCTCTCGCATCAAGGTCATGAGCGAGCTCGATATCGCCGAGCGCCGTGTGCCCCAGGATGGCCGCTTTCGGGTGCGCTACAAAGGGCGCTTCGTGGATTTTCGCGTTTCCATCATGCCTTCCATCCACGGCGAAGATGCTGTCCTTCGCGTTCTCGATAAGGAGACGCTCTCCGAGAAATTCCACAATCTCAGCCTCGAAGTGGTGGGATTCTCTGGTGAAGAGTTGCGCAAATTCCGCCGCTATATTCGTGAGCCCTACGGAATGGTTCTGGTTACCGGACCCACCGGTTCCGGCAAAACGACCACGCTGTATGCCGCCATCAACGAGATCAAAACGGACGAAGATAAAATCATCACCATTGAAGATCCGGTGGAATACCAGGTGCGTGGCATCACGCAAATTCCGGTGAATGAGAAAAAGGGCCTTACGTTTGCCCGCGGCTTGCGTTCCATCTTGCGTCACGACCCCGACAAAATCATGGTCGGCGAGATTCGCGACGAAGAAACCGCCCAAATCGCCATCCAATCGGCACTCACCGGGCATCTCGTGTTTACCACCGTGCATGCGAACAACGTCACGGATGTCATCGGCCGATTCATCAATATGGGCGTCGAGCCCTATAATTTCGTCTCTTCCTTGAATTGCATCATGGCCCAGCGGCTGGTCCGAGTCGTCTGCGAGAATTGCAAAAAATCTGTGCAGTATCCTGTAGACCTCTTGCGCACGTCCGGGCTTGATCTGGACACCTGGGCGGGGGTTTCCTTCGCTGAAGGCGCGGGATGCCTGGAATGTTCGGGCACCGGTTATCACGGCCGCACCGCGATTACCGAACTTCTCGACCTCTCCGATCACATCCGCGAAATGATTATCGCACGCCGCCCGACTTCTGAAATCAAGCGCGCCGCGCGGGAAGAGGGAATGACTTTCCTGCGTGATTCGGGAGTAGAGAAAGTGCGCGCCGGCATCACCACGTTAAAAGAGATTAACAAGGTCACGTTTATCGAATGAAGCGGCGTGCAGGGTTGTCACGGCAAGCCGCAAAGCTCAAGTTAACTATTTTTGCCTAATGCTAACAGCTGAAGGAATTCGTCAAGGAATTTATCGCAGCCAAACCATGCGCCGCTTCGCGCAATGGTTGGATGTCGCGCCCCATCCGCTCACCGCCTGCGAAATTGCGGGTGGATATATTGCTGCAGCACGATGGAATCGCGCGGGTGTCGGTATCGAGTCCTTGGCCGTCGAACCGCTTTCGCCCGGTGCGATCAAGCCCAGCGCTGTCGATGCCAACGTTTCCAATCCGTCCGAGGTCCGCTCGGCGCTCGAAAAAGTATTTGCGCGGGTGCATGCGAAGACTCGCGACGTCGCGCTTTTCTTGCCCGATCCAGTCATTCGCGTCTTTGTCTTGCATTTCGATGTTTTTCCTCGTGCCGTCAACGAGGCGTTGCCCTTATTGCGATGGCGCGTGAAGAAGAGCGTTCCCTTTGAAGCCGACGAAACCGTGATTTCTTACAGGCGCCAGGCGCCCCGCGAAGATGGCGTCGACGTAGTCACTGCGCTCGCTCGACTGCGCGTCGTGCGCGAATATGAGCAACTGCTCGAATCCCTGGGCGTGTCTCCAGGGGTCGTCATGAGTTCTACCCTCGCCGCGTTGCCCTTACTCAACGATCGTAAGCCCGCGCTGCTGGCACGTGTTGCGGGCAAGGCCATGACCGCTGCCATCGTTCGCGATGGACTCCTTTGCGGCTATCGTTGCGTTGATCTACCCGCTGACGAAGCGGAAATCACCCCGCAAGCTTTGCTCGATGAAATTTATCCTCTCACCGCTTATTATCAGGATTCCTGGCATGAAGGGATCAGCATGGTCGGCTTGGCAGGGTTGGCCCGAAGAATCGACGAATTTCGTGAGCCACTGGAGCGCGAATTGGGGTGTCCGGTTGGCGGTTTGCTCAGTGCTGCTGCTGCCGAAGGTCACATCAGTAGCGAGTTGCGTCCCTTGGTGGAAAGAGAGCTCGATGCTTTGGTTGGATGGACTCTTTATCGCGGCTCGTGAGCGGAGTCTGATTCGGGAACGCACATGAAGGTCCGACTCAATTTGGCAAGTGCGCCGCTCGAAAAGAACCGGCGTTTTGTCGTTTTCTGTACGGTGATCGGGGGCGTCGGCTTGGTGGCCATGCTGCTGCTCTCTTGGAATGTTTACAGCATGCGGCGCTCGAATACCGCCATACGGCTCGAACAGACGCGTATGGAAAGCGACATGCAAACCCTACGTCGCCGCCGCGCCGAGTTGGAGGTGTTCTTCAATCGTCCTGAAACCATTCAACGTCGCGACCTCTCCGGTTTCCTGAATGGCTTGATCGCACAGCGTGCATTTCCTTGGACGCAGATTTTCATGGACCTGGAACGCAACCTCCCCGACGGTGTGCGGATTGTGAGTATTGAGCCACGGCTTGCGGAAGATCACTTAGAATTGAGATTGACCATCGGAGCGAAGACCGACGAGGGCAAATTGAAGTTTCTCAAAGCGTTGGAGGATTCCCATGAGTTCTCCGACATTCAGGTTCTTGGCGAAAACCGGACCGGCGGCCGGTCCGGAGATGACCAGGTCATGATGGGACTGAACGCGCGCTATTCCGTCAGCTGAACCCATGACAAAGAGAACCAAAATCGTCATTCGCGCGATCCTCGGCATCGTCATAGCCGTTGATATCGTTCTGGCTGGCATTAACTGGCAAATGGCCGATGCCAATCGCACACCGCAATCGGAATTGATCGCCCTCAAACGTGAACACTCTTTGATGACCGCTGATATTACTCGTGCCGAAACAATTCGAACCACGTTACCGGCGATTGAGCAGCAATGCGACAGCTTTTTTCATCAGAATTTCAGGCCGCTTTCCTCCGGGTATTCGTCGGTCATTTCGGACATCGGCACGCTCTCTCGCGGTGCTGGATTGCAGGCCGGCAATCTCAGTTTCCATCAGCACGAACCGGATAAACGCGGTGTTACGCAAGTGGATATCTTTGCGGTTGTCGACGGGGATTATTCCAGTGTGGTTCGGTTCGTGAATGATCTGCAACATTCGGATACGTTCTACGTTCTCGATGGTCTTTCTCTCGCCTCTGGAGGTTCGGGAGGACAGTTGAAGTTGAATCTCCAATTACGCACGTATTTTCGCAGCTAAGTATGTCGAATAAGCAAAAGCGGGTCGCGCTGCTTACGGGACTGGGCGTGTTGCTTCTCTATATCGTTTATCTAAGCAACCGGCCGTCCCAGATCGCGACTGTCGTCTCCAGCGCCGATGAGAAGTTTCGGCCTATCGCTGTCGAAAATCCGGCGTTGAAGCTGGAATTGCTGGAGCGTTTGAAAAAGCTCCAGTACCAAGGTTCGCACCGAAACATTTTCAGTTCAGTGGCCCCGCTGCCTGCGTCAGGCGTACCGCCTCCGGTGGGTGGTCCGCCGCCCATCATCGCGCCCACCGGCCTTTCCGGCCCCGCGCCGCTGGTCATACCGGCCACTTTCTATGGCTTCGTCACCGATGCCCAGACGGGCATGCGCCGGGCATTTTTTATGGAAGGCGAGAATGTCTACATTATCGCCGTTGGGGAAATGCTCCTGGGGCATTACCGGCTGGTCCAGATTGGCAATAGCAGTGTCGAGTTGGAAGAGACCAGCACGGGCCGCCGCGCGACGCTGACTATGGAGGAGCCCAACCCCGCCTGAAAATGAGTCGCTCTGGTTGCAACCGAGGTGACGACGGCTATGCCGCGCTCCGGGCTATCTTGATAATTGCCATGACGGTGGTGCTGGCCGCCGCGGTCACGCCGAATCCTCACTGGTCGTTGAAATCCGTTTGGCGAGCTTATTTCGGAGATGCGAGAGCTGGGAGAGTCTGGCTTGTCGTCGGGAAGAACTGCTTCATCAGATCAGGTTTGTCTTGCAAGCGCGAGATCACTCGGCTGATATAGGACCGGGTTTCGGCCAGCGGCGGGATTCCACGATAGAAATCCACTCGTTTCGGGCCGGCATTATACGCAGCGAGTGCCAGCACGAGATTCTGATCGTAACGATCGAGAAGCTGTTTGAGATACCGTGTTCCCCCGTCAATATTTTCCACCGGATCGAACGCGTTCCGCACCGCCATCTGTGCCGCGGTTTCGGGAAGCAATTGCATCAATCCCAAGGCCGATTTCTTCGAGACGGCTCGAGAATTAAAATTCGACTCCACAGCGATGACGCTGGCGACAAGAGCGGGATCGAGGCCATAGGTATGGGCAGCGTTCCGAATCTGCGCCAAGTAAGGCACATCGGCCTCCCGTTGCGCGCTCTCGCCAAAAAGTTCCTCCGGCTCGATTCTGTCTAAGTCGGAAGCAGGTATCGTGACGCTTCCGCCCGCCAAATCCAGCCGTACCGTATCTCCCAGGTTCTGCCATCCAGTAATGTGCAGGCGCTGCCCGGTGTGTAGCACGGCGTAATCGGCTTTAGCTGGTTGCGCCGCGAACAATGCAATCAGAAATGCGGTTCCGGCCAGCAGACTTGAAATCGTCCGCGAACGTTCAGCCGGTTTGCGCAAACCTTGCATTACAAATTCTCCAGCGCGTATTCGCGAATGGCGGCCGCCACGCCGCCTTCATCATTGGAAAGCGTCTGACGCCATCCCAAACTTTTAAGCTCCGGGACGCTGTTGGCCATCACCACGGGAAGGCCGGCGAATTCCAGCATCTCGCGGTCGTTGAAATTGTCTCCGATGGCCATCACCTCGTCGCGCGTAAAGCCGCGCACCGCCGCCCATTCGGCCAGTGTGGCGCCTTTCGAGCACTGCAGGCGGATGACGTCGACCATGGCAAAATCGCGGTGATCGTAAAAAGTCATGGCCAGCGAAAACTCCAACGACTTCGTCGCTTTGCGCAGTGCCGCGCTAGCATTCTGCATTTCCGCTACCGACCCACTATACATTACCTGGATCGGGTCTTCGGTCAGGCAATCCTCGAGCGGACAGACCTGCGCGATGAATTCCCGATTTCGCGCGTAGTAAGCCTTCCGTCGAGGGTCCTCCCAGTCAATCTTTTCGTAGATCACCTGGTTGGCACGCGGCCGGTCAAAAACCACGGCTGCGCCGGCACGGTGTTCCGAGGTGAACTTGAGTACCGCCCGCGCGGTTTGATGGGGTAGCAGGTGTCTCAAATGCGTGGTGCCGTCCTTTGACTTCACGAGCGCGCCATTATTGACAATCATCGTCAGCGCGCAAGGAATCTGCAGCGCAATCGGGAGCGCAAAATCGAAGCGCCTCCCGGTAACAAGGGCAACCTCGATACCTTTTTCTACGGCGGCCTCAATGGCGTGCCGGTTAGTCGCAGGCACCTCGGAGGCGCTATCGAGCAGCGTCCCGTCTATATCGAGCGCAATCAGGCGCACGCTCATTCAAGCGTCTCAGTGCAGAGCATCTCCTTATTTTACACGCCCCAGACGCCGGCCGCCGCGTGCACGCAAAACATGTTCTCAATGCGTATGCTGAGCCGCTGCCGCCGGGCGGCCATCTCCCTCAGCCTCTTTTCACTCAAGCACTTCAACCTCGCCAGGGGGATACGATGTGACAAGGCTCTTCCAAATCCCTCGAACCCAAATCCCTCGAACCCTTGACACGCTCGTTTGGTGGGCGTATCTTCGCCGCAAATAACAGCCTTCTGATCGGCAGCTTGGAGGTAGATTCATGTCTAACATTCCAGCCGTTGATCCGGGCTCCTCTCGGTTTAGTCGCCTCTCTTGGGTGGAGAACGGAACCACACGCCTTGGCTGCATCCGCACGTTTTTTAAGATCAGCGTCGTCGCTGCGCTTCTCTTGCTTTGCCTGGCTCCGCGAGTCGGCGGACAGAATTCCCCGAAAATAACCGCCGTTGCGCCGGCGACAGGAAAGGTCAACGACAGCGTTACATTAACCGGCGAGAATCTGGGCAAAGACTCTGTTTCGGCGGTCTTTCTTTCCGATGACAAGGACGATTACAAGGCCACTCTGGTCGAGCAGGGCAGTGCCAAGATCATTTTGAAAGTGCCGCAGGTGAAGTCCGGCGGCTATAACATTTCTGTCCAGGAAGGAGACAAGATCCTCATCCTGCCTGTACGCTTCACAGTACAGAGTTAACGAGCCTGGGCAGGAGCGTCTCGCGGCCGCCGCCTGAGCATTTGGCGCGGGACTCGAATCATGCCCCGCAAAGAGCTGAGCTGAACCCCTGCATGTCATAATTGTGCTGCCGAGCTAGCGATACCCCCTCCCACCTTTTGTGTAAGTGTTCATTTGGGCCGCGCTTCGCCAGTTGACTATTAGAAAGCGGCGGCATTATGGTCTTGCCTGCCGCACCGGAGGCCGATCTTTGAAATGAGCGCATTCGCCACCCACATGGATCCTTTCGATTCCTTCAAAGGGGCACAAACGTTAGGCTGGGCGCCATGAGCGAATAGAAGAATGAGTACTGAGGTCCGAGCCAGTCTTCTTCTGAGGGCGCTCGGAGTGGAAGAAATTTATGAACTCTGTGGGTTCAGTCCAAGCCGCGTCGCAGCCTTGGTATACCGATCTCACCGCAACGCACTGGCGCGTACTCGCCGCCAGCTTTCTCGGATGGATTTTCGACGGCTACGAGACATACGCCCTGGTGGTCGCTCTCCCATTCGCGCTCCGGGCACTATTGCCGCCCGAGCAACTGAAGTGGGCGCCGATTTGGGCAGGCACTGCCATCGGCGTAACTCTGCTCGGCTGGGGCACGGGCGGCCTCATCGGCGGAATTCTGGCCGATTACGTGGGCCGTAAGCGAATGATGATCTGGTCGGTGTTTTTTTACGCCCTCTTCACCGGCATAACCGCTTTGAGCCAGACATTCTTTATGTTCGCGGCTCTGCGGTTCATTACCGGCCTGGCCATGGGGAGCGAATGGAGCACCGGCGTAACGCTGCTGGCCGAAACCTGGCCCGATCGTGCCCGGCCAAAAGGTGCAGGTCTATTGCAATCCGGCTTTGGCTGGGGAACACTGCTGGCCGCGTTGGTCTGGTGGGCAATCAGCCGGATCAGTCCCCTGGGACCTCAGTCCTGGCGATTGATGTTTGTGGTCGGCGCGATTCCCGCACTTTTCACACTCTACATTCGTCGCGCCATTAACGAATCCGAGCGATGGCTGAAGGCCATTCGCGAAAAGCGTTGGGCAGCGACCGAAGAGAATCAAGGAGCGATCGGCAAAACAGCCCATCGCCCGTTGACTCTGGCAGAGATCTTCCGCGAGCCCGAGAGCCGTCGCCGCGTGCTGCTGATGTTTATCATGTCACTTGCCAGCATAGTTGGCTGGTGGGCGATCTCCACGTTTCTGCCGTCTTACACCGAGCAAATCGCCAAAGCCCAGGGCTATGCCGATTTTGCTGAGTGGGGCAACCGTGCCGCGATTCTGTATACGATCGGCGCGGTCAGTGCCTACCTAGTCTCGGGTTTCCTCATTGATGCCATAGGCCGCAGAAGCTTCCTTTTCCTCACGTATGCCGGCGCACTGCTGATGACGCCGGTCACATACATGTGGACTCACTCCGTCGAATCCATGATGCTCGTCGCGTACATCAACGGCTTCTTCACTCTGGGGCTGGCGTATTCCTGGATGGCCATTTACCCCGTAGAGCTGTTCACCAGCAGTGTGCGTTCGACTGCAGCGAGCTTTGTGTTCAACGGCACTCGGGTGATCGCGTGGTTCTTCCCGATATTGGCGGGAAGCATGATCCAGAAGTTTGGAGGCATCTCGCGCGGTGCCATGACTCTTGGACTCATCTATGTTTTGGGGCTGATCGTGCCGTGGTTCGTTCCGGAAACCAAAGGCAGACCTTTGCCGGAGTAAGGAACGTTACCGAGAAGGTTGATGCGGACAGCTTAGCGGCGGCGTTTGGGCTGGGATTAGGTTTGAAGGTAGCGCCGGGCGCTTTAGCCCGGCATCTGCGGATACATCTAAAATTTAGAACGACTACTCTCCGCGCCCGGTTCTAATCATCTTCCATCCTTCTTTGAGCCTTCTATCTACGTCAGCCTTGGTGAGTGCTGTTATGCCGCAAGCCACGTTGTGAGCCTTGCATGC
>Ga0307479_10002373_pt1 | contig 17108 bp, 15 predicted proteins | sample atmos_gasesECM4C_FD_203743 | JGI IMG/M metagenome (GOLD analysis project Ga0307479, IMG submission 203743) | Hardwood forest soil microbial communities from Morgan-Monroe State Forest, Indiana, United States - atmos_gasesECM4C_515 | ecosystem: Environmental > Terrestrial > Soil > Temperate... | reverse complement strand
CTTCTCCCAGCAGGAGCGCCCCGCGGTCGAGTAGCCCCGGTCGGGTGCGTCACCACCGGGCGCCGCAGTCCCCGCCGGAGCGGTCCGGCACCACAACGTCCGCGTCGTGCAGTGGACCGACTTCAGAGCCGGGACCGATGCTTCGGGCAAAGAGTTGGAGATGTTCGTCTTCGTGGCTCGCCTGGAGGCCGGGATGGCAGCGCATCGTGACTCGTACCGACTCGCACGACGCCTGGAAAGGAGAATCTCACCAGGAGCCGTCGCGTCGGAGCGCCCGGCTACGTAATCTGGGCGAAGGCGTCGTGAATCCGAGCCAACTGCCTGAGCTCATTTGCCATCTGCCGATGAAGATCCGCACGCAGGGCGTCGTTCCTAGACCTTCCCGTCACAACAACAAACCTGTAGACGGTCACCGGACGGCCCCCTTGGCCCTGGGGGCGCTTACTGGGCGCCGCTTCAATCTGCCCGGATCGGCGGTGCAAGTAGTGGATCTGCCCCGAAACCGTGTTCGAATTCACCTTGCCGCGAAGGAATTCCTGCACCTCCACCAACGAGACCCACTCCTGACCTCGGGCGTGCATCGCCTTCATGGCTTCCAATACCTTGTCGCGCTCCAGCATGGTGATCGCCCTTGCCGCCATTCTTATTTCGCAAGGAAAGAGTAGAGGTAGGTTGCCAGCACGTCAAGGCCCGAGGTACCGCCGCCTCAACCTCGTGCCGCTTTCGCCGGTTCCTGCACACTATATGCATGGACAGTGTGGCCGAGCCGCCGCAGACGCCCGCCCCTCTCACCGCCGCCGCTGCGGCCGTGCGCTGAGCACGGCGTGTCCGCCTATGTCATCTCCGGGCTGGTGCTCGGCTCGATCTACGCCATCGCGGCGACGGGCCTGGTGCTGACCTACAAGTCCTCGCGGATCTTCAACCTGGGCCACGGCGCCATCGCCTTCCTGATCGCGCGGCTCTACTACCAGCTCGTCCAGGTCTGGCACCTCAACACGGCGCTGGCGGCGGTCCTGGCCATCGGAGTCTTCGCGCCGCTCTTCGGCGTCTTCCTGTGGGGCATGCTGTTCCGGCACCTGACCAACTCGTCGCCGACGGTGCGGCTGGTCAGCACCATCGGCCTCTTCGTGGCCATCCCCGCCATCGCCGAGCTGGTCTTCGGCTACGACCCGACGCTCAACACCGTCGGCCTGGCCGGCGCCAACCCGGCGCTCTTCCACGTCTTCGGCGTCACCCTGAACATGGACCAGGTGCTGGTGCTCGTCTTCGCCGCGCTGGTCGCCGGCGGCATGTTCGCCATGATTCGCTTCACGACCTTCGGCCTGCTGATCCGCGCCGTCGTCGACTCGCCGACGGTGAGCCGGCTGGTGGGGACCGATCCGCAGCGCGTGTCGATGGGCGCGTGGGCGCTGGGGGCACTGCTCGCCGGTCTCGCCGGGGTGCTGCTGTCGCCGCTGGTGGCGCTGGACATCAGCTCCTTCAACATCCTGATGGTGGCGTCGTTCGCCGCGGTGGTGCTGGCGCGCATGGAGAACCTGCTGCTCGCCTTCGCCGGTGGGCTGCTCGTCGGCCTGGTGCAGCAGGTGCTCACCAAGATCATCCCCACCGACAGCACCGTCCTCAGCGGCCTGGTGCCCAGCATGCCGTTCATCCTGCTCGTCGTCTTCCTCTTCGTCTGGGGCGCCAATCGCGACACTGTGGGCAGCCGAACGCAGCCGATCGGAGTCAATGCCGGCACCGCGCGCCGGCGCGCACGCAAACACGACCACGGTGATGCGGTTGCAACCGAGAGCGCGCTCCCCTCGCGACTGCGCACCGTGCTGCCGGTTGCCGCGTGGGCGCTGCTCCTCGCCGCCGTCGTTCCCCTGTGGCTCAACGGCTTCTGGCTCGGACTCGCCTCCGAGGGCGTGGTGATGGGAACCATCTTCCTGTCCTACACGGTGATCACGGGACAGGGCGGGATCATCTCGCTGGGACAGTCGACCCTCGCCGGCTTCGGCGCCATCGCGGTGGGACAGTTCGCCACGGCGTTCGGCTGGCCGATCCTGCCCTCGATCGTCCTCGCCGGACTCTGCGCAGCAATCCTGGGCATGCTGGTCGCGCTGGTCGCGGTGCGCCTTGGCGACCTGTACGTCGCGCTGACCACGCTGGGCATGGGACTGCTGCTGGAGAACATCGTCTATCCCATCGGGCGCTTCGCCAACCTGTCGATCGGCGCCGCGACCAGGCCGCCCAAGCTCGGTCCCGTCGACTTCAACGGCAGGACGGCGTTCTACTTCCTGGTCCTCGCCGTCTTCGCGCTGCTGGCGCTGCTTGTCTGGAACCTCAAGCGTTCCAGCACCGGGCTCGAGCTCGCCGCGGTGCGCAGCGACGCGGTGCGCGCCACCACGCTCGGCATCCGGCAGTGGCGGCTGAAGGTCTGCGCGTTCGGGCTCGCCGCGTTCATCGCCGGCGTCGGCGGCTGCATGCTGGCGATGTACGAGCTGCGCGCGCAGCCGTCGAACTACCAGACGATCACCGGGCTCGTCTGGTTCGCCCTGGTGGCGACCATGGGCGTGCGCTCGATCCCCGCCGCGCTGGTCGCGGGCATCACCTTCGTGATGCTGCCGCAGGTGTTGAGCGACCACCTCAGCCAGCACTGGCAGGCGCTGCCCACCGTGCTGTTCGGCCTGGGCGCCATCGCTGTGGCGCGGCATCCCGACGGACTCGTCGACCTGATGACCGCCCAGCTCCGCCGTTTGCCGCGAACCATCGTCAGCGCCGTCCGCCACGCACGACCGGTGCGGGAGGCCACCAGCGAGGCGCCCGCGGCGTGAGCGAGCCTGGCAGACTGCCGTGTCATGAGCGCTGCCGAGAGTCGCGAAGGGGTGAGCTTCACCAACCTCGACGAGCCGCTGTTTGCCGGCGCCGGCGCGACCAAGCGTGACCTCGTCGACTACCTCGATGCCGTCGCCGATCGGCTGATCGCCGAGCTGCACGACCGGCCGCTGTCGGTGATCCGCGTGATCCGCGGCCAGTCGCCCTTCATGCAGAAGAACGTGCCCACGTACACGCCGCCGTGGGTGCAGACGGTGACGATGTGGGCGGAGAGCTCGAAGCGCGAGGTGTCCTACGCGCTCTGCAACGATCGCCGCACCCTGCTGTGGTTCGCCAACCAGCGCGCCGTCGAGTACCACCCGGCGCTGGTCCGCGCCGCTCGTCCCGGCGAGCCGATGTACATGGTCCTCGACCTCGACCCTCCGTCCGCGGAAGGATTCACCGCGGCCGTCCGCGCCGCGCAGCTGGTGCGCGAGGTGCTCGCGGGAGTCGGTCTGCGTGGCGCGCTGAAGACGAGCGGGGCCAAGGGCGTGCACGTCTTCGTGCCCCTGGCCCACGCGACGTTCGAGGACCTCGCCGCTGCCGCCCGCGCCGTGGCCGCGCGCGCCGAGCGACTCGACCCGTCCTTCGCGACCACCGCGTTCATGAAGGAGGACCGCGGCGGAAAGGTGTTCATCGATTCCACGCGCGTCGGCGGCGCAACCGTGGTCGCCGCGTACAGCCCGCGCGTGCGCCCGGGCGTGCCGGTGTCGTTTCCGGCGAGCTGGGACGACATAGATCGCGTTGCCCCCCAGGACTTCACCGTCCACACGGCTCCACGACTGCTCGCCGATCGCGACCCCTGGCTCGAGCAGATGCCCGCCCCGCAGACCCTGGACAGCGATCTCATCGCAGAGGGGCACACCCTTCCCGTGGCGCGCGTCCAGGCGATGCACGAAGGCAAGCGCCGCGCACGCAAGACCCCTGGCTGACGTCGACGAGAGGTCAGCGGCCGTCCGACCAGCCGGCGACCTCGTCCTCGACCTGCCGGATCACGGCGTCGGGGAGATCGCACGGGGTGTCGAAGCGCTCGCCACGGATCACCGAGCGCAGTGCCAGCCGGTCCCTCCAGCCGGTGTCCTGCAGCATTGGGCGGGGTGGCAGGTCGACGGGCCAGCCGACGCACAGGTATGCCACCGGCACAACGTGGGGAGGGATGGCCAGGATGTCGCGCAGCTCGCCCAGCTTGAGGATGCTCACCCAGCCGACGCCGAGCCCCTCGGCGCGCGCCGCGAGCCAGATGTTCTGCACCGCGAGACACGTGCTGTAGACGTCGGTCTCCGGCTGGCTGTTGCGGCCCAGCACCTGGGTGCCGGCGCGCGTCGGGTCGCAGGTGACGCAGATGTTGACCGGCGCCTCGCAGATGCCCTCGAGCTTGAGGTCCAGGTACTGCGAGCGGCGCGGCTCGTCGAAGAAGCACGCCGCGGCCTGGCGCTCGCGGAGGTAGAGGTCCTTGACGCGCGCCTTGGTCTCGGCGGAGCGGACCACCATGAACGTCCACGGCTGCATGAAACCGACCGACGGGGCGCCGTGGCCGGCCGCGAGCAGGCGGGCGAGGATCGCGTCGTCGACGGCCTCGTCGCGGAAGAGGCGGACGTCGCGCCGCCGGTGGATGGCGGCATACACCGCCTCACGGTGGGCGGCGGCGAAGGAGAAGCGACGCGGGTCGCCGGCGGTGTCGAGGGACGGCGCGACGTGGGTCATGGCGCCGTGGGAGTGTAGCGGGGCGCAACCTGGGGAGCCAGCAGGGCACCTCGCGTCCCGAGCGAGGCGAAGAGCCCGACGCGGCTCGCCTTGGCGACGCTGTCGAGCCGGGTGTCCCCGCAGCCACGCCGGAGCGCCGCGCGCAGCAGCCGATCGAGTGCTCCGGCATCGAGACGTTCGAGAAAGGAGGCGAGGTCGTCGCGAGGGACGCAGGCGAACAGCCGGCGCCGGCGCGCGCGTGACGCCACGACGAACACGCTGACGTCCCACGCCGCCATGACCGGCGCGACGTCGAAGCCGTCGCGTTCCCGGGTCGCGAGCATCGAACCGAATGGGCTCGGGGGGAGCGCATGGTCAGGCGTGCCCGGCGGTTCCCAGGACGGGGACTCGAGGCGGATCGGCCGCCGGCCGTCGACCACGTCGTCGACCGCCGCGAGCGCATGCGCACCGGCGACGCCTTCGAGGTCGGGTCGCACCGCCGTCCACGTCGTGGCGAGCACGTCCTGGGCGCTCACTCGCGCACCGCCGGCTTGCTCGACCGGAGTGCGACGGCCGAGCTCGTTGACGTCGTGTCCCGCAGCGCGTCGGTCGACGTACCAACCGTACCTGTGATCCGCCGCAACGACGTCGAGCTGCAGTCGAGAGATCGCCTGCGCAGTGGACGCGGCTTGTCTGGTGAGATGCAGCACGCATCCGGCGGCGAAGGTGACCGCTGCGGGCAGCCACGCCGCCGGCACGAATCCCAGACCCAGCTCGACCCGGTGCGGACGGGGCCGCACCATGAGTCCTGGCGTGTCGCGCGCCGACGTCAGCAGGAGGAGCGCCGGCGTGACGGTGGCGACGACGTCGCGCGCGACGCGGTCGACGAGGTCGGTGGGGACGGAGACGCTGATGTGCGTCGAGTGGCCGCGCAGCTCCCACGCGTCCGGCAGCAATTCGCGCAGATGACACGCCGCAATGTCCACGCGCTGCACGGCGCGGTCGGGGAAGCCGGCACGCATCGGTTCGGGCGGGATGGCGATCTCCGCCTCGAGCCCATCACATGTGAGCACACTGCCGTTGCGCAGACGGTACGCGTCGGCGTCCAGCGGGTCGAGGTGACGCGTGCCGAGGCCCAGGCCGTGGATGACCGAACGGAAGTCGACCTGCTCGCCGCCGTCGATCACCTGGAACTCGTGCTCGACGCCGACGTGCGACTCGCGGCCGCGGGCAAGCGGGCTTCGTGCGATCTCTGCGCGCAGGCGCTCGGTGAGGTCGGGCCTCACCGCATCATTGCAGCGGAGGACGTGGCTGGTCGGAGAGCACGTCCTTCCACATCTCCCGCACCGCTTCGGGGTCGTCCTTGACCAAGTGGTCGATCTGCCGTGCGGCGTCCCTGGCTCCGGCGCCGGGATCCTCGGGGTCGTACGTCCCGGTGGACATCGCCAGGTGGGTGAAGAGTATCCACCGCTCCTGCCTGGTCAGGGGTGTGCCAGTCGGCGGTCGGCCCTCGGTCCATGCTTGGACGGTGCCATAGATGTGGCTGCCCGTATAGGGAGGCGGCATCGCTTGGACGCGCTCCTGTGTCGTCACGGTCGCCGCTGCCGGTGCCTCACCCATGTCGTTTCCTCCGTGTTGCGTTGGATCTATTTGTGATGAGCGACCGGCGGATCGGCCGCGATGATCTCCCGCACGACCGTCTCGATGGCCTGGACGCCGCCGCTGGAACGTATGCGCCACAGTGCAACTCCGCCGCCGCCGAGCAGCAGGACGCCGAGGACGCCGATGCCGATGGTCAGCGCCGACAGTCCCGGAGACGTCGCCACCGCCCCCGGTGTCGGCGGGGCGGCAGCAGCGCTCGGCGGTGCAGCGACCGGGGGCGACGAGGCCAGCAGGGTGTAGGAGAAGCTGTCCCCGGGGAACGTCGAGGTCACCTTCGCCTTGTGCGTGGTGAGGTCGTAGACACCGAGCTCGAACTGACCGCCGACCTGCGCCGAGAACGCGATCTCGTTGGCCTTCGCGTCCCAGCTGGGCTGAGCGCCGGCGGTGAGGGCGGTCTCGCCCCCTGCAGCAGCGCCCGCAGCCGTCGTCACCGAGAAGATCCTGGCCGGAGGCTGGTCCTCACCACGATCGAAGAGCACTGTGCCGGGTGGCCCGAAGACGGGATTGGTGTCGAAGTGGCTGCCGTCGGTGAGCGCCACGTCGTGGGACATGTCGACCGCGCTCGCGACGTGGATGGCGACGGAGCTCGGGCTGATCGTCGTGGCGACGTAGGCGACCTGCGATCCATCTGCGGAGATCGACGCCCGCGTGCTCAGCGCCGAGCCGTGGGTCAGCTGCTGCTTTCCCGTTCCGTCGGCATTGATGCGCCAGAGCTGGCCCGCCGAGTCGTAGACGAGGTGCGCGCCGTCCGGGTACCAGGACGGGTTGGCCGCGATTCCCGACGGGTCGGTCAGTGCCGTCTGGTGACTCCCGTCGATGCCCATCACGTACACCGCCTGTTGCTGCAGATTTGCCGATGCGCGGTCGAAGGCGATGAACCTGCCGTCCGGTGACAGGCGAGGAGCGGTGTCGGTGGAGGTGCTGTTGCTCAGGTTGGTCACGCCGGTGCCGTCGACGTTCGCGGTGGCGATCTGGGTCCTGCCGGCGCTAATCCCGGTTGAGGCGAACAGCACTCGCTGAAATGGCGGCGGCGCGGCGCGCACCGCGGCACTGCCGGCGACCGCGACGGCGCCGATCGCGGCGGCGACCACGGCGGCACATGCGACCAGCCGGCGAGTACCTGCACCCGTCGGTGGCAGCATCTAGTGCACCTCCAGTCCAGGCGCGAGCTGCGCGTCGAGATCGCCGGCCTGACAGGCGCCGCCGCCGGCGGTGATGACACCGATGTGGTCCCCTGCGTGGAGCCCCGCGAAGAACAGCGTCGCGCCGGTGTCGCTGATGCGGTAGGTGAGATCTGCGGCGGCTGCGTCGACGCGCGTGGTCCATGCAGCGCCCGCGAGCGTGCGCACACCCTTGTGGAGATGGGTGCCGTCGAAGCCGACACCGAGCTGCTCGTCGCCGGCCCGATCGAGCGGCCGCGACGACGTCGACACCGCGGTCGAGCCGGCACGCCGAACGACCACGACGATCGAGAAGGGTTCCGTGGTCCCGACCGCGGAGGCCCTCGATGTGAGGGTCACCTCCCGTGTGGCGACGCCTGTCCGAGGGTCGACCTGCGTTCCTGTGGTCACCTCGGTGACGTCCACGAAGCTGGGGACCGTGCCCGAAGGGATGGCGGTGCAGGCGGCTGCCTGCGCGGTGGGATCGGCTGGATCTACTGGCGGCGCCGATGTCGGCGACGGTGCGGGCCTGGTCGGGGTCGCCGGCGACGGGGCTGTTGCGGCGGCCCCCCGCGCAGCCGCTCCACCCCGCAGCTCGCCGGCACCGCGCGCCGCTGCGACGACGACGAGTGCCAACCCGATCACCGCCGTCGCGAGCGCGACCGCCGAGGCGATGCGCGTCGACCCGCTCTCGAGTCCGCCGCGGTCGCCGGCGTGCCGCTCCTGGACGTGCTCCATGGCCCCTTTTGTCCGGCGGCACCCTCGTGTGGCGAGGCGACCCGTCGGGCAAGTATGAGACGGGGACGGACCGAGCGTCAGAGCAGGTCGAGCGCCTCGCCGACCATGCGCCGGACGACCGTTGCCGCCGGTGGCACGTCGGTGATGGCGTCGACGCCCATTCCCGCGTACATCGCCATCGCCTCGATCCGCCCCGTCGCGCAGCGCAGCGGTGGCGCGCTGAAGCGGTGCGGGATCTCGACGCGCTGGTCGCCGAAGACCATGGCACCGACGACGTCATCCCCGCACGCCTCGCAGGCTTCGTAGGCGCTGCGCAGGACGCGATGCGGTGCGTCCTCCCAGCCGGCGCTGAACGCCGTGGACAGCACCGTATCGCTTGCGCCGGCACGCAACAGTGCGGCGATGTAGACGGGATGCGCGTCGGCCTCCACGGTCGCCACGAGGCGAGTGCCGATGCGCACGGCCGACGCGCCGGCGCGCATCGCGCCGGCCATGGCGCGCCCGGTGGCGATGCCGCCGGCGGCGACCACCGGCACGTCGACCGCAGCACTCACCTGCGCGAGCAGGTCGAGCAGCGGCGTCGTGCCGCGGACGTGGCCGCCGGCCTCGACCCCCTGCGCGACCACGGCGTCGCACCCCGCGGCGACCGCCGCCAGGGCCTCGTCCAGCGAGCCCACCTGCCAGAAGGCCAGCGCGCCGCCCTCGTGGATGCGTCGCACCATGTGCGGGTCGGGGTCGCCCCAGAAGACGTCGACGACCCGAGCCGTCCGCGCCGCCTCGTCGAGCAGGGCGCCCTGAGTCTCGACGTCGAAGGCGAAGAGGCCCATGCCGAAGGGCGAGGCGGTCAGCGAGCGCAGGCGGGCGAGGCGCTGCTCGGCGGGCTCGGGCGCCCACTGCGGCAGCATGCCGAGGCCGCCCGCGTTGCTCACCGCGGCGGCCAGCTCGACGCTGCCCACCCCGCCGCCCAGCACCGCCATCTGCAGTGGCAGGCGGCAGCCAACCAGCTCGGTGAAGGGAGTCGACCAGCTGACCGCGTCGCCCATGGCGGGCGGGACGCTACCGCAGCGTCCCTGCGGGCCGCAAGAAACGAAACGTCCTGTCGTCGTGTCTACCTGGGACAGGGCCGCGTCTGCGCGGTTCGAAGAGGAGGACTACACGCCGTGGCACATTCGTCCACATCATTCCGGCGCCTGATGGCAGCGGGAGCGGGCCTGTCTGTCGCCGCCGGGCTTTTCGCAGGTGCCGCGGGAGCGCGGGCGGCGACGCCGTCCGACGTGATGCTGAACGGCCAGGTGGTGCCCGGGCTGAGCACGATGCGTGCCCTGGGCGCGCTGTCCCCCACCACCGCGCTCGACGTCGAGATCATGCTGCAGCGCGACTCCGCCGCCGTGGCCCGCTTCGAAGCGTCGCAGTACGACGCCAGGAGCGCCGACTACCGCCAGTGGCTGACGCCCGCGCAGTTCGAAGCGCGCTTCGGCACGCCGGCAGCCGTTCTCAACCGCGTCGACAATTTCGCCACCGCGCAGGGCTTGATGATCGTCAACGCAGGCAACACCGGCACGGGGCTGGTCATCCTGCACGGCACCGCCGCCCAGGTGGAGCGCACCTTCTCGGTGTCGCTGAATCAATACCGCGACGCCACCGGGCGCACCTTCTACGCCAACCCGTCGGCGGCGATGGTGCCCGCGGGCCTGGGCATCCAGGCGGTGCTCGGACTGGAGAACTTCCACCAGCTGCACCTCGCCTCGATGGGCAGCAATGGCGGCCCGATCCCGGTGTCGCAGCCGGGCTGCACGGGCACCGACGCGGTGCAGAACGTCTGCTACGGAGTGCTGGGGCCGCAGGACCTGTGGGGTGCGTACGGCGTGCCCTCGGACAACGCGGGTCAGGGGCAGTCGCTCGGCGTCATCGGCGAGGGCGAGAGCGCCGACGTGATCAAGGCACTGCGCGAGTACGAGAAGACCCGCAGCCTGCCGCACATCCCGGTGCAGGTCTACCACACGGTTCCCTACGACGACACTCCGGGCAAGGCGGACGACGCCGGCCGCGTCGAGTGGGAGATGGACACGCAGTCGTCGACGACGATGGCGCCGCACGCCAGGGAGGTCCGGCTCTACTTCGGCAAGGACCTGTCGCTGTCCGGGCTGGCCGCCAGCGTGCAGACGTGGGCGTCCGATCCGCATGGTCCCAACCAGGTGAGCGCCTCGCTGGGTGCCTGCGAGGAGCAGGTCGCCCTCGACCAGCTCGGCGCCCTCGCCGACCAGGCCTCGTCGCGCGCGTTCGCCCAGGCGGCCACCGAGGGGCGCACCTTCTTCGCCTCGGCCGGTGACACCGGCGCGGGCTGCGCGGTCGGACCGGCCGGGGTCAACGGCGTCACCTACGGCCCGGTGCCCTCGCCCGAGTTCCCCGCCATCGATCCCAACGTCACCGGCGTGGGTGGCACCGTCGTCTACACCGACGGCGCCGGCGGCCGCGTCGACGAGCACGCCTGGGACCACGGCGGCGGCACGCGCAGCGCGTTCATCGCCCAGCCCAGCTACCAGTCGGTGGTGCCGCTGCTGCAGACGCAGTACTGCGTGTCCCAGGAGGACGGCACGCCCTACACGACGCCGACGCTGTGCCGCGCCGGCGCCGACGTGTCGGCGCTGTCCGGTGACGGCACCATCGTGGTGCAGCACGAGGCCAACCACAACGGTCCGCAGTTCACCATGCTGCCCGGTCCGTACCCGTACCCGCTGGCGGGCATGTTCGTCGCCAACGGCATCGACATGGTCGACACCGGCGACCAGGGCGCCACCTACAACGAGCACTTCTCCGAAGGCGGCACCAGCCTGTCCTCGCCGCTGTGGCTGGGCATGTGGGCGCGCGTCAACGCCGCGTCGGCCAAGCCGCTGGGGCAGTCGAACTACACCATCTACCCGATCGCCTCGGCGATGGGGCCGACCTCGGCGCTGCCAGGCGCGTCGGGCCCGTTCCACGACATCACCGAGGGCGGCAACCCGCTGCCCGCGCTGCCGGGCTGGGACTTCGCCACCGGCTGGGGCTCGCCCGACGTCGCCAAGCTGACCGCCGCCGCCAACAACGGCCACACCGCGGCGCTGAGCAAGGTCGAGCCGTCGAGCGGCGCCGACCCCGCGCCCATCGAGCCGGCGCTGAGCGGCCCCCCCTGCGCGACCCTGGTCGGTCAGCCGGGCAAGGCCAACAGCGCCAACCTCGACATCATCGAGGGTGACATCTCGCTGAGCCGCGACGGCAAATCGCTGCGCGTCTCACTGAGCGTCACCAACATGAGCGAGAACTTCCCCGCCGGCATGGACGACATGACCTACAACGTCTTCTGGAACCCCGTGCCGCAGACCGACACCGACAAGACCACCAACTACACGGCGACGCAGGTGGAGATCAGGATCAATCCCGGCAGCAGCCCTGACGTGTTCTACACCGACGGCATCATGAACATCGACGCTGTCGCGGGCAACAACACATACACAGCCGCAACGGCCGACGCGGCGCCGGTGTCGGGCACCATCGTCGACGGCCCGGGCGGACGCGTCGAGGTCGACGTCCCGCTGGCCGACATCGGCAACCCGGCCAGGGGCGCGCACCTCAAGGCGGTCCAGGCGCAGACCGCGGAGGCGGCGAGCACCCTCGACCCCACCGGCCAGGTCGGCACCCAGAACGCCGGCTTGGTCGAGGACTCCGCCAGCGCCTCGGCCGACTACGTGGTCGGCTCGCCGAGCTGCCTGGACCAATCGGGTCCTGTCGTCGCCGCGTCGCAACACGGCGGCGGTGCGTCGAGCGGCACCCAGCCTGGTGGCGGGAACGTCACTCCGGCGATCGGGCTGCCCAACACGTCCGCGGGGGCTGGGCCCGGCGCGGTCGCCGCTGTGGCGTTCGGCCTCGTGCCGCTCGTCGCTGTGCCCCTTGGCCGCCGGCTCCGGGCTCGGCGCTCACGCTGAGGTAGCGAGTCCAAGCTTCGCTTTAGGCTGGCAGGCTCGCCCTGCGTCGCTCCAGGTGGGCGCGCTCGGCGCCGTTGCCGACCAGCGCGAGGGCACGGTCGTAGGCCAGCCGCGCTTCGCCGTCGCGGCCCAGCCGGCGCAGCAGCTCGGCGCGCGTGGTGTGGAGGAGGTGGTAACCCTCCAACGCCTCGGCCACGTCGTCGGCGAGCGACAGGCCAACTTCGACGGAAACTGCCTCGGCCAGTGCGATGGCGTGATTCAACGCGATGACGGGTGACGGCGACAGCTCGCGCACCGTCGCGTAGAGCGCGGAGATCTGCAGCCAGTCGGTCGACGCCGGGTCGACCGTCTGCGCGTGCACCGCGGCGATGGCGGCCATCACCTGATACGGACCGCGGCGGCGGTGCGCAAGCGCGCGTTCCAGTGTGCCAACGCCTTCGGCGATCTCCGCCGTGTCCCACCGCGAGCGATCCTGGTCGGCCAGCAGCACCAGGTCGCCGGCGACGTCGAGCCGCGCGTTGCGGCGACTGTCGGTGAGCAGCAGCAGGGCGAGCAGCCCGAGCGCCTCGGGCTCCTCGGGACGCAGACCGGCGACCAGCCGCGCCAGCCGGATCGCTTCCGCGCACAGCCCGGCACGCACCAGGTCGTCGCCGGCGCTCGCCGCGTATCCCTCGTTGAAGATCAGGTAGACAACGGCCAGAACTGCGGCGAGCCGTTCACCGAGCTCGCTGTGTGGCGGGACGCGGAAGGGCAGCCGCGCCGCGCGGATCTTCGCCTTGGCGCGCACCAGTCGCTGCGCCATCGTCACCGGTTGCACCAGGAACGCGCGCGCGATCTCCTCGGTGGTCAAACCGCCGAGCAGCCGCAACGTCAACGCCACGCGCGCCTCGGGCGCCAGCGCGGGATGGCAGCAGGTGAAGATGAGCGCGAGCCGATCGTCGGGAAGGCCGGCGCGCTCGGCGGCGTCGTGTTCGCCGTCGTCGTCGGCCTGCAGGTGCAGGAGCGCCTCGCGGGTGTGGTTGCGGGTGCGCTCGCGGCGGAGGTGATCGAGGGCGCGGTTGCGCGCGGTGGTCATCAGCCACGCGCCGGGACGGTCGGGGATGCCCTCGCGTGGCCAGCGCTCGACGGCGGCCGCGAGCGCCTCCTGGACCATGTCCTCGGCCAGGTCGACGTCGCCGAGGATGCGCACCAGCACGGCGATGATCCGCCCCGTCTCGCCGCGGAACGCGTCGGCGACGGCGACCTCGACGGCCGGTGGCTCAGTGCTCGACAAACGGGCGGACCTCGACCGAGCCGCCGTCCACCAGCGGGACGATGCGCGCCACCTCCAGCGCTTCGTCGAGGTCGTTGCAGTCGATGACGTAGAAGCCGCCGAGGTGCTCCTTCGACTCCGCGTGGGGACCGTCGGTGATCAGCAGCTCGCCGCCGTGACGGCGCAGCGTCGTCGCGGTGGTCGGGTCGGCCAGCTCGGCGCCGTCGACGAGGCGACCCCGCCGGCCCACCTCCTCGGCGAAGACGCGGTGGCGTTCGAGCATCTCGGGGTCGGGCACCGCGTCCGCCGGCGCAATGATGAGCAGCATGTAGCGCATCCGGGATCGAACCTCCTTTGTCAGCAACGCAAAGCCTGGCAGAGCGGCGCCCGGTCCACACGCGGTGTCCTTGCGCGCAGACCGGACGCACGAAGCTGACCAGCGGCGACTACATCGCCAGGATCGGTCGCACTTCGATGGCGCCCGTCGCCGCCGCGGGGATCTTCGCTGCCAGCGCGACCGCCTGCGTCTGGTCGGCGACGTCGAGGACGTAGAAGCCGATGAGCTGCTCGGGTCCGCCGTTGTGCGGTCCACCCGACGCCGAGGTGGCGCCGTCGCGGACCCGCACGGTGGTGCCGGCGGCCGACGGCTGGAAGGGGTCGCCCCCCTGGAAGTGGCCGGCCGCGGACGTCTCCTCGTAGAAGGCCCCGTAGGCCTGGTTCTGCGCGTCGAACGCGGGGGTGCCCGGCGCGGGCATCTTGGATTCGTCCTGCCACAGGAGGAATGCGTACTTCATCGCGATGAGTCTCCAGAGAAGCTGTCTGACTGCGGCGGTGCCGTCGGCCGGCCTCGCCCTTCACCCTGACGACGCAGCCACCGGGGCGGAATCGACAACTGGTCCGTGTGGTGACCCAGCTTCCCGTACGTCGAGGCGCTCCATCAGGGTGCGCTGGCAAGACCCTGCAGCGCGACCGACTGCAGGCCGGTCGAGGCATTGTCACGGACGGTCAGCGCGCCGTGAAACACGCCCACTTGGACCGGCGCGAAGGTGACGTCCACCGTGCACGTCGATCCGGGTGCCACGGTGACGCCGCTGCACCCGTCGCTGCTGATGCTGAACGGTGCGGAGGCCCCGCTCACCGAGTAGATCGACAGCGGCGTGATGCCGGTGCTGGTGATGACCAGCGGCTGTGTGTTCGATGTCATCACCGTGGTCGAGTTGTACCGCAGGGTGTTCGGCAGCGAGATCTCCGCGTCCTGGCCGGCCAGCACCGCGATCTGTCCGGGGGTGGCATCGGCGCTGACCAGGTCGACCAGGCCGTCCGTGCTCAGCTTGGCCGCGGCGAGCGCAACGGGGTCACCGCCCACCTGCACCGCTTGGTCTGCGCGGAGCGTGCCGCTGCCGTCGTTGAGCAGCGTGGTTACCGTGCCGGTCTCGTCGCTCACCGCGATGTCGACGCCGCCGTTGCCGTCGAGGTCGGTCGCTACCAGGCCCGACGGCTGTGGCGGGATGCTCCTGGTCTGCACACCGGATAGCGGATGCCCGGCGGAGTCGAGCGGGATGACGCTGAGGACGCCGTTGCCGGCACCGCTCACCGCACGCGTGGTGACGACGAGGTCGAGCTGCCCGGGGACGATGCTGGCCACTGCGACGGCACTCGGCGACGCGTCGAGCAGCTGGGTGGCCACGGGGGCGAGCACCCCCGCAGTGGGGCTGAGCAGGCGCACGTCGTCGGAACCGGCGTCGGCGACGGCCACCAGCGGACTGCCGGACGCGAGTGTTGCTGCAGCCAGCGCTACGGGGTCGACGCCGACGCTCACCGCCGGGCTGGCGCTGCTCAGCGTGAGACCCCCGGTGCCCGGCAGAACTGTGAGGGTGCCACTGGTCCCGCCGGCCACGATCACGTCGGGATGCCCGTCGCCGTTGACGTCGGCCACGGCCAGCGCGTCGGGCCCTCCCACCACTGGGATGGGCGCCTGGCAGTTTCCGTAGGGAATGCCGTGGGACGCGCAGAGCACGGACACCGTGTTGTCGTCATGATTGGCCACAACGATCAGGTCGGTGATGCCGTCTCCGTTGACGTCGACCGGGGTCAGTGCGTCGGGCCCTGCGCCGACCGCGGTCGAGCTGACCAGCTGCAGCGCGCCAGTGCTGCCGCGGTCGACGATGCGGATCGCATTGCTGCCGCGCACCGCCACCGCCACCGCGGACCCGCCGTTGCCAACGGCCGCCACTGCCACGGGCTGCGGCCCCACGGGCAGGTATTCCGGCGACGCGAACCCGGACCATGCCAGCGCCGTGCTCAGCACTTGCACGGCGGCCATCGAGCCCGCCAGCACCACGGCGGCGCTGCGCACGACGAGGCCACGGACACCTCGGAACCCTTCCATCTCAGCTTCCCTCGCGCTACGCGTCCGCTACGGCCCCATCTCGCACGGACGCCACCCGAATGACGCGTGCATTGTCCGCCATGCCGTTGCAGTCAAGGGGCGCGCTTGGCGCGATGGCACTAGGAGGGCGGCGGGAGAGACCCGCCTCGGCCCCGATTCGTGCTCGGAGGGTGCCTGCACCGCGCTGCGGACCCAGGTTCCCGCGGCGGGCCATTTCACTGGGGATTGGGCTCGACGAAATCGTTGCCTGGATCGGACTGCCCAGGCATTCCGTTCCGTGTTATCGTACATATGTTCGCTTACTTGGAGCACGCATGTCAGAGACGGGGTGGGTCGGGCCGCCCAGGGAACACCTTCAACTGGTCTATGACGAGTTGAAGGCGGCGCTGGCCCTGCAATTGGCCGAGCTCGCGAGCCTGGACGAGAGGGCGGTGCGGCTTCTGACACCGGTCGGAGTGGTCCTCGGGGTTGGCGTCGCCTCGATCGGAAGACTAGGTCCGTCGCGGGTCGCAGAAGGTGTCTTCTACTCCGGGCTCGCGATCCTATTGGTCAGCTTCCTCGCCGGTGTCTACGCACTCCGTCTTCGGACGATCGAGTACGCTCCGACCGCCACCCTGTGGCCTGCCTATGCCACCGTCCGCACTGAAGAAATGCTCGCGATCGAGTGTTCGACCGTGGCGGAGGTCTTTGGGAACAACGGAACCTTGCGTGGCCTCAAGAGCCCTTGGATTCGGCTGCAATTCTGGGCGCTCCTCATCGGCTCACCCATCCTGGCGCTGGGGTTCGGTCTTCAAGTCGCCGGTATACTGACCTGAGCCATGGCTGAAGCTCAGAAGCCAACGTCGCCCCGGCCGCAGACCGCGCCGCCGAAACCCACGTGGGTCCCGCCGAAGGCGGATCCGAAGTTGATCGGCGACATCAACCGCGGCTACAAGCCAGTCGAGCCTGAGCAGCGTCCAGGAAAGTAGTCAGCTGCGATTCGCGCTGCTGCAAGTTCTTCCTGGGCGTGTCCACGAGGGTTCATGCGAACGGGCATAACTTCGTACGCAAAAACGCCGTCGCCAGTCTCGGCGGCGAGCCGCCACACCAATTCGCCACGCAGAAGCCACTGGTCACCGACTGCATCCTCAGCAAAGGGAACGTCCTCGCGCTCGACACCCGGGTATTGCTCGTGGAAAGCGTTCGGACCGCGCCAAGCGTGACGGAGTGAGTGCCATTCCGGCCGTCGACATGCCCCGCGCACATGCAGACCGCCCTCATAAGCGATCAAGCCGTTGACCTGTTCGAGGAAGCGGCGCAAGTCGGCCGGTACCGCCTTCAAGATCTCCGGATCGTCCACCGGCGGTCCGGTGAAGGTGACGCCTTCAAACTTCATCGAGGCGAGTGATGCGCCCTGTGGACCCAGCCTC
>Ga0307479_10002371_pt1 | contig 17121 bp, 14 predicted proteins | sample atmos_gasesECM4C_FD_203743 | JGI IMG/M metagenome (GOLD analysis project Ga0307479, IMG submission 203743) | Hardwood forest soil microbial communities from Morgan-Monroe State Forest, Indiana, United States - atmos_gasesECM4C_515 | ecosystem: Environmental > Terrestrial > Soil > Temperate... | reverse complement strand
TTACAGATTCTCGAAGCGCGCGAGGCTCTCGGGCTGGATTAAAGCAATCGGTTTTGCTTCGCGAACGTGGTCAGACCCCAACCTGACGCTAACGTATCTTCGGGATGGATGTTGTTGGAGTTACTTAACTCGGCGTGCAGAACTTGGCATCATCGCGCCAACTGACGATGCCTGAGCCGCCTTCTATGTTTGACGCCGGGGCCCCGACCCCGCCCGTGCCGTCCTATCTCAGCAACTATATTCAGCCGACTTTTGACCACGGGCTCCGCATCTGGTGGGCGTTCTTCTGGCCGACCACAGTAATTTCCGCAATTTTAGGTCTTGCGATCGAGTTTGGGCTGCGCGTGATTTACGAACACTCGATCGTCCCCGGGAATCTAATTGGCCCCGTAATGAGGTTCACGCCATACGTTATCAGCTATGCGGCAGCCCTTTTCATCATGGAGTACATTCTTCGTAAGAACTTTCGCCATTTCCGCATCGGTCTGGTTTCGAATGGAGGTGGAGCGAACGCGCAGGATTTGCCCGCGACCTTTGCCCGTACTGTTCGAGTCTGGTGGACCTATTCGTGGCGAACGGTGTTGTATCGGATCATCATTACGTTCGTGGCGACTATTCCGCTTAGCGTGCTGCTTGGGATCTTCACACGAATTCCCACAGCGCAAGCGATCGTGCGGGCGTTAGTGATGATCGCCATCGACGCTGGGGCTGGGCTTTTCGTTATCTATTCGAATATCCTCGACGAGGACTTTGGCGATTTCCGAGTCTGTTTGCTGCCTCTTCGCAAGGATGCCGCCGCTTCCGCCGCACCGGTCACCACCACTGTAGCCACCTAGCAAAACATCTCTCGCTCCGCATTTCTTCTTTCTTATTCGCGTCACGCAGCCTAGAATTTGTGTTCTTGTTTTGCATCAGAGAATTAAACATAAGGAACCAGCTTGAACCTGGAACTTACCGACGAGCAGCAACTGCTGCAGAAGAGCGTGCGCGAATTTGCGGAGGCGGAAGTGAAGCCTCTCGCGAAGGAAATTGATGAGACGGGGCGATTCCCGCGCGATACGTTCAAGAAAGCGGCCGAGCTGGGGCTCACAGGCGTGGCGCTGCCTGAGAATTATGGTGGCGCGGGGATGGATCACATCAGCTATACGATCGTGGTCGAGGAAATCGCGCGCGTGTGCGCTTCAACGAGTGTGATTTTGTCCGTGCAAAATTCGCTCTACTGCGATCCGATTTATCGCTTCGGGACCGAGGAGCAGAAGCAGAAATTTCTGGTGCCATTTGCGCGCGGTGAAAAGATCGGCTGCTATGCGCTTACCGAGCCGCAAGCGGGCTCAAATGCGGCGGCGCTGCAGACGAAAGCGGTTCGCAAGGGCGACACGTACGTAATCAATGGCACGAAGGCGTGGATCACGAATGGCGGCGCGGCGGATGCAGCGATCGCGTATGTGAATACGCAACCGGAAAAAGGCGAGAAGGGGATTACGGCGCTGGTCGTTGAGAAAGGTACGCGCGGATTCAGCGTCGGCAAGGAAGAGAAAAAGCTCGGCATTCACGGGACGGCGTGCACCGAGCTGGTGTTTAGCGATTGCGTGGTGCCGGCATCGAATCGCATCGGAGAAGAAGGCGAGGGGTACAAGGTGGCGCTTTCGACACTCGACGGCGGCCGAATTGGTATTGCTGCGCAGGCCACCGGGATAGCGCAGGGCGCGTTTGAAGCAGCGCTTTCCTATGCACAGCAGCGGCAGGCTTTCGGGCATCCGATTGCGGATTTTCAGGCGATCCAGTTCATGCTGGCGGACATGGCCACTGAAATTGATGCGGCGCGGTTGCTCGCGCGGCGGGCGGCCTGGAAACAAGATTCGGGCGCGCGTTTTTCGATGGAAGCGGCGATTGCGAAATTATTCGCGAGCGAAATGTCCACGCGCGTGGCGCACAAGGCGATTCAGATTCACGGGGGCTATGGCTACAGCAGCGAGTATCCGGTCGAGCGCGCCTATCGCGATGCGCGTATCACCGAGATTTACGAGGGAACCAGCGAAATCCAGCGCCTCGTGATTGCTGCGTGGGTTTTGAAATCGTACTGAAAGCCGCAACTCTCCCGCACTGCCGCCCGGCAGTGTATTCTTTTCTCGATGCTTAAACTTGATTGCGGCCTGGATTTTGAGTCAGGCCATGACGAGATATTCTTCGCAGCGCTCCCTGCTCGCCCAGGTGTACTGATGATCGAAATGCGCGAGGCTGGAGCACAACCTTACCTCGCGCGCACCGCCGATATCCGTCGCGCCGCTGAGCGTCTGCTGCGAGAACCCGAGGCGGCTTCCAAACGGCTGAGCCTTCGGAATGTGGCTGCAGGTGTGCGCTACCGCGTGACCGGATCGAAATTCGAGCAGACACTGACTCTGTACACGTGCGCTCGCGCTAGATTTCCGAAGCGTTATCGCGATTTGCTGCGGCTGCGACCACCGGCCGTACTGAAAGTCAATCTCAGCAATGAATACCCGCGCTGTTATGTGACGCGGCGGATTTCGGCGGATGGCGGATGTTATTTCGGTCCGTTTGCCTCGCGGAAGAGCGCGGAGATGTTTGCGGAGGGCTTTCTCGACCTTTTCAAAATCCGGCGCTGCCAGATCAAAATTCGACGTGATCCGGAATTTCCGGGATGCATTTATTCGGAGATGAAGATGTGCCTAGCGCCCTGTTTCGCGGGGTGCACGAAAGAAGAGTACGATGTGGAGACGGGGCGCGTGCTTGCGACGCTGGCGAGTTCCGGCGAAGCGCTTACCGAGGAACTTGAGCGCGATCGCGAAGCCGCTAGCGAAGCGCTCGATTTCGAGCGTGCGGCCTCCGTGCACAAGAGGCTGGAAAAAGCCTCGGCGGCGCTGCGGGGGCTGCCTGAAGTGGCGCGGCGCATTGACGAGCTGGATGCCGTGGTGCTGCAGCGCGGGGCGGAGGAAAAATCGATAATTGTTTTTCCCGTGCTCGCGGGGCTTCTCGCCGAGCCGATATTTCTGCGATTTGGGGAATTATCGAGCGAACCGCGGTCGGTAGAAGCGATTCTGAAGCGGGGGCTTGAGCCGCAGGGCCGAGCGGATGAGTCCAAATTAACAGGCGAAGCGCGGCGACCCGAGTCAAGTGCCACAGCGGGCGAGCCACACGAGTCACAAACGCCTTCAAGCGCGATCTGGCGATCGCAATACGGGTTGCGTGACGCGCCATCGGAACGCTCGGAGCACTTGGCGATACTTGCGCGATGGTTTTACTCGAAACCTCGCGACGGCGAAATTTTCTTCCAGGAAGACGAGTGGCCCTACCGCCGTATTCTTCGAGCGTGCGGCCGACTACTTGCTCCTGCGTCTTCGACTCCTTCCACGGATTCTTCCGCATAAACACTCCCGATAAACGAAACCGGCAAAGCTGTGCGGCGTCGTACAATTGAGAGAGATGGCGATCCCGCCCCAGAAGCGAAACCGTGCGAATCCAGGGCTCGAAGATACGCGGCGAATTCCGCAGATGCTGCGCGCGTTGCGACACCGCAATTTCCAACTTTTCTTCAGCGGCCAACTGATTTCGTTGGTCGGCACGTGGATGGACAATATTGCGGAGGCGTGGCTCGTCTACCGGCTCACTGGCTCGTCGCTGCTGCTTGGAACGGTGGCATTCGCGGGGCAGATTCCCGTTTTCTTACTGGCTCCGATTGGCGGGATGGTAGCGGACCGGTGGAACCGTCACCGGGTGGTAATTGCGACGCAGGCGAGTTCGATGGTGCTGGCAGGAATTCTCGCGGTACTGACTTTGAGCCACCGCATCACGGTTTGGGAGGTGGTGGTGCTCGCGGCGCTGATGGGCGCGGTCAACGCTTTCGACATCCCAGCGCGGCAGGCATTCTTGGTTGATATGGTCGGGCGCGAAGACCTGATGAACGCGATTGCGCTCAATTCGTCGATGTTCAACGGCGCGCGCGTGATCGGCCCTTCGATCGCGGGGATTCTCGTTGCGAGCATCGGCGAGGGATGGTGCTTCGCGGCAAATTCGATCAGCTATATCGCCGTCATCCTCGGGCTTCTGTTGATGCACGTTAACCGGGCGCCTGTGGAGGTGAGGCGCGTTTCGCCGTTCGAGCACATCGTCGAAGGATTCCGATTTGTTTGGAACACCGGGCCGATACGAGCGCTGTTGCTTCTGTTGGGACTAGTGAGCCTGGCGGCGATGCCGTACTCGGTGCTGATGCCGATTTTTGCGGCAAAAATTTTGCACGGGAATGCTCGGACGCTCGGCGTTCTGATGGGTGCAACGGGCGTGGGTGCCCTAGGTGGAGCGCTGACGTTGGCTACGCGCTCTGGAGTGAAAGGCCTCGGGCGCTGGGTGGCGGTCGCTTGCGCCAGCTTCGGCACGTTTCTAATCCTTTTTTCACTCTCGCGCTGGTACGTCTTGTCCGTGGCATTGCTGGTTCCGGTGGGGTTCGCGATGATGGTGCAAATGGCGTCGTCGAATACCCTGATTCAAGCCATGGTACCCGACCGGCTTCGTGGGCGGGCGATGGCAGTGTACTCGATGATGTTTATGGGGATGGCGCCGATGGGCGCGCTGCTATCGGGCTGGTCAGCCGATCACATTGGGGCACAATGGACGCTGACGATTGGCGGAGTGGGCGCGATCATAGGCGCAGCACTCTTCGCCCGCAATTTACCTAAGATTCGAGTGGAGGTGCGGGAGTTGATCATCGCGCAGGGTATGGCAGGCGGTGAACCGGCACAGGAAGTATCGGCGCGCAGCGCACCGTAGAATGTTGTAAATTGACTGTGAGTGTAGAGGAACGAATGTCATCTCCCGCGGCACACAATGATGGACGAATCGCCGGCTCAGCCACGTCTCAGGGGACGCTTCGATACGCCGCACGGTTCCAGGGGCGCTCTGCGCCAGGGCACTTTCGCGAGATTCCTGGCGGAAAAGTGCTTTCGTCCATCGGTATAGGAACTTATCTCGGCGAGCCCGACCCTAAGACCGACCAGGGTTACGCGCAAGCGGCGGTTGCGGCGGTGGAAGGTGGCATTAACGTAATAGATTCTGCGATTAATTACCGCTTCCAGCGCAGCGAGCGGTCCATCGGCACGGCATTGCGTGAACTTACGGCGAAGGGATACGGCAGGGACGAACTGATGCTTTGCACAAAAGCCGGATTCCTGACGCCCGACGGAGAAATGCCCGCTGATCCGAACGAGTATTTCGCCCACGAATTTCTGGACCGCGGTGTTTTTCAGCCGGAGGAAATCGCAGCGGGATGCCATTGCATGGCGCCGAAATATCTCGCGGATCAGATGGAGAGGAGCCTCAGGAATTTCGGAGTCGAGGCTATCGACGTTTTCTACCTGCACAACCCCGAGACGCAGCTTACTGAAGTGTCCGCTCCCGAATTTCGAAAAAGGATTCGCGACGCCTTTGCATTCCTCGAAACTGCGGTGGCTGAGCGGAAGATTGGCGCTTATGGAATGGCCACATGGAACGCGTTCCGAGAGGATCCCAAGTCGCCGGGCTACCTTTCGCTCGAAGCGATGGCGGAAATTGCCCGCGAGGTGGGAGGCGCGGAACATCATTTCCGGTTCGTGCAGTTGCCGTTTAATCTTGCGATGCCGGAAGCGCTCACGCGCCCGAATCAGACGGTGGCCGGAAGAACGATGCCGATGGTGCAGGCTGCGCGCGATCTGGGAATCAGTCTCGTTACGAGTGCGGCGCTATTGCAGGGACAGCTGACCAAGAATCTACCTCCATTTATTCATTCCGCCTTGAAGCTGAAAAAAGAGTTCGAACTCGCCCTTCAATTTGCGCGATCGGTACCTGGGCTTACCACGGCGCTTGTCGGTATGAGCCGTGTTGAGCACGTCCAAGCGAATCTGGCTCTCGTAGGCGTCGAACCGGCATCGCGCGAGCAATTCATGATGTTGTTCGAATCGAAGGGCTAGGGTGTGCCCTCAGGGCGGGTTTGAATCAAGCACTGCAATCCGATTCGGGTAACGCTCGTCCACCCACGCGCTAATTGCAGCCGTCATCTGATCGAGCTTGCCGGTGAAAAAATGGTCGGCTTGCTCGACGATCACCAGCTTCTTCGGTTCGGGCAGCGCGTCAAAAAGCTCGTTCACGTTTTGTTGCGAGCCAAACTGATCGATTCCGCCTTGGATGAATAGCTTCGGTTTGCGGCACTCGTGCAAATAGGAAAGGCTCACAGAATTCACGGGAATCCCGAGGCCGATCAGGTCCGAAACGCGCTCGTCCTCGCAGCCCACGGCGAGCCCAACCCATGAACCAAAACTGAATCCTGCGAGCACAATCGGCTGGCCGGGAAATTCGGCGGCGAGAAAATCGAGGCCCGCGCGCACGTCATCCCGCTCACCGCGGCCTTTGTCGTGTTCGCCCTCGCTCTGTCCGGTGCCGCGAAAATTAAAGCGAAGAACCGGAATTCCGCGCCGATGTAGCGCTTTGGCCGCCTGAAATACCACTTTGTTGTGCATCGTGCCGCCGAATAGGGGATGCGGATGGCAGACCAGGGCAACGAGATCGGGATTCGCGGACGCAGGAGTCCACAGCATGGCTTCGAGGTGGCCTGCCGGCCCCGGCAAAAAAAAGCTGCGATGAAATACTTCAGCCATCGAAAGTCTCTTTGTGAGAACTGACGCGAATCAAGTCTAGCTGAGAGCACCCAGGTGGGAAAGTGCGAGCCAGAAATCTAATTGTTCCTCCTCCAGCATTTCTAACTTGGCCGACGATCTCTTGCGTGAGTCGAGTTATGAAGGCATAAGCTGGAGTCTTGAGTACTACTTGTGAGTACTAAATTCGCTTATATTTCGTGCGTGAAATCCACAGCAGGGCCGGTAAATTCGATTGCACCCGGATGAAAGCGGTGTTAGTTTTGGCTGAGGTGAGTGAATCGGCGGGAGGAGCGATGAACGACGTTGTGGAACGGCGCGCCGCGCGACGTTTCTCGATGATGCTCCCCCTGAAAGTGCGATTCACTGCCGGGGATGGCGTTACGGAAAAGGACGGGGAAACCCGTGACGTCAGCTTCCGGGGCTTGTATTTTTTGATCGAGCCCGCTACTCCCGATGCCGGCAGCTCGATCGAATTTGTCCTCACTCTTCCACAGCAAATCACGCTTGCCGGTGACGTTCACATTCGCTGCTACGCGCGCGTATTGCGTGTCGAGCCGCACAACGGGCGCCGCGGCGTGGCGGCGCGAATCGAGCGTTACGAGTTCCTACCCGCCTCCGCGTGACGAACTTTTCGGCCGCTTGTTCTTCTCTGATTTCGCTGCATCACTCACAGCATCAAATAATTCGGAGTAGAATGCTGGGTTGCATTACGTTCTGAGCTGACGGAGAAAGCGATGTACCACTACGATCCAAACAGCGCACTAGACGAATTGCGTGACGATGCCGTGCTGCCTCATCCCGTGCATCTGCGCGATATGATTTTACGGACCAAACTCGATCCCACAACCGCGCTCGATCTGAACCGCGAGTTCCAAGAATACCTGACGCGTTTCGGCGAACTGCAAAAAGTGGCGCGCGAAATCCTGGAACGCGTCGCCGCAGGCGCTCGAAAGGCTTCCGCGTAATAGATTGCGGCTACCTTCAGAGCCGGCTCGGGAGTTGCAGGATCACTCGGCCAACGAAAGAATTGGAGAAATAGCTGGATGGCGCGAAATACGCTCCTGATCGACGCGGACGACACGCTCTGGGAAAACAATATTTTCTTCGAGAAGACGATCGAGCATTTTATTACGCAGCTCGAACATCTTGGCTACACGCGCGAATACATACGCCACATTCTCAATGAAACCGAGCGCCGCAATATCCGCCAGCACGGCTACGGAGTGCGAAGCTTCCGACGTTCTTTGGAAGATACATATCTCAAGCTGGCCGGGAACGCGGCGCGGCGGGAAATCGTGCAGGAAATCGAGCGCATGGCGGTGGAACTGGAGGCCACTCCGCCGCACATTCTCGACGGAGTTCCAGAGACGCTCGCGTACCTCGCGAAGCATCATCGGCTTATTTTGCTGACGAAAGGCGAGCCAGCCGAGCAGGCGGGCAAAGTGGAGCGGTCGGGATTGCAGTCATACTTCGATGCGATCGAGATCGTGCTCGAAAAAGACGCGGGCACTTACACGCGAATGATCGAGCAGTTTAAAATCGTAAAGACGCACGGCTGGATGGTGGGCAATAGTCCCCGCAGTGACATTAATCCTGCGCTGCACGCCGGCTTGAGCGCCGTGTTTATTCCTCATGCGGCGACGTGGGAACTCGAGAAGTGCGAGCTTGAAAGCGGCGGCGGAAAGCTCTTGATCCTGACGAGTTTTCGCGAATTGCGCACTCACTTCTAACTGAATCCTCTCAGGAGATTTCTTTGGCAACCAACCTTTCCGATATACGCGTAGCTGTGATGGGCGCCGGAGCGGTGGGATCTTATTTTGGCGGTATGCTGGCGCGTGCAGGAGCGCACGTCACTTTAATTGGGCGTCCAAATCACGTGCAAGCGATCCGGAAGAATGGACTACTCCTGGATACTGTTACATTCAAAGAGCACGTCGCGTTGAATGCCTCGACAGACCCTGTGGATGTGCGCGATGCCCAGTTTGTTCTTTTTTGCGTGAAGACGCTCGACACCGAAAGCGCCGCGCGATCCATCGCGCCGCATCTCTCCCAGGATGCGATCGTGATCAGCCTTCAAAATGGCGTGGACAATATTGCTCGGATTCGCGCTGCATCCGGGATCGACGCGCTGCCTGCGGTTGTCTACGTGGCCGCGGCGTTGCCTGAACCCGGGCACGTGAAGCATTCCGGGCGCGGCGAATGGATTATCGGCGAATACGCCGGCGCAACTCCTCCCGTCGCCGGTGCAAAAAGCAGGCCCGAACGAGTAGCTGAGCTGTGCGCGGGTGCTGGCGTGCCCTGCCGCGTCTCGCAGAATGTCGAAGTGGATCAGTGGACGAAAATGGTGATGAATTGCGCGGGGAACGCCGTCACGGCGATTGCACAAACCAGCTTCGCTCACGTGGCGCGCAATCTCGACACGCGTGAGGTGCTGCGAACCGTAATCAACGAATGCGTCGCAGTGGCACGCGCGGCCGGCGTTGCAATGCCGGATGTGGATTGGACCGAGAGGGGACTGAAGAACGCGGAGACGCTCGGCGAAGCTACTTCGTCGACGGCGCAGGATATTGCGCGCGGTAAGCCCACTGAAATCGATTCGCTGAACGGCTACATCGTGCGGCGCGGCAAAGAGCTGGGCGTGCTGACCCCGGTTAATATGACGCTATTCGCGCTGATCAAGCTGATTGAAGAGAGTTCCGCGCGACGCAACGGCAGGGCGGGAAGCGCTAGTTGAAGTGCTAAGGAATGTCCCATTGTGCAATCCGTGCAAGCTTGCACCTTCGCGCTACTGATCGCTGGGATTGCGGAACCGGAAAGGAATGTGGACTACCATCTCGACATCAATCGGAACCCCGTCGCGCGTGCCCGGCCGGAATTTCCAACGAGCCAGCGCTTCCATTGAGTTCTTATCCAGCTGGGGATCGAGCTTCCGCACCAATTGAATGTTGTCGATCGAGCCATCCTTCCGGACAATCGCGTAGAGAACTACTTCGCCATCCACATGCTGCTCGATAATTGATTGAGGATATTTCGGATCCACTTTGTCGAGTGGCGCCGGGCCAGAGAACGCTCCCTGAGGTCTGTAACCCGTTGTATCGCCTTCGTCAAGTTGCGCGCAATTCAAAACCCAGCTTCCAGTGATACTCGTGAGATTCGGCATGTTGACGTGCACCGGATAAATTTCTTTGCCGGACAGTATCTTTTCTGGCGCCACGCTAGGATCGAGATGAGTCACGTCAATCGGCGCTCGATGAGAAGATCGCGTGAGTTCGGCCGAGGGTGCGAGTTTCAGATTCAATTTTCCCCCGGGGCGCGAACCCGCGGAACCGACGCCGCCGGCACCGGAGCCATTATTCGACCCGCCTGTTATGCTTATCGCCGCTGGCAGCGAATTCGCGTTCCCGTTACCTCCGCCTCCGCTACCGTGAGTGGCACCGCCCGCGCCATTCGATCCGCCCGCCGAGTCAGAATGCCCGCCCGTGCCGCCCTTGCCAGCCGCGCCGTGCTCTGATCCGCCCGGAACGCCGGGCTGTTTGCCGTCGGGCGAAATCGCAATCCTGGCCGCGGCATTTCCCTGGGGCACGCTCACGTCCGCAGCGGGTGGAGCAGGCGCAGCCGAAAGCGCGATCACGCGATGCAGATCCGCGTCACCTGAAGCGGCTGCGCCGACTTCTGGTGCGGCGCCAGCATCTTGTTTTGTCGGGCGCGTATTCGTCGGCGCCGCGGCAGCCATCGGGCTGATCGGCATCCGAGGCTGGTCGTTCACAAGGGGAGTAGCGGCGACGTTAAGCGGACCGGGAGTTTTTTCATTGTTGGCGACCTCTGGGGCGGCGACATCGTGAGCGGCTCGCTGCCGAACGCGTGGAGCTGCGTTGGAAGCGGAGAATTGAATCTGAGGTTTCGCAGGCGCAGGCGAAGCCCATTGCACCATATTCGGCATCGGCGCATCGATTTTAGGAGCGGCGGCGGGCGCGTTGGGCTGGATCAAAGTTTGGTGCGGATGCGTCACGTTGACGGGCATCGAAAGTATTGTTTGCCGAGGGTGATAGGCATCGGCTCCGAGCTGCGGCAGCGGCTTTGCTGGATCGCCTGGGGGGCTCGGTTTCGACGGTGGTCCGGGCAAAGAGATGGGCGGCAGATCCTGCGTTGGCAAGTACGTAAGCTCGATGTGCACCGGAGGGAGGTTGTGCTGCGTCGCAGGCAGAAAACCCCAGATCGGCAGAATAAGCAGCACGACGATTGCAACGTGCCATAATGATGAGGCGGTAAACGCCCAGCCGGATAGTTTTCCTCGCACCCATTCGACGCGAAACGCCGAATTACTGGTGGCTTCGTCTTCTTTAGGCGCGCGCGGGCCGGTGAAAAAATCGCGTACGCTGGTGCGAAATTCGCGCCAGGGCGATTCCCAATCCACACCCAGGTCGAGCCTGGGGAGACGAGAATGCGGGGAGAGTTCGATGAGCTCGATTTCTTCGTCGAGCGCGCGTCCTGTTAATGTCGGCATTTTCTCGGCCATTATACCCGCGAAATAAAATACGCCTGCGGAAATACTAAACCAAGGCTGGGGTGCCAAATGAGATGCGCGGAACTACGCTGCGGCTGCCAGCCGATAAAAACTTAATGCGGCGTCACCCTGCTCGAGGATCCGGGAACACTCCAGCCGGTCGAAACGCTCTGGCAGCTCCATTGAATTCCGGTGCTCAGCAATCACAAGTCCACGGGGTGCAATCAAATGAGAGGCGTCAAGAAACTCGAGAACGCGAACGTAGTCGTCCTCGTTTTCGTATGGGGGATCGAGAAAGATAAAATCGGCTGCGACACGCCGCGCCGAAAGCCTTTCAAGTCCTCGCACAGCGTCTGCTTCAATTACCTCTGCGTCGGCATGAATTCCAAGCGATTCCAGATTTTGCCGGATGAGCCGCGCTCCGGCTGTGTGCGATTCGATGAAGACCACTTCGCGCGCGCCGCGGCTGATTGCCTCGATGCCAACGGCGCCGGTTCCCGCAAAAAGGTCAACAAAAAGAGAATCCTCGACTAGTGCGCCGAGAACGTTGAAGAGCGTTTCGCGCAGGCGGTCGCTCGTCGGGCGCAGTCGCAGCTTTAACGCACTCTTCAGTACCCGGCTGCGATATTTGCCTGCAATCACACGCATAGTTGTTTGGTCGAGATTGAACGTTGAGCCTAGCCGACCGCCGCGAGCTGATATCGCTTTTGCCACGCGGGACTCACGGATTCTACCTTGGCAACAATTTCCTTCGCTGCTGCCGGATCTTCTGCAATTGCGAACGCCTCGCGTCGCGCGAGTTCCAAAAGCTCGTGGTCGCGCAGAGGCTGAGCTACCGAGAATGCAGCGTCGCCATGCTGCCGCGTGCCGAAAAATTCACCTGGGCCACGCTGCTTCAAATCGCGCTCCGCAATTTCGAATCCGTTGGATGTTGCGACCATTGCTTCGATTCGATCCCGCGCGTCTCCTGTAATCGCTTTAGGCGCAATGAGAATGCAATATGATTTTTCCGCGCCTCGGCCAATCCGTCCGCGCAATTGGTGCAGCTGCGCGAGTCCGAAACGGTCGGCGTGCTCGATCACCATGATCGTGGCATTAGGCACATCCACACCCACTTCGATCACCGTTGTGGACACGAGAATTTGCAGCGCGCCGCGTCGAAACTCATCCATCACCGCATCTTTCTCCTCGTTCTTCAGCCGGCCGTGAAGCAGGCCCACCCGGATGCCGGGAAAGACGCTCTTGGCGAGTCTTTCATATTCCGCCGTTGCGGCCTTCAGTTCCTGTTTCGATTCTTCAATCACCGGGTAGAGGACGAAGCCCTGGCGTCCGCGCGTCACTTCGCGCCGCATGAATTCCCATACGCCCTTCAGAGACGCTTCGTCGCTCCAGCGCGTTTCAACAGGCGTGCGACCTGGCGGCATTTCGTCGATCACGGAAAGATCGAGGTCGCCATAAAGAGTCAGCGCGAGAGTGCGGGGAATCGGAGTGGCTGTCATCACCAGCACGTGCGGTGACGCGCCTTTCTCGATCAGCCGCTTTCGCTGCAGAACCCCAAAGCGGTGCTGCTCGTCCACAATTACGAGACCGAGCCGCTTGAATTGAACGGGATTTTCGATTAACGCGTGCGTGCCGACGACGAACTGCGCGGCGCCGCTTTCCACTCGCGCGAGAGTATCGGTCCTCTCGAGCCGCTTTTGGCCGCTGACGAGCAATTCAACCTGGTATCCAGTTGCCGTCGTTGGCCCGTCGCAGTGAAACACGCGCCGCGCGGAGAGGTAGTGTTGAGCGGCGAGAATTTCCGTTGGCGCCATTAACGCGACTTGATAACCGTTCTCGATCGCGATTGTGGCTGCTTCGAATGCCACAATCGTCTTACCGCTCCCGACGTCTCCCTCCAGCAACCGGTGCATCGGATAAGGCTGTTCGAGGTCAGCCGCGATTTCGGCAAGCACGCGTTTTTGCGCCGCTGTCGGCTTGAACAGCAAGATTCGTTTCAATGCCTGGCGGATTTTGTCCTCGCGAACGCGCATTGCGATTCCGGTCAGGCGATGTTCTTGCTGGCGTCGGAGTGCGAGCGCGAGCTGATAATAAAAAAACTCCTCGAAGATCAGCCGTATCTGCGCCGGGCTGCGCCAGCTGTTGAGCAACTCGAGGCTTTCGTTCTTCGGTGGGAAATGAGCATACAACAGGGCCTGGCGGCGCGTCGGGAACCTGTAGCGTTCGCGAATCGCGGCCGGCAGTGGGTCGGGAACATTGGCATCGAAGTCGTTCAGCACCGAATAGATGATTCGCCGGAGCATTCGCGAGCTGATTGCACCGATAGCTTCGTAAATTGGAACGATCCGGCCCACTTCGGTAGAATCAGCCGGCGCTCCGTCCGCGCTCCCTATAAGCTCGATCTGCGGGTTCACCATTTCTAGCCGGCCCGGTCTATGCGGATCCGCGTCCACTTTTCCATGCATCACGAGTCTTTGGCCCTGCTTGAATTTGCCCTCGAGATACGAGCCATGAAAAAAGCGTGCGTAGAGCGTCCCGGAACCATCGCGCACGGCGATGTGAAACACGCCGCCCCGCCCGCGGGCGAACCGAATTGTGCCGCCGGCGTTGGCTACTTCGACCAAAATCGTGTGCGGCTGCCCGGGGATAATCTCGGCAATCGGCGTAAATCGAATGCGATCTTCATAGCGGAACGGCAGATAAGCCAGCAAGTCCCGCACAGTGAAAATTCCGCGCTCTTCCAGCAGGGCGGCGCGATGAGGCCCCACTCCGCGCAGGTATTTCACCGGATTTGAAAGTGCGATGGTCACAAGAGAAATGAGCAGCGCGAGGCTCATACACTCTGCGCGGCGGCATGACTTACGTTTATACCATCCCTGCCAGGAAAAAAACGGAGGGGAGGGGCTGCCGGTGGTCGGGCGGCAACCCCTTTGCGGCAGAGAGAGAAGAGTTACTTTAGAAAAAAATCCTTGAACGTCTTTTCGACTGCCTTACTAAACTTGTACACGTTCTTAACGGGCTAGAGGGCAATGCAACGGCTGTTTCATTGAATGCAGTGCCTCGAACACTGCGTCAGATTACCGCACGCTGTTCCCGCTACTATCGGGATGAGTCCCTAAATTAGACGGGAAGAATGCCTTAAAGCGGCCCAAACCTTTACGCGTCTAGACCCGCTGAAAAAAGGCGATGCACACGACCGAAGCCGGCCGTGTGCATCCTCATGCGCTCGTAACGGCCTAATCTGCCGCCGTGGTCGTTGTGGCGGTCACGCTAACCTGCTGTCCGACAAGCACCGGTCCGCTAGAGGTTTGAAAGAGAAGGCCCCCCATCGTAACGTTGTTGCCGCTGGCGAGCCCGGAGAAACCAGTCACGCCGGTGAAGGTGGTGCCTGTTCCGGTATCGACGGTGACTTGATTGACGTCATTACTTGTAAACAAGCCGTTCAGTCCATTCGTGGTGAACGATTGATTGCCCGTGTTCAGTGTATTAATGGTGCCCGTGAACTGAGTGGGGGCAAGCATCACCTGATCGGCTGTGAGCATGGCGGGTGCTCCTCCAGTCCCCGCCGTGAACGCCGTCGAGTTGAGCACAACCGACTGGCCCACACCGACATCGCCGAGGCTCGCGAGATTCAGGCCGCTCGGCAACGTCGCACCGTTCGATTGTATGCTGAACGTCGTTTGCGGATTCGTGGTTACGGTGACGACTTGTCCCACCTTGACTCCAGAGTTCGCGGTTGCAAAAGCCGGCGTTATGCCTGTTATCACCACTTCCGCTGTATTTGAACTGGGAGTGACTCCAATTACCGTACCCGTCACACCTTGGGTAATTCCATTTTGGAGAGAAATGCTCGAAATCGTCGCCGTCGCGCCCGAAGCTCCAGTCGTTCCAAAGTTTAGGCTGACGATTTGGTCTTTCTGCACGCACGCAAACGTATTCGCAGTCGTGCAGGTCGAGGAGGTATTGAAATTGTTAAACACCGTGTTGTTTGTTGTTCCCAGCGTCAGTGTCTGGCCCGTCTCCGTATCGGTCACGGTGACTTGATTCGTGCCGACAGCTGTTACTTGGCCTGTCACGTTGACAAAGTCGTTGAGGTTGCCGGTAGTCGCGTTTGTAGTCGTATTGGTTGTCACGGTTACGCTTGGCGCGAGTGACAACGTGCCATTGGAATTCGCGAACGACGCTCCCGTGTTGAAGTCGATATTGATGTTGATAGGCGTATTGGCCGTCAGCGTGAGAGGGAACGGAGCAGTTGAAATCGTCACCGAGGTCGGATTGAACGCGGGCGCTAGCGTACAAGTTGTGGTATTCGAGGTTGCCGGCGGGCAGGAAGTAGTGCCGTCCGTGAATGTAGTGGTCGAGTTGTTTAGAATTGTTGCCGAAGCGTTCGTGAAGGTGATCATAATGCTGTTGAACGTGCCTGCGTCCGCGCTTGTATTCGCCAGAAGTTCGTTCATGGTTTGCAGGTTCGAAAGGTTCACTGTCACCGGGCTCGACAGGAGTGATGTCGAGCTGCTCCCAGTCGTGCCCTGCAAAGTAACGCCCGTAACTTGAACCGTAAGCGAAACAACGGTTAAGCCCGACGGTATGGTTGATTGATCCTGGATTGTGAGAACTATTGGGACGCTATTGGCCGTCGTGTGATGACCGGAGCCGCCACAGCCAGCCATAAGTGCCATTAGAAAAGGTACTGCCGCGAATAGTACGAATACCTCGCGCTCTGAGAGCCCTCCTCGGGGAAAATGGGTTTGGACGACGCCTCATTGTCCACGTGATCCAGAACGGATGAATCCAGCGAATGAAGTATTCTGACTTACAGAAAACACTGCACTCCGGTTGGGAACGTTGTAGAGAAGCCTTAGAATCGACTGCGCTCGCATTTTTACTTCAAAAATATATAAGTACTAAGTAAAAATGGAACTTCGCTGATTTACTGCTCAGCCCCGCGTGTCTTGGTAGCTTGCATCCTTCTCATTTCCGAATCTGGCCCGAGCGGTCCGAGCGATATCCAACGAACAACGCGTCGATATTCAGTCGCTGGCCCAATCGAACAGCTTTTGAGAAGTTTTCGCTCCATACCGAGTGGCGCACTCCGTGCATTATCTCCAATTCGTATCGACTTGAATTCTCTAACTAGCGGGTGGGGCGCTTTCACGAGCTAGTAACCCGCTCTGTTACAACAGGATGCACCTTAAATGCATCCAATCGAGAGGCAGCACTGTGGGTCAGCTGTCCGATAGTGGGAAATACGCGTTCGCGGATGCTCACCAACGGCCACTTCGGCCGTCTATGCATCCGGAACCTGCAGAAAGGGCAGAGGTCGACACAAGCGGCAATCGCCAAGCTGATCCGACGGATCAGCGTCCAGGCGACGCGAAACCGGCCGTCAAACCTATGGGGATGAGCGTCGCACTCGACGGAGATGCGCGCCAGGCAGCAGCGGCGAGGATTGCTGAAGAGCAGGGTCTCGTGCGCAATGCGCAGGCGGGCGACCGTCTCGCTTTCGAGGAGTTGGTGCATCGCTATGATCGAGAGGTTTTGCGGCTGGCCCTCAATCTGGTCCATCGTTCCGAAGATGCCCGGGACATTTACCAGGAAAGTTTCATGCGGGTTTACAAGAATCTGCACCGATTCCGGTTTGAGTGCAGCTTCTACACTTGGCTCTACCGAATCGTTACCAACGTCGCCCTCGACCACTTGCGCCGCCGAACCAGCCGCCGCGAAGATCAAGCACCGGTGCCGGATGAAGCGGAAGGCGGCACCAGAGATTTCTTTGATCGCCAGCCCGAAGTTAGAGCCGCTGCTAATCCTGAGCGCAGCCTTTTGGGACAGGAGCTTGGGCGACACATCTCAGCGGCGCTCAAGAGGCTTTCGCCGCGCGAGCGCATGGTCTTCGAGATGAAACACTATCAGGGCTTGAAACTGAGGGCGATTGGCGACATGCTCGGCACCTCAGAAGAAACGGTAAAGAACTCG
>Ga0307479_10002370_pt1 | contig 17130 bp, 12 predicted proteins | sample atmos_gasesECM4C_FD_203743 | JGI IMG/M metagenome (GOLD analysis project Ga0307479, IMG submission 203743) | Hardwood forest soil microbial communities from Morgan-Monroe State Forest, Indiana, United States - atmos_gasesECM4C_515 | ecosystem: Environmental > Terrestrial > Soil > Temperate... | reverse complement strand
GCCAGCACGTCTGCCAGCGCCTTCTCCCCGTCGGCGCTCGTCACGGTGATGCCGGCCTGGTTGGCCAGCTGATCCGTGATCTTGAACCGGATCAGCCAGCTGAGCGTCTCGGTGGTGATCTGCTGCGACGACAGGCTGACCGCGCCCGGGTACAACTTGGCCGCTGTGGCCAGCTTCCCGGCCTCGGTGTCGAGGTTCGCGATCGTCACTCGCTGGTTACCCGTGACGGCCGCGGCGCCCATCTGGACCGGGGCGCAACCCGCGACGGCCAGACCCGCGACAAGCGTCAACGCGCCCGCACCCAGATACTTGCGCAGCACCACCAGATCCTCTCTAATTCGGAGCCAGTACCGAGCGTATTACCTCGGCACACCAAGCCAGCAGCGCGGTGTCCCGCAGCGCCTGCCCACCGAACCCGCTTGTTTTCGGTACCGGTACGAGCATCGTAGCGACGGCTGGCTTCAGTATCGTCTTCGGGTACAGTCGCTGCACCCTGACCTGCTTGGAGTCGGGCAGCTCGGCGACCGGAGCGAACCGGACGTGATTGCCCTGCAGTGTCAGGTCGGTCAACCCGGCCCGCCGCGCCAGGGCCCGCAGTCGCGCCACCTCCAGCAGGTTGAGCACCGGCTCCGGCGGCACGCCGTACCGGTCGGTCAGTTCCTCCAGCACCGCGGTGATGTCGGACTCGGCGTCGATCGCCGCGATCCGGGTGTAGGCCTCAAGCCGCAGCCGCTCGCCGGCCACGTAGTCGTGCGGGATGTGCGCGTTGACCGGCAGCTCGACCCTGACTTCGGGCTTCTCGGCCGGCCCGTCGCCGCGCAGCTCGGTCACCGCCTCGCCGATCATCCGCACATACAGGTCGAACCCCACCCCGGCGATGTGCCCGGACTGCTCGCCGCCCAGCAGGTTCCCGGCGCCGCGGATCTCCAGGTCCTTCATCGCCACGTACATGCCGGCGCCGATCTCGGTGTGCTGCGCGACGGTGGCCAGCCGCTCGTGCGCGGTCTCGGTCAGCGCCCGTTCCGGCGGGTAGAGGAAGTAGGCATAGGCCCGTTCCTTGGCGCGGCCGACCCGTCCCCTGAGCTGGTGCAGCTGGGACAGCCCGTACATGTCGGCCCGGTCGATGACCAGCGTGTTGGCGTTCGGGATGTCGAGGCCGGACTCGACGATCGTGGTGCACACCAGCACGTCGTAGTTGCGCTCCCAGAAGTCGACCATGATCTTTTCCAGCTCATGCTCGTTCATCTGGCCGTGCGCGACCGCTATCCGGGCCTCCGGCACCAGCTCCTTGAGGGCCGCGGCGGCTCTCCTGATCGACGACACCCGGTTGTGCACGAAGAACACCTGCCCGTCGCGCATCAGCTCCCGGCGTACCGCCGCGGCGACCTGCTTCGGATCGTACGCACCGACGAATGTGAGTACCGGATGGCGTTCTTCCGGCGGGGTGAGAATGGTTGACATCTCACGGATCCCGGCGATGCCCATCTCCAGCGTGCGCGGGATCGGCGTCGCGGACATGCCAAGCACGTCCACCTCGGTCCGCAGCCGCTTGAGGTATTCCTTGTGCTCGACGCCGAACCGCTGCTCCTCGTCGATGATCACGAGCCCGAGCCGGGAGAAGCGGATTTCCGGCGACAGCAGCTTGTGCGTGCCGATCACCACGTCGACCGTGCCATCGGCCAGGCCTTTCAGCGTCTCGGCGGTCTGCGTGGCGCCCTGGAACCTGGACAGCGGTGCGACCTTGACCGGGAACGGCGCGTATCGCTCTGAGAAGGTCGAATAGTGCTGCTGCACCAGCAGCGTGGTCGGCACCAGCACCGCGACCTGTTTGCCGTCCTGCACCGCCTTGAACGCGGCCCGGACCGCGATCTCGGTCTTGCCATAGCCGACATCGCCGCAGATCAGCCGGTCCATCGGGACCGCGCGTTCCATGTCCCGCTTGACCTCGTCGATGGCGCCGAGCTGGTCGGGCGTCTCCACGTAGGGGAAGGCGTCCTCCAGCTCCCGCTGCCACGGCGTGTCCGGTCCGAACGCGAACCCGGGCGAGGCCATCCGGGCCGAGTACAGCCGGATCAGCTCGGACGCGATCTGACGGACCGCCTTCCTGGCCCGTCCCTTGGCCTTGGCCCAGTCCGCCCCGCCGAGCCGGTGCAGCGCCGGCGCTTCGCCGCCGGAGTACTTCGTGACCTCGTCCAGCTGGTCGGTCGGCACGTACAGCCGGTCCGCCGGCTGGCCGCGCTTGGCGGGCGCGTACTCGATGACCAGATACTCCCGGGTCGCGCCGGCCGCCGTCCTGCTGGTCATTTCCAGATATTTGCCGACACCATGCTGTTCGTGCACGACGTAGTCGCCGGGCCTGAGCTGGAGCGGGTCGACGCCGCCGCGGCGCCGGCTAGGCATCCGCCGCATGTCTTTAGTGGTCGGCAGGCCGGACGACTGCCCGGCCAGGTCCGCCTCGGTGAGCACCGCGAGCTTGAGGTCAGGCCAGCTGAAACCCTCGGTGATCAGCGCCGTGGTCACGTACGGGACGCCCGGCTCGGGCGGCTCGGCCGCGTCCCGCGTCCGCGCGCCGATCCCCTCACCGCGCAGCATCTCCGCCAGCCGCTGAGCCGGCCCGTGGCCCTCGGTGACCAGCACTACCCGCCATTGCTCGCCGAGCCACTGGCGGACGTCGCTGATCATGCGGGCCGCGTCGCCCCGGTACGCAGGTGCTGGGGCAGCATTTATACCGAACGTACTCTGGTTCCCCAGACCGCTATCTGCCGTGCCATCCTCAGTGACGCCGAACGGCGCGATAGACCACCACGGCACGTTGCTGTCCACCGCGGCTTGCTTCACCGCTTCGATCGGCTGGAACGCCGCGCCGCCCAGGTCGATGGGCACTACGCCGCCGGCCGCTGCCCCAACTTCAGCGGCAGAGACCCAGGAGGCTTCAAGGAACTCGCGGCTGGTGCTGACCAGTTCCTCGGCCCGGGACCGGATCCGCTCCGGGTCGCAGGCGAGCACCACCCCGTTGGCCGGCACGTAGTCGACGAGCAATTCCATCCGCTCGGCCAGCACCGGCGCGAACGCCTCCATGCCCTCCACGGCGATGCCCTCGGACAACTTGCCAAGCACGTCGGCCAGGCCGGGATGGGTGTCGGCGAGCTCCTTGGCGCGGGCCCGCACGGCTGGGGTGAGCAGCAGTTCCCGGCACGGCGGCGCCCACAGGCCGTGGTCGGCGGGCCCGATGCTGCGCTGGTCCGCGACCTTGAAGTAACGGATTTCCTCGACGGTGTCACCGAAGAACTCGATCCGCAGCGGGTGCTCCTCGGTGGGCGGGAACACGTCCATGATGCCGCCGCGGACCGCCATCTCGCCCCGGCCGCCCACTAGGTCAGTGCGCGTGTAGCCGATCTCGGCCAGCCGGATGAGCGCGTCGTCGAGTTCGGCGGTCTGCCCTTGGACAAGGCTGACCGGCTCCAGGTCACCCAGGCCGGCCACGATCGGCTGCAGCAGGCTGCGGATCGGCGCGACTACCGCGTGCAGCGGACCATCCGGATCCCCTGGCTTGGCCGGGTGCGCGAGGCGGCGCAGCACGGCGAGCCGCAGGCCGACCGTGTCGGACCGCGGTGAGAGGCGTTCGTGCGGCAGGGTTTCCCAGCCGGGGAACGTCGCCACCGACTCCGGCGGCAGGAACGACCCCAGTCCAGCCGCCAGTTCCTCGGCTTCCCGGGCGGTGGCGGTAACGGCCAGCACGAAGCCGGCTCCCTCAGTCGCCCCTCTAGCCCCAGGTATCCCGTCGATCCCTCCAGCCCCAGCTGCCCCGTTGGCCCCTCCTGTACCACCGAGGGCCGCGGCGAGCAGCGGCCGGAGCGCCGGCGGCGCGACCAGGTCCTTCCCGCGGCCATCGGTCGCGGAGAGCACGTCGGTAAGCTGCGGATCGTCGTGGAGGAGGCTGAGCAGTCCAGCGAGGCTCATGATGTCCCTGTGATTTGTGTGCCATTAGAGGGTCGTGTGCGGGCAGCACAAAACGGCCGGGCTTATGCGGAGACCAACATCGTCTCCTGCGCGGATCCTCCTTAAGTTTACGCGTACTGGCCGTCCCGCATGGCACGCGGCCGCCCGTCAGCGCGCGAGAATATGTACGTGACGTTGCGCTTCCGCTACGATGCGTTGTCATGAACCCAGGGGGTACCGCTTCGGCCGCGCTCAGTTCGGCCACGCCGAGCGACAGCACTCTTGTGACCGAACCCGCGCGGCCTCACCACCAGACGTCGCCGCTGGACGTCTTCGCACAACCCGTCCGCGACTACGTCTACCAGTGTCTCGGTCGCCCAGTTAACCTGCTGCGGGCAGGATCCGCGACGTCGCTCGACGAGCTGAGCCTCGGCAAGCTGCGCGAGGCGGGGTTCGAGATCAGCGTGCAGATCGTGGACGGGGATCTGCGGACCACCCCGCTGCAGCCGCGTTCGTTCGACATCGTGCACTGCTCACTGCTGCTCGACCGGATCAACCATGTCACGCTGGTCCTCGACCGGCTGGCCGCCGCGCTCCGGCCCGGTGGCCTTCTGCTGCTGCGTATCCGGGACCGTGACTGCGCGGCCGGTTACCTGGACCGGGTCCTGCCGGGCTGGGTGCGGCGCGTCCTGTGGAACCGGCTGTATCCTGGCGAGCCCGGCCCGTTCCCGGCCGTCTACGAACCGGCCGCCTCGGCTCGCGGGATCGCCGCGTACGCGCTGATGCGCGGCGTTGTCATCTCCCAGCGAAAGACCGCTCTGACCCTGCCCGACGAGCCCGCGCGGCTGAGTCGCGGCGTGGCGGCACTGCGGGGTATCGTCGCGCTGATCAGCCGGGGGCGGCTCACCGATGCGCATGACGAGGTTCTGTTCGTGATAAGAAAACCTGAGGACCGTTTCGCGCGAGTCGTGTTACTCCCGGTCGCTTCCGGTGCGCGGGCGTAACCTAGCCAGATCACGCTCGGAGGCATTGTTACCCGTGACAGACACCGACGGCACCAGCGGCGCCAGCGGCAACAGCGGCGCCGGCGGGGACCGGCTGCCGGCCGAACTGGCGGACTGGCCATCGTGGACGCTGGACGGCGCGCAACTCGGTGACCTTGAGCTGCTCACGTCCGGCGCGTTCGCGCCGCTGACCGGCTTCATGGGCGCCGCCGACGTGGCGGCCGTCGCCGAAGCCGGCACGCTGGCCGACGGCACACCATGGCCAGTGCCGGTGACGCTCGACGTCCCGCCTGACGTGGCGCCGGCCCACGAGGGGGACCCCCATCGTCAAGCAGGGGGGGACCCCCATCGTCAAGCAGGAGGGGACCGGCTGATCCTGCAGGACCTGGAGGGCTCTCCGCTCGCCGTCCTCACCATCACCGAGCGGATCCCGCTGGCCACCGGCCTGGTCCGGCTGGCCGGACCGGTGGCGGCGCTGCGTGCGCCCGAGCACGGCCCGTTCCGCTCGTTGCGCCGCACCCCGGCGGACGTGCGCACGGAGCTCGACGGGGCCCGCGCCGTACTGGCCTACGCGACCCGGCGGCCTCTGCACCGCCGGCACATCGGGCAGCTCAAGCACTACGCCGACCTGCTGAACGCCAGACTACTGGTGCTGCCACTTGTCGCTCCCGCCGTTACAGAGGGGGAGACCGGGCCTGCGCCGGACGCGCTGGTCCGGGCCGTGCTCGCGGCCAGCCAGCATCTGTCGGCCGGCACGCTGGTGGTGCCGGTACCGCTGGCCTCGCGCGGCGGCCAGGCCGATGACCTGCGAGCCAGTGCGCTGATCGCGGCGGCTTACGGCGCTACCCACCTGCTGGCGGACTCGGCCGAGGCAGCCGCACTGCCGAACGGAACGCTCACGCTGCCCGGCGTGCGCATCCCGGTGATCCGTGAGGCCGAGTGGGCGTACGACCCGGCTTCCGAAGTGTGGCGGCCGCTCGCCCTCATCGAGGCGGGCGCGGAGCGCGGCGAACTGTCCGACGACGAGCTCGGCGCGCTACTCGACGCCGGTGATCCGGTGCCGGCCTGGTTCACGCCGGAGAGTGTCGCGGCCGAACTGCGTCGCGCCCGGCCGCCGCGCCAGGAGCGCGGCCTGGTGGTGTTCTTCACCGGACTGTCCGGGTCAGGTAAGTCCACGATCGCCCGCGGCCTTGCCGAAGCCCTCGGCGAGCGCGGCGACCGGACCGTCTCGCTGCTGGACGGTGACCAGGTCCGGCAGTTGCTGTCCGCCGGGCTGACGTTTTCCCGAGCCGACCGTGACCTGAACATCGCCCGCATCGGTTTCGTCGCGGCCGAGATCGCGCGGCATGGCGGCATCGCGATCTGCGCGCCGATCGCGCCGTACGCGGCCGCCCGGGCGGCGGTCCGCGAGATGGTGCGCGAGGTCGGCGACTTCTTGCTGGTCTACATCTCCACCCCGGTCGACGTGTGCGCCGCCCGCGACCGGAAGGGCCTGTACGCGAAGGCACGAGCCGGCCTGATCCAAGGTTTCACCGGCGTGTCGGACCCGTACGAGGAACCACGCGACGCCGACCTAGTCCTCGACACCTCGACGATGACCCGCGCCGAAGCCGTCGACGCGGTGCTCAAACTGCTGACGTCCGGTGGCTGGCTGCCGCCCGAGGCGCCGGGTCAGAGCCCGTCGGCCACGACGACCTCTCGCTCAACGAGCGGCAGGCTCGGACCTGCCTCCGGCCCCGCTCCCGGACCTGCCTCCGGCCCCGCCGTCCGCCGGCTGTAGCTCGTCTTCGTCTTCCATCCTGGCGCCCTGTTCGAGCCGAGCCCGGAACCCGGCCCCGCTTCTGGCCGCGCGCCACGTCCGGCGACGTGACAACGCGGCCGACATGTTGTCCCGCTGCTTGGACAGCAGCACATAGCTGGCCAGGGCGCTGACGGCGAAGGCCAGCGCCAGCAGCAAGAACCCGCGCGCTCCGATCAGGTAGAGCACGACCACCGAAACGACCAGCAGCAAGATCCGGGCCGACGTATAAGCGAGTGCGGTACGCATAGCCCCTCCAGCATAGGCGCTGACCACGCTGGCCATCGTCATCGTCCGACCATGTGCCGGAGCGTGCGATAATTGAGAACAGGTCCGGGGTACTTCGAACGCTGGCAGTCACGCCAGCGCCGTCTGCGGGCCTGGTCAGTCCGGCGCGCCATGCGCCAGGGATTGGACGGCCGAGATGTTCGGCTTCAAGATCGTCACGCAGTATGAGCAAGGCATCGTCTTCCGCTGGGGCAGGGCGTTGCCTGGCCTCCGCCAGCCGGGATTGACCTGGGTCAACCCGATCAGTGACCGGCTCCGCAAGGTCAACATGCAGATCATTGTCGCTGCCGTGCCCGGCCAGGAAGCCATCACCCGCGATAACGTCACCGTGAAGGTGGACGCGGTCGTATACTACCGGGTCGTCGACCCGGTCAAGGCGATCATCAACGTGCAGAACTATGCCTTCGCGGTGTCCCAGGTCGCCCAGACCTCGTTGCGGTCGGTGATCGGCCAGAGCGACATGGACCAGCTGCTGTCCGAACGGGACAAAGTCAACGCCCAGCTGAAAGATGTCATCGATGCCCCCACCGAAGGACCCTGGGGTGTCCGGGTGGAACGAGTCGAGGTCAAGGATGTCTCGTTGCCCGAATCGATGAAGCGCTCGATGTCGCGGCAGGCGGAAGCCGAACGGGAGCGCCGCGCCCGGGTCATCTCCGCCGACGGAGAGTTCCAGGCGTCCAAGAAGCTGGCTCAGGCCGCCACCGTGATGTCCGCCGACCCGGCCGCCCTGCAGCTCCGGCTCTTGCAGACCGTCGTCGAAGTGGCGGCCGAGAAGAACAGCACGCTGGTCATGCCCTTCCCGGTGGAACTGCTGCGTTTCTTCGACCGTACCGCCAAGGCCAGCGCTCTCGCCCGGCCGCAAACCAGCGAGGATGAGAAGCCGGAGAGCCTGCCGCCCGTGGCCGTTCCCGAATTGCCCGCCCTCACGGAGCCAGGCCTGGCCCTGAGCGCCCTGACCGCACCGCTCACCACCGCGTCCAAGGCACCAGCCAGCCGCTGACCGCCATGTTCACCAGCGACCTGCCGGAACTGGCTGTTGCCGCTGCGATCGCCTCTGGTGATGACATCTTCGAAGTTCGGCTGTTTCCGATGTGAGGGATCTGGGTTTGACTGCCTAGTGACAGACCGCTTCCCGCTCGGCAGGAGACGAACATGCCGCAGAAATCGCCCCCGACCAGCGAGAGCCCTGGCCTGCTCGGGCGTGTCGGTCACACCTGCTACCGGCGTCGCTGGCTCACGTTGCTCGCCTGGATAATCGGAACGGCGTTTCTCGTTGTGCTGTGGACCGGGTTCGGCGCCCCGGCTGACAACACGTTCACCAGCAACGATCCTGGCCAGACGGTGCTCGACCAGCACTTCCCGAGGCAGTCTGGCGATCAGCTGTCGCTGGCGATCCGTTCGGCTGGTGACATCAGCTCCGCGGCGGTCAGGGGCCGCGTGACCAGCGCGCTCGTCCCGTTCGCACGGGCTCCGCACGTCACCTCCGTGGGCGATCCGTACCTGGTGCCCGGCCAGATCTCGGGCGACGGCCACATCGCGTTCGCTACGGTCCAGTTCGATCTGGTGTCATCCAAGATCGACACCAGCGAGGTCGTGGGACTCATGAACGACGCGCGGGCAGCCTCGGGCAACGGCGTGCAGTTCTACCTTGGCGGCGACCTGGTCGACCAAGCCGAGACGGCGTACGGTGGCTCAGCTGAGCTGGTCGGCATCGCCGCCGCGGCGATCGTGCTGCTGATTGCCTTCGGCTCGTTGCTGGCCATGGGACTACCGGTAGCGACCGCGATCTTCGGCATCGCCACCGGCCTGTCGCTGATCGCGTTGCTCGGCCACGTGTTCCCGGCACCCTCCTTCGCCCCCATAATCGCGTCCATGATCGGCCTGGGCGTCGGCATCGATTACGCGCTTTTCATTGTCACCAGGTTCCGCGAAGGGCTACGGGCCGGCGTACCAGCGCAGGCCGCGGTGGTGACAGCGATGCGCACCGCAGGGCGGTCGGTTCTCATCGCCGGCGTCACTGTCGTGATCGGAATGATGGGCCTGCTGGTCCTTCGCGAGAAACTGATGAACGGGGTCGCGATCGCGGCCGCGGCAACGGTTGCCATGACCGTTCTCGCCTCACTCACCCTGCTGCCCGCGCTGCTCGGTTTCACCGGCACGCGCCTGGCCAGGCCGTCCCGGTTCAAGGCGCCTCGATGGCTGCACGGCACGCGCTCCCGGCCGGCTGATCCCGCTCGGCCGCCGGCGGCCGAGCGGTGGGCAACGATGATCCAGCGTCGTCCGGTGATCGCGGCCGTACTGTCGACCGCCGCCATCTTGACCCTCGCCGCGCCCGCCCTCGGCATAAAGCTGAACATGGCCGATGAGTCCACCCAGGCCCGCGGCAGCATGGGCTATGCCAGTTACGCCGCCATGGCGGAAGGCTTCGGCCCGGGCTTCAACGCGCCGCTGATCATCGCGGCGGATCTGCCCGCCTCCGGCGCTGGCACCGCCCGGCTCACCGCGGCGGTCCGGGCAACCCCGGGAGTGGCCCGCGTCGTTCCCGTGGTGATTAGCCGGGACGGCCACGCGGCTATGATCATCGCCTACCCGAGCACTACTGAGCAGGACCCGGCCACCAACACCCTGGTGAACCGCATCAGCAACACCGTCCTTCCGCAGGCCACCGCCGGCACCGGCATCCACGCCTACGTCACCGGCCCGAACGCTGGCGGCGTTTCCTTCGCGAACCTGATCGGGGAGCGACTGCCGTGGCTTATCGGCATAGTCGTCGCATTGTCGATGCTGCTGCTCCTTGTCATGTTCCGCTCGGTCACCATCGCCATCAAGGCGGCGGTTATGAACCTGCTGTCCATCTCCGCCGCCTATGGCGTGCTGGTCGCCGTCGTCCAGAACGGGTGGGGGAACAAGCTGTTCGGGTTCCCGGAGAAGATGCCGGTGACTACCTGGGTGCCGATGTTCCTATTCGTCATCCTGTTCGGCCTGTCCATGGACTACGAGGTTTTCCTGATCTCCCGGATCCGCGAGGAGTACGACGTCACAGGAGACAACGCCGCCTCCGTTGCCCGCGGGCTGGCGCGCACGGCGCGGGTAATCACGGCCGCCGCGGCGATCATGGTCGTGGTCTTCCTGTCGTTCGTGCTCGGCTCGGACGTCGCGGTCAAGCAGATCGGCCTCGGCCTGGCCGTGGCGGTCCTGATCGACGCGAGCATCGTGCGGATGGTGCTGGTGCCCGCGATCATGGAATTGCTCGGCAAAGCCAACTGGTGGCTGCCCGCGCCACTGGCCCGCATCCTGCCGAACGCACCTTCCAGCGAAGAAGAGCCTCCATCCCAGCCCAAGGTTCCCGCTCAGACAATCGGCTAGCGACGTTGGGCGATGCCCTAGTCCGCGCCGAGGACGGACGCCAGTAGCGTGGGGTCGATGTTGCCACCGGACAGTATCGCGACCTGGGTCCGCGCCCTAGGCAACTCGGCGGCGTGGAACAGGCAGGCCGCGGCGGCAGCGGCCCCGCCAGGTTCGGCGATCAGCCTGACCTCGTGAGCAAGGCGCCGGACCGCGGTGAGCATCTGCTGCTCGCTGACCGTAACGATGCTGGTCACGTACTCGCGGATGTGCGCGAACGGCAACACGCCGACCTGCTCGACCCGCAGCGCGTCCGCCACCGTGCGCTGCACCTGCGCCGCAGGCCACGCGATCCGCTCGCCGCGGCGCAGCGAGTCCGCGGCGTCGGCCGCGAGCTCCGGCTCGACGCCGACGACCGCGGCCCGCGGGCAGCGGGCCTTGATCGCGGCGGCTATTCCGGAGATCAGCCCGCCGCCACTGATCGGCACCACCACGAGGTCGACCTGCGGGCAGTCGGCCGCGATCTCCAGCCCGATCGTTCCCTGGCCGGCGATCACACGGCGATCGTCGAACGGCGGGATCGTCAGGTAGCCATGGTCGGCGGCTAGCTGACTGGTAGCGGCGACCCGCGCGGCCATGGAGGGCGCCGTCCGTACCAGCTCCGCTCCGTAGCGGACGATCGCGTCGGTCTTGGTCTTCGGTGCGTTCTCGGGGACCACCACGACCGCGCGGACACCGAGCAGCGCCGCCGCGTACGCCACCGCGTGGCCGTGATTGCCGCTGGAATGCGCCACGACTCCGCGTTGCCTGGCCAGGCCGAGATCCGCGGTGATCGCGGCGTAGGCGCCGCGGAGCTTAAACGCGCCGGTCGGCTGCAGCGATTCCGGCTTCAGGAACAGGCTGGGCATAACGCCCGGGAACGGAACCAGCGGGGTGCGGACCGCCACCCCGTCCAGTCGTTGCGCGGCATCTTGGATCTCGTCCTCGGTAACCAGCTCGCCAGCCTCGTCGCTCACACTGCCCCCTAGCATCTGCTCGCCGCCCGAGCACCATTATCGCGGTCCGCGGATGTGACTTTGGGTTTATCGGACCACGGCATTGGTTACGTATCGCGAGCGGCTGCTGGCGGAGCCGCTATAATTCGGCACTATTCGAGAGCCAAATTTCCCGAAATCTAGGCAGAAAGTACTCGTTGAGCGCCAAACTAGAGGGATACCTGACCGGAGGCTCAGGCGACACAGTCGGAGGAGACTGAACGTGGACGGCAACAACGAGCGCTTGCTCACGCCGGGAGAGGTGGCTGCACTGTTCCGGGTAGATCCGAAGACCGTCACTCGGTGGGCGGCTTCCGGGCGGATCACTAGTATCCGCACCCCTGGGGGGCACCGGCGATTCCGGGAATCCGAGGTGCGTGCGTTGCTCCGCGGCGATAGCGAGCCAGCACCCCAAGGTCACCCAGCGGCATAAACCCAGTACCTTCAGACAAGGCCGCCGCGGGCAGTAGCCCCCGGCGGCCGCGTCATTTCCGTGGGCTAAGGCGGCATCTGCCGGTTCAGGGCTCGTCGCCATCAGCGAGCCAAGCCGAGTCAGCGTTCGTCCGCGCGAACTCGATGAATTCCTGGCGGAGCGCTTCGTCCTCTTGACGCCATCGATCACGGCGCTGCTCGGCCTCCTCCGGCGTCAGGGCCTGCGGTGCCAGCCGGGCATAATCCGCGTCCTGCGGACCGATCTCCACGTAGGCGTCGCCGAGCATGCGCCCGTCATTGCCTATCGCGGTCTGCGGAACCCGGAGGTTCCCGTTCGGCAGTCGTATGACAAACATCGCACGATCACCCTAGATGTCGTAGCGCCGATTGAAGTAAAGCATCACCCGCAGCGCCGTTCGTGTCTCCCCGCTCAGCATGTCAACGAGGGCCGGCCGTTGTCCCGACGCGATCGCGGCGAAGGCGTCCGCGAAGAACTCCTTGCGGCCCAGCCCACCGGGCTGCCGGTGGAAATCGCTGGCGAGATGTGGCTGGCACTGATCGTAGAGCATGCGGAACTGCGCGGAGTCCGATTGCCACTTGCCGGGTGGGCTGTCGATATCGTCCAGTGCGTGCCCGATTTCGTGGCACATCACGTCCGGTGTAGGTGACGGCTGGGATCCGACGACGATCTTGCGCTCTCCGTACGCGCCCGCGCAAGCGTCCCACGACGCATGGCCAGACGGCAGCCGGACGCCCCGCAAGGCTGTCATGTCATCGAGTTCTGGCACGCCGCCCGGCCCGATGAATATCGCGTCGAGACCGTCGGTTAGTCGTTCCTTGATTCGTTCGGGGAGTTCGGCTAGCCGGTCAACCGCGGCGACGACCTCCTGTGGTGGCGGGTTCGCGGTGTCCCATTGCCGCCACAGCACGCGTTCCAGCGATCCGCAGTGCCGCCGCCCGTCCGCGCTGGGCGGCCGTTCTTGCGAGTGCGGCGCCGCGAACGGAAGCCTGGCCCGCAGCGACGCATGGGCGGACCGCCATGCGGTACGGCCAGGTTCTTGCTGCCGCGCCGCGGCGGGGATGACGCGAGTGGCGGTAGCCGCCGCATCCCGTGGCGCCGGTATCCCCGGGTCTTCCCGTAGCCGCGGGTCTTCCCGTAGCCGCGGGTCCTCCCGGATCCTGGCCCGCGCCGATCCGTCCCGGACACCTGACGGCCGGGGCCGGGGCCGGGGCGGGACGGCCGACGAGTACAACGACTCAGGCGGTGGCCCGAAACTACCCGCGGCTGGCCCAAAGTCGCTCACTTCGGTGCCCGCACCCACGGTGAACGTACCCGGATCGTCTTCGGGTAGTGTCGCGTCCCGTCGATGCCGCCCACCGGAACCGGCCCAGTCCTGGATGTTCCCGGGGCTCCCGGGTGCCTGAGGCCCTCCCGCGGGAAGCGGGCGCCGACCGGGACCACGCAGCCGGGTGAGCCGGCGAACGCGGTCCAACAGCCCTAGCCGCATACGCAGTGCTCCTGCTCCTTCTGCTTCCTGTCCTCGCAATCAGCGTATGCCCAGATCGCACGCCACGTCACCCGAAGTGACCGATTGCTGTACGTAATCTCCGCACTCTCTAAAACTTGATCAATTCGGTCACGCGGCGGGCTTCCCCGAGGTTAGGCTTCCGGCATGTTGCTGGCCAGCGCCCTGTTTGCCCTGTTCCTCGGGGGCTTCTGGCTGTATTGCCTTACCGACGCAATTCTCACACCCGCATCAGAGTGCAGGGGGATGCCGAAGCTGGCCTGGATTGTCGTCATCGCCCTGACGTTCATCGGCGGCGCCATCGCATGGCTCATAGTCCGCCAGCCAGTGCGGACGTCAGCGACTCGGCTCGCGTCGCTACCCCGCTGGGATGCCGAGGATGTTCTCGACGACGAGAACTACCCGGACAGCCAGCGCTGGACCGACGCCGACGACGCCGTTGCCCGCCATCCCGCCGGCCGCGCCCGGGCCGCCGCCGACTCGCGGCAGCCCAAGGGACCAGACGATGACCCGGAGTTCCTGCGCGCCTTGGACCGGGTAATCCGCGGCAGCTTCGAAGCCGGCGAAGAACTCTAACCCCGCGCACCACCCGCGTGCCAGGCGACTCGTGCCGCACGAACATCCACCTACCGACCGTGTGGTTGTGGCAGCCACACGGTTGGAACCGGGTGGTTGCCACAGTCACGCGGTTGGCGGCCGCTGAGACTGACGGGCTTGGGGCGGCGGGCGGGTTAGCTGACGCCGGCGTAGGAGTGCAGGCCGGTGACGAAGACCTGGACGAACAGGATGTTGAAGGTGAGGCAGGCAAAGCCGAGCATCTGGACGTAATGGGCCCGACGACCTCGCCAGCCGGCGGTGGCGCGGGCATGCAGGAACGCGGCATAAACGACCCAGGTGATGAAGGCCCAGGTCTCGACCGGGTCCCAGCCCCAATAGCGGCCCCAGGCCTGGTCCGCCCAGATGGCGCCGGCGATCACGCCGAACGTCCAGATCGGAAAGCCGAACACCACGGTCCGGTAGGCCAGCCGGTCGAGCTGCTCAAGGGTCGGCATCCTGCGTACGATCCCATTACCGGGAGCCGCCCGTCCCGCCGCCACCCGCCGGTTGTACCGGTCCACCGCCAGGTAGACGACACCGAGCACGGCCGACACGAAGAACACTCCGGTCGCGACCGTCATCGCGGTGACGTGGATGCTCAGCCAGTACGACTGCAACGCCGGCACCAGGTCGCCCGCCGGGGTGAAGATGAGGGTCTCGGTCAGCCCGAGCGTTACCACCACCGCGCCCATCACGAACACGCCCAGCGACCAGGCCCGGTAGCGGATCATCGCGCCGACGAAGAAGATCGCGGCGAAGCAGGTCAGCGCCGTGACGAACTCGTACATGTTGCCCCACGGCGCCCGGTGTACCGCGAGGCCGCGGGTGATCACCGCCACCGCGTGGGCGGTGACCCCGAGTGTGCTGAACGCCATCGCGCCCCGCACCCACGCGTCCGCCTGGAAGAGCGCCCGCAGGGGCGGTACCCGCAATTCGGGCATTATTGGCTCGGCGGTGCCTACGGCGGCGGAGACCGCTGATTCGGGGCCGCCAACTGTGGCCATGGCGCGAGCTGGGTGCTGCGCGGCGGCCGCGGCGGCGCGGCGCGGACGGCCGAAGGCGAAGTCGCCGGCGAACGTCAGCACGGCCAGCGAGTAGAAGGCCAGCGCCGCGATCAGGAAGTCATTGCTGACATGACCCAGGGCGAGGTTGACGGGCATGATCCTCAGTCTCCGGTTTCCTGCTGGGATTGAACCTGCTCTGCCGTCTGCGGGGACGCGGCCTCGTGGGCTGATCTCAACTCGGCGGCGAGCGACGCGAACTCGGCCTCGAAACCGCCGCTCGCGTCGGTGCGGGCCAGCCCGCCGAACTGCACGATCGCGCTGGGGGCGGCCTCGGAATTGGTTACCTCGGCGGGACGGACTCGGACGAACACCCGCCTGCGCCGGACCATGAACGACAGCAGCAGCCCGGCCAGTGCGGCGATCCCGCAGCCGAGGGCCGGCACCTGGCCAGGGTCGTGGGTGATGGCCAGGCTGGCCCACTGCTGGTAGCCGGTGAACGTGATGCTGCCCTTGCCGCCTGGCAGCCGCAGTGTCTGGCCCAACTGCAGCAGCTGCGGCTGACTCGTCAGCTGCCGCATCCCGGCCGTGTCGAGCTCGTAAACCGACTGCGAGGCGCCGGAGTCGATGCCGAGATTGCCGCCATAGGCGATCAGGCTCACCACCGGACGATCGGCGGCGGGGAACACCGACTCGAGCGTGCCGCCGATGTCGACGGCGGTCGGCACGAACACCCCGCTGAAGCCGAGCGGCTCAGGCTGGGCGTCCGGTACCTTGATCACGCCCTGGGAGAGGAAGTTGGCCGAACTGCCGGCGATGAACGGCGTCGGCTGGTCGTACACGACCTGTCCACGGGCGTCGGTCACCCGGAACACCGGAGCGTACCCGTGTCCGATCAGGTAGACCTTGGCGCCATCGACGGACAGCGGGTGGTTGACCTGGATGTCAAACGTCCGGGCCGGGCTGCCGAGACTGGCCCGATAGGTGACGTGCGCGTCGAAGGCAGCCGGCTGGCCTTGCTGCGAGCCCGAGGTTATGTAACTGGCGTCGAACTTGTTCAGCGTGATCCTGAACGCGGGCAGGTCGCTGCCGCTGACCAGGCGGCCCGGATTGAACTGATCCAGATCGGAGGTTGTATTGGCGAACGTGCCGCCCTCCACCAGCAGCCGGTCCGCCTTGTAGCCGAACAGTCCGCCGAGCGCCACCGACACCAGCACGCCGAGCAGCGCCAAGTGGAATAGCAGGTTGCCGACCTCGCGCAGGTACCCTTTTTCCGCGGAGATCCAGTCGCCACCCGCTGGCACCGCCGGTTCAGGCGCGGAGCGGCGGAGCCGGAATCTGTGGTCGCCCAGCACTCGCGCCGCGACCGTAAGCGCCTGCTGGGGCGACAGGTTAACGGCGTACTCCGCGGCGTGCGGCAGTTTGCCCAGGTGCCGGGGGGCACGCGGCGGCAGCGCCCGGGCCGAGCCCGCCAGCCGGAACGTACGGGGAACCACGCAGCCGACGAGCGAGGTGAACAACAGCAAGTAGATGGCCGCGAACCAGGGGGCGCCGAACACGTTGAACAGGCCCAGGTGGTTGAGCAAGGGCGCGAGCCCGCGATGTGACTTGTAGTACTGCAGCACGCCGCCGGGGTTGTTCCCGCGCTGCGGGAGCATCGAGCCCGGGATGCTGCCGAGCGCCAGCAGGAACAATAGGATCAGCGCGATCCGCATCGAGGTGAGCTGCCGCCATCCCCAGCGCAGCCATTCGGCCAGCCCGTACCCACTGGTCCCGGGGGCCGACGACGCGGCTCGTGGCTCCTCGGCGGGATAGCCGTCCTGGTCCAGGTCGGGGGTGCGCAGCTCAGTCATCCAGGTCAGCTCGTCCCGGTGACCTTGGCCAGGATGGTGGCCAGCTCGGAGTAGGTCGTCTCGCCGAACACGGCGCCGGCGACATGCCCGGTGGTGTCGATTACCAGCGTGGTCGGTGTGCTAGGAATTGGCACTACCAAACTGAAGTCGAGCGTGATCGTGTCATTCGGATCGGTCACACTCGGGTAGCTGACGCCATGACTGCGCATGAAGGCTTCGGCGCTGGCGGTGTTGTCCCGGACGTCAACTCCGAGGAACGTCACGCTTTTCGGCTGGTATTGCCCGGCTAGCCCGGTCAGCGTGCCGGCTTCCG
>Ga0307479_10002369_pt1 | contig 17134 bp, 13 predicted proteins | sample atmos_gasesECM4C_FD_203743 | JGI IMG/M metagenome (GOLD analysis project Ga0307479, IMG submission 203743) | Hardwood forest soil microbial communities from Morgan-Monroe State Forest, Indiana, United States - atmos_gasesECM4C_515 | ecosystem: Environmental > Terrestrial > Soil > Temperate... | reverse complement strand
CGCCGCCACGAAATGTTGCAGCACCGGGTGGCCGGGAGCAGCATGGTACTGCGCGATGAAGCGGCGGGCGCCGGCGAAGAAGGCGTCGCGTCCCATCTGCTGCAGCAGCATCCAGAACGCCCAGCCGCCTTTGTTGTAGATCACCGTCTCGTCGGCCGGCCGGAAAGGCGTGGTCTCGGCGAGCGCCTTCTCCGTGCTCGGCTGGCGCCTCTCGCCGTAGTCCGCTTCGATGCCGGTGGCAAAGGCGATGCGCGACGCGGGTCCGCGCAGCTGCTCGAGGAGCAGCATGGTGGAGAAGTGAGCGGCTCCTTCGGCAAGGATGATGCCGCCCGGTCCGTCGCCGGCCGCCAGGATGTGACCCCACCACTGGTGGGCGGCCTCGTGGGCGGTGATCCAGAAGGCGAGATCGGGACGGCCGCCCGGACGCGCGAGGAACCCTGCCGATTCGGAGAAGAAGATGTTGGTGGCGTTGCCGCGGGCATACTGCGAGACCGCGGGGAACTCGTTGAGGCGCAGGTCGCGCCACGGGTAGGGCCCGAACCACTGGGCGTAATAGCGCCGCGCTCCGTCGAGAGCCTCGAGCATGCTGTCCACGTTGTAGGGGTGGCCGGGGTAGTAGTACACGGCGGTGCCATGGCCGCGCCGCACCGCCCACCGCCCCGCCGCGACGTTGAACACGCGCAGCGGGTAGTCGCTCTCCCACTGCCAGGTGCGCTTGCCGGCGCTCGCCGTCACGCCCGTCAGGATGCCCGTCGAGTTGACCGTGTATTCGGCCGGGGCGGTGATGCGGATGCGGCTGGTGAAAGCGGAGCGGTCGATCTCGGCATCCAGCTCGCCACGCCAGAAATCGGGCGGAAAGCGCCGCGGCTCGTTGCGGTTCTCGTCGTCGACGCCGATGCCTGGCTTCCAGCCGATCACCGGCACGAAGTCCGGGTTGCGCCCGGTGACCAGGGCGCCGGAGGGCAGGAAGAACTCGCCCCGCTCCAGGTCGCCGCCGTTGCGTGAGATCCCGGGCAGCAGGATGCCCTGGTAGTGGAAGCCGAGCCGCTGCGTGGCGCCCGGCGCCATCGGCTGCTTGAAGACGAAGAGACCGGTGCGCTCCTCTCGCTCCTCGGGTTTGTAGGGTTTTCCGTCGAGCCGCCAGGCGAGCTCCTGCCAGGCCACGCCGCCGGTCACCGCGTACCAGGGAAGAGGGACGGCCTTGCGGTTGACCAGGTCGTACGCGCCGTCGACCCGAAACCAGCGCCGCGCCGGATCGATCTCGAGGTCGAGATCCACATGGGTGACGTAGGGCAGCGGCGCGTCGATCCAGGTCGCCAGGTTCTGCCGCCAGTAGTCCTGGTGGCGCCGCCGCACCACGCCGCCCTGGAATCCCTGCTCGACGGCCAGGAGCAGCGCGAGGCCGATGACAAACGGCGGCACCGCGAGCCCCGCGAGCTGCAGCGCCAGGCGGCGCCTTGCGCCGGGCCGCCTCGCGGCTCCCGCCAGGCGGTCGGCCTCGCGGCGGCGGAAGGCGCGCACCGCGATGAAGGCGAGCAGCGGCACCAAGGCGAGCGCCAGCAGCCGGTTCAGCCACAGCGCGCGGCGGTCGAGCTCGAAGACTCCCATGTCGCTCCAGCGCACGGCGTCGATCAGCGGCCAATTGCCCACCCAGTTCATGTCGCCGCGCAGGAACGCCGTGAGCGTCGCCACCAGCGCCGCCAGGCCGATGCCGTAGGTGACGTAGCGGTCGTCGGTCAAGGCAAAGACCGCGGCGACGAAGGCGACCCACAGCAGCAGGGTGGGTAGGAGCAGCAGGCCCCATACCAGGGCGAAGGGCCAGAGCGCCAGGTGAGCTTGGCCTTGGGCGAGCATGAGCAGCGCCGAGGTGAGGAAGGCCGCGGCGAGCGTGGCCAGCACGATCGCGCCGTTGGCCAGGGTCTTGCCGGCCAGCAGCGACGAGGTGGCGATCGGCGTCGCGTAATGGATGGACGCGAGCCGGGTGCTGCGCTCGCGCTGCAGCGACTCGACGGTGTAGAACAGCAGCAGCAGGCACAGCCACGGCGTGAGCACGAACAGGCTGCGCACCGCCGCCGTCCCGGAGGTCAGCAGCAGGCGCGTGTCGAACGCCCCGGCCGGGGCGTCGAAATCGACCAGCAGGAAGAGCACGATGGCGGGAAGGAAGATGTAGAGCCCTGGCTGCACCCTGAGCTCCGCCAGCTCGAACCGGGCGACGGTGAGCGCACCGGCAAGAACGCCGGGAGGCCGGCTGCGCACGGCGAGGCGGGAGAGCGGCGCGGTGGCGGCCTGCGCTGACGCGTCGGCGGGCCGCACCGGCGCGGTGGCCGCGGCACCGCCGGCGCCAGCCATGCGGCGCGCTCGGCGGTTGCGTGCCCATGCGGTCCATGGGCGCGGCAGGGCGAAGGCGCGGCCCGCGCGGCCGCGCGGCGCCACCTGCCCGCGCCGGCCGCCGAAATGGCGCCGCGCCAGGTCCACCAGCAGCAGGCCGCAGAGGACGAAGGCGACGCGGCTGGCGACGAACGCCGCATCGTACGGGATCGGCCGGGTGTTGTAGAACTCGATGCCGCGGTCGACCCGCAGCCAGGTCTCCTTGAGCCAGCGGAACCCGGAGGGGTCGAGGTAGCGCAACGCCGCGCCGGCGACCGGTCCGAGGTCGGGCGGGAACCAGCGCCAGACGAAGTTCTGCAGGAAGGGCAGCAGGACCACGGGCAGCAGGAAGACGACGATCGGCTTGCGCGTCGCCTCGCCGATCAGGAACGCGGCGCCGGCGACGAAGACCAGGCCCGGCAGCAAGAGGAGCAGCATCGGCCGCAGGTAGGCGAGGGCGATGAACGGCCCGTAGGCCGCGGGGTTGGAAGCGTCCGGCAAGCCGTGGTCGAAGACGAGGAGGGTCGCCAGGAACGCCGTCATCACCGCGAGGCAGGCGGCGAGGGCGGCGAGGAACTTCCCCCACACGTACTCGGCGGGGGTGAGCGGCGTCGCGCCGAGGATCTCGCCCACCTGCCGCTCGCCATCGCGGATCAGCGGCAGGCCCGCCGCCACCGCGACGAAGAAGGCGATGAGCAGGAAGCTCAACAACGGCAGCACGAAGGCGATCTGGAACTCGGAGTCGACCCAGGCCCGCGGGCTCCCCAGAGACGTGTCGACCGAATGATAGATCCAGTCTCCGCGCGACATCAGCCAGGCGTTCCCGGCCATCAGCGCCGCCCAGAGCCAGAACAGGGGCCGCCGCGCCGCCTCCGCGAGGTCGACCGCGGCGATCAGCCAGAAGCGGCGGGCGCTCACGCCGGGTGCCCCGGTCCGCCCGGATCCCCGGCCGGGCCGGTTACGGGGTAGGGGACAGGTGCCGCGGTCTCGACGGACGGCGTGCGCGACACCGGGCCTTCGCCGCGCGGCAGGCCGCTGCCATCGCGCATGCGCAGCAGATACGCGTCCTCGAGGGTCGCCGCCACCGCCTGGAAGCCCGTCGGCGCCTCGCCCGCCGGGACATGCACGCGCACCCGGTGCTCGCCTTCGACCAGGACGGCCTGGATGACCTCGCGCTCGCGGCGCAGCCTCTCGAGGTCGCCGCTCGTCACCCTGCCTTCGAAGATGCTGCCCTCGAGCGCCGCGCGCGCCGCGCTCGGCGAGGTCTGCGCCACCAGGCGCCCCCTGCGGATGATGGCGAACCGCGGGCAGAGCACGGCCACGTCCTCGACGATGTGGGTCGAGAGCAAGACGATGCGGTCCGTGGCGAGCTCGGTCAGCAGGCGGTAGAAGCGCATCCGCTCCTCGGGGTCGAGCCCGGCGGTGGGCTCGTCGACGATGACCAGGCGTGGGTCCCCGGCGATCGCCTGGGCGATGCCCAGCCGCTGCCGCATGCCTCCCGACCAGCTGCCTATCTTGCGCTTCGCGGCGTCGGCGAGGTTGACCTTCTCGAGCAGCTCGGCGGCGAGCGCGCCGAGCCCGCCAGGGGCTTCCACCCCCTTGAGCCGCAGCAGGTAGAGGAGCATCTTCTCGCCGTGGAGGTGCGGGTAGAAGCCGAACTCCTGCGGCAGGTAGCCGAGGCGCCTGCGGATGCGGCGCGGGTCAGCGAGCACGTCCTCGCCGTCCAGCCGGACCTCTCCGGAGGTTGGCTCGAGCAGTCCGGCCAGCACGCGCATGAGCGTGGTCTTGCCGGCGCCGTTCGGACCCAGCAGCCCGAACATCCCGGGAGGCACGTCGAGATCGATGCCCGCCAGCGCGGTGACCGGTCCCGGGTAGATCTTCACCAGCTCGCGGATGCTCAGCATGAGGCAGCTCCTCGCTGCCCGGACGGTTGCATGGCGGTAGGCCCTCAGGCACTCCTACGAGGTCGCGCGCCGGGATGTTTCCGCGGCCGGCCGGCGCGGACGCGGCCGGGCGGCTCGGATGCGGCCGGGCGGCGCGGATGCGGCCGGGCGGCTCGGATGTGGCCGGGCGGCGCGGGCGCGGCCGGGCGGCGCGGATGCGGCGCAGGGCCGGCGCACGGCCGCAACCGCGGCGCCGCCCACCGCCGCCGCGACGCCGGTGCCCGCCGGCGCGGCCGCGGGCCCCTCGGTCCCGTGCCGCGTGCCTTACTGGAAGTAGCCGTTGACGTCGAGGACGAGGTGCACGGTGCCGCCGGAGCCGTTGACCACGTTGATGCTGCCGGAGCCTTCACCGCTCAGCCGCAGGACGGCATTGTTCGCGAGCGTTCGGCCGGCCGAAAAATTGATCGTGCTGGTGCCCCCCGTCTGCTGATCGGTGGGATAGAGAGTCAGGAAACCGGCGCTCGCCGGTGCGACCGTCGTGACGTTGACCGATAGCGCCTTGGCGGTCGCCGGGATGCCGCAGGCGCCGGCCAGCGCGAAGGTGCGTGTCTGGCTCGCCAGCAGGCTCGGGCCGCCGGTGGGACCCGGAGGATTGCGGGTATCGATCAGCCGGCAGGGGGTGACGCTGAAGAAGCGCGTGAGCTGGGGCAGGCCGTTCGAGCAAGAGCCGCCGCCGGCGTTGATCCATTCCTCCTGGAGGAGGAAGTCGCGCGCGCCGAGATGGACATTGGCGATGGAGCCGTTGGCCGTGGTGTAGATGCTCGAGCCATAGGTGTAGCTGCAGAGATCCCCGACCTCGTTGCCGCTGCTGTCGTACCACGCGTCGGCCTGCGGGTCCGTGACCGTCTCGTCCAGCTCGTGGGCCATGATCGAGGCCATGCCGTCGGCGCCCTCGTTGCCGTTGGGGTCGTTGCCCGGCGCGCCCTCGCAGCTGTTGGGGCAGGCCAGGGTATTGCCGACGAAGGCGTACTGGATGACGACGTTGCTGAGCAAGCCGGCGGTATGCCACCCGCAGTAGGTCGTGCAGAAGCCCGTGGTCTCATTGACGTCGGCCGAGGTGAGGACGAAGTAGACGCCGTTGTGATCCAGCGGCAGGGCGTTGGTGCCGATCGCCGTCGACACCACCGCGGCCACCGCGGTATCGTCGAGCATGGTGCCCTGCGAATAGTTGTCGAACGCGGCGCCGCCATAGGTGACCGAGTTGCTGATGCTGTGGTTCGAGCCGTCGGTATAGGTGGTGTTGACGTTGTAGCGATCGCTGCCACCCAGGTACTTGGCCCAGTCCGGCAGGATCGTGGTGGCGGTGTCCCCGGTCCAGTTACCGTAGAAGATGAAGTAGACGTGGGTGGTGCCCAGCATTATCGGGCCGCCGTGGTAGGAGATGCCGTTGTCGGCGACGGTGTCGCCGGGGCGCAGGATCCTGGGAGCGTCGGGACGGAAGACGCCGTGCCCCTTGCCGTCAGGTACCCATGCGCCCCCGGGCTGGGCGCCGGTCGCGGCCGGCGCGCCGGTCCCTGGAAAGCCAGGCGCGGATGGAGCGGCGGGAACGGCGGCCGCTTTCCCGGTGCTGGATGAGGAGGCGGCCACGCCGGAAGCGGTGACGCCGGAAGCGGGAGCCACGGTGGCGGCGCGGGCCGTGGCGATGGCCAGCAAGCACGCGCCCGCGTACAGGGCTCCGCGCGCCGCCGCCAGGTACTGCTTTTTCATCGTCCTTCTCCTGCTACGAGCGGTCGGTCCGCAGTCGCGGCCCCTTCCGCAAGGGCACGGTCAAGCCACTCTCTCTGCGATCGAGGAGCAACAGTTTGCCGGTAGCATATGCTGGACGGCGGGGTTCGGCAACCCTGGCGCCCCGGCGCCCCGGCTCCGGTTGGCGCCGGTGTCGCGGTCCGGGCGAGAGCCAGAGCGCGCGCCCGAATCGAGGCGCTTTGGACGATGGGCGCCGGGCCAGGGAGGGCGACCTTCCCGGCCCTGGTCTTGCCGGCGGCGGTGACCTGGCCGGTTGCCTCGCTCTACGGCTCGCCTTGGCGCCACCAGCCGCCGCCGACGGCGACGAAGAGCTGCGCCGTGTCCGCCAGGCGCTGGCCGAGAGCGCGGACGTAGCCCAGGCGGACGCTCGAGTAGGTGTTCTCGGCGACGATCAGCTGCAAGGCGCTGGTCTTGCCCGCCGCGTAGCTCGAGCGCTGCAGGGCGAGCGAGGCGCCGGCGATGTCGACGGCTCGCCGCGAGGCCGCCACCTGGTCGGCGTCGTGCGCCAGCGCGCTCAGCGCATCCGCCACCTGGCCGAACGCCTGCAGGACGATCTGCTGATAGGTCGCGAGCTGCGCCTCATGGGCGTCGATCGCGGCGCGCCGTTGCGCCCCGAGCGAGCCGGCGGTGTAGAGCGGTGCGTCGAGGCTCCCGCCGGCGGTCGCCAGCCGGCTCGCCGAGCGGAAGAGGTTCGCCAGCGTGAGCGAGTCCTGGACCAGGGATGCGGAGAGCGTGATCGAGGGATAGATCTGAGCGGTGGCGACGCCGATCGCCGCGTTGCTCGCATGCAGCTGAGCTTCGGCTGCCAGGATGTCCGGCCGAGCTGACGCAGTTCTACGCGGATATGCACGGCTGGCGTGACCTCACAGCCAAGGTTGCGAAGGTCTACGACTCACTCGCACCCGATGAGCGGGCCGGGGCGACGATCTGGACGCGATCGGGTGGCTACGGCTCGGCCGCGGCGATCGACTTCTTCGGCCCAGCGCGCGGGCTTCCGCCCGCCATTTGCGGACACAACAACTACTGGCTCTGGGGCTACGGCAAAGGGGACGGGAAGGCCGTGATCGTCGTCGGCGGCCACCCGGACCGCGTTTCGCGCTACTTCGAGACTTTCGAGCAAGTCGCGACATTCGAGTGTCGCTATTGCCGGCCCGACGAGGACCACAAACCGATCTACGTCGGGCGCCGGATGCAGACGAGCTTCGCGGTCATCTGGCCTCAAGAGCGGTACTTCGACTGATGCCGGCTGCTCTAGCGGCCTGCCGCGCTTCGTCGGAGGCCCGGCGGGCCTGGGCGGACTGCAAGCGCGGAAACAGGCGTGCGGCGTTGCCTCCGAGAACGGCGCCACGTTCCACATCATTCAACGCAGAGCTCTGCAACACGTGTTTGGATTGTGCGGCAAGGTCTCGACGCTGGTAGGGAAAGTCTGTTCCGTACAGAACTTGCGTGATGCCCGCGACGTCATGCAGCATGCGGAGCACAGGATCACTTGCAGCGAGAGCCGTGTCCCAATACATCCGGCGGAACATGTCCGCAGCGGTACCTCGCTGCTCGGCGCCCGCGATGAAGCCCATCTCGTCGATGATCGCGAACCGCGCGGCCAGGTAGGGGATCGACCCTCCGGCGTGAGAGAAGATGTATGTCACATTCGGCGTGCCTGCAAACCTGTTCGTGTAATGCATCTGGGCGACCGCGCGATTGGTATCGGTCGGGAAGTCGAGCAGATTGTCGGGGAGCCCTAACGAATGGGCGGCCGCGTCGGGCGACGGATTGGGATGTACGAACACGACCGCCTGACGACGTTCCAATTCTTCGAAGACCGGCTCCAACACAGCATCGCCCAGGTACACACCGTTGGAGTTCGTGAACAGCACGAAGCCATCGAGCCCGAGGATGTCCATTGCGTAGGCCAGCTCCTCCAGGGAGGCATCGACATCCGGCAGCGGGAGACAGGCAAAGGTGGCAAATCGGTCTGGCCTTTCGCGAACGAGCTCGGCTGCAAAATCATTGCACCGTCGCGCCAACGCCGAGGCCTTGGCACGGTCGCCGGTATGCACGCCGGGTGTACTGACCGACACGACGGCGACGTCTATACCGGCGTCATCCATGAACGAAACGCTTGCTTCTTTGGACCAGTGAAGCGGCGCAAGCCCTCCGACGGGAGCATGCGCGTTCTCCGTCTCTTGCCAGAAAAAGTCGGGCAATATATGGTGATGGGTGTCGATGGTCAACGATGGACCTGGATTGGCGGTCATGCGATCCCCTGTTGTCAACCCAGAATCAGCTGGGCGGCGCGGCCGGCAATCATGTGGGTCGACGCGTTTGTCCCCGGCCCCGTAATGATCTGCGGCATCACGGAGGCGTCCGCCACGCGTAAGCCCGAAGTGCCGTGCACGCGAAGCTCTGGGTCAACAACAGCGAGCTTGTCCACGCCCATCTTGCACGTGCCGACCGCGTGTCCGAAACTCGCCGACGCAAGTCGGGCAAGTTCTCGAATCTCCTCGGCGCTCGCCTTCGGCCCCGGAATGAGTTCGCTCTCGCGTAGACTGTCGAAGGCGTGCTGATTCCCGAGGTCACGCGCGGCTTCGATGGCGCACACGATGGCCGCAAAATCGTGATCTGTGCCGAGGTAGTTGGCCTCGATCACAACGGCATCCTGAAAGTTGGCGCTGGCCAGGCGGACGGAACCCTTGCTGGTGGGCTGCACCAGAGCCGGCGCGATTGTGAACGCGTCCGGTGGAGGAGTACCAAAGCGCGAGGCTACTTCGGGCGTAACCGCTGGTAGCTGATGAAGCACAAGACTGATGTCGGTGTCGCCCGAAGGACTACTCGACAGGTACGCCTCCGCCTCGACGGCGTTGCTGTCGGCCGGCCGATCCGGCATCTTGCCTCTGTACGTGAACACGACGCCGGACGCGAGCACATGATCCTGCAGATTCTCGCCAACGCCGGGCAGGTTCTGGACGAGGTCGATTCCAAGACCGCGAAGCACCTTCGCGTCCCCGACGCCTGAGAGCATCAGAAGCTTGGGGCTATGGATGGCCCCCGCGGCAAGGATCACTTCCTGGTCGGCCGCCATATCCTCTAGCGCGCCGTCTTTCATGAGCGTGACGCCCACGCACCGAGTAGCTTTGAAGTTCAGCCTCACCACGTCGGTGTTGACCAGCAGCGTGAGGTTCGGCCTCGACAACGCTGGGCGCAGGAAGGCGCGAGCGGCGCTCACGCGCGTCCCGTCCGCGGCGATGTTCATGTTGATGTAGCCGGCGCCAGGGCGCATCGGTCCGTTCACGTCCTCCAGAATGGACATGCCCATCTGTCGTGCGGCATCGAGGAAGGCGGGCGCCGTTGGATGAGGATCCCTTGGCCGGCGGATGTGGATGGGGCCACCGGCTCCGCGCCAGGCATTGGCGCCGCCCTCCCAGTCCTCCTGACCTTTGAAGACCGGCAGCACGTCGGCGAAGGCCCAACCCCTGGCTCCGTTCTCAGCCCACCCGTCGTAGTCCCGTTGCATGCCTCGCATCCATACCATCGCGTTGATGCTGCTGCCGCCGCCCACGACGTGACCGAGGGGCATGTTGATTTCGCGATTGTTCAATTGCGGCGACGGGTTGACTGGCAGGTGGTAGTCGAGCGGACCGCCGACGTTATAAAACCAGACGCTCGGGTTCGCGACCGTCGGCGCGTCGTCGGGTCCTCCGGATTCGATGACGACTACTCGCGCGCCGGAAGCGGACAGTTCAGCCGCCAGGACCGAACCGGCCGCGCCGGCTCCCACGACGATATAGTCGTAGTGAGCCTGGAGCGAAGCCTGGCGGCTGTTTGGATTCGCTGCGTCGACCATGGTTGATCCCTGACCTCGAGAAGTGCCGTCTCCAATCCCCGCCTTGACTCAGAAGGGATACTGGCGCTGACCGCTGTGGGAATTGATCCAAATCAGGTCGCTGAAGTCGTCGAGGCTGCGGGGTCCGGTGCGGCCCCAGCCGCTATCACGCACGCCGCCCATCGGCGCATGAATCTCGTCGTTGACGGTTGGTGAATTGACGTTGACGATGCCGGCGAGGACTTTCGGCGCCATCTCGAATGCCTTGTAGGTGTTCCCGGAGAGAATCGAAGACGTGAGGCCGTACAGCGTGCGATTAGCGGCGGCAATCGCCTCGTCGGGCGTGTCCACCACTTCGACCACCACGACCGGCCCGAAGGTCTCTTCGTTGGCGATGGCGGCATCCAGAGGAACGTCCGTCAGAATCGTGGGGTAATAAATCTGTCCATCGCACTTCGCGCCCGTGTGGGCCGTGGCTCCCCTCGCGAGCGCATCCTTCACGCGATCATCAATCAGTGTGATCGCGTCGCGTGTGATGATGGGACCGATGATGGTTGTCGGATTCAGGGGATCGCCGGCCGGCAGGGTGTTTGTCCGAGCGACAAACTTGCGGAGGAATTCCTCGGCGATCTTGCGCTGAATGATGATTCGGCGCGTATTGAGACAGATCTGGCCTTGGTGGAAGAAGGATCCAAATGTCGCCGTGCGGACCGCGTAGTCCATATCGACATCGTCGAGGATGATCATCGGATTGAAGCCGCCAAGCTCCATCACGGTCCGCTTCAAGAGCCGCCCGGCTCGCTCGGCCAGCATGCGCGCCGTCTTGACTCCCCCGATGAGATTGATGACTCGGACTTCAGGACGATCGAAGAACTCGTCGGCAATAGCGGCCGCAGCGCCAGGCGCATGAGTCACCACATTGATGACCCCCGCTGGGAACCCTGCTTCCTCCGCGACCTCGGCGAGCATGACTCCTGCTGAGACCGGAGCAAACTCGGACGGCTTCACCACGACCGTGTTCCCGGCGGCCACCGGCGATATGACCGCCCGCCAGGACAGAATGTTGGCGCCGTTCCACGGCGTGAAGCTTGCGCAAACGCCCAACGGCCGCCGCACGCCAATCGAATGAGTGCCGGATTGGTTGGTTTCGAGAACCTCGCCTTTGGGCAGATACACCCACCCGGCGACCTGCTGCAGGGTCGCCGCAACCAGATCCATCTGGAACGTCGAGAAGGAGATAGTGGAACCAGTCTCGCGGGCGAGGATTTCAGCGATCTCCGTTCGGCGGCGTCTGACGATCTCGGACGCCTTCAGGAATAAGCGAGCTCTTTCGTCCGGGGAGGAGCAAGCCCAGGCTGGGAACGCCTTGGCTGCGGCGTCCACGGCCGCGCGGGCGTCCGCGCGAGATCCTGCGGCGACGCGGGCAAAGAGCTTTCCACTATAGGGCTCGCGGACCTCGAAGACCTGATTGTGCGCAGCTTGTCGCCACTGGTTGCCGGCAAAATAGCGAAACTCCTTCACGTCCATTTGGGTTGTTGGCATAATTCGTAACCTCCTCGACGCCGTCAGGCTGGATTAGGAGGCGACGTAGTTGAGCAAGCCGCCGATGATCGCAATGTTCTTGATGATGTGGACGATCTGATCGGTGCCGGTAACGGGATCGCGGACGAAGCGCGCGTGGATCGTGACCGTCGCAAGAATGAGGAACACAATCAGCGTGACGGCAACATGGCTAGTCCACAAATTGAAGAAGAGGCCGAGGCCACCCGCGATCTCGACAGCAATGATCGCGGTCAGAACAAACGTCGGCATTGGAAAACCGATGGAGGCCAATACTGTAGAGGACTGTCGAAAGGCGAAGACCTTACCCGAGCCAGACGCAACGAAGAAGAATGCGATTAAGCAACGCGCAATAGTCGCCATATCCATAGCCTTGCCTTTCGCGACGGCCAGGCGCCGCTAGGCGCGCTGTGCTTCGTTGGCCAGCTCCCACGCCAGTACCGCGCCAGAAGCGCCGGCATGGTCGAACAGGATCTGGGCGACCGCTCCGAGCCTCTCCGTGCGGGCCCAATCACGCTGGAGCTCTCCGGCCATGCCAAGCCACGTGATCGGTTGGGCTCCCGCGGCCACGAGACGGCGGATGGCCATGTCGTGTGCTTCGGGAGAGACGCCGCCCGACGCGTCGGTGACGGCGTACACCTCGTAGGCCTCGCCCATCGCGTGGATGGCGGGCTGCACGAGACACATCTCCGACCAGAGTGCCGCAATGACAAGCTTCTTGCGACCGGTGTTCTTCACGGCCTCGACGACACGGCGGTCCTCCCAGGAGTTGATGAAGCTGCGGTCGATGGGCTTCTGATCAGGAAAGACCGCCTGGATCTGTTTGAAAATCTCACCGCCGCGTTTCGCGTTGATGGTCGTGAGAATCGTCGGGACTCCGAATGCCTTCGCGGTCTTAGCGAGAGCGGTGACGTTGTTGATGACCAGCGTTGGCTCGTGGCTGTTTACATTTGCCAACTGAGACGGTTGGTGATCGATTAGGAGAAGGACGCAATTATCCGGTGTTAAAAGCGCTTCGAGGCCGACTTTCGGGAACGTTTGCATCATCTATTCCTTTGAAGGACTTAGCGTCAGTTGGATCTCACGGGGACGAGTCCCAGCGACGGTTGTCAGTGGCTAGAACCGCCAACGTGGCTGTGCGCTGGATCGAGCCGCCAAGCCGCCGTCTGGCTGGGCGTTGCAGTCTGCGTCGCGGTCATGTCATCCTCCTGCGCGTGAGCCAGTCGCCGCCGTCGGCGCGAACACGTGGCAATTATCGGGCCATCGTAAGTGGCTGACTCTACAGTGGATCCACGGCAGTGCGACTGTACGAGATCTCGGCAGTGCCGAAATGTCGTACACTGGATCGGGAGCGGGACATATGGACGGATCGCTTGAAGCGCAGCTGCGAGCCACGCTGAACCTGATTCCGGCGCACACGTGGTACGCGGCTCCGTCGGGCGGGCTCACCTTCGTCAACGAACGAGCTGCGGACTACGGTGGGCTCCCGAGCGATCATCCGCTTCGGTATGGAAAGGACACCGCCGCGGCATGGGACTCGCATATCCCTTTTGTGCATCCGGAGGATCAAGAGGAGACGCGGCGGGTCTGGTCAGAGTGTCTGAGGACCGGCCGCCCTGGCGAGATGAGTTTTCGGGTTCGTAACGCTGAAGGCCACTACCGCTGGTTCGTCAGTCGCGCGGAGCCCCTGCGGTCGAACGACGGAACGATCCTCCTCTGGATCGGGATCAACCTCGACATCGACGAACGTAAGCGGGCGGACGACAGAATCCGTGAACAAGAGACAGAACTGCGGCAGCTGCTGGACTGCGCTCCCCAGATCATGGTCCTGGTGAGCCCCAGGCGCGAGCGTCTGTATGCAAACCGCTTTGCGCTCGCCTATTTCGGCGTCTCCCTCGAGGAATGGCGCAAGAGAAGCTTCTTGACGGAAGTGCATCCGGACGACGTCGAGCGCGTCAAGACGCTGGTCGCACGTTCTGCCGCGCACCCGGCCGATTACGAGTGGGACCTGCGACTCCGCAAGGGCGACGGGACCTATCGCTGGTTTCTGGTTCGGTACAATCCACTGCGCGACGACCAGGGGCAGCTGATTCGGTGGTATCTCGCTTGTACCGATATCGACGATCGCAGGAGGGCCGAGGACAGACTGCAACAGGAAAACGTGGCGCTGCGGGAGGAAATCGACAAGGCGTCGATGTTCGAAGAGATTGTCGGCGCCGCGCCGGCGCTTACGGCCGTGCTGTCGCGAGTCTCGAGGGTCGCCAGCAGCGATGCAACCGTCCTCGTCACCGGCGAGACCGGCACGGGGAAGGAACTCCTCGCGCGAGCGATTCACCGTCGCTCTCGACAGGCCTCAAGGGCGTTCGTGGCGGTGAACTGCGCGGCCGTGCCGCGCGAGTTGATTGCGTCCGAGCTCTTCGGTCACGAGAAGGGAGCATTTACCGGCGCGGTCCAACGGCGACTCGGCCGCTTCGAACTGGCTGACGGTGGCACGATCTTCTTGGACGAAGTCGGCGAGCTGTCATCCGAGACACAGGTCGCCTTGCTGCGTGTACTCCAGGAACGTGAATTCGAGCGCGTCGGAGGCCGAGAGCGGATTCCGGTCGATGTGAGGGTCATCGCCGCGACGAATCGTGATTTGTCGGCGGCAGTGGCCGACGGGACATTCCGCCAGGATCTGTTTTATCGACTCAACGTGTTTCCTCTTGAAATGCCACCGTTGCGGGAACGGCGGGAGGACATTCCTGTACTGGTCGAGTACTTCATCGGGCGCTATGGGCGAAAGGCGGGCAGGGCCTTTCGACGTGTCAGCAAACGGACGCTCGATCGCCTGCAATCCTATCCGTGGCCTGGGAACGTCCGCGAGCTACAGAACGTCATCGAGCGATCGGTCATCGTGTCTGACACCGACGAATTCACCGTCGACGAAAGCTGGCTGTCGGCAGCCCCGGCTGTCAAACGCGCGCTGGGCTTGTCCGGTACACTCGCCGCGCACGAGAAGGCCATCGTCGAAGGAGCCCTGCGCGCGAGCGGTGGGCGCCTGTTCGGGCCCTCCGGGGCCGCGGCACGACTCGGGATTGCACGGTCGACGCTCGAATCGAAGATTCGGGCGCTCAGGATCAACAAGAGCCACTTTCGCACGCGAGGTCCGAAGCATTCATGATGCGATGCTGTCGGGTTTGTCACCAGTGCCACAATCTCGCCCGCACCGCGTGTTCAAAAGGTTCGGCGATTCACTGATGTTGCCTTGGATCCGCAGTTGCTTTCCGAGCAATCCGGCCGATGCTCAAGATCCAGCGCACCACTGACCGCACCGTCATCGTGTTGACCATCAGCGGTCGACTCGACGCGGAGAATGTGAGCGAGTTGCGCCAATCGCTCGCCGCAGAACCGGCGAATGCCGTCGTCGTGCTGGACCTGGCGGACCTGGTCCTGGCGGATCGTGAGGTGGTCCGTCTTCTGCGGGAATTCGAAACCCGCGAGCGCATCGTGCTGCGCAACTGTCCGGGGTACATCCGGATGTGGATGGCAGCCGAGAACTCTGAGAGACAAGCGAGGAGATCGACCATGAACAGGGAACTGGGTGTCTGGACGCATGAGAACAGCGCACTGGTGCTGATCGACTACCAGAAAGAAATGTTCGAAGTCATTCGTTCAGAAACGAGCGCCGAGCTGGCGGACCTCAACGTCCGTCTCCTGGCCAGGGCCGCCAGGGCGTTCGACATGCCGGTCGTGCTGTCGACCGTCGGCGTCAAATACCACATCAACGGGCCGACGCATGCCTCGATCCTGTCGGAGCTTCCGGGCGTCGAGCCGATCGATCGCACCTCCATGAACGCGTTCGAGGATCGCGCCTTCAGCGACGCGGTGAAGAGCACGGGACGCAAACGGCTGATCTTTGGTGCACTCCACACGGAGATTTGCCTGACGTTCGCGGTGGTTCAGGCGCTGAAAGAGGGTTACGAGGCTATGTTCGTCGCCGACGCGGTCGGCGGGCGATCACAATCCGCGCATCGCACGGCAATCGAACGGCTGGCGCACGCAGGCGCCGTGCCGAACACCGCCCTCGCCGTGGTCACCGAGCTGTTCCGGGATTGGGCGTCGCCGCTCGCCGACAAAGCGCGCGAGGTCATCTATTGGTACTTCGGCGAGGTCACGAGGATGAAGGCCGACGTCGGTGTCAGCGAGGTGGAGAAGCAAGCCGCCAAGACCACGGAGCATGCGTGATGTCGGGCAGGCTATCGGGCAAGGTGTGCATCATCACGGGGACAGGCGGGAGTATAGGCCGTGCGGCTGCGTCGGCATTCGCTCGAGAGGGTGCCGCGGTCGTCGGTTGCGACGTGACCGTCGCCGCGGCCGAGGCCACGGCTGAAATGGTCCGCGCCCAGGGCGGAGCGATGATCTCCCTTCAGCCATGTCACCTGACGCAACCAGCCGAATGTCAGGCGCTGGTCGATTTTGCCGTTCGCGAATACGGGCGGATCGACGTGCTGTTCAACAACGCCGCGATGGCGTACTTCAACTGGCTCGAGGACATCACGGACGACGAGTGGAAACGCGATCTGCGGGAGGAAGTGGATCTGGTGTTCTTCCTCACGCGCGCGGCCTGGCCGCAGCTGAAGGCCAGCAACGGCGTGGTCGTGAACACGGCGTCCCTGAACGCCCTCTTGAGCTTCAAGACGCTTGGCTCACTGGCGCATACGACGGCCAAGGCAGGGATCATCGGCATGACGCGGCAGCTCGCGATGGAGGGGCGGGAACACGGTATTCGCGCGAACTCCATCTCCCCTGGCTTGATCGAAACCAATCAGACGCGAGAGCAGCTGAAGGACCCCGAATGGGCGAGCGCGATGCTCGGCAAGACACTGCTCGGACGTCTCGGCCGGCCCGAGGAAGTGGCAAACGTTGCTCTGTTCCTGGCCTCGGACGAGAGTTCCTACGTGACGGGCGTCGATATCGTAGTCGATGGCGGCATGAAGGTCTGGTGACCTTCTATCCGCAGCGTCGAGCGGTTCGGCACGTTCCAGCTCGGCGACCTACAGGTATGGAAGAGAATGGTGGAGCGGCAGGGGGGCGTGACGCTAGGCCGCGCTGGAAATCACGATGGCTCGAAGATGGTGGAGGCGGTGGGAGTCGAACCCACGTCCGAAAACGCGTCTCAGAGGTTTCTACGTGCGTAGCCTTCTATTTGAAATCTCACCGCGCGCGCGTCGGAAGAAGGCGCCTGCTGCCTGGCCGAGGGGATCTACGACGGCTTGGCTCTGCCCGACCCGCGCGCTCCCTGACCTTTCGTCGTCCAGCAGCAGCTTCCTGCCAAGCCCTCGCCCAGGGCCTCGCTGCAGCAGACCCGCGTCTTTGGTTCCTGGTGGTCAAAGGATAGCTTAAATCGGAGTCAGCGCAAGACCCTTTCGCCTCATCGATCTAGGTTCACGAGTAGCCTCGCTTCCCCGAGAAATGACACTGGCAGGGGTTCGTCCGCGCCTCAACTTGGCCACCGGCTCTCGCAAGAGCCATGGAAGCTTTCACGTCCCAGCTACGATCTGAACAGGAGAATGCGCCACGGGTGCGCCACACCGAGTAAGTCGTGGCCGATGGGAGAGAGCTAAGTTGTTGATTTGATTGGAGCGGGAGACGGGATTCGAACCCGCGACCAACAGCTTGGAAGGCTGTGACTCTACCCCTGAGTTACTCCCGCCAG
>Ga0307479_10002368_pt1 | contig 17138 bp, 16 predicted proteins | sample atmos_gasesECM4C_FD_203743 | JGI IMG/M metagenome (GOLD analysis project Ga0307479, IMG submission 203743) | Hardwood forest soil microbial communities from Morgan-Monroe State Forest, Indiana, United States - atmos_gasesECM4C_515 | ecosystem: Environmental > Terrestrial > Soil > Temperate... | reverse complement strand
ATCGTAATGGTCGCGCATGTAGGCGAAATCGGCGAGCCAATTCTCGCCGACGAGGCTTGCATTCATCAGCCCCGGCTGAATGAAGTTTTGCAGGCGCATGTATTCGAAGACCGGAAAATCGTCGAGAGTCCAGCTGATGGGCATCTCGACCAGTGCCGTATCCGGTCCGTAGACCAGCGGCTCCTCCAGCTTGATCACATCGCCCTCGCGCGCCTGATAAGGCAGATAGTCATGCCCCATCAGACTGCTGTCGTAGACGAAGCCGTGCTTCAGCAACAGGCCGATGGAATGGGGGCTGAGGTCCCAGGCCGGCGAGCGATATCCGCGGGCATAGCGGCCCGTCAGCTTCTTGATCGCCTCGTTGCCGCGCTCGAGTTCGCCTTCCTCGGCCTCGCGGCCGAGCGCCGCCGGCACCCGGTGGGTCCAGCCGTGATGGGCGATCTCATGACCCGCCTTGACCACGTCGGCGACGCTTGCCGGATAGGTTTCGATCGTATGGCCCGGAATGAACCAGGTGCTCTCGATCCTGTGCTTGCGCAGAAGCGCCAGCACTCGATCGGTCGCCACCATGCCGAAGTCGCCCCGCGAGATCGGCGTCGGCGAGGTTAATTCGCGCGAGATGGCCGAGGCGGTGTTGTCGTGATCGAAGGTCAGGCAGACGAAATGCTTGGACATAGGCGGATCCCCATGCCGACCCCTCGCCCCTTCGTCGCGCGGAACGATGCCGTCGGCGGCCAGTGATGGCGCATCATGGCATGCCGAGGGGCAGGATGGCAGGGCCGGATCCAGATGCCCGCGCCGCCGCAGCCCCTGAGCGAGGCCGCGGCAATCCGGGGTAATCGCGGTCCTAGTCCAGCAGACCGGCGAGCGTGTTGGCCTTCCCAGCCTTGCAGCTGTTTTTCAGACAGCCGAGATGCCAAACGGTCTCGATGGCGGCAAGCAAGTTGTAATGGTTGGCCGGTTCGTCGAATTTCCGGGCGGGTGCGGAATCCGAGGTGACAACGATCAGCGGAGCGCGCGAACCACCCAAGGTGGTTCCGTTGCGTCCCACCGGGCTGCCGGCGGTTCCGGCGAAACCGCTGTAATCATCCTCGTCCCAGACAATGACCACCTCGGCGCCGTCCCTCCAGGCTTGCGAGGCGCTGATGGCCGTCATCGTCTCCTTCAGATAGGCGTCGCCGAGCTTGATCGCGCCGTGGTCCAGCCCAGATTCGGGATAGCCGCAGTCCGGCATCTTGATCGCCGCGGCACCGCTCGGGGACACGCCATGCATGTCGTGACACTGATCGGGGCTGATCCAGACTAGGTCGGGAACGGTGTTGGCAGAGAGGTCCGTGGTGAATTCCTCATAGGGCACGATTTTTGCAAGGCGCTGCGGATTGTTGTGGATGTCGGCGAAGTACATGAAGGGGTTGTGCTTCTGGGCATAGAGCTTGGCGATGACCTTGCCGTCGCTGCCCACGGGCGCATATTCCAGCATCTTGTTGTCCGCCGGCATGGCCTGCATATAGGCCTTCCAGCTATGGCCGGCGGCCTCGAGCTGGTCGATCAGATTCTTGCCCGGGAAAAGATGTGCCCGGCGGGTCGCCGCGGCCATCTGGGCATCGGTCAAAAGCTTGCCCGCAGTGGAGGGATCGCTGCCATCGGCGACAAACTCTTCCGGCTTGCAGGTCACCTCGGCGCCGGCCTTGCAATCGTCGAAGATCCCCTGAGTGTCGCCTGAGACCAACGCCAGATAGTTCGGCAGACTGGGATGGGTGACGCCAAAATATTGCGTGGCGTAGCGCACGCCGGGCTGTTTCACCAGACCGTTGAGAAACGGAGCGTCCGTGACATTACTCAGAATCTGCTCCGTGCCGTGATTTTCCATAAGGATGACGAAAAGACGCTTGGGCGCGGCCATCGCCGACGCGCCGGCCAGCAATATCGCCGAAGCCGCAACGGCGCCGATCGCTGCATTTTTCAACCGATGGAATTCCGTGCTCAACATCCGTTTCTCCCTTGATTTGCGATTTCTCCCGCGGTCGAGAATCCACCGCTCGGGCGGGAAAATTATCAAAGGAGTATGACGATTTTGATACGAAGCCAGGGGGCGCCGCCAAGCCGGAAACCCGGTTTTGCGCGAGGTCCTCGGCGCCACCCCTTGGCCCCATAGTCCTCGGGACGAATCCCCGCTAGGCTCCGTATCCCATGAAGCCAGTGCACACCGTCGCCCTGATCGTCGCCGCTGGCCGTGGCCAGCGCTTTGGCGTAACTTCGCCCAAGCAATATGTCGACCTGGTCGGTAAGCCGGTGCTGCGCCATAGTCTGGAGACCTTCGCGCTGCACCCCAAAATCGGCGCGGTTCGCGTGGTGATCCACGGCGACGACGTGGCGCTTTATAATTCCGCGACCGCCGGCCTCTCTCTGCTGGCACCCGTTACCGGCGGCGCAACGCGCCAGGAATCGGTGCGCCGAGGTCTGGAAAGCCTGAAGGACATGATGCCGTCGGCCGTATTGATCCATGATGCCGCGCGCCCACTGGTGGATGCCGCCTTGATCGATCGCATGCTCGCCGCCCTCGAAGAAGCGCCCGGCGCCATCCCGGCGCTGCCGGTGGCCGACACCGTCAAGCGGGCGCAGGATGGCCGCGTCGCGGCGACGCTGGATCGGCGCACCTTATGGCGGGCACAAACGCCCCAGGCGTTTCGCTATGGCGATATAATGGCGGCTCATGATGCGGCGGCCGGTCGGGAACTGACCGACGATGCGGCGGTGGCCGAGGCTGCGGGCCTCGCAGTGGCGCTGGTTGAAGGAGTTGAGGAGAATTTCAAGGTGACGACCGAGGCCGATCTGCGCCGTGCCCAGCAACTGCTTTCGCCCGCCGTCGATATCCGTACCGGTAACGGTTTCGACGTTCATCGCTTTGGTCCCGGCAGCCAGATCATGCTCTGCGGTGTCGCGGTGCCCCACGATCAGGGGCTGATCGGCCATTCCGACGCCGACGTCGGCCTCCATGCCTTGACCGATGCGATCCTGGGCGCCATCGGTGCCGGCGACATCGGCCAGCATTTTTCGCCCAACGATGCGCGCTGGCGGGGCGCCGATTCGGCCCAGTTCCTGGCCCACGCCGGCTTACTGGTAGCTGAACGCGGCGGTCGGATCCTATCGGCGGATATCACGCTGATTTGCGAGCGGCCGAAGGTGGGGCCCCATCGCGCGGCCATGGTGGCCCGAGTCGCGGCGATCCTTGGCCTCGATCCCTCGCGGGTTAGCGTCAAGGCGACGACAACGGAAGGCCTGGGCTTCACCGGCCGCGGCGAAGGCATCGCCGCGCAAGCCACGGCGAGCGTCGCCCTGTGATCGATGCGGCCGCCCTGCTCGAGCGCTTTCGACGCGCGGGTTTGCGCATCGTCACCGCCGAATCCTGCACCGGCGGGATGGTCGCCGCGCAATTGACCGACATCGCCGGCGCCTCCGATGTGGTGGAGCGCGGCTTCGTCACATACTCCAACGAAGCGAAGGCCGAGATGCTGGGCGTACCGGCAGCGCTGCTGGCCCAATATGGCGCGGTCAGCGTCCAGGTGGCCCGTGCCATGGCGGAGGGCGCGCTGACCCATGCCCGGGCCGATGTGGCCATCGCCATCACCGGCATCGCCGGCCCCGGCGGCGAAACGCCGGGCAAGCCCGTGGGGCTCGTCTATCTCGCGATCGCCCGGCGCGGCCGCGACTCCAGGATGGAACGCCAACATTTCAGCGGTGATCGTCAGGCGGTGCGCCAGGCCGCCACGGAACGCGCGCTCGAATTGCTGAACGCCGCGGTTGAGTGATCAAAGAGTGACGCGGCGAATCTTCGGCCTCGATTTCAGCGGCGCGAAGAAAGCCGGCCGCTTGATATGGCTGGCAGAGGGACGACGAAGCGGCCGAGGCTTTCACATCTTGAACTGCATGCCCGCGGCCGAACTCCCTGGTGGAGCGCCCGACCGGGAGAGGGCTCTCGCGGCCTTGCGCAATTTCATCGCGTCAACGTCGGACGCGATCTTCGGCTGCGACTTTCCCTTCAGCCTGCCCAATGCGCTGCTCCGAGCGAAGACATGGCCGGATTTCCTTGCGAGGTTCGATCATGTCAGCGCCGAGGCGTTCCGCAAGCACTGCTGCAATCTAACCGGCGGCAAAGAACCGAAGCGGAAGACCGATGAGGAATCCAAGACCCCTTGGTCCGCTTTCAACATCCGCCTCCACCACCAAACCTATCACGGCCTGGCGGGGTTGCTGCGTCCTCTGGTGCGGCAAGACATGGCCAACGTCCTGCCGATGCAGAAACCGCGACAGGGGCTCGCATGGATCATCGAGACCTGCCCGGCATCGACGCTGAAGTATCTGCACTGGCGAGGAAGTTACAAGAACACAGGCTTAGGCTCGCAACGCCAAGCCATATTGGCTTTGCTCCGCGACCAGGCAGGGCTGCAGGCGCTCCCCTCCTCCATCGAACGCATCGTTCTCGAAAATGCCGGTGGCGATGCCTTGGATAGCATTATTGCCGCCTTGGCTACGGCGGCAGCATTGGCGCAGATCGATGCCGGTGATCGCAGCGGCGACCGGTTGGAGGGCCGCGTCTATTTCAGGGTTCGAGACGCTGATGGCGGACCATAAAGGGCACGCGCCCTCGTCTCGAAGGCCCCTACCATGCGTTTCACCGCTTCATGGAACAACAGGCCGATGAGTTTCTGCAGCACGGCCGAGCGGAATTCGAACTCGACATAGAAATCGATGCGGCACCCCCCATCCGGCGTCGGCTCGAAACGCCAGCAGTTGGAGAGATGCTTGAACGGCCCGTCGGCATAGGCGGTCTCGATGCCCAGATGGGGTCGATCCATCGTGACCCGGCTGGTAAACCGCTCGCGGATCAATTTGAAACCGATGACGAGATCGGCGACCAGCAAACTCTCGCTGCGCTCGCGAATGCGCGCGCCGATGCACCAGGGCAGAAACTCGGGGTAGCGCTCGACATCGGCGACGAGGTCGAAAAGCTGCTCCGGCCGATAGCCCAGCAAACGCTGCTCGGCATGCTTCATCATCATGGTGGGGCGGCTAGGCCGGACGGGCGACGCGAGCGGCCCTCAGCCGCTCGAAATCCTCGCCGGCGTGGTAAGAGGAACGCGTCAAGGGCGATGCGGCCACCAGAAGGAAGCCCTTGCCCTGGGCCATCTCCTTCAGTTGCGAAAATTCGTCAGGCGGCAGGAAGCGATCGATGGGATGGTGCTTCGGCGTGGGTTGCAGATATTGTCCGATGGTGAGGAAATCCACATCGGCCGCCCGCATGTCGTCCATCACCTGCAACACTTCATCCCGCGTTTCGCCCAATCCGACCATGAGGCCGGACTTGGTGAACATGGCGGGATCGAGGTCCTTGACCCGCGCCAGAAGCTGCATCGAGGCGAAGTAGCGCGCACCGGGCCTCACGCTGCGATAAAGCCGCGGCACGGTTTCCAGGTTGTGATTGAAGACATCCGGTCGCGCCGAGACGACAGTCTCCAGCGCGCCGGCTTTGCGCAGAAAATCGGGCGTCAGAACCTCGATGGTGGTGGCCGGCGCAAGGCTTCGAATCTGGCGGATGGTTTCGGCAAAATGGCCTGCCCCGCCGTCCTCGAGATCGTCGCGGTCGACCGAGGTGATGACGACATGGGCAAGGCCTAGGGCGGCAACCGCCTGGCCCACACGGGCCGGTTCATGGGGATCCAGCTGGTCGGGCAGGCCGGTGGCGACATTGCAAAAGGCGCAGGCGCGCGTGCAAACGCTGCCCAGGATCATCAGTGTGGCGTGCTTCTGCTTCCAGCATTCGCCGATATTGGGACAGGCCGCCTCCTCGCAGACGGTATTCAGCTTCAACTGACGCATCAGCGCCCGCGTCTCGGCGTACTCCTTCGACATCGGCGCCCTCACCCGAATCCAATCGGGCTTGCGCGGGATCGGCGAATCCGGACGATCGAGCTTCTCCGGATGACGGGACGGGATGGCGTTCATGGCCTCAGACATGGAGGGCGCGGCCGTAAGCGTCAAGCACCGATTCATGCATCATTTCCGAGAGCGTGGGATGCGGGAAGACGGTGCGCATCAACTCGGCTTCCGTCGATTCCAGGGTGCGCGCGATGGTGTAACCTTGAATCAATTCCGTTACTTCCGCCCCGATCATATGGGCACCCAGCAGTTCGCCGGTCTTCGCGTCGAAGACGGTCTTGACCAACCCTTGCGTCTCGCCCATGGCGATGGCCTTGCCGTTGGCGATGAAGGGAAAGCGCCCGACCTTGACCTCATAGCCGGCCGCCTTGGCCGCCGCCTCGGTCAGGCCGACGCTGGCTACCTGCGGCATGCAATAGGTGCAGCCGGGAATTTTGCTGATATCCAGCGGGTGCACGCCTTTCACCCCGGCGATTCCCTCCACGCAGATAACGCCCTCGTCCATCGCCTTATGCGCCAGCCAGGGCGGGCCGACCAGATCGCCGATGGCATATATCCCCGGCTCGCCCGTGGCGCAGCGCGGATCGGCGACGACGTGGGTCTTCTCCACCTTCACCTTGGTGCCCTCGAGGCCCAGGTTCTCCACATTGCCCACGATGCCGATGGCGAGAATCACCCGATCGACGGTGATGTCGCCGGTCTGGCCGCCGGTGGCGATCGTCGCCGTGACGTTGTCGACGCCCTTCTTCAGCGCCTTCACCGTGGCGCCGGTCATAATCTTCATGCCCTGCTTCTCGAAGGCCTTGTGAGCGAAGGCCGAGATCTCTGCATCTTCCACCGGCAGGACGCGATCGAGCACTTCGACCACAGTCACTTCGGCGCCCATGTTGCGATAGAAGCTGGCGAATTCGATGCCGATGGCGCCACTGCCCACGACCAGCAAGGCTTTGGGCATGGTCTCCGGCACCATGGCTTCCCGATAGGTCCAGATCAACTTTCCATCGGGCTCCATTCCCGGCAGAACGCGCGCGCGCGCGCCGGTCGCCAGAATGATGTTCTTGGCCAGAACCGTGTCGCCCTTGTCGACGGCGAGTCTGCCGGAACCGGCCAGCTTCGCGGAGCCATCGATTACCGTGACCTTGTTCTTCTTCATCAGGAACTTGACGCCGTTGGTGAGCTGGGCCGCCACCTTGCGTGATCGCGCGATGATCTTCTTGAAGTCGAAGCTGACCTCTTTGGCGGCAAATCCGTATTCGTCGAGATGATGCAGCAGGTGATTGATCTCCGAGCAGCGAAGCAAGGCCTTGGTGGGAATGCAGCCCCAGTTGAGGCAGATGCCGCCCAGGTTCTCGCGCTCGATCACGACCGTCTTCATGCCGAGCTGGGCCGCCCGGATGGCGGCGACGTAGCCGCCAGGGCCACCGCCGACGATAGCCAAATCGAAGGATTGCTCGGCCATGGTTCTAGACCTTTTCCACTGAGCGCCGGGTATAGGCGCCGGGGCTGGCATCGCCCGTGTTCACCACGCCCTGACGCTCCAGCAACAGGACTTCGCATTCCCTTTCGGCATAGGGCTTATGTTCCGTGCCGCGCGGCACGACGATCATCTCGCCGGCGCGGAGCGTGACCTGGCGATCACGGAAATCCATGCGGAAGGTGCCGTTCAGCACGACGAACAACTCGTCCTCCTCGGCGTGCTTGTGCCAGACGAAGTCGCCGAGCAGCTTCACGATCTTGATCTCGTAATCGTCGATCGTATCGACAAGCGCCGGATGCCAATGTTCCGTCACCGCCGCGAGTTTCTCTTTCAGATTGATCCGTATCCCGTCGGCCATCGGTCGAGTCCTAGAGCAGAAGAGTGAGGGGATCCTCGATCAGCTTCTTGAAGACGGCAAGATATTCGGCTCCGACCGCGCCATCGACCGCGCGATGGTCGACCGAAAGCGTTACGCTCATGATCGTCGCGATAGCGAGCGCGCCGGCCTTCACCACCGGACGCTGTTCGCCGGCACCCACGGCCAGGATGCAGCCCTGCGGTGGATTGATCACGGCGGCGAACTCCTTGATCCCGAACATGCCGAGATTGGAGATAGAGAAGGTGCCGCCCTGGAATTCCTCGAGCTTCAGCTTGCCATCGCGTGCCTTGGCCGCCAGCGACTTCATCTCGTTGGAGATGGCCGCCAGGCCCTTGATATCGGCATTGCGGATGATGGGCGTGATCAGACCGCCCGGAATGGCAACGGCCACCGAAACATCGACCGCATCGAACATGACAATGCCCTCATCCGACCAGGCCGCATTGGCCGCCGGCACCTTGCGCAAGGCGGCAGCCGAGGCACGGATGACGAAATCGTTGACCGAGAGCCTGTAAGCCCCCTCGCCCTTCTCCGGCGCCTTGGCGTTCAGATCGGCACGCAGTTTCAGCAGCGCATCGATCTCGCAATCCAGCGTCAGATAGAAATGCGGGACTTGCTGCTTGGATTCCGTCAGGCGCCGGGCGATGGCGCGGCGCATGCTTGTATGGGGCACGACATGATGGGCAATGCCGGCCGCCACAGCAGCGGCCGAATGCGCGGGGGCCGGCGCCACCGCGCCTGCCCCGGCGGGCGCCGGAGCCGCCGTGGGCCGTGCTGCCGGCGCATGAGACTTCGCCGTTTCCACATCGGCCTTGACGATGCGGCCATGTGGGCCGCTGCCAACGATGGATTTGAGATCGACGCGGGCGTCCGCGGCAATACGCCGGGCCAGTGGGCTGGCGAAGACCCGCTCGCCCTTGATGGCTACCGGCACGAACGCGGGCGCCGCGGCGGGCGCTGCCTCGGCGGGCTTGGCCGCGGGCGCCGGAGGCACTGTTATGACCGCGGGCGTCGGTGGCTTCGGTGCCGCGGCCGCTTTCGGCGCCGGGGTCGGTGGCGGAGCGGCCGATGGATCTTCGCCCTCGCCCAGCAGCACGGCGATGGGCGCGTTCACCTGAACGCCGTCGGTTCCGGCCGGGACCAGGATCTTCTGCAGGCGGCCTTCATCGACGGCTTCCACTTCCATGGTCGCCTTGTCGGTCTCGATCTCGGCGATCACATCGCCCGCCTTGACCTCGTCGCCTTCCCTCTTCATCCATTTGGCAAGACGGCCCTCGGTCATGGTGGGCGAGAGGGCCGGCATCAGAATGTTGGTCGGCATGACCTGTCCCCCGTTCCCTTAGCCGCGATAACAGGCTTGGCGTGCCGCGGCGACAATCTGCTCGGGATGCGGCAGGGCCAATTTTTCGAGATTGGCGGCATAAGGCAGCGGCACGTCAACTCCGGCAACGCGGGCGACCGGCGCGTCGAGCCAGTCGAAGGCTTGCTCCATCATGACCGCGGCAAGTTCCGAGCCGATCCCGGCGAAGGGCCAGCCTTCCTCGACCGTGACCAGGCGATTGGTCCGCTTGACGGATTCGATGATCGTTTCGGTGTCGAGCGGCCGGATGGTGCGCAGGTCGATGACTTCCGCTTCGATCCCCTCCGCTGCCAATTGTTCGGCCGCCTTCAGGGCGTGGCCCACCATCAGCGAGAAGGCGGTGATGGTGACGTCGCGGCCGGTCCGCGCAATGCGGGCTCGCCCAATGGGCACCACATGATCGCCGCCGGTTGGTACCGGAAAGCTTTGGCCGTAGAGAATTTCGTTCTCCAGGAAGATGACAGGATTTGGATCGCGGATAGCCGACTTCAGCAATCCCTTGGCGTCCGCCGCCGAATAGGGTGCGACCACCTTCAGTCCGGGACAATGGCCGTACCAGCTGGCATAGCATTGCGAATGCTGGGCCCCGACGCGCGAGGCGGCACCGTTGGGCCCGCGGAAGACGATCGGGCAACTCATTTGGCCGCCGGACATGTAGCGGGTCTTGGACGCCGAATTGATCAGCTGATCCATCGCCTGCATGGCGAAGTTGAAGGTCATGAATTCGACGATGGGGCGCAGCCCGTTGAAGGCCGCGCCGACGCCGAGGCCGGCGAACCCATGCTCGGTGATCGGCGTATCGATCACCCGCTTGGCCCCGAATTCTTCGAGCAGAGCCTGGCTGACCTTGTAAGCGCCTTGGTATTCGGCGACTTCCTCCCCCATCAGGAAGACGGTTCCGTCGCGGCGCATCTCCTCCGCCATGGCATCGCGCAGCGCCTCGCGCACGGTCATCGATTGGGTGGCGCCGGACACTTCGGGTTCGGGCGCGATCGGCACCGCAGCGGCTTTCGGTGCCGCGGGCACCGTTGGCGCGATCGGTACCGCCGCCGCCGAGAGTTGCGGCGCCGGCGCGGGCCTTGCCGCCGGCGCGGCGCCGGGTTTCTCATCCTCGCCCTGCAGAAGTGCGATGGGCGTATTGACCTTCACCCCGTCGGTGCCCGCGGGCACCAGGATCTCCGTCAGCTTGCCCTCGTCGACTGCCTCAACTTCCATCGTCGCCTTGTCGGTTTCGATCTCGGCGATTACATCGCCTGCCTTCACCGTATCGCCCTTGGCCTTCAGCCATTTGGCAAGGCGTCCCTCCGTCATGGTGGGCGAGAGCGCCGGCATCAGGATTTCGGTGGTCATCTTTCTCTCCCCGTCTCAGGCCGGCGCTAAAACGTCGGTAAAGAGTTCCGAGGGATCGGGTTCGGGGCTGGTCTGGGCGAAGTCTGTCGCGGCCGAAATGACATCCTTGATCTCGCGATCAATATTCTTCAGCGCTGCCTCATCGGCATGGCCATCGTCCAGCAGCAGGCGCCGCAGATGGTCTATGGGATCATGCTCCTGGCGCATCTTGGCGACTTCTTCCTTGCTGCGGTATTTTGCCGGGTCGGACATGGAATGGCCGCGATAGCGATAGGTCATCACCTCCAGGATGTACGGGCCCTTGCCGTTGCGAACGGCAGCCACCGCCTTGTCGGCGGCGGCGCGCACGGTCATCACATCCATGCCGTCCACCTGGACGCCGGGAATGCCATAGGCCTGTCCGCGCAGATGAAGATCGGTGCCGGCGGATGCGCGTTCGACCGAGGTACCCATGCCGTATTTGTTGTTCTCGATCACGTAGAGCACCGGCAGTTTCCATAACGCCGCCATGTTGAAGGACTCGTAGACTTGGCCCTGGTTGATCGCGCCGTCGCCGAAATATGTGGCGCAGATCTTGCCGTTTTCCTTGTAGCGATTGGCGAAGGCGATGCCGGTGCCGATGGGCACTTGGGCCCCGACGATGCCGTGGCCGCCAAAGAAGTTCTTCTCGCGGCTGAACATATGCATGGAGCCGCCCTTCCCTTTGGAATATCCCCCGGCGCGGCCCGTCAACTCGGCCATCACACCCTTTGGGTCCATGCCGCAGGCCAGCATATGGCCGTGATCGCGATAGGAGGTGATCACCGCATCGCCCTGCTGGAGCGCCGCCTGGATGCCGACCACCACCGCCTCCTGGCCGATATAGAGGTGGCAAAAGCCGCCGACGAGCCCCATGCCGTAAAGCTGGCCCGCTTTCTCCTCGAAGCGGCGGATCAGCAGCATGTCGCGGTAGTATTTCAGCAGCGTGACGCTATCGGGCGCGTCGTCGCTGCGTCCCTTGCGCTTGGCGAGCAGAGCCATCGCGTCCCTCCCGTGGTCATGGTTCCGGCCGCGCGCGACCGCCCTGTTGGGCTCAGATTAAGACCCGGGTTCGGGCGAATGCAACAGAATATAAGCTATTGTTTATGAATGGTTTTCGACAGATTAACCGGTGATCGGTTAATTGGCCGTGGTGGAAGCCCCGACGCTCGCTGCCGGCGGCAGCATGATCACGACTTCGTCCTGGCGGGCATAGTTCAACATGGCCCGCACCCGCTCATCCAGGAGATCTGGATCAAGGCTGGCGCTGCTCAATCGCTGCACGCGATTTTCCAGCTCGGCGCGCTGTGCCGCGACGGCATCGGCAAGGGCATGGATCTGCTTCAACTGCTGATTGAGGGCCATCCAGGCGAACAGCCCGCGGTCACCCTGAATGGCGTGATAGGCGAAGTAGGCCAGCAAGGCGATGCCCAGAACTGGCACCACCACCTGCCCCGCTTGCCGACGGATGTCATGCAACATTCCCATCACCTGCAGCGAATCACAGGCGATTCCACCGCGTCAAGCGAAAGCGACTCGTGAAAATGCAACGAGTCGCTGCTGTGACAAGAATGACTCACTTCGAGACGCGGCTTCAGCCCTGCTTGAAGGGGCCGGATCCCGCATAGCGGGCATCCGGTCCCAACTCCTCCTCGATGCGCAGGAGCTGGTTGTATTTGGCCAGCCGGTCGGAACGCGAAAGCGAACCGGTCTTGATCTGGCCGCAGCCTGTGGCGACCGCCAGATCGGCGATGGTTGAATCTTCGGTCTCGCCCGAACGATGAGACATGACGGCGCGATAGGCGGCCTTGTGCGCCATATCGACCGCAGCCAGTGTCTCGCTCAGCGTCCCGATCTGGTTAACCTTAATCAGGATGGCATTGGCGACTCTCCGGCCGATGCCATCGGCAAGCCGGGTCGGGTTGGTGACGAAGATATCGTCGCCGACAAGCTGCACCTTGGCGCCGAGGCGCTTGGTCAGCGTGGCCCAGCCCTCCCAATCATCCTCGGCCATGCCGTCTTCGATGGAGACGATAGGGTAGCGTGCGACCAAGGCCTCGTAGAAACCCACCAAGCCTTCGGCATCCAGGGTCTTGCCCTCGCCTTCCATGCGATACTTCCCGTCGCGATAGAATTCAGTGGAGGCAGAATCCAGCCCCAGCAGCACGTCGCTTCCGGCTTTCAATCCGACCTTCTCGATCGCCTTCACGATAAAGGCCAAGCACTCGTCGGCGCTTTTCAGATTGGGAGCGAAGCCGCCCTCGTCGCCTACATTCGTATTATGACCGGCCGCCTTCAACTGGGCGCGCAGCGCGTGAAATACTTCCGCGCCCCAGCGCAGCGCCTCGGCGAAGCTGGGGGCGCCGGCGGGCAGAATCATGAATTCCTGAAAATCGATGGGATTGTCGGCATGGACCCCACCGTTGACGATGTTCATCTGTGGCACCGGCAGCAGTGCCGCAGCGGCCCCGCCGACGTAGCGATAGAGAGGCAGGCCAGCCTCGGCGGCGGCTGCCTTCGCCACTGCCAGGCTCACGCCCAAAATCGCATTGGCGCCGAGCCGCGCCTTGTTCGGCGTGCCGTCGAGTTGGCACATCATGCGATCGATCCTTGCCTGCGCCTCGCCCTCGATGCCCGAGAGCGCGTCGAAGAGTTCGCCGTTCACCGCCTCGATCGCCTTCAAGACTCCCTTGCCGCCATAGCGGCCCTTGTCGCCATCGCGCAGCTCCACCACCTCGTGGCTTCCTGTCGAGGCACCCGACGGCACCGCCGCCCGGCCGAAGGCCCCGCTTTCGAGGCGCACGTCCACCTCGACCGTCGGATTGCCGCGACTGTCGAGAATTTGGCGCGCGCGAATGTCGATGATGCCGCTCATAACGGTAATCCTTTAGCCAATCGATCGAACGCCTGCAGGCGCTGGAGCAACGCCGGCATCTCCTTCAGCACCACCATGTTGGGGCCGTCGGAGGGCGCCTTGTCGGGATCCTGATGTGTCTCCATGAACACCACGGCGACGCCCACGGCCACTGCGGCGCGCGCCAGGACGGGAACGAACTCGCGCTGCCCGCCGCTCTTGGTCCCTTGCCCGCCCGGCTGCTGCACCGAATGTGTGGCATCGAACACCACCGGATAGCCAGTCTCGGCCAGGACCGGCAGGCTGCGCATATCCGAGATCAATGTGTTGTAGCCAAAACTGACGCCGCGCTCGCAGACCAGGATCTTGCGATTGCCCGCCGCCTCGACCTTTTTGACAACCTGTCTCATGTCCCAGGGGGCAAGGAATTGACCCTTCTTGATATTCATGGCCCGGCCGGTCTCGGCCGCCGCCACCAGCAGATCGGTCTGGCGCGACAGGAAAGCGGGAATCTGCAACACGTCCACCGCTTCGGCCACGGGTTTGCATTGTTCGGCGGAATGCACATCGGTCAGCACCGGCACGCCGAAGCTCTCGCGCAGCTCGGCCAGGATCGGCAGCCCCTTCTTCATGCCCAGGCCGCGCTCACCCTCCAGAGAGGTGCGGTTTGCCTTGTCGAATGAGGTTTTGTAGATGAGGCCCATGCCAAGCTTGGCGGTCATCTCCACGAGCGCCTGGCACATCTCCCGCGCATGAGCGCGGGATTCGAGCGCGCAGGGTCCAGCAATCAGGGCCAGCGGATGGTCGTTGCCCAGAGTCAGATTGCCGATCGCAACATGATGGGCCGCGGGAAAAGCAGTGGTGCTCATGGCGCTTTTATAGCAGAGGCTAGACCAGACGCGACTGGCGAATGGCGGCTTCGATGAAGGAGGTGAACAGAGGGTGGGGATCGAAGGGCTTGGACTTCAATTCGGGATGGAACTGGACGCCGATGAACCAAGGATGGTCCGGCCGTTCGACGATTTCAGGCAGGATCCCGTCCGGCGACATGCCGGAAAAGCGCAAGCCCACCGCCTCCAGCTTCTCCTTGTAGTTGATATTGACCTCATAGCGGTGGCGATGGCGTTCGCTGATCCAATCCCTACCGTAAATGTCGCGAACCTGGCTGTCGCCGGCGAGATGGGCGTCATAGGCACCCAGGCGCATGGTCCCACCCAGATCGCTCGCTTCGTTGCGCCGCTCGACCGTATTGCCGCGGGTCCATTCGGTCATCAGCCCGACGACCGGATCCTTGCTGGGGCCGAACTCCGTCGATCCGGCGGTCGAGATGCCGGCCAGACTACGGGCGGCCTCGATCACCGCCATCTGCATGCCGAAGCAGATGCCGAAATAGGGCACTTGACGCTCGCGGGCAAACCGCACCGCATGGATCTTGCCCTCCGCACCACGCTCCCCGAAGCCGCCCGGCACCAGAATGCCGTGGACGCCTTCCAGATATTGAACCGAGTCCTCGCGTTCGAAGATTTCCGAATCGATCCAATTGAGCCGGACGCGCACATTGTTGGCGATGCCGCCATGGGCCAGCGCTTCGCCCAACGATTTATATGAATCCAACAGGCTGGTGTATTTGCCGACCACGGCGATGTCGACAGCGCTCTCTGGCTGGCGGATGCGCTCGACCACCCGGCGCCATGAGGCGAGATCGGGCTCGGGCGCGGTCAGGCCGAAATGCCGGCAGACTTCGGTATCGAAGCCCTCGGCGTGATAGGCCGCCGGCACCTGATAGATCGTATCCACGTCGAGGGCTTGGATCACCGCTTCGGGCCGCAGATTGCAGAAGAGCGCAATCTTGCGCCGCGCCTCGCGCGGAATCTCCCGATCGCAGCGGCAGAGCAGAATGCCGGGCTGAATTCCCACGCTCTGCAACTCCTTGACGGAATGCTGGGTCGGCTTTGTCTTCAATTCGCCGGCCGCGGGAATCCAGGGGACCAGGGTCAGGTGCACGAAGAGCGCGCGCTGCGGCCCGAATTCGTTGCCAAGTTGGCGAATGGCTTCGAGAAAAGGCAGACTCTCGATATCGCCCACCGTGCCGCCGATTTCGCAGACGAGGAAATCCACGTCGTCCGCATCGCTGCAGACGAACTCCTTGATGGCGTCTGTGACATGGGGAATGACCTGCACGGTTCCACCCAGATAATCCCCGCGCCGTTCCTTGGCGATGACCGTCGAATAGATCTTGCCCGTGGTGACGTTGTCGCTGCGCCGGGCCGGCACGCCGGTAAAGCGTTCGTAGTGGCCCAGATCGAGGTCGGTTTCCGCCCCGTCGTCGGTGACATAGACCTCGCCATGCTGGGTCGGGCTCATAGTGCCGGGATCGACGTTGAGATAGGGGTCCAGCTTACGCAAGCGGACCTTGAATCCGCGCGCCTGCAAGAGGGCGCCAAGCGCCGCTGCCGAAATACCTTTGCCGAGGGAGGAAACCACGCCGCCGGTGATAAAGATGTACCGCGTCATGGGCGAACACTATCGCGCGCGGCGACCCGCGCGGGCAAGCCCCGCCACACGCCGTTTCCGAAATAAATCTATTGACCCGAGGGGACCGTCGGCCCAGGCGGAGTCGCGGGCGCGGTTGGCGCCGGCACCTTGGGCGCGGGCATCGGCAGCGTGGTCGAACCGTTGGGAATGATCGAGGGTGTTTGGGTGCCCAGGCGCGGGATGACCACCAGCAGCACGCTGGTCAGCATGAAACAGGCGGCGAGAATAGCGGTTGCCCGGGTGAGCACGTTGGCCGTGCCGCGCCCGGTCATGAAATTGGACATGCCGCCGCCGCCGATACCCAAGGCGCCGCCCTCGCTCTTCTGCATCAGGACAACGCCGATCAGCGCCACGGCAACCATCAGATGGATGACTAGAACAACCTGGATCATTTCGGCCCTATAGGAACTCGCGCCGGCCTTTTACTGCCTTTGCCCTGGCAAGGCTAGGGCCATGATCGCTAGGCGCCGGCGCGAGCGATGGCAAGGAAGTCCTCCGCCTTGAGGCTGGCTCCACCAACCAGCGCGCCATCGACATCGGCCAAAGCCAGGATCTCACCCGCGTTGCCGGGTTTGACCGAACCGCCATAAAGCAGACGAATGGCCGCCGCATCCTTGAATCGCCCCGCCAACGCCCGACGCAGATGGGCATGGACGGCGAGGATATCGCCGCTCGACGGCACGCGGCCGGTACCGATTGCCCAAACCGGCTCGTAAGCCACCACCGTATTCGCCGCCGAAGCGTTCTCCGGCAGCGAGCCGGCGAGTTGGCGCGCCACGACATCCAGCGCCTCGCCCCGGTCCCGTTGAGCCTCTGTCTCCCCCAGGCAAACAATGGCAATTAAACCGACGGCCACCGCCGACACGGCCTTGGCGCGAACCATGTCGTCGGTTTCGCCATGACCGGCACGCCGCTCGCAGTGGCCGAGAATGACATAGCGGCAGCCGAGGTCGGCCAGCATGACCGCAGCAATGTCGCCGGTATGCGCACCCGGACTGTCGGCGTGGCAATCCTGGCCGCCGAGGGCAATGGCGCTCCCGGCAAGGGCTTCGCCCACCGGCGCCAGCAATGTGGCCGGCGGACAGATCAGCAGATCGGCACCCAGGCCGCGCGCGCCGGCACGAATGGCCTGGGCCAGGGCCAAGCCATCGGCTCTCAGGCCATTCATCTTCCAATTGCCCGCTATCAGAGGCCGCCCGCCTGCCTGGTTCATTTTCCAATCCTTTTC
>Ga0307479_10002367_pt1 | contig 17139 bp, 14 predicted proteins | sample atmos_gasesECM4C_FD_203743 | JGI IMG/M metagenome (GOLD analysis project Ga0307479, IMG submission 203743) | Hardwood forest soil microbial communities from Morgan-Monroe State Forest, Indiana, United States - atmos_gasesECM4C_515 | ecosystem: Environmental > Terrestrial > Soil > Temperate... | reverse complement strand
AGTTCTGGTAACTGGCGGGACCTCGTTCATCGGCTCGCATCTCGTTGACGCGTTGGTCGAGCGCGGCGCACAGGTGCGCGTGGTGGACGACCTCACGAGCGGTAGGCTCAGCAATGTCGAGCAGCACGTGAAGAGCGGCCGCATCACGTTTGTGGAAGCGGATCTGCGCGAGCCGGGCATCACGCGCGCGGCAATGAACGGCATCGAAGTCGTTTTCCATCTTGCAGCGGATCATGGCGGCCGTGGTTATGTGGATTTGCACCAGGCCGGGCCCGCCTCGAATCTCTTTCTGGACGGCCTCGTTTTTTGGGAGGCACTGAAAGCAGGCATCGAGAAGGTTGTGTACGCCTCCTCCGGCTGCGTCTATCCGAATTACATGCAGACCGACACTTCGAAAGAAATCTATCTTCGCGAGGAAGACGTGAAGCCGCCGCACGATGCGGACAATATGTACGGCTGGGCCAAGCTGATGGCCGAGTTGACGCTGCAGGCCTATCACCGCGAGCACAACCTCAGGGCGGCATCCTGCCGCTACTTCACCGTGTATGGCCCACGCGGCGTGGAAAATCATGCAGTCATCGCCATGATCGCTCGCGCCTTTGTCGGCCAGAATCCGTTCGAGGTCTGGGGCGACGGAACGCAAATCCGCAACTGGACCTACGTGGACGACATTGTGAGCGGCACGATTCTTGCCGCCGAAAAAATCAACGACGGCACCGCCGTCAATCTCGGCACTATGGAGCGCGTGCGCGTGATTGATGCTGCGAAGATGGTGCTCGAACTCGCAGGCCAGAAGGCGGAAATTCGCCTCCGCCCCGACATGCCGACAGGCCCCGCCAATCGCGTCGCCGACAACAGGCTCGCGAAAAAGCTTCTCGGCTGGGAACCGAAAACCAAGTTTCGCGATGGCCTCAAGAAAACGATGGACTGGTATTTCGCGACCAAGCAGAAGCAGGAGGTCCGCGGTGTCCTTGAAAAGATGCTGACCGCGCGATGATCTGAGTAATGGCCAGATTGATGACCGGAGTGTTTCCAGGAATGCCGATCCCAGCCGATCTAATCGCGTTTGCCGTGGCGCTGCTAGCGTCACTTGGCCTGACCGTTCCGGTGCGCCGCCTTGCCCTCCGCTATGGGATGGTGGACAAGCCCGGCCCGCGCAAAGTCCACGTAAAACCAATTCCACTCCTCGGGGGAATCGCAATTTATCTTGCGTTTGTGCTAGCAATCCTGTTGACGCTTCGCGGCGTCCCGCAGCAGCAAATTGCCGGCATCCTCGCAGGCGCCACATTGCTGGCGATTGTCGGATTCCTCGATGACGGTGGCCTACTGCATCATCAGGTGAAACTTTTCATCGGCATGCCAGTGGCCGCGTTGTTTTTGCTCGCTTCCGGCATTCGCGCGCAGCTCTTCTCCCCATTCGTGCCCGGATTGCCGGGCGTGATCCTCGACAGTTGCTTCACCGTCCTCTGGGTGGTGGGCATCACGGCTGCCTTCAGTATTCTGGATCATATGGACGGGCTCTGTGCCGGGATTGCCGCCGTGGCCGCGGCGTTCTTCACCCTTTCCGCGAGTATGAACGGACAGACCATGGTGCGTACGCTTGGCGCTGCGACCCTGGGCGCAGCGCTCGGCTTTCTACGCTGGAATTTCAACCCGGCGAAAATATTCATGGGCGATGGCGGCGCGATGTTTCTCGGCTTCCTGATGGCCACGCTAGGGCTGAAGCTCCGCCCTGAGGGAGTGCAGTTTCCTGCCACCTGGTTTCTCCCCATATTGATTCTCGGTGTTCCCATCTTTGATACCACGCTGATTTCAATCTCTCGAGCGCGACGCGGTCTGCTGCCTTTCACCTCCCCGGGCAAAGACCACACTGCCCATCGCCTTTCCAATCTGGGCCTCGGGCATCGAGGCGCTGTTCTGGTCCTATATTCCCTGGCGATTGTTCTTGGGACGTTTGCGCTGCTCACGCCCAGACTTTCTTTGGCAGTCGCTTGTGCACTCGGGGCATTCCTGATTTTCTGCGGCCTCCTTGCAGTATTCTTCCTCGAAGGCGCCCCCTTCGAACGCCAGTCGAAACTCCAAAAATCCACCTCGGCAACTTAAACAGCGCACCGTGAACTTTGGAAGGCTTCTTCTTTGGCGGAGCCTCGCCGCGTGAGTTATACTTCCGGCCCATGCTTTCGGGGACAAAGCATGGCCCCGAGAGGCATTCCGGGCAGGTCAGCAGGGGGCAGGACTGATCCAGCAGCCATCCTGAAGGCCTGCTTCGAGCAATTCATTTTCCTGAGTGAGGCTAATTGCAGCAGGTGAAAATGGCATTCGACGCATGCGACGAAAAGAAGGAAATGCGTCTCGCCTCCCGCGCCGACAGCCGAAATGCCGCAGTGATTGGCGGATCTGCCGCAGGTTTGTTTACGGCCTCTCTGCTCGCGCGGCGGGGCGTTCCGGTGCGCGTGTTTGAGCGCATCGAGGCGCTTGAGCCCGCGGCGCGGACGCTTATCGTCACTCACCGGATGCGAGGGTTGCTGGGACGCGCGGCCGAATCGAGCATCGTCAACGAGATTCGCCGCTTCGAGCTTTTCACCGATGGCCGCGCCGCAGCCGTGGCTCTGAAGCAGCCGGATCTTATCGTCGAGCGGCGCGCCTTGATTCAGGGCCTGGCGGAGGATGCGCGGGCGGCCGGGGCTACTTTAGAATTGGGCCGCCGCTTCCACGCATTGCACACGAATGGCAGAGGGCTAGTCCTAGAGATGGAGCGGTGCAGCGACGGCAGCCGCGAGGAAGTCCATGCCGGCGCGATCATCGGAGGAGATGGTGCTTCCAGCCGCGTCGCCCGTGCTGCTGGCTGGCCTGCGCTTGAAACAGTTCCATTGGTGCAGGCAATTGTGCGGCTGCCGAAAGGCATGCCGCCCGATACAGCGCGCGTGTGGTTCGTGCCGCAGGACACTCCTTATTTTTACTGGCTCATCCCGGAATCACCGACCCGGGGTGCGCTCGGCTTGATCGGCGAGACCGGAACAGAAACGCGGAAGCTCCTCGAACAATTCCTCGAAAAACGGAAGCTCGATCCGCTCGAGTTTCAAGGGGCGCGTATTCCTGTGTACTCGGGATGGGTGCCGGTGAAGCGGCAGGTCGGCGTAGGCTCCGTATATCTTGTCGGCGATGCGGCGGGGCAGGTGAAAGTCACCACCGTCGGCGGCATCGTCACGGGCTTTCGCGGCGCCCTCGGCGTCGCTGAAGCCATTCTCAACGGCGGCTCCAGCCGCGAATTGCGCACACTGCGCCGCGAACTCGATTTGCACTTGCTCCTTCGGCGCTCGCTCCACGATTTCCAGCAGTCCGACTACAGCCGCCTGGTGGATTTGCTGAATGCACCGGCAATTCGATCTCTCGGTGAATATTCCCGCGACGAAGCTTGGAGAATTCTCTGGCGCATTTGTCTTCGCCAGCCCCGGCTGCTCCTGCTCGGCCTGCGCGGGCTCTTGACGCGAGGCCGAACGATTCGCCGCACGATCGCGTAGATCTTCAGGTCTTCACACCACGCGATGCCCCCAACATGACCCACGCTGAAAACAAAATCTGGAACAGCCGCTGGCGCATTGGCATCCTCGTGCTGCTCATTCTGCTCGTCGGGGCAGCAATCCTAGTTCGAGCGGCGGGCCGGTGGCTGGTGCGCGAGGACCCACTCGCCCGCGCCGATATGATCGTACTTCTCAGTGGAGGCCTGCCGTATCGCGCCGAGGCAGCCGCTACAATTTTCCGCGGCGGCTACGCCCCCGAAGTTTGGGTGACTCGCCCAGCGAGTCCGGCGCCTGATTTGCTGGCGCGCGGCATTCACTATGTGGGAGAGGAAGAATACAACCGGGACATTCTCATCGCCCAGGACGTCCCGGAATCCGCGGTGCATACTTTTCCCGGGGCGATTGTGGACACGGAGCAGGAAGTGGAAGAAATCGCGCGCGAAATGCGAAGCACGGGGAAAACGAGCGTCATCATCGTCACTTCGCCGCAGCACACCAGACGCGTGAGGGCGATCTGGAAGCACGCCGTGGGCAACGGCCTGAAAATGACGGTTCGCGCCGCGTGGGAAGATCCCTTCGACGCCGATCACTGGTGGCGCAACACGCGGGATGCACTCTCAGTCGTGCGGGAATATCTAGGTTTGGCGAATGCATGGGCCGGGCTTCCGGTGCGCCCGCATTCCCCTTGAGTGTGAGAGCGTCCCTCACCCGGGCCTGACGCTATTCAGTGCCGCCGCGAACTGGAGCGGGCTCCAGAATCTTCCATTGCTCCCACCCCGCCTTCTTTTCCGAATCGCGAAGCGTACGCCTTCGTAATTGCCGCCGCACTTTACTTCCAAACCTACACTCGCCCGATGGAGCGCTCGTCAGAACTCTTGGAGATTTAGCTTGGCACACGGCTGGCCATGTAAGAAAATTAGACAGCCATCCGGACAGGGTTTCACTGGGTATAACTCTCCAGGAGTTTTAATTGAAGATTTCTGTAATTGGGGCGGGCTACGTGGGCCTGGTGACGGGCGGATGTCTCGCGGAAATCGGGCACGAAGTGGTCTGCACCGATAGCGACGTTGCCAAAATGCGGACGCTTGAGTCCGGCCACCTCCCAATCTACGAGCCCGGTCTGGATGCCGTGATCGCCAAGGCGCGCAAAGAGGGCCGCCTAACCTTTCTCGAAAATCTCGCCGATGCCGTTGAGTTTGGCGACGCCATCTTTATTTGCGTCGGCACACCTCCGTTGCCCAATGGAGACGCGGATCTCAGCGCGATCGACAATGTCGCGCGACTGGTGGCGACGGTGGCGCACGGCCCAAAGCTGGTGATCGAAAAAAGCACGGTCCCAGCTCAGACCGGCCAGGAGCTGAAGCGCGCCCTTTCCGTTTATGGCCGCAAAACCGGCGTGACCTTTCGAGTGGCTTCGAATCCCGAATTCCTGCGTGAAGGGACAGCCGTCGGAGATTTTCTTCACCCGGATCGCATTGTAGTCGGTGTGGAGGACGAGACAGCCGAGCGCCAACTGAAGGAAATTTATCGCCCGGTGCTGGAACAGAAATTCAATTGCCCCGTCCATGCTCCCGCCTGCCCTGCCGCTCCGGCTCCCGCTTGGCTGGTGACCACCATCAACAGCGCCGAGCTGATTAAGCACGCTTCGAACTCTTTTCTCGCGCTGAAGATTTCCTACGCCAACATGGTGGCCGATCTCGCCGAGCGCCTCGGCGCCAATATTGGAGAGGTCACACGAGCCATGGGCATGGACCCGCGCATCGGGCCGAGCTTTTTGGATGCCGGGCTGGGCTTTGGCGGATTCTGCCTCCCGAAAGACCTGCAGGCGTTCGTTCACCTTGCCGAGCGCACTGGTGTGGACTTCTCCTTGCTCAAGGAAGCCGAAAAGATCAACCGCCGGCGTATTGATCATTTCGTTTCAAAAATTCGCCGCGCGCTTTGGGTGATCAAAGGCAAAAAAATCGGCGTTCTGGGCCTTGCGTTCAAACCCAACACCGACGACATCCGCTTTGCGCCCGCCATCGACCTGATCCAACTTCTTGTGGCGGATGGAGCGCTGGTTCGCGTCTATGATCCCGAGGCCATGGAAAAGGCGCGGTCAATTCTGCCCAATGTGGAGTTCGCAACCTCCGCCTACGAAGCTGCGCAAGACGCCGAGGCTCTTCTTATCGCCACGGAATGGGAACAATTCCGCGCGCTTGATTGGCAGCGCATTCGCGAAGCCATGGCGCGGCCCCTGGTCATCGACGGCCGCAACCTTCTTTCCCCCGCGGAAATGAAAACCGGGGGATTCGAATATTTTTCCGTCGGCCGCCCGGATTGATTTTCTCGTTGCCTGAATCGATGCCAGTTTAAATGAGGATTCGTTTAGCGGCCCCGTTCTGCATGGGCGACCTTCCGCCGGAAATACTCGTAGGTTAGTTTCAGCCCTTCCTCCAAATTCACTTTCGGCTCCCAGTGCAAAACACGCCGCGCTTTGGTGATGTCAGGGCAGCGTTGCTTGGGATCGTCCTGCGGAAGCGGGCGGAAGACAATTGGCGTAGCGGCGCCGACCAGCCTGCGCACGCGCTCTGCAAATTCGAGAATCGTAATCTCGTGCGGGTTGCCGATATTCACCGGCTCGTGCTCCTCCGATTCGAGCAGCCGGTAAATCCCGTCGAGCAAATCCGAGACGTAGCAGAAACTGCGTGTCTGCTTGCCGTCGCCGTACACAGTGATCGGTTCGCCGCTGAGCGCCTGGTAAAGAAAATTTGGCAGGGCACGGCCGTCGTTTAAGCGCATGCGCGGTCCGTAAGTGTTGAAAATGCGCGCGATGCGTGTGTCCAGCCCATGCGAGCGGTGATACGCCATCGTCAATGCTTCCGCAAATCGCTTGGCCTCGTCATATACGCCGCGCGGCCCGATCGGATTCACACGCCCCCAGTACGATTCCGGCTGCGGGCTCACTTCCGGATCGCCGTAGCATTCCGATGTCGAGGCCTGCAAGAATCTTGCTTTCTTCGCCAGCGCTAACCCGAGCGCGTTGTGTGTCCCCAGCGCGCCCACCTTTAGCGTTTGGATTGGCAGCTTCAGGTAGTCCGGCGGGCTCGCTGGAGACGCGAAATGCAGCACCGCGTCCACCGGGCCCGGGACTTCGATGTAGCGCGTTACATCCTGCCGCACAAACCGGAATCGCGGGTGCGAAAGCAAGTGTGAGACATTCGCATCGCTGCCGGTGACCAGGTTGTCCATGCACAGAACTTCCCAGCCCTTTTCGATCAGCAGGTCACACAAGTGCGAACCTAGAAAGCCCGCACCGCCCGTCACAACTGCGCGCAATTTCGATTTCTCCCTTGGCAGTAGAACTGGAGTCATTTCCAGCCGTCGCCATTATCTACGAAACCGGGCAACTGCAGAAGCAGCTTGGATCTAGAGTTGCGCCACCACCGCCACCGCGTACTACAAGGGTCAAATTGGCAGTACGGTAGTCCCATTGTCCACTGCGCTTCAGAAAGGCAAACTAGGCTGGGTCAAGAAGATGCTCATTGCAGCGTTCATTCTCGTGATCTCTGTCGCGGCTTTGGTTCAGTTTGCCGCGTTTACATGGCGCGCTGGTCTGCTCCGCGTGGCCTCGCAACCGCTTCCAAATCAGGCGGATCTAGGCTGTGCGCCTTGTAACGTACTGCAATCACAGGGCTTTGAGGATGTATCAGCTTACCAGCAGCTGTGCCCTGAAATTGGCGCAGATGCCCGTCAGAACCTCTGCTCCGTGCGCGTGTATTACCGCTTCTTGCAGCTCGTGAGCAAGCTGGGCAGTTCAATCCTGGAAGCCAGAGTGCCCACAAGTTGGACCCAGCGCGAAATGGCCCTCTGTACCCGCTACGCCACTGTGGTCTTGTCACAGCGCATGGAACGCAACCATGCCCTGGCCGCCGAAGTCCGCTCCTACTAGTTCTCCCCTCGAAACTCCGCATCGTCCCCCAACCTCAGTTCCTTGCCTGAATGTGTAGTTTAGAGGCAGAATCTGCGCCAGTTTCTGAAGGGAGTCACATACCATGCCGCAACTTGTCCTAACCCTCGACAACAGTGTGCGCGTGGCTCGAATCCTATATGTAGTGATTTTCTATTCGATGATTTTATTCATTCTGATGGCCGAGAAGTATTTCCACCACGAACCGCATGATGTCCATCTGATGTGGATCGTATTTCTCGTGACCGGCCTGATGGTAGTTGGCGTCGCGCAGTTCTTTCGGCTTAAGACACTGCAGCCGGCCGCAGAAACCCTACAGACGATCCCCGACGATCGAATGGCTGTCAGCCGTTGGAGATTTGGGAATCTTCTTTCATTTGTGCTGGCGGAATCCGTCGTGCTTCTCGGCTTCGCGCTGCGATTCCTCGGTGGCACGACGTGGCAATCTCTTCCGTTCTACGTCGTCGGGATCGCTCTGATTCTGGTCTGGTGGCCGCGGCGGCCTTGAAGGAAACTCCCTAATATGCCCAGCGCATCAGAATGCCGCCGGTGGTGTAGCCTGCGCCGACGGAGATCAGCAGGACAAGGTCGCCTTTCCGCAACCGCTTCTGGTCAAGCGCGTCCATCAGCGCCAGTGGAATCGTGCCGGCGGTGGTATTGCCGAAGCGGTCTATATTCACCATCACTTTCGAATCGTCCACACCGAGCCGCTCCTGCATGGCGCGAATGATCCGCAGATTCGCCTGATGGGGCACAACGAGCGCCAGATCGCGGTTGGAGAGGCCATTGCGTTCGAGCAATTGAACGGCGAGCTCACTCATGCGCCGCACGGCGTACTTGAACACTTGTTGGCCCTCTTGGTGGACATAGTGCATGCGCTTCTCGGCCGTCTCCTTCGTGGATGGATGAAGCGACCCGCCCGCCGGCATATAGAGGTTGCAGCCGCCGGAGCCATCCACGTCGTTCGCGAAATCGAGGATGCCTTCGCTGTCCGATGCCGCCGGCTCGACAAGCACCGCGCCGGCGCCGTCGCCAAACAACACGCACGTGGCGCGGTCGTTGAAATCGAGTATCGAGGTCATCACGTCGCTGCCGATCACCAGAACTTTCTTGTGCGTTCCCGCGCCTACAAATTGCGCCCCGACCGTCAGCGCATACACAAACCCCGAGCACGCGGCCGAAAGATCGAATCCCCACGCATTTTTCGCGCCCAGGCGGTCTTGAATCAGGCACGCCGTCGCGGGAAAAAGCATGTCCGGCGTCACCGATGCGAGCACGATTAATTCGATTTCTTCCGGCCGAACTCCCGTGGCAGCCACAAGCTTTTTCGCGGCTTCCGTCGCCAGGTGGGATGTCGCTACGCCCGGGGCCGCAAAGTGCCGCTCGCGAATGCCGGTGCGCGTTCGGATCCATTCGTCGTTCGTGTCCACCATCTTTTCCATGTCCAGATTGGTGACCACGCGCGGCGGAACGTATCCGGCCACTCCGGTAATTTTCGCGGCAATACGTTTGCCCATTCCTCACTCCATTGTGTCGGGAATAGTTCGAGATTGTATGCAATCCCGCGGCAGGGTGACAAGCAAAACAGTCCGCGCCGCCCCGCACCGACTTTTATGCGGCTGACGGCACGATTTCGTAGCGGTAGCTGATTTTCGCGGTCTTCCCGAGCATCGCCGCCACGGAACAATACTTGTTCTGGCTCAGCTCGATCGCGTCCCGCACTGCTTTTTCTTCCAGCGTTCCGGAAAGGCGGTACGCGATTTCGATCTTCATCCACACCTGAGGCGGCTCGGTCGCGCGCTCACCCGAAACACTCACCTCGAGCGATTCGAGCTTGAGACGCTTCTTTTCCAGTATCAATATCACGTCCACGGAAGTGCATGCACCCAGCGCACCCAGCAGCATCTCCATCGGTCCCGGTCCGCCCTCATGTGCGCTGCCGGCGTCGATCTGGACGGCCTTGCCCGAAGGCATGGTGGCCAAAAATTTTTCGTCGCCCACCCATTTTACGATTGCTGTCTGCATGGTTGCCCCCGGCACAATGGAGAATACAAATACTCAGGAGAACTTTACCGAGATTGGGATGTTACGTCTAGTTTGAGGAGATGTCGTCCTGATGGGCAACGCCGACGCTGGCTTCGACCGTCGGGCGCGGGGCGCGCCGCATGGTCCGAATAAACACGCGAACGATTTCTGGGTCAAACTGGTTCGCGGCGCACCGCTCGAGCTCACCGAAAGCATCTTCCGGCGTGCGCGCCTTCTTGTAGGTGCGGGCTGACGTGATCGTATCGTAGGCGTCGGCAATCGCGATCAAGCGCGCGCCGTGCGGAATCTGCTCGCCTTCGAGCCGGTCCGGATAACCCGTCCCATCGTAGAATTCGTGATGGTGGCGCACCATCAGCCGGATCCTGTTCATGGCTTCGAGCGGCTCAAGAATTTTCGCGCCGAGTTCCGCGTGAGTCTTCATCGTCTCCCACTCGGAGGCGTCCAGCGGGCCGGACTTGTTCAGGATTGGTTCCGGGATGCCCACCTTGCCGATGTCGTGCAGCAACCCCGCCAACCGGATTTCCTCGACCTCGGATTGATCCATTTCAAGCGCCTGCGCGATCATCACCGCGTAAGCGGAAACTTTCTGCGAATGGCCCTGCGTGTAATGATCCTTCGCGTCGATCGCCAGCGCCAGTGAAGTCACCGTCTCGACCACCGCCGGCGGTAAGCCGTCCGCCGAGCCCCCTCCGCCCTGCTCGGTCAACGAGCGCGTAAATTGCTCGAGGCGGCGATAAATTTCTTCGAACGCCTCCGGCCCGGTCGAGAAGAGGCGCTTCAGAGTCACGCCAAGATATGCTTCGAGGACGTCTTTCTTCCAACGCTTGGTATCGTTTGGATCGCCCTGCTCGGCGCTCGAGACCGAATTTCCGCCCTGATGCTTCGACAAGTACATCGAAGAATCGGCCACCTGGATAAGTTCTTGCGGCGTTGAGCCGTGGACCGGGAACCCGGCGATGCCGAAGCTCGCGGTGATGTTCTTGTCGCGCAGCAGCGGGTCGGAGGCCACCCAGCCGCGCAGTTTGCTCGCGAGTTGGCGCGCCTGCTCGACACTCGTCTCCGGCATCAGGATCACGAATTCATCACCGCCATACCGCGCCACCACGTCCGACCGGCGGCAATTCTGCTCCAGGATGTGCCCGACACGTTGGAGAACCACGTCGCCTTCGAGGTGCCCGTAAAAATCATTCACGAATTTGAAGCGGTCGAGGTCCATCAACACCAGCGAGAACGGGCGGTTCGCGCGTGTCGAGCGCTTCCATTCAGACGAGAGCGCTTCCATCAGGAAACGGTGCGTCTTGACGCCCGTGAGCCCGTCTGTGATGGCTTGCTCCTGCGCTTTCTGGAATGTCAGCGCGTTGTGCAGCGCCCCTGCGAAGAGGTCGGCGAGAGTGCGCATCAGCAGGACTTCTTGCTCGTTGAACTCGCATTTTTCGGAGGACTCGACGTACAGCACGCCGAGCAACTGCTCACCGTATGAAACAGGCAGCGCGATCGAGGAAACAGACTCGGGCAGCACGGTTCTTGGTGTCGTGGTGTTCACCTCGCGCACGATGGCCATCTGGCCGCTGCGCGCCACCTGTCCCACCAGGCCTTCGCCCAACAGGAGGCGGCGTCCGACGGCGTCGCGCCGGTGCCCGGCTTCGGCCTGAATCACCAGCTCTTTCGTCGAGTAGTCTAGGATGGCGATGCCGATGTGGTCGTAGGTCAGCCCGTTCTCGATTTCCGCGGCAATCTTCGCGAGCATCTCTTCGGGGTTCAGTGTGGTGATGGCATGGCCGGAAATATTGTTGAGCAGCGTAAGCTGGCGCGATTTCTTCTGCTCTTCGGCGAAGAGGCGCGCGTTCTCGATGGCGATGCCCGCTTCGCTCGCCAGCACGCGCAGCAGCTCCACATGGCCTTCGTCAAATGCACGTTCCTGCGGGCTGTGCACCGCCATGACGCCGATGGCGCGGTCATACAGAATCAGCGGCACGGCGCAGATGGAGCCGGCCTCCTGTGTCGGCTCGAACCCCAAGCGCTTCGTCTCTTCCTCGAAATGGTCGCGGATCAATAGTGGCTGGCGCGTGTGTCCCAGATACTCGACGAGATGATTTCCGATCGGGCGTGTACGCTTCGGCTGGCGCTCGCCGTCAATCACCTCGAGCTCGAACCGCACCTGCTCGGGGCTGCGGTCGAGAAACGCGATGAAGAAGCTGTTCACGTCGAGCAGCCGGCGCATCTCGGAATAAATCCGCTCGAATAGAATGTCTGGCTCGAGCGTCGAGCTGAGCGCCCGCCCAATTTCGTTCAGGATGTGCAGCTCTTCGCTGCGCCGTGAAGTCTGCTGAATCAGATAGCTATTTTCCACCGCCACGCCAATCTGATGGCCCAGCGCCAGCAACAGGCGCCTCTCCGCCGGCGTGAAACTGCGGTTGTCCGGTGTGCCCAGCAGCAGCACGCCGAAGACGCGCTCTTTCGCTTGCAGGCTGATTCCCACCACCGTGCGCAATTCCTGCCCCAGCAGCAACTGGCGCAGATGCCGGAACGATTCTTCTTTGTCCAGTGCCTCCCACAGGGAATCGCGCCACAGGTCGCGCAGCACTACGATACCGCCAAGCCGCGCCACCAGCTTTACAATGTACTTGTCGAGGTCGTTTTCCTGAATGGTCGAGCAGAAAGAATCCCCCAGGCCGGTGACCACGATGGACGTGGGGCCATCCGCTTCGCCGTAGTGCAAGCACAGCGCGCCGGCCGGGATGCGCACCACATTCAGGACGCGGTCGAGCGCCTGGGCCAGCATTTTCTGAATCTCGCCGCCGACAAAACTCGAAGTCGCCAGGTTCAGATTCGTGAGCGCCACCATGTTGCGCTCTACGCGACGCCGCTCCTCCTCATATACCGCCATCAGCATCAGCACGCCGGAGAATAGTTCCGGCAGAAGAACCAGCGGAATCAAATCGGTCTTGGCCAGCGGACCCAGACGCTCCTGAAACACGGTGGCGACCCGCAGCATTCCCCATGCGACAAACACAATGGAGAGCAGTATGTCAGCCCGGGATTCTTGTTTGCGTCCTTCTTCCCAGAATGTTCGAGCAATCAGGAAGAAAAGCAGCGTGACGCCCAATCCCAGCGGAGCGCCAATCCAGTGCTGCGCAAATGCCAGCGCCCACACGGCCGCGGCTGCGACAGCCACGATCAGCCAGCGAACCTGGAGACTCAGCCGAGCATACAGGCGCGCGGAAGCATAAAAAGCCAGCGCTGCAAGCGCTAGCAGCCATTCATTCAGTATGTCAAACCATTTTGCGGTAGATGCCGACGGGTGCGCGAAATTGCTGACGGAGTGGAGAGAAATCAGCAGCCATCCGGCCGCCCAGACAAGCAGGTACTCCTGCCGCTTCTGCAGATAGACGTATGCAAAAAACGCCGCGAGCAGAAAAGCGCTTGCCAGGAGCACGACCGGGCTCATGTTCACATGGCTCAACAACTCAACGCTCCACGTCCATGACATTGCGGACTTCTCCAGAGAATAGCAGAAAATCTTGGGACGACCTGCGGCGTGTCCAGCCGAGTTTCTTGGAGGTCAACGTCGGGTGAACTCACTGTGGCTGCCGAATTCCTGCCTTGTGCCTCGCCCGGCCAGCCCGCCGGGCCTGCGAAGAATATGACTCGCCTGCCCCGCAGGGTCAAGAGTACCCGAGTACCAACTCCCGCCATTTCATGGCCTTCCGCATTCTCGCGGCTCGATTTTGGCCGCTCGTTTCGCTAGTATTGATAATTTCCATGTTCACAAAGGGACGGAACTGAATGACCCTCTCGCAAAAACCGCGCGTCCGCTTTGCGCCCTCGCCGACGGGCTTCCTCCACGTTGGCGGCGCGCGAACCGCCCTCTTCAATTGGCTGTTCGCACGGCATGAGGGCGGCACTTTGCTCCTGCGCATCGAGGACACGGATGTCGAACGCAACAAGCCCGAGCTTGTGGACGGAATTCTGGCAGCTTTGAAGTGGCTGGGAATCGAGTGGGACGAGGGCCCGTTCTTCCAATCGCAGCGCCTGGATATGTATCGCGCCGCAGCCGAGCGCATCCTCGCCAGCGGCGCAGCATACGCCTGCTACTGCAAGCCCGCAGCGTATGCCGGCGGTGACGCAGCCGAAGGGCACGAGGGTGAAGGCGACGACGAGGGCGCAAAGGGCACAAAAAACATCGCCTGTCCCTGTCGCGACTTGACCGACGCCGATCGAGCCGCCAAGGAAAAGGAGGGCATCCCCCGCGCGATTCGTTTTCGTACTCCTCGTGCCGGCACCACGAAATTTGAAGATGCCGTCTTCGGTTCGCGCGAGGTGCAGAACGCTGAAATCGAAGACTTCGTTCTGCTGCGCTCGAACGGCCTGCCCACCTATCAGCTCAGCGTGGTGGTAGATGATATCGACATGCGCATCACGCACATAATCCGCGGCGCCGATCATCTCTCCAACACGCCGAAGCAGGTGTTGATTTATCAAGCTCTCGGCGCAGCCCCGCCGCTCTTTGCCCACGTTCCGCTCATCCTCGGGCCGGATCGCACGAGGCTTTCGAAGCGCCATGGCGCCACGAGCGTCGGGTCGTACGCTGAAGAGGGATTCCTACCCGAAGCATTCCGCAACTTTCTGGCGTTGCTCGGTTGGTCGCCGGGCGAGGATTTGCAGTTCCTCCGCACCAATGAATTGATCCAGCGATTTACGCTCTCAGGCATCAGCCGCACGAACGCAATCTTCGATCGCGCCAAGCTCGAATGGTTCAACACACAATACCTGCAGCGACCGCCGGTCGAGGAGCTGCTTCCCTACGTCGAAGCGAAATTGAAGCGCGCGGGATTGTGGGAGGGTTCTCAAGCAAGCCGCGATCCCGCTTGGTTCGCCCGCGCTGTGGACTTGATCCGCCCGCGCACTCGCTTGCTGACGGACTTCAGCGGCTGGGCTCGCGCATTTTTCACCGACAATTTTGAGTATGACCCCGAGGCACGGGAGAAATTCTGGAAGGATGAGAAAGTCCCTGCGCTGCTTGCAAAGCTGACGGAGGTTCTTACGGCGCTCCCCGATTGGAATCACGACGCTTGCGACGCTGCGCTCCGCGGCGTTGCAGCCGCCGAAGGCGTCAAAGCCGGCCTGCTCATCAACGCAACGCGCGTCGCCATCGTAGGCCGCGCCGTCGCGCCGCCACTGTTCGAAACAATGGTTGTCCTCGGCAAGGATCGCGTGATCGCACGCCTGCGTCGCGCGTTCGAGTTTCTTTCCGCGCGTTGATCCAATCACCTGCGCAGAACTAATGTGAAGAGTTTGCCGCGGAAAAAACTTCCGGATGAATCGCGCGCGATTTTGCCCCGCTGCTAGCTACCTCTAATCTCACCTCGATGGGAACTTTCACCGGCTGCAAACACGTCGTGTCGTTGCAAGCCTGGTATCGCAGCGTAATCGGAATCGTCGTAGCGCCAATCGCCGCATCATTCCCCGCAGCGAGGCGAAGCCGAATCGTCACCGTGCCGGTGTACACATCCAGCGGCTTGTTCGGCGAGAAGGAAAATTTTTCGAGCCGCCCGTCAGGATAAATCGTGTCGCGTAGTTGAATCCCCGTCGGAAGTTGCGCCATCAGAGTCGTGGGAATCAGATATTGGTCGCTGGGCTTGTGCGAATTCACGTGGAAGCCCCGGGCGATTTCTACGACCACCCCAACTTGAAATTCTTTTCCGCGCGGCACCGGTGCGAGCGAAACATACGCCGCGGGTTTCACGACCGCGGCCGGACTCGGAAGCGCAGAAGCGTCTTGTAGCGGTCTGGCAGCCCGATCCGAACCGCTGAATGGCGCGATGCCGCCGAGCAACAACAAGGCAAAAAGGATCGACCTCCCTTGGAATCGCATTTGCGGCTAGACCTGCACCGCAAGCCCGAGTTTTTCGCTGAGGATCCGGCTCATCACCTGATTCATCGTTTCGCCCGTCTTTTCCAGCACAAATGCCTGCGCCGCATCCGACCACGCCAGCTTGAAGCTCGTCGACAGCGCTGAGATCCAGATTTGCCGCACCGGCGTGTTGGGGCTGATGACGAACCTCGTCTCGTCTTCATCTTCGAATTCGATTTCCAGCTTGCCGCTCCCGCCCTCGACTTCGAATTCGTGCTCGTCACCAAGCTCGGCCAGCCGTTTGCGCAAACTCTCAAACGCCGCGCTGCATTTTTTGCTGAATTCTTGTTCGTCCATCATGGTTTTGGCAGGTTACCGCAGTTGCGCGAACCGGAGCAAGAAAACCAGCTTTGTCCTCACGCTCCGGTTAGTCAGTTAGAGCAGCTCTTTGATTTCCTTCTCCAGCTCGTCGTGGCTCACCAACCCCAGGAATCGCTTGTGAATTTTTCCGTCGCGGCCCACCACCACCGTCGTCGGCAGCCCGATCAATCCGCCAAATTTCGAAGACAGGTCGTCATTCCCAATAACAATCGGATAATTCATGGCCATCTTCTTGCCATCCACGTCGAACTGCGTCTTCTCGACGTACGGGCCTACGACGCTCTTGCCCTCATCGTCCATCGCCACGCCGAGCAGTGTGAATCCCTTGTCCGCGTATTTCTCCTGGAAGCCGATCATCCAGGGAATTTCGATCTGGCACGGCTCGCACCAGGTGGCCCAGAAATTTATCACCACAACTTTCCCCTTCAGGTCCGCGAGCCTCACGTCCTTGCCCTGCAGATCTTTGAATGTAACGTCCGGCGCATCCTGCGGAGTCTTCTTTGACGAATCATTCGACGCCTTGCCATTCCCCTGCGCCGAAGCTTTGAAGAGCCCGGAGGAGTTGCATCCGGAAAAATCTGTGGCAACAATCGCCAGCATGAGCAGGAACAGAAAAACGTTTGCAGTCTTCTTCATTCGCCGCGCTCCTACTACAAGGAAAACTTGTTCAAAAATGTCAGCTTACCCGAAAGCCATGTCAGCCGATTCAGAAAAACCAGCCCACCAACTCCGAGCAAAAGAACTCCGCTGAATACTTCAACCGTATGCAGGTGTCGCCGAAACCTTTGATAAAACTTCAAGAAGCCGCCAATTCCCAGCGCCGTGATTAGAAAGGGAATCGCCAGCCCCGCCGAATAGCAGGCCAGAAGAAAAACTCCCTGCCAAATCGTCTCGCGCGTCGCCGCGATCCCCAACACGCTCGCCAGGATCGGCCCGATGCATGGCGTCCAACCGAACGCGAATGCGAAGCCCATCAGAAATCCGCTGGTGGCCCCCGGCTTGCTGCCCAGATTGCGGAAATGAACGTCGCGATTGAGCCAGCGCGTCATGGATGGCCCCAGCAGAAAGATGAGGGAAATCGAATAAAGCTGAACGGCTTTGATCGAAGCGCCGGCAAGTCCGGGCCGCAAGCTGAGCACGGCCCCCAACACAACCAGCAACACACCCACTGCCAGTCCCACGCGCACGGAAATTTTCGCCAGCCAGCCCACCAGATGCAGCCCAAAAAGAATGATCAGCGCCCCGGCAAGTGGCGCAAGCAGATTCCGATTCCGCAAGAGAAACGATCCCACAGCGCTCGCCGATGCGCCGAACGCGATGAACACCATTGAAAATCCCAAAACGAATGCCAGCGCGGACGTAAGCAGTCCGCCACGCGGCGTATTCCC
>Ga0307479_10002366_pt1 | contig 17143 bp, 14 predicted proteins | sample atmos_gasesECM4C_FD_203743 | JGI IMG/M metagenome (GOLD analysis project Ga0307479, IMG submission 203743) | Hardwood forest soil microbial communities from Morgan-Monroe State Forest, Indiana, United States - atmos_gasesECM4C_515 | ecosystem: Environmental > Terrestrial > Soil > Temperate... | reverse complement strand
GTTGAGCTCGGTGCGGCTCTGCTCTTGAACCGCCTCCTTCTCGCTCTCGATCATCTTCTTCAGGACGTGATCGATGACGAACTTGGAGCCGGACTGCGAGACGATCGTGAAGTCCTTGCTGGCAGGGAACTGGTAGGTGACGTTGACCACCATTTCCGCATCGTAGCTGTGCGGGAAGCCGCGGTAGTGAAGACTGTAAGTCCGAGAGCCTTCGAAGCGATGCAAGGCCTGGGTGCGTGTCCGATTTCGCTCTTCCAGATTCCTCACCACTTCCGTGATGGTGAGGGGAGCGTGGGCGGAAGGAGAGGTCTTCTCCTGAGCGCGCAATGAGGCAGGCAACAGAAGCGCAATCAACGCCAATGATGTCGTCCCGACAGCCCTCAGTCGACAGCACAGGTTTCGCATTCTCGAATTTCTCCGGACTCTCAGGATACTGTCTACGTTACAAGAACCCGCGACTTGGAACCAGTATCAAAAGTGCAATCCGCGAAGAGTCTCCTCACCTCAGACGCGCCGCGTCGGCACACGCCCCGGCAGGGCTCTCGGACGGACTTTCTTGCCGGCCAGGCTGCCATTTCGCAGTCCGCGCTCGTAACCCGCGTACACCGATTCAAAGACGGCGTCCCACGAAGCCGACAATGCCTGCGCCCGGGCTGCAGTGCGCATGGCCGCAAGCAGGGGCGGGTTCTGCATCAAGTTCCGCACTCGCGAAACGAACCCCTGCAGGTCGGCAGCGATGAACCCGTTTTCCCCAGGACGAATGACGAAGCGGGGCACGCCGGAAGCCAGGGCTTCGAGAACGACGTTTCCGTACGTGTCGTATTGCCGGCTGGTATTGGCGACGCCATCGACTTCCTGGTAACAATCCGGGAAGAAGGCTACCCGCAAGGACACTTCGTTTAGGGGGTCTCGGGTCATGGGGCAAACTCCTGTCCTTCGCGCAAGGTGAACGGTAGCTCCCGCTCAGGCCGGGCGAAGGCGCCTGCATGGCTCGTTTCACGGGTGACATTTCCATCAGGCGCACACCCGCGAAGACAGCTTCAATGAAGAACAGTGACTTTTCCCAGAGGGCGGCGAGAGGACGTATCACGCCGGAAGCATCGGGATGGAAGGTCCGTTCATCCCAGCGACGGGACCCCTCCGTGAAATCGGGGTAGTAGCGAATGATATCGAGCAGGGACTGGGCGATCCGCATTTTGTAGGGCTCGGCGTACTGCGGCTTGAACAGCACCTGGCTGCGCCGGTCTCTGCGAATCTCGTGGACAAACTCGGTGAAGCTTTCTGCGTTGGTCAAGTTCACCACGGCGCTGGGCTCGCAGCCGTGGCGGTCACCACCGGCGATGACGAGCTGGTTCCAGCCCTCGGCCAGTTGCAGGACTGCTTGATTCTCTTCCCAGCTGCGCAGGCCGCCGAGTTCGAGAGCGTGAACGTACATGCCCAGATCGGCGAGGAACCCGCTAACAGTGTGGGCGTGGCGCGGCTTCCCAATGTCGGCCAGATCCCCCAGCGGGTGGTTCAATACGATCAGGATGTCGGGGTTGTCGTGCAGGCGGGCAAGCAGCTCGGGCAGGTCTTCCGCATCTGGGTGGGCCGTAAAGGCGGCACAGAGCGCCATGATCGATTCCGCTTGGGCGCTGGGCAGATTGTGCACGCCGAGATGAAGGATGGTATCGCGAAAAGGAACGTTCCATTCCATCGACGCCGGAATCGGGCGCGCTTCGGGCACGACGCGAAGCAACAGAGGCGCAGCGATGCTGTCGTGGTCGGTAAGGGAAATCAAGCTGGAAAGGCCCAGCTTCTGTTCGATCTGCTCGCGCTCCAGGCGGAAGGCAGCGAGCGGCGGCAGGGATGGAGTCCAGTAGGCTTTCCAGAAATCCAGCCGAATTGCACTAATCGCCTGGGCGCGCCTGTCCTGAAAAGCCAGTGCAGCCCGCAACGGGCCGTAGCGTGCGGCGAATTCGGGAATGAAGTAGAGGCCCTCGCGCGAGAGGTTGGTGTGGCCGTGCAGGGAAACCGCGGTCCGGTAGGGCTTGGGGGCGCCCGGTTCTTTCCCAAGGTAGTTTACTTTGCGTTGCAAATCGCCTCCCTGTGACTGCCCTGATTCTTGTCCACCTACTGGGACCCAGGTGCCCGAAAAAAGTTACAGCGAAGTTACGCATAAAACATTTTTGTGTGAATTTGTCTTTCACGAGAATTTAACGATGGCAACAGGAGGCGTTGCCTATAGTGAGAATTTGGACTCTGCCCGCGCAAGCGAAGGGAACATTTCCACGCCTCTGTCCCAATGGCGAAGGGACATTTGTTGGTCGATGTTCTGCATCGGCTGGTGCGACGTCCGCAAGAGATTCTAGTGCTGTGGAACTGGAAATCCGTGCTTCTCAGCATCATCCTGCGCGCGCCGATCTTCCTTACTGATGCCACTGCCGTTTCAAGCGCTGGAATACCGGATGCACTGGCCACGTTGAACTCCGCATTTGCGGGCAGCAGAGATCGCCTCGGTGGTGACCAGCGCGGTATCGGCGTTGTTCAACTGGTATGCGATGCGGCGCGGAGCGCTGCTGGTGGGCGGTGAGGGAGGCGATTTCAGCAAAGACTTGGCACGAGTTCCCCGGCTGGTCGTGGGTTTCGTCATCCTTCTACCGCGCTGGCTGCTGGACCGGGCTGAAAAACGATTCTGGTCCAGATTCTCAGTCGGCTTTATCCAACCCTCCGGGAGGCAAGCCGTGCCGCTGAAAACCCTGCACCTGACCAACTCCTGGCACGAAACCTCCGGGGGCATCGCGACCTTCTACCGCGCCCTGTTGGACGAAGCAAACCGACGCGGCCGGCGGATGCGCCTGGTCGCCCCAGGACCGGAAGACAGAGTGGAGAAAATCGGGACGCAGGGAAAGATCTATTACCTGCAATCGTCTCATTCGAAGTTCAACCCTGCGTACCGCACGATCTACCCCTCCCAATTCTTTTTTGGCGGAGCAAGGTGCAGACCATCCTGAGAGACGAGCGGCCGGACGTGGTGGAAATCTGCGACAAGTACACCCTGAACTACCTGGGCGCGGTGTTACGCATGCGCCTGTTGAGCGGCGTCGATCTTCGGCCGGTGGTAGTGGGCCTGAGCTGTGAGCGCATGGACGACAACTTCCGATCCTATCTGGGGAAAAGGTGGTATGCGCGGCGTTTCTGTTCCTTCTACATGAAGAGGATCTACTTTCCGTTTTTCGACTATCACGTTGCTAACTCGACCTATACCGCCGACGAGTTGCGGGACGCGTCGCGGGACCAACTCACTCCGCGCGCAATCTGGGTGCGCCCCATGGGCGTGGACTTGCAGCATCTCACTCCGCGACGACGGAGTGACGAACAGCGGCAACGGCTGCTCGAAAACTTCGGCGCCCCGCGCGAGAGCGCCCTCCTTTTGTATGTTGGCCGTCTCGTCCCGGAAAAGAATCTGGAACTGCTGTTCCGAACGCTGGAACGGTTGGCGGGGACCGAAGCGCGGGATTGCCGCCTGCTGGTGATTGGGGATGGGATTGAGCGCACCCGATGGGAAACCGAGGCCGGCCAGCGCCTTCCGGGACGAACCCTTTTTCTCGGGCACATCGCTGATCGCGAGGCACTGGCGAACATCTATGCAAACGCGGATGTATTCGTCCACCCCAACCCGAAAGAGCCGTTCGGGATTGCGCCTTTGGAAGCGATGGCCTCAGGTCTGCCTCTCGTGGCGCCTAATTGCGGCGGAGTGACCTCGTACGCCAACTGCGGCAACGCGTGGACGGTGGAACCAACGGCGGATGCTTTCTGTGACGCGGTTCGCGAAGCATGGCAGAATTCGCCAACACGGGCCGAACGCGTCAGCAGTGCGCTGGCGACGGTCGCGCAGTATCGGTGGGAATCTGTCGCAGCTGGGTTCCTGGATCTCTACGAGGAATTTCACCGGGGGAGCAAGGGCGAGCCGTTGCAGTTGCGACCGGACTTTCAGTCGTCGAGCGCGCCGGGCTGGCAGGCGGCGCTGCTGCACGCAACCTCTCAGTTGGCGCAAAAGGCGTTCGCTTTCGGCAGCAGATTTGTCCGGGTAACCCGGGCGGACCGACGTCAATCAGAAAGAGCAGACACGGTTGTCTGCGTTGGGAGCGAAAGGGAGGTGGACAAAGAGTTCCCCCCGCCTCGAAGCGTTGAGCATAAATCCCTGGTTGAGGCAATCCGCTGCATGCAAGCCTGATCAACGAACTCGGCCCTGAAAACGTAGGTTCTGGCTGATTTCCAACGGCGTGATTCTGCCGTTCATTCGTCCCGAGTGACGAAAACTGTCAATCTTATCGCGCGCTTTGACAGACCACCCGCCCCGGGACCCAAGCACTCCGGGTGGTTGCACTTGCAGCATTTCGTTGATGCGAAAGGCCTTAAGCGCCAGCGCACAGAACCTCCGCGCGCGGGTCAAGAGTGGCGCTCTAGCTGCGGGGCTTTTCCATGGTTTTGGTCTTACACGAGGTAAGACGATATGAGCCATAGCTCTCAATTTCTGAAGACCGCGGGACCGACGCCGGACATGTCGCCTCTCGAGCATCTTGTGGATCAGGACGTTACGCCGCGCCAGGTGTGCGGAGTCCTCGCCAAGATGTTCCAGGTCCAACAGACCGAAGTTGCCATTCTGCGGTTGAACCGCGGGCTGTTGAACTTCATCTATCCCGACGAGCTGCGGACGGCCGGATCGATTCCGGTCTCAAGCACGTCGATTGCGGCGCACACGGCGATCAGCAAGAAGCCAGAGATCTTCAACAATTTCGCGCGGGTAAAGCACGCCAGCATATTCGAGTCGATCAAACTGGGCCAGTCGGAAGGCGTGGATACCAGCGAACCGCTTCCCATACAGAAGCTGATGTCGGCGCCGGTGATTGACGAGAACTCCCGCGTCCTGGGAGTGATCCAGATTTCGCGTAAGGGCTCTGAAGCAACGTACGCCGGGGCGGATTTCAGCCGGGAAGACCTGCATGAACTGGAGATGGCGGCTGGGATTCTGGCTTCGTCCACAGTAATGCGGGAAAGCTAAGCACGCGAGCTTGACCTGAGGTATGATCCGGAAAACGGAACCAAGCCAGCCTGCGAGGGCTAGGCCTGGTTCTGGCGTCTGATAATCCTTCCCTTTGCGGGCTTACGAGGGAATAATGCAGACGTCTAAAGCGAAGGCACCGATCCCTTGGACCCGAACCTGCAAGTCACGATGTTTCACCCTCACGCCAACCTGTGCGATGAGGTGAACCACAACATCGTGCAATCGGAGATTGAAGGCGGAGTCTTTCTGGCCGACTTGCAACCGCAAACGGTTCTCAAGATTCACACCCAACATCACTGTTATACAGCGGTGTTTTTGGGTGACAACCAGGCTTTGATCTGGGGACATCCCGAGTTCTGCCCGCGGCCGGTGCCGGTGTCCATTGCGGGATCGACCTGGGGCGGCACGATGCTCAAGGTGCGCTTTCTCGGCCGGGGCATGCGACTGGAGTTTCATCACCCCGCGTACCGGACGCCGATCATCACATCACCGATCCGGGAGATCAACGAGCGGCGGCCGCGACTGCCGCAACCCACCAAACGATCCTTCGTAAGCCACTAGCCAGCATCCCCGAATACGTCAGGTTTGGCGCTTCGATCGCCCACGTTATATTCTCGGGGCGTGCAGCGCTCCACGGTGCGGTCTCCAACGGCGGGTCTGCTTCTTGGACTGATCATCACGCTGGCCGCCGTGGTCGCGTATTCCTGGTATACCACCCAGCAGATCGCCGGCTTGCGGGCGTTGCAGAACAACATTGCCGACCGGAATCGGAAAGACTCGCTGCAGCTGTTGCGCATCCAGAACGATCTGAACTCCCTCGCGCTGGCCATGCGCGACATGCTCGACAACGATGAGCCCTACCCCATCACTGCATGGTCGGCTCAGTTTCAGCGCATCCGCGCCGACCTGGATACGGCGCTGCGCGTGGAAGAGGGGCTGGCGCCGATCCATCGCACGCCCGAGCAGCAGCAGTATCTGGCCCAGTCGCTGGCGCAGTTCTGGGATGCGGTCGACCGAACGTTCGCCATTGCGCAGGATGGGAAGCCGGACGAAGCGCGCACACAGATCCGGCTGACGCTGCAAGCACGGCAGGCGGCGTTGAGCACGGCGGTGGCGCGGCTACTGGTGCAGAACAACGAGAGCGAGGAGCAAGCAGATCAGCAGATCCGGCAGATTTACGACCGCGTGCAGCGCCAGGTGTATGTTTTTCTCGGGGCGACGCTGGGGGCGATCCTCCTGACCAGTCTTTACCTGATCTACTTCAACCGGCAGTTGTTCGCGCAGCTGGCAACGCTATCGGAACAGCGGAGCGATCTGGCGCAGAAGCTGATTGCCACCCAGGAATCGACTCTGCGGCACATTTCGCGCGAACTGCATGACGAGTTTGGCCAGATCCTGACTGCGGTGGGATCAATGCTGGGTCGGGCAGAAAAACACACTCCGGAAGATTCTCCGGCCCGCACGGAGCTCAAGGAGGTTCGCGGCATTGCGCAGACCACGCTGGACAACGTGCGCAGCCTGTCGCAGGCGTTGCATCCGGTGATGCTTGAGGAGTCGGGGCTGGAGACCACGGTGGATTGGTATCTGGCCACCGTGGAAAAGCAGACAGGCATTGGCATATCCTACGAGAAGTCCGGGGGTTCCTTCCCCATCAGCGGCAGCGCCAGCATTCACATCTACCGGGTGCTGCAGGAAGCGCTGAACAACGCGGCCCGCCACTCCGGCGCAAGCAAGGCGTGGGTGCGGTTGCGGTTTCTGGCGGATCGGCTGGAGCTCGAAGTCGAAGACCACGGCAAGGGCTTCGCCCGAGACGCGGGGAGCCCTGGCATCGGGTTGGTCGCGATGCGCGAACGCGCGGAGCTGATGGGAGGCCGGATCGAATTTTCGCAGCCGCCGGGCGGCGGGACGCTGGTCCGTTTAACCGTATCAAAGGAGAGAGTGGAGGCGCATGCCGAATAAGATTACGGTCCTGCTGGTCGACGACCACAGCCTGGTGCGGCGCGGGTTCCGCCGGATGCTTGAGGATGAAGCGGATATCACGGTCGTCGGTGAAGCGGGAGATGGGGAAGAAGCGATCCGGTTGGCGCAGGAACTGAAGCCGAAGGTGATTGTGATGGACTGCGCCATGCCCGGGACCAATGGCTTGATTGCGACCCGCCGCATTCTTGAAACGTCTCCGCAGCAGGCCATCCTGATGCTCAGCATGCATTCGGAAGAAACGCTGGTTCGGCAGGCGCTGAACGCGGGAGCGCGGGGGTACGTTCTGAAGAATGCGCTCGACCTGGAGTTGCCGGCTGCGATTCGAAAGGTCGCCGAGGGCGAGGTGGTGCTCGATCCCCAGGTAGCCAAGCGAACCGCTCTCAAGGGAGAACGCAATGGCGGCCTCACCACGCGGGAACTCGAGATCCTGCAGTTGATTGTTGACGGCAAGTCGAACAAGGAAATCGCCGACCAGCTTGGCCTCAGCGTAAACACAGTGGCGGTGCACCGGGCCAACATCATGGACGCACTCGGCATTCACAAGACGGCGGAGCTGGTGGTGTATGCGATTCGTCACGGGCTGGTGAACGTCCCGTGAACCGTCGATCGTTCCTGCGGGGTATGGCGGGACTTGTATCGGCTGCCGGGCTCGGAGAGGATGAGACCTGGGCTGTGCCTCCGCCTTCGGCCTCTTCTCTTGGGTTCAAACTCGCCGACGTGACTTTCGACGCCGGAATTCAATTCAATCACAACAGCGGGGCATTCGGAGGCAAACTGCTGCCCGAAACGCTGGGCTCCGGTTGCGCTTTCCTCGATTACGATGCGGACGGATGGCAGGACATTCTGCTCATCAACGACATGGATTGGCCGGGACACAAACGGCAGCGCAGCACGCTCAAGCTCTATCGCAACAATCGGAACGGGAAGTTTACCGACGTCACTCGGGCGGCGGGTCTGGATGTAGAGATGTACGGCATGGGAGTGGCGGTCGGGGACTACAACAATGACGGGTTCCCCGACATCCTGGTCACCTGTGTCGGGCAAAACCGTCTGTTCAAAAACACAGGCAAGGGAACGTTTCTCGATGTGACGCAGAAGAGCGGCCTCGGTGGACGCCAGGCCATGAGCACTTCGGCGCTGTGGTTTGATTTCGATCGCGACGGACTGCTCGATCTCTTCGTGTGCAACTACGTGAGGTGGTCGCCGGAGCACGACGTCTTTTGCAGTCTCGATGGCAAGCACAAGTCGTACTGCACGCCGGAAGCCTATCGCGGCGAGACCTGCTGGCTATTTCACAACAAAGGTAACGGGACGTTCGAAGACATCACCGCGAAGAGCGGAGTGTTTGACAGCAGTTCGAAGTCGCTCGGGGTCGCGATGCTTGACTACGACCAGGACGGGTGGCCCGACCTGTTGGTGGCAAACGACACGCAGCCCAACAAACTCTATCGCAACCTGCACAACGGTACCTTTAAAGATGTCGGCATGGAAGCCGGCCTCGCGCTGAGCACCGAGGGCAAGGCGCGGGCTGGCATGGGTGTGGACACCGGCGACTTCACGAACGTAGGGACGACTGGGATTGCGATCACGAACTTCGATAACGAAATGATCGGGCTCTACCGCGCGGACGGGAAAGGCGCATACGAAGACGTAGCCACGACAGCGGGAATCGGCCTGGCTTCGAAGAACAGCCTGGGATTTGGCTGCGCTTTTTTCGACGTGGATCTCGATGGATATCTCGACCTGGCGATTGCGAACGGACACATCGACGACACAGTCCGAAACATTCGAGGAAACGTAGGGTACGCGCAACCACCGCAGCTGTTTCTGAATAATGGCAAGGGCGTCTTTCGCGATGTGGCGCCCGAAGCCAGCCCGGCGTTTAACCAGCCCAAGGTGGGCCGAGGGCTCGCTTACGGAGACTTTGATCGCGATGGCGACCTGGATCTTCTCATCACCACGAACAATGGTCCCGCATTCCTGTACCGCAACGACCTGAGTTCAGTGAATCGCAGCATTCGCTTTCGCCTGGTGGGCACCAAGTCGAACCGGGATGCGATCGGGGCTGCTGTACGGATCGAGCATGGGGGCACGAGTCAGTCGCGGCTGGTGAAGACCGGGTCCAGTTATCTCTCCCAGTCCGAGTTGCCAGTGACGTTTGGGGTCGGCCCGCGTGACCGGATCGAGCGGGTCGTCATTCAATGGCCGAGCGGCCAGACCGAGGAGTACAAGGCTCTCTCCTCAGGAAAAGCGTACGAGTGCGTGGAGTCCAAAGGGATTCGGGGGCTCGACCACTTCTAGTATTTTTTCAGTATTGTCCCCAATCTGCATTCCGATTATTGTCCCGAGCAATTCATAAGTCCTCCTTAGCGCCCCCACGCGCGACTCGAGGCGCCCCTAAGAGAAACCGGCAGATACTGCCGGGCAATAATTCATCCCCGGCTAGTCAGAAAAGCTAGCCGGGGTTTTTTGAGCCGAGTAGAAGTCGGGGTCCAGAAGTTGGCAGGTCAATCGGGGTTGGGGGTTCTATGAGAATCAGTGGAACGGCTGCGAAAGTAGCGATACCTCTCTCCTTTTTTCTGGCGGTGTCTCTGGGGGCGGGCTCTGCAAAATCGAAAACCGAGACGGTGCAAGGTTACGTGCTCGACTCCGCTTGCGCCTTTACCAAGGGCCTGGAGAAGCCGATCAGCCACGATTGCGCCATCGCCTGTGCGAAGGCTGGATCTCCGCTGGTGATTCTCACCGCCAATGGGACCATCTACTGGCCGATCGCCGACACCACACCGTCTAGCGGACAGAATGACAAACTGCTTCCTTTTGCCGGGCAAAAAGTCACAGCCACCGGCAAGGTGTTCGAGCGTGGAGGTTCGCACGCGTTCGTGATCGAGAAGATCGAGCCGCTGGCCGACAAGTAGCTTCCAACCAAACGTCGAATCAATTCGCCCGGTGAGAGTGGGGACTATGCGCTGCCTCAGACACTCGAAGTGTGTCCTGCTGACAATATTCACCTTGAACGTCGCGGCCCAGCAGATCACGGGCAGCATGCGCGGGACGGTCTCAGATCCCAGTGGCGCGGTTGTCAAAGGCGCGGCAGTGACTGCGCAGCAAGCGGAAACGGGGCTGACGCGCACGGTTACATCGGGACGCGATGGAAGCTATCTGCTGGTGGAATTGCCGGTGGGGCACTACGCGCTCGAGGTGACCGCCCAGGGCTTCCAGAAATATCTGCAGGAAGGAATCTCGCTCAATGTGAACGAGACGCCCACGGTGCCGGTACGCCTGGTGGTGGGCGCGAGTACGGAACAGGTGCAGGTGATGGCGGACGCGCAGATGATTCAAAGCACCACCAGCAGCCTGGGGATGCCGGTGCTGGAGCGCGAACTGCTTGACCTTCCCCTCGACGGTCGCAACTTCTCGCAATTAGGGCTGCTGCAGACAGGGGTTGTGCCCCTCACCAAGGGATTGCAGGAGGCGGGCGGGTCACTGCGCAACGGGCAGGCTTACGCCGTAGATGGCCAGCGGCCGGAGTCGAACAACTTCCTGATCGACGGGGCGAACAACCTAAATTCGGTAGATGCGGGCTTTGTCCTGAAGCCGCCGATCGACGCGATCTCGGCGTTTCGCATCCTCACCCATAACGCAAACGCGGAGTTCGGTCAGAATACCGGCTCGACAACGAATATCATCACGCGTTCAGGCTCAAACTCATTTCACGGTGCGCTGTGGGAGTTTCTGCGCAATGACGCCATGGACGCATCCGACTTCTCGACCAGCACAGTGCAACCGCTGAAACAAAATCAGTTTGGCGGAACTTTCGGCGGGCCAATCGTGAAGGACCGCACGTTCTTCTTCGGGTACTACGAGGGGTTCCGCAACCGGCAGGGAGAGACGGTGAACCCGACGGTCCCGTCGTTGCTGCAGCGGCAGGGTAATTTTTCGGAGTTGTGTACGGTCTCCGGACACACATTTGATTCGAACGGGCTATGCACCGACATTCAGCAGAACCCGCAGCATCAGCTGTACGGATTCCAGTTCATCGGCGGGCAACCCGTTCCGGTTCCGGTTCCGAACAACATGCTTCCGTTCCCGATCAATTCAATTTCGCAAAATATCCTGAGCTTCTACCCTCGACCCAACCAGGGACTCAACACCTTCGTGACGACCCAGTCGCTGAGCGTCAATAACGACCAGTTCGGATTGCGATTCGATCAATATCTGTCTCCGTCGGACACGCTGAACCTGCGCTATATGTACAGCGGAGGCCCGACCACCGATCCGCTGTCGCCTTCGGGCGCGAATGTGCCTGGTTTTCCCGTGGGTGAGGAAGATCGCGCACAAAACTTCGTCGTGCAGGAGACGCATGTCTTCTCCCCGGCGGTGGTGGGCATTGGGCGATTCTCGTTCTTGCGGAATAAGTTTCTGTTTGGCGAACGCGTCAATCATGAACCGCCGTCCGGCCTGGGCTTCCAATACGAACCCACGCTGGCGGCAGCCGCCGGACCGCCGTTCGTCCAGGTGGGCGGGTATGCATCCGTGGGCGATCCGATTACGGGTCCGCGCAACACGTATCAGAATACGTTTGACGTTTCCGGTTCGCTGGGCTGGACGCGCGGCCGTCATGAACTGAAGTTCGGCGGAGGCTTTCGCCACGACCAGATCAATGCGCTGCAGGGCATTGCGTCCAACGGATTCTTCGTCTTTGCCAGTTTCCCGTTCACCGATGCGTTCGCCAGTTTCCTTGCGGGAGCGCCGGTGGTCTTCCTGCAGGGCGGCGGTAATTTCGATCGCCACATTCATGGCAACGCGTTGAACTTCTACGGCCAGGACACGTACAAGGTCACGTCAAGGCTGACGCTGAACTATGGACTGCGCTACGAACTGCCCTTCCCGTATACAGAAGCGCATAACTTGCAGAACCTCTTTGTTCCCGGTGCCCAATCGAAGGTCTTTCCGAGCGCGCCCAAGGGTCTGTTGTATCCCGGCGATCCGGGCGTGCCCGCGGGCTTGATTCCAACCGAAAAAACCGCGTTTGCCCCGCGGAGCGGATTGGCTTGGGACCCGACGGGCGGGTCGAGGTGGGTGCTGAGCGCGGCGTACGGCATCTTCTATGAGCCGTTCTACAACGGGCAGGGCGGGCCGCTGCAGGATCCGATCAGCGCGCCGCCGTACCTGGCGACTCCGCAGGCCGGCTTTCCGGTCAATTTCCCGAATCCGTTCCAGGGCAGGAATCCGTTTGACGGCTCGTTCTCCGAGCCGATGACGCTGCTGGTCGTGGCGCCCAAGCTCAAGCTGCCCTACGCGCAGGACTGGAACCTGAACGTGCAAAGATCCTTTGGAAGCGACCTGCTGTTCCAGATCGGCTATGTGGGTACGAACGGAGTGCGCCTGCCGCGATTCATCGAGAGGAACCCAGCGATCTACTATCCGGGTCAGTCGAACGAGAACAACGTGCTGCAGCGCCGGATGTATTCGGGTTGCACGCTGGCACAACCGAATGGCTGCATTTACGCCTCGATTGGCGAAATCGCCGGCAGCGCCAACTCCAACTACAACGCGCTAGAGACCAGCCTGCGCAAACGCTTCAGCCACGGCATTTCGTTCCTGGCTTCGTATACGTACTCGAAGTCGATCGACGACGTCTCGTCGTTCAACATCACGGGATCGGCTTCGCAGCCGGTCGCGGGCGAAAACGACCTGGCGCAGAATCCGTTTGACCTGGCGGCCGAGCGGGGCCGGTCGATGTTCGACGCGAGGCACCGGCTGGTGCTCAGCTATCAGTGGAGCGTTCCCTTCTGGAGAGAGGCACATACCTGGTACCAACACGCACTGGGCGACTGGCAATTCAACGGGATCGTGACGCTGATGAGCGGAACGCCATTCACGGTGTTCGACTCCAACGATGTGTCCCTGCAGGGCAGCGCACCGGAGATCACCGGTTTCTCGGCCAACCGGCCGAACCTCATCGCCAACCCGCTCACGGCCGGACCGGTCGCGGCCAACAGCGATCCTTTGTGTGCCATGACCGTCTCACAGGGTGGACGCGCGGCGGATCGCACGCGCGTTCCGGGTTCGTGGTTGAATCCCTGTGCGTTCCAGCAACTTACACCCAATCCAAACTCCCCGGTCCAGCAATTTGGCAACGAGGGACGGAACGTGGTGCAGGGTCCCGCATACGCGAACTGGGATTTTTCCGCGGTCAAGAACATTCGCGTGACCGAAGGGAAAGAACTGCAATTTCGCGGCGAGCTGTTCAATTTCCTTAATCACACGAACCTGCGGCTACCGAACAGCGACATCAGTTCGCCGACTTTTGGCGAGATTCACTCCGACCTCGGGCCGCGAGTGATCCAGGTAGCACTTAAATTTCTGTTCTAGGCGCTATGGGCGTCGAGTTACGATCAATCGCTATGGAGCAAGATAAGAAGCTGGTGAGTTCCGGGAGCGACGACGGGGGCGTGCGCCAGCTGACAAAGATCCGCATTACCGAAGACCACGAGGCCACGGGGGAAACCGCGGCGGCGTATGACTTCTGGCGAGCGGATTCCGGACGCAAGCAGGTGCCGGGCATTATCAAGTGCTTTGGCGCGCGGCCCGACTTCCTTCGGCAGGTAATCGAGTTCTCGAACACGGTGCACTTCTCCGAAGGGCACCTGACACGCCGCCACAAGGAGATGATCGCCAGCCACGTCTCCTACCTCAACCGGTGTCCGTATTGACTGGACAGTCACGCTTACTTCCTGCGGGCACAGGGAGCCAGTGATCAATGTGTGGAGGCGATTCTCGCAGGCAAGCTGGATGAAGCCGGGCTGACAGAGGCGGAGCGGGCGTTGCTCGACTACGTAAAGCTGGTGACGAAAGCCGCGTACCGGACCACGGCTGACGACGTGCAGGAATTGCGCGATGCGGGATGGAGTGAGGATCAGATCGCCGAGGCGGTGTATGTGACGGCCATGTTCGCGTTCTTCAACCGGGTGGCGGACGCGTTTGGCGTGCCATCGCAGGAGTATTTGAAGACGGGGAGGCTGACGCCGTAGGGGGAAGCCGTGCCCTTCCCGAGGTGTCTTCAGAGCCGGCGTTCCGGGAGAGGTCGGGACCGCGGCTAAAGCCTGCTCCATTTTTGTGCTGATGCGGCACACCTGAAGGCGCGCCCTGATACGAAACCTGGGAATTCTTCCGCACCCTGTGAAGCCGTGCCCTTCCCATGACCATTTAAGATGGCCGCTGGATGGCGTCCAGTAGTATTGCTCGCGCAGGCTTCGGACGCGAAGCTCCGCCGCACGCTAATTCCACTTCCCCTCACCTTCCACAATTGTGATGTAGCGATCAATGGGGAGATCGGTGAAGCGCTCCACCCGGCCACTCGGCTGCGGCCACTTCACTTCCACCCAATCGAATTTGGCTCGCTGGCCGATTCCAAGCACGAGGCGCGGGTCGTGGTAGGAGAGATAGCTGCCGCCACCGACTTTCATGCACCCGCGCTTCAAGTCGCCAGACTGCCAAGTGACGCGCGCGCCGATTGCGTCTGGATTGGCCTTTTTTCCTCTAAGACTTACTCCGAGCCAATGATTCTTGCTGCCGATATCGTTTCGCAGCAGAACCGGCGCGGCATCGTTGTTGGAGATGAGGACATCGATCGCGCCGTCATTGTTGAAGTCGCCGACGGCCAGGCCGCGCGCGGCCATCGGTTTCGCAAAAACCGGACCGCTCGTCGAGCTCACATTTTGCAGCCCTTTGCCGGCATTCTGAAAAAGCAGGAGCGGCTCGCGGTAAGTCACGTTGTCGTAAATCTTGTCGATTAAGTCATCGGGATGGCCGTTCGCGATCAGCAGGTCCAGATTCCCGTCGTTGTCGTAGTCGAAGAACTTGAGGCCCCATCCGCTCATGAGCTTACTGGCAACGGCGACCCCTGAAGGTCCGGCGATGTCCTCAAACGTCTCGTCGCGCTTGTTCTGGTAAAAACCGTATAACTCGTGGTCCAGGTTGCTAACAAACAGGTCCATCCAGCCGTCCTGGTTGAAGTCGGCGGAGTCGACTCCCATGCCGGACCGTGCTTTCCCCTGCTCGCTGAAAGCAACTCCCGCAGTGAAGCCGACCTCCTCGAAGCGCCGCCCCTGGCGGTTTACAAACAGAAAGTTGGCTACCGTGTCATTGGCGACGAAGAGATCCATCCAGCCGTCGTTGTTGATGTCGGTAGCGACGACTCCCCACGATTTGCCGGGGTTGTCGGCGATGCCCATCTTCTGGCTGACGTCGGTGAAAGTGCCGTCACCGTTGTTATGAAACAGCCAGCTTGGCATGGCCACGTACACTCTGGGGTAGCAATATTCATTCATGCCGGCCAGCGCAGGAATGTTGGGAGCGCCGCAGCGATGGTGTTTTGTCTTGTCGAAATCGACGAAGCGGGAAACAAAGAGGTCGAGCCGCCCGTCATTGTCGTAATCGAACCACACCGCGCTGGAGGCCCATCCCAGAGCCGCTATGCCCGCTTTCTGGGTCACATCGGTGAACGTGCCATCACCGTTGTTACGGTACAAAATGCTGCGGCCGTACTGGGTCAGGTAAAGGTCGGGAAATCCGTCTCCGTTGTAGTCACCGATGGCAACGCCCATCCCGTAGCCTCCACCTCCGAGGCCCGCCTTCCCGGTCACGTCAGTAAACGTGCCGTCGCGATTATTGTGGTAGAGGGCATTTCGTAAGGGGTGTGGGGGTGTGAAGAAGTCGCAAGCCCCACTATTGACCAGGTAGATGTCCATCCAGCCGTCGTTGTCGTAGTCGAAAAACGCGCAGCCCGCTCCCGTCGACTCGGGCAGATATTTTTCTGCCGAGCTTCCAGCTGTGTGCGCCCAGGAGATGCCGCTGGCGGAGGGCGGGACCTCGGAAAATGGGAAAGCTGGTTGGTCCAATCCAAGGGCGACACGAGGGAGTAGGTTCGCCGCGGTGGACGCAGCCAGAACTCGCAGAAAATCTCGGCGCCGCCAGGAGTTAGAACGCCAAGCGGGGGTCCAGCCTTTTTCGGTTGGCATAGGGGCTCGTAAATCGAAGACGGGGCTGGCTAGTTTTGTGGCTCCGGCGGTTTTGCTTTCGGCTCCGATTGCTCCTGCAGAAGCCCCTCGGCCACTCTCCGCTTGACTTTCTCCAGGCTCTCGGCTGTCTCTCGCTGCAGAGCGGCCTCGCGGTTGGCATCATCTCTCCGGCCGACTCCGGCATATGCGAGCGCCAACTGGTAGTGCCCCGTGGGACTGTCGGGCGCAAGCTTCTCGTAGGTCTCCAGCGGAGGAATTGCTTCCGTAAAACGCTTGGCGCTGATTAACGACATTCCCAGTCCGAGATAGGCTTCGGCAAACCCGCTATCGATCTTGCTCGCCCGCGTGTAATGGCGGATCGCCGCGGAAAGATCGTTCGCGTTCTGAGCCAACTGTCCAAGTACGTATTCTGCGGTTGCATTCCTTGGATCAATATCGAGTTCCTGCTCGAAATTCCTCTTTGCCTGTTCGACGTTCTCAGCAGAGGGCTGCGGGCGAGAAAGAAGCGTGCGTCCCAGACGCGCGTGAATCCCTGGCAACAGAGGGTTCAATTCCAGAATCTTGCGATACTCGGCCGCGGCTTCATCCCATTTTCCCTGCAACTCCAGCGCTTCCGCGTTTAACTCATGCACTTGGTAGGAGAACGGCGCCTGGCGCGCCAAATCCTCCGAAGCGCGCAAAGACAGGTCCGAATATGCGTGGGAGGCCGCATAGAGTGCTTCGGGGTCGCCCGGGAAGTCGCGCGCCAGAAGCGCGAGAAAATCGAGGGAGTCGAAGGGATTGTCATGCGTCATCGCGCAATGTACGCCATCCAGGGCAATCCGCTTCTTCATGTCCTTCGCGGTCGCTTGGCGCAGGGCCTTCTTCAACAGCGGAATAGCCTCCGTACAGTGCCCCTCCTCGGCGAGACTTGTGGCTTGCTCAGCGAGACTTGCTCCCCCGACCGCGATTTTCGACTTGGGTGTTTGTGCGTTGGAAATCGGGCCGGCCAGAACAAAAAGTACACCCGCAAAGAAGACACCAGATGCTCTACGCATCCGGAAATTATAGACTGAAAACGTCGCCAGAATTGCCTTCGCCGAAGCCAAGAGGA
>Ga0307479_10002364_pt1 | contig 17154 bp, 7 predicted proteins | sample atmos_gasesECM4C_FD_203743 | JGI IMG/M metagenome (GOLD analysis project Ga0307479, IMG submission 203743) | Hardwood forest soil microbial communities from Morgan-Monroe State Forest, Indiana, United States - atmos_gasesECM4C_515 | ecosystem: Environmental > Terrestrial > Soil > Temperate... | reverse complement strand
CCGTCAAGGAATGTGTATTCCAGCTGGCAAAAACTGCCGTCGCAATATGTCCAACCTTTGCCGAGGATGTGGCCCGATCCATTGATGGCGATCGCCGTATTAAAACCCATGAGCAGCCCGAAACCGATGTCTTTCGCTTGGCCGCCTGAGATCAAGATAGCGTCATCGCAGACGAGCATACTGCCAATCCAGGCCCAGGCCTCGCCGACGACCTCACCGCTATCGTTCATCGCGTAGGCCGCGCCGTACTGAAATGGGGAGCCATTGCACCCCGGTTGGGGGAGAGGTTGTATCGCGCCGTTGCTGTACACGGAGGCGAAACTCGAATCGCTGACAAGTACCTGCCCGGACGCATTGATGCTCACAGCGCTCACAGCTCCCAGGTCGGTCATACCACCAGCCGCATAGAGGAACGCGTGGCTCGTGCCATCGGCTAGATCGGAATTGCCCACGATTTGACCCGAATCGTTAATCGCGATGGCGTAACTATTCGGCCCACCTAGCGTTCCAAGGTCGCTCATGACGTTGTTGCTGTACAGGAAGGCGTGGACGTAGCCGCTCGCAATTTGCGAGTTCCCGACAATCAGCCCGGACTTGTTAATGCCGGTGGCCTCGCTGTACAGACCCCCTAAAGTTCCAAGGTCGATCACTTGGCCATTGCGAAAGAGGGCGGCGTGCTCGCTCCCCGAAGATGTGGGCGTCGCAGCAACTACGTCGCCGGCCGCATTCATGCTGACCGCGTTAATGTAGTAGTCGCCATCAAACCACGGGAGACTACTATGCGGCAAAGCGGGACCCAAGTCCGTGATCGTGTAGCCAGCAGGTTGCTGCGCAGCGGAAGCAGCTGCGCCGATCGTAGCCCGCAGAGCTAGCAGCAACAGCAGAACAAGCTTCTTAAGAACCGATGTCCTTTTCATGGTGAGCCTCCTTTCACAGCGGAAACTGACTTGCCTTTCCTTTCTCGGCGCCCTTGTTTGCCGCCGCCTCCTACAAAATTGCCCAGTCCCTTTCTTTCGAGTCCATGCTCGTTTGGCGCGTCTATGGCGTCAATAGACAGCGGCTTGTCTCTGTCTGAATTTCGGCTAATCAGCGGCTGAAACACAGAACTTCCCCTGACGAGCAGAACAGTGTCAGTTCACTCCAAAATTCACGGAGTGCGTAACGGGATCGCTGCCTGCGGTGAATCAAGCACTCGCTATTGCGGTCCCGTGAGCTTTGTGCGCCTGCTGACGTATAGGTTCCGGCAGGCAGAGATGAGGGTGGAGACTTGGCAGCCAACGGTGTTGAGTAGATCCGGGCGAACCCTGAAGAAGTAAAGCTCGGTCCCGTCCCAGGAAAGCGCCGGGCCGCCGTCGAAATCATTGGAGTTGACGAGAGGTCCCTCCGGATCCCAGGCTGGGCAGCCGGGCATCGAGTCGCAATTGATGGGCACAGGCGGCAACCAGTTCTGGTCTTGCGTTGTGGCGCGCGTGGAGACCCACAGGTTTTCGCTTAAGAGGCTGCCCGGACGGCCAGAGGAAAGGATCATCTCCAGGCCGTCACGCCGCCGGATGGCGGTTCGCGTATTGCGGTGCTCCATGTTGTCCGGCGTGTTATTCAGTGCATCCACCAGTGTTCCCGTTTTCCAGAGTTGCTGCGTGTTGCAGGCGGCGAGATCATTGGCGGCGTCGCACTTACTTACGTAGATGTCGAAGAAGGTATCACTCGAACCGACAGGCTGGGCAGTGAAATAGAGGAATTTGGTACCCGTCGCATCGTCCTCGAAGTAGGTAGGGCCTGCCGTGACAAAGCCGGGCACGTTGATCGTACAGCCCAAGTTAATTGGGGGTTCCCAACTGAAATCGTCGCGCTTGTCCTTCCGATGAGAGGCGTACAAATTGGCCCCTTGGCCACAACTTGGTACCGCAAGGCCATCCGCGTTCAACCAGGTGGGTCGGGTGCTGTGGAAGAACAACCAGTGGCCGTCGGTGGAAAGGTTGGGAGCGAAATCTTGGAAAGCGCTGTTCACGACGGGCCCTAGGCTCCGCGGTTCTTGCCAGCAATCGTCCACGCTATCGCGCTGCGTGACCCAGAGGTCGTAGTTGCCGAGACCGACTTGGCCGGCGCTATCAGGGCCCGGTCGAGTGGAGGCGAAGATAAGGCTCAAGCCGTCCTTAGAGATAGCTGGGTGTGAGTCGTTGTACGCCGAGTTGACGACGGCGGGACAGGTAGTGCCATCGCTGAGTTTAATAGCGTTGAGGTTCATCGGCGCCGACCAAGGCCCATAATTCTGTCCGCGGGCCGTTGGCATCAATGTGAGTGCCGCAAAGAGGGCTACCGCGGCCAGCGTCGTGCTGCTTTTCAAGAATTGGTTTTTCATGTTGCGTCCCATTGTTTTCATCTGAGTTCTCCCGATCTTCCGTTCATTTCTTGCATTCTGCGCAAGTGAGCTGACCTTCGCGCAAACGGCGGAAGGAAGCAATCCTGCAGGGGTCCCCCATTTCACCTTTGAATCTCCCCAGATATCTCTCTGAGAAGGCAGTCTTTGGTGGTGGCCGAAGGAGAAACGCTCATCGCTTTTCAGTCACTATCCGGAGTGATAGACTCGGTGCCACACCGAGGGCCCGCCATGCCCATCCCTTCTACGTTCGTGCCGCCCGCGCGCTTCGGGCCGTTCGAAGTTGATTTCCGCGCAGGCGAAATCCTCAAGAACGGTCGGCGAATCCGGCTGCAGGACCAGCCTCTTCAGGTCCTGGCGATGCTATTGGAACATCCCGGCAACGTGGTCACACGGGATGAATTCCGCCAAAAGCTTTGGCCCAACGACACGTTCGTTGATTTCGATCACGGTTTAAACAACGCCATCAACAAGTTGCGCGACGCCTTGAATGATTCCTCGGAAGCTCCGCGTTTCATTGAGACGCTCCCGCGGCGGGGTTATCGCTTCATCGCAGAAGTCAACGGCGGCGCAAGCATGGTTCCGGAGGCTGGTGCACTGAAGGATTCTATTGAAGCTGTGGAAATAACCAGTCCGGTCGGGGCACAGGGGGCTGCGGCTGCGAAACCTTCTCCGGTTTCTTCGCTCAGGCATGCGGGAAAGTTCTGGCTCGCCGCTGCCGGCCTGGGAATTGCAGCCGCTGTAATTTTGGGGTTGAACTTTGGCCGTGAGTGGCGCTTTGGCAACAACGCACCGATGAAGATTCAGTCCCTCGCCGTGTTGCCGCTCGACAATCTCTCCGGTGACCCCTCCCAGGAGTACTTTGCCGATGGCATGACAGACGCATTGACAACCTATTTGGCGCAAGGGCACGGGATTCGAGTCATCTCGCGCACATCAGCGATGCACTACAAGGGCTCAAAAAAAGCCCTGCCGGAGATCGCCAAGGAATTGGGCGTCGACGCAGTGGTCGAAGGCTCTGCCTCACGTTCAAACGGAGTCGTTCACGTGAACGCCCAATTGATTTATGCGCCCGGTGATAGCCACATTTGGGCGCGCTCTTACGAAGGGGCAACCTCCAACCTATCGTCGATGGAGAGTGAAATCGCGAATGACCTCGCTCGTAAGATCGGCGTGGAAACGCTGTCGGGATCAAGCAACCATCTTTCGAGAGCAGCCGCGGTAAACCCGGAAGCATACGACCTCTACCTGCGTGCCACACCGTACTACGGATTGGGAACACCAGAAGCAACCGACCGGGCCATCCGCCTGCTCGAAAGATCGGTGGCCATTGACCCGAAGTTTCCCGTCGCCTACGCCGCGTTGGCAATCGCGTATCGGAACCGAGGATTCGGCGTAGAGCCAGAGACGTCGGACGAATGGATAGAGAAAGCGACGGTCGCAGCGCGGGAAGCACTCTTGCTAGACCCAAACCTCGCAGAGGCGTATGTGTCGCGAGGATACCTGCTGTGGTCGCGATCGAACAATTGGGCCCACGAGCGTGCGGTGGCCGAGTATCGCCACGCGCTTTCCCTGAATCCCAATCTGGCGGAAGCTCATCATCAGCTCGCGAACGTGTACAACCATGTGGGCCTTCTCGACAAGGCGGAGGGTGAGATTCAGAAGGCAGTTGAACTTGACCCGCTGAACACCGGGATACGATTCCGCGTCGGCATCAATCTTCTCTATCGGGGTAAGTATGAGGATTCTCTGGCGGCCATCCGGGATTCAGAGAAGTTCAATCCACCCTTCTGGGCTTTTCAATCTTCCTTTGCGCTGCAGCACCTGGGAAGACCGGACGAAGCTCAGAAAAGGGTCGACACTCTCCTTGCAGAGAAACCGGAGGACCGAGGTGGCTCTTTGACCGCAATGCAAGCGTTACTGGCTGCCGAGGCGGGGGACACGCACACGGCCGAGGCCAAGATCCGAGATGCGCTCGCAAAGGGCAAGGGATTCCAGCATTTCCACCACATTGCATACGCCGTTGGATCTTCCTACGCGCTGCTCAACAGACACGAACAGGCCCTACGCTATCTCCAAATGGCGGCTGACGACGGTTTCCCTTGTTACCCCCTGTTCGAGCACGATTCGAATGTCGACCATTTGCGGAATGACCCTCGCTTTCTGCGCTTCATGGAAGAGCAGAAAAGACAATGGGAGTATTTCCAGGCGCACCTATGAGTCCTCCAGCGTAGCCGCGAGGAGTGTTGTCACATCGGTTGGGCAGGGAGTCGTCGGTAATTTATGGTTAGCGAACAACTCTTTCGGCTCCTTTTCGTTTGCCTGCTGACCGCTTGTGTTTGTCAACGCACCTCCGGACAAACTACGGGCCGGATTACCGGCCTAGTGACAGACTCTTCCGGTGGCCTGATTTCCAGCGCAGAAGTTCAAGCTGTCAACGAAACCACGGGGGAAGAATGGAAAGCAGTTACGGATGAGGCGGGGAACTACACCTTCGTCTTGCTGTCTCCCGGGCTGTACCAGATCGAAGTAGCTGCGAACGGTTTTAAGACCGCAGTCTCGAAGGATGTACCTATCCGAATTACGGAGACGACCACGATTAACGTATCGCTTGCAGTGGGAACCCAGGTTGAGAAGATTATTGTGAACGGTTCACCGCCTCTCCTGCAAACGGATGGGCCACAGCTTGGACGCGTGGTGGGCTCTCGCGCCGTTGCGGAGCTCCCCCTGGCCTCACGCAATTTCACTCAGATCTTGACTCTTTCGCCGGGAACAGCCAGCCAGCTGCCGGACAGCACTGGTGTCGGCCGCAATACTCAAGCCATTTCCGTCAATGGCGCGCGCGTCACCCAAAACTATTTTCAGATAAACGGCATTGATGCAACCACGATGGGGAGCCAAGGACCGATTCTGGTTGCGGTTCCAGCTCCGGAAACCATTGAGGAATTCAAAGTTCAGGCTTCACTCTATGACGCGACGTACGGCCGGAGCGGCGGCGCGAACATCCAACTTGTGACCAAGAGCGGCGGCAATGAAATCCATGGTGATGTTTATGAATACTTCCGGAATGAGGTTCTCAACGCTAACAATCCTTTCTTGAAGGCTGCCGGCCTCGCGCGCCCCTTGCTGCGGCGAAATGTTTTTGGAGGCATATTGGGAGGCCCGATCCGGAAAAACAAAGCCTTCTTCTTTGTGTCCTACCAGGGCGCTCGCGAGCAAAATGCGGCATCCATTATCAACAGCATTTCTTCCAATGTTCTTGTCGCTCCTGGGCTCACCAACGACCGGTCTGCTGCAACGTTGCAAACGACTTTTAAAATCTCTGCGATTGATCCTGCTTCTCTGGTATTGCTCAACGCGAAGCTTCCCAATGGCCAGTTCGTGATTCCAACGCCGCAGGCAAATGGGCTGTTCTCGGGCTCCTCGCCCTCCAACTTCCAAGAAGACCAATTCAATACGAACGCCGATTTTCGGCTCCCCAACAGTAATTCTTTGGCAGTGAAATTCTTCTTCGCCGATACACCTCAGTTCTTGGCGTTGCCCAGCTTTCGGAACCTGGGGCCGAATGTTCCCGGATATGGAACCGACCAGACCATCAACAATCGCGTGATCGCGATTCAGGACATTCATTTCTTCACTCCGGCCCTGACGAATGAACTGCGGTTCGGTTACGCATCGAACAGCAATAATACGATTCCCCACGAGCCCGTTACGGATTCCGGAATCGGAGTCACAAGACCGAATGCGAGCGAATTGCCCGGGCTACCTATGATCCGAATTGCTCCGGCAGCCGGCGGAGTGATTGTCGGGACTCCGACGAACATCAACCCGGCGAAGCCATCGGTGACCACTTTGGCCGATTCGCTGTCATTTTTGCGAAGAAATCATACGTTCCGCACGGGACTTGAAATTCGCTTTGACGAAGTCAACTTCACCGGGCAGATTTTCACGCGAGGTCAGATTGATTTCCTGGATTTCCACAGCTTCTTGGCGGGGACTACTCAGGTCACAACGTTTGGAGATGGACTCGGTGAGCGCAGCCAGCGCGCTTGGGATTACAACTTCTTTGTTCAGGATGACTGGAAGGTTTCGCGGAGATTCACAGTGAACTTGGGTTTGCGATACGAGCTAGATCTGCCCGCTTACGACACCCGCGGCCGCCTCTCCACATTCGATCCGGCTCTGTACGTGCCACGCCAACAGGTGGACCAGAACGGGAGCCCGGCTGGACCGCCGACCGGAGGCTTTGTCCAAGCCGGAAATGTTATTCCGAGTTTCAACTTGCCGAACCTTCCCAAGGGAAACAAATATCTCGTTCGAAGCATCGATCCACACAATTTCGGTCCGCGCATTGGATTTGCCTACTCTCCTCTGCGTTCGAAAAGGGTGGCGGTGCGAGGCGGGTACGGTATCTACTACTCGCGCGCAACGTTCGCCTATGCGTCGATGAGTGCTCAGTTGCCTCCCATGTTCGCCGTGGGAGTTCGAAACGGAGCTCGGTTCGATAATCCCTTTTTCTTGGTGCCCGCACCGAGTCAGTTTCCAACCTTTGTACCGGGTGTCCCCCTAGCAGGTCCTGCATTCGATCGAGGGTTGCGGACACCGTACGTTCACGAATACAACCTCAGCGTGCAATCTGAATTTCGCAGAGCCCTGCTGTTCGAAGCCGCCTACGTTGGGGCGAGAGGACGGAGGCTTTTTCGCCAAGTCGCAATCAACCAAGCCGAGTTGGCAACTCGGCAAAAGCCAATCACAAATGCGGTAACAGGAGCGGTGATTACAACGAATACGCCGGGTAACGCGGTTCTGCGGGCGCCCCTTCAGGGTGTTTCGATCAACGGATTCAGCATGAATGAGTCCACTGCGGAATCATCCTATGATTCCCTTCAGCTCAGCTTGACAGGGAGGATTTCTGAGCGCACACAGCTACTCGCCGCCTACACGTTCGCGAAATCCATCGACAACGCCTCGGGCTTGGGCGGCGGTGCCGGGATTACGGGCCTAGTCAACACGGGGGCGGTGAGCGATAGCAGTTCCATCCTTGGAAATCAGAACAACCCAAATGCCAATCGCGGTGTTTCCGACTTCGACCGTACGCATCGATTTGTGCTGAGTTATATATGGGATTTGCCTAAGCCTCAGTTCGCGGCGCGCTCACGCTTCGCTCGGTCGGCAACCTGGAACTGGCGTTCGTCGGCCATCCTTACGGCGATGTCCGGCCTTCCTATCGACATCGTGGACACTGGAGCTGGTTCGCTGTACGGGTTGGCGAACGGAGCAAACCCACTGGCTCGTCCCAGCCTCGTAGCCGGGATGAGTTGCAGCAATGCAAATCAAAACGTACCCTCAGGCAGTTTCTTCAACGCGACCGTCTTCGCCAGGCCTACGGTGCAGAGCGGCCAACCAATTCCAAGTTCGGACGGGACGGCGACAGCAGGCGCCGGTCCAGTAGGCACAGACATTGGCAACGTCGGCCGCAACTGTCTGCGCGGTCCGCGACAGGTGAATGTGGATTTTGCACTCGCAAAGCTCTTTCCTTTGGCCGAATCTCGCAATTTAGAATTTCGCGCTGAGTTCTTCAATCTGTTCAATCACCCGAACTTCGCCAATCCGATCAGCAACTTGAACGCCCTCATTGCCTCAGGCGGGAGCATTGACCCAACAACGGGGCAGGTCCTCAATCCAGGCAACTTTGGACGCATCATCTCCACAAGCAACAACCCTCGAATCCTCCAATTCGCGCTGAAGTTCAATTTTTAGACGCAATCGTATTTATAACTATTCCGGTAACCCGATGCGCCGCAGCAGGTCTCCAAACCGGGGGTCAGAGCGGAGCGGCACGAATCGCTCATCTACCTTGATGAATTCCATGTTGAGGTTGCGCAATTCGATGGCCTTATCGAGCCATTCGAAGGCTTTATCCTTCAGTCCAAGCTCGGCATAGTCGGCGGCAGTCCAGATCGGTCCCGCGCTCGGTGCAATGTGCAGAACATCACCGTGGAGAAAAACTCTTTTCGCTTCTGGATAACCAGAGGATGCATATTTTCGCTCGACTCGTGCGGCCAGTTGCTTTGAAGCGCGATCTTCCACTTTCTCCGGGAGAGAAGGCGTGGTCTCCAGCCAGTTTTTGGGGGTCCTGAGTGCGGCGAGCAGCTCGTCGAGAGCTTCTCGTTCCATGCCCTTGCGCTCATAAGCCAGGGCCATCCGGCGATGAGTTGGGTAACTCATCGCGCCACCCAGAGCGGCTACTTCATGGTATTGGGCGAGCGCCTCATCATAACGACCCGCCGCAGACAACGCCACCGCCAAATAGCGATGCATTAGTGGAGAGAGCGGATCGAGCTCTTGCGCACGCCTTGTCTCCGCAATGCCTTCTTCGAGATGACCCCGGGCCACCAGGTGGCGGCCATAGACTGCGTGAGCCCTTGCGTTGTTTGGATCAAGCGCAATTGCTCGCTGATATTCCTTCTCTGCATCGCTCCAGAGCCAGTCGCGTTCTAGCACGAGTCCGAGCGACAGATGCCCTTCAGAGAGTGCTCCGTCAAGTTCCAGAGCTTTCAGAGCTGCCGCCTTGGCCTTTGCCAATACCTCCTGCGGGTGGGAATCCCAAGGCGTTCCGCGCAGTTCGTGGCGCCATCGTACCGACAGCGGACCTTGGGAAACAAAAGGGAGAGAGAGAGCTTCCGACAAACCAGCCCAAGCTCGAGCGTAAGTGGGATCTTTGTCGAGAGCTTGTGCAAAGTAGTCGACGCTTTTCTTCGTTGCTTCCAAAGTCATTTTGTACAGCTCGTAACGACCCTTGAGATAGGCTTCGAGCGCCTCGGGATCAACAGGGTGGGCGCTAGCGAGTCGAGTCTGCTCTTCCTGCGACAGCTTGATATCGACTTGCTTCGCGACATCTCGGGCTACTTCGCCCTGCAGTGTCAGCATGTCTCGCAGCTCGCGCTCATAGCTCTCTGCCCACAGGTGCCGGTCGCTGGCGGCTTCCACCAACTGGGTCGTGATGCGCACGTGGTCGCCTGACCGCAGCACCGCTCCTTCTATCACAGCGTCCACGTTCAACTCCCGAGCAATCTCGGGCAGTGTCTTCCGTGTGCCCTTGTAATGCATGCTCGACGTGCGCGAGATCACCCGCAGTTCCGCGATCTGGCCTAAGTCCGTGATGAGCGCCTCGGTCATCCCGTCCGCGAAATATTCCTGATCCGCATCCCGGGAAAGGTTCTCAAGGGGTAGTACGGCAAGGGATCGAATCTTCAGGGGAATGGTTGTTCCCTGCACCCGGTGGTGCAGGCTCGGCAAATTCAGCGCAAGCAGCAGCGCGAGGCCGGCGGTTGCTGCGAGGGCGAGACCCCAGAGGCTTCGGGGACGAAGTCCTGCTTTGGCTGCTGCCGTCGCATCTTCTGCGGGCTTGGCGACCGACGCTGCCGCGGCTTGCCCCGCTCCGATGCTTGGAGGTCCGGGATCGATCGCCGGAATGGCATCCTCCACGGAAGCAATGAAGCGATAGCCTCGGCGCGGAAGCGTCTCAACGTATCGCGGGCTTTCAGCCGAGTCGCCCAGTGCGTCGCGCAATCTTTTGATCGCAGAATTAAGGCCGACGTCAAAATCGACAAATGTATCGGCAGGCCAAAGCTTCTGGTGAAGCTGCTCCCGTGTCACCAACTCGCCTGGATGTTCTAGCAGCATGGCCAGGACTTGGAAGGGCTGATCATGAAGCTTGATCTTGATGCCCTGTTTGTGCAGCTCCCCCGAATGCAGATCGACCTCGAATGCGCCGAAGCGAACCCTTCGGACTCGGACGGATACTTGCAAGGAGGGTTCCCCGATTCCGCGGAGTCTACCACAACTGTCCGGCTGGCAGGGCGCTGGCCATTGTCTGAACCCCAAGCCTCATCTTTTCAGCTACCTGCACCGTCAGAATTATTCCAGCCACGTGCCAGCCCTCATCCATTGATAGAAAGCCTCGCCCGAGCCGACAGTGAGTGTGCCAGGACGCGATCCGCGAACGCAATCACTGGCTTGGCGGACTCTCGAATGTTGATTTTAAATCGGAACACAGAAACAGGAGGAACAAAATGAATTCCAGGAAACTTCTTGGAAAGGTAAACCGCGTGTGTCTGTTCGGACTGGCCACGCTTATGTTAGGACCAGTCTTGCCTCCAGCAGGAAACAGCGTTGCGGCTGCACAGACGGGTGATGGTGAACCTAAAAAGGGTCATGGCGCGCCAATAACCATCGTCGAGCAAGGGAGCTTCTTCGTTGGCGGCACTGAAGTCACTGCGCCAGGAAAGTTTGATCCCACGGTCCGCAGCACTTCCGACGCGGGGCAAACCTTCCAGATCGACCATTTGTATGTGCAATACCAGATCCCGCGGGACGCCCGAAGATTTCCCCTCGTCATGATTCACGGTGACAACTCAACGGGGAGCGCCTGGGAGTCTACGCCGGACGGCCGGGAGGGATACCAAACGATCTTTCTGCGCCGAGGCTTCGCGGTGTACGTCGTCGATTTTCCCCGGCGGGGCAGGGCCGGCTTCCCGTCCTTTAATGGAACACTCGGGGCCCTGCTCGACAAACAAGTCATCCCCAATCGCACAAACGCCAAAGGCGACCAAACGGTATTTATCGGCGTGCGTCTTGGCCCGGAATTTATGGAGTACTTCCCGAACACACAGTTTCCTAAGGCCGGGCTCGACCAATTTTTCAAGAATCTCATCCCGGCGGTAATGGACGACGAAAAAGTGGTTGCCGATGCCCTCGCGGCCCTCCTCGAGAGAATCGGCCCGGCCATCCTGGTCTCCTCCTCTCAATCCGGACGATTCGCCTGCCTCGCGGCCATTAGCAGCCCTAACGTGAAGGCGATCGTGGACTATGAGGGTAGTGATCAACCGTTCCCAGCGGGACAAGCGCCTGCACCGGTCCCGGCCTACGATGGGTTTCTCGTCGGACCTGGCGCACCTGTGCCGTTGGAGGATTTTCTCAAATTGACCAAGATCCCCATTCAGATCGTCGTGGGAGATAACATTCCTTCCAGCCCACAGCCAATTCCGCAGCTCGAGAATCCACGAATACGACTCATTTTCAAGAGGCAGTTTGTCGAGACTGTGAATCGTTACGGTGGCGACGCATCGCTGCTGCAACTGCCTGACGTAGGAATCTACGGCAATACGCACGTCCCATTCCTGGATCTTAACAACCTCGAAGTCGCGGATCTGATGTCCGAGTTCCTTCATGAGAAGGGCCTTGATAATCGAGACCATTGACGCGCGGCCGAACTCTTCATCCTGAGTCAGTCAGACGCCAATTCAGTCTACGGAAGTCATGAAGAAGATACTATTCCTGTAACCCGATGCGCCGTACCAAATCCGAGAAACGCTGGTCCGAACGCAGGCTGTCGAAGCGTGGATCTACTTTCAGGTTGATAAGGGAAGCGGAGCGAACCTGGTAGGCTTGTTCTAACCACTCGAAAGCAGTTTCTTTTTGTTGAAGAGCTGCGTAAACAGCAGCTATTTCATCCGGCGGGACATATTTGTCTTTTGGCAGCCGCTTCAGTTCCTCGACTATCCTGAGTGCTTCGGCTCTGTTTCCCGAAGCCGCCTGGGCGCGAGCGAGTTGCGCGACGTAAACGGGAAAGCCTCCGGATTGTCCGACAGCGTCTCGAAAATTGGCGATCGCCTCATCGTACATCCCCTTTTGCTCATACACTGCGCCCAAGATGGCGTGAGGGACAGTTCGGCTGCGGGGACTGGTGTCGCCCTCCAGAGCTTTGTGAATAGGCGCAATCGCCTGGTCGTATTCGCGAGCAAAGTAATGATGCCATCCTAAATGTGTTTGAATACTTAGATCGAGGGGGTCAAAAATGAGAGCGCGGTTGGTTTCGGCCAGAGATTCATCCATGCGGCCCAGGGCCGCCAAGCAGTGCGAGAACCAATGATGAGCATTAGCGTAGCTCGGGTTCAATTCAAGTGCTCGTCTGAATTCTTGTTCAGCGCCGCGGAAATCCCAGGAGTAAAGATTCACGTTAGCCAGAGAAGCGTGCGCCTCGGCCAATGAGCTGTTGAGTTCCAATGCCTTTTGCGCTGCCGCTTTAGCTCTTTCAAGCGCTGGCTTCGGAGCCACCGATCCCCAGAAGACCTGGACTGTGTACGAATCGGATAAACCCGAATAAGCCAGAGCGTAGTCCGGATCTTTGGCAATCGCGCGTTGAAAGTTTTCGACGGCCCGGGGCATGCCATCTGCGCCGCGGTGAAAAAAGTAGCGGCCGTTCAGATAGAGCTCAAATGCCTCGGAATCAGCGCGACGCACGGCATCGAGTCTCTGTTGCTGCTCCGGTGTTAGTTTCAGCCTAATCTCGTCGGCAACGGCGCGGGCCACGTCGCCTTGTATGGCGAGCACGTCTCGTACGTCGCGGTCATACGTTCGAGCCCACACGTGAGTCTGGTCGACGACCTGAATCAGTTGCGCGGTAATGCGCAGCCGATCGCCTGCCTTTCGTACGCTTCCTTCCAGAACGTATTGCACGCCCAGCTCCCGACCCACGCCATTTATGCTCGTCTTACCATGTTTGTACTGCATGGCAGAGCTGCGAGCGATGACCCCTAACTTTGCGGGCTGCAAACCGCCGAGCTGGGTGATCATCTCTTCCGTCATCCCATCGCTGAAGAACTCCTGCTCCGGATCTCCACTTAGATTTTCGAATGGGAGAACGGCCAACATGATCTTGCCGCTGGCCGCTGTTGCCTGTGGCCTCACATGCGGCCGCACAAGATAGACCACCAACAATAAGGCGGCAGTGCCGGTAGCGAACAGCAAAGCAGTGCGGCTTCGACTCCAAGATTTAGCCTTTCCCCACAGTGGATGGCGAAGAACCTGGCCTGCTGCGTCTGGTGCTTGCGTGGAGAATTCCGAGGAGGGCTCAGGGGAGATCGAGGTCACCGGCAAGAGGAAGCGATATCCATGTTTAGGGAGTGTTTCAATAAGCCGGGGTCTTTCCGGCGAGTCGCCCAAAGCATCCCGAAGTTTCTTGATCGCGGTGTTCAGGCCGTCATCGAATGCGCCGAAGGAATCCTCAGGCCAAAGTCTCTGACGCAATTCATCCCTGGCAACTACTTCACCGGGATGTTCCAGAAGCAGTGCCAGCAGCCGGAACGGCTGTTCCTGCAGCTTTATTTTGACGCCTTCCTTGTGCAGCTCTCCCGAACGGAGGTCAACAACAAAGGCGCCGAAGCGGACGAGCCCCCGACGGGGAGTGGGAGCATTCATAGGCCTTCTAAACCGGATGGGCGCAGTCTATCATGTTGAAGACAAAAAGAATATTCGTTGTTCGAGGATTGTTCGTCAGCGAGATTTCTCCGGTTCACCTCCTGATTAGCCAAAATTCAGGCAAAGACAAGCCGCCGTCCATTGACGCCAAAAACGTACCGAACGAGCATGGGCATGCCCGCGATGCCGCAACAGCCGTTAGCGGGCGCGGGCGTAGTCGCCCAATCTTCCTATATGCGAGGTAACAAATGAGACAGGTGAATTCCTCGAGAGAGAATGGCCTCAAATTTGGCGGATTAGTGCCCCTCCAACGTCTTCCTTTGGTTGCGATGGCCAGCTTGTTCATCTTTTGCGGAGCATCCAAGGCACAGGCACAACTGGCTGACACGCAAACGGTTGAAGTGTGCAATGCCCAGATCTTAACCGGCGGCTACGGGTACAGCTTCAGCGGATTTAGTGGTCCGTACAAAACGACAACATCTTTCTTCATTTCATCGGTACCGACCTCGGCTGAGGAGGCGGCCGAAGTCGGCGAGGGTCGCGTTGGTTCCGTCGGGCTGGCAACGTTCGACGGGGCGGGGGACCTTACGGCTAGCGATACCCTTGCCCGGAGCAACATGCCCGTAGCAATTACGAGCAACACGACTAGACATGCCGGCGCGGGAACGTACAGCGTAAACGCCAACTGCACGGGCCACGCTTCGATGGACCTCACTTTGGATCCTAATCGCCCCGATCCCAAAAGTCCCTTCAAGGTTGATTCCGAGCATTTGGAATTTGATTTCATGATCGTTCCCGGCACAGGTGGCCGCGAGTTTTCTTTCATCGTCACAAACCAGGCAATCACAGACCAGACATTGTGCACCGGGGCCATGCCAGATTGCACTCCGAAGCCGACGCTGCCGGAGCAAACCGGTGTCGCCTTGAGCATTGGAGATGAGGCATGCAGCAACGCCAGCTTGCAAGGCACCTATCGCCTCCTCAGCACGGGAACAAACCTTACTAGGGTCGAGGCAAACGCAAACGTCGGCTTCAGGACCCTCGATGGAGCCGGGCTCCAGACCGATGGCGCAGACACCGGACTCGCCAATGGCCTAATCAATGTGCCCGTGGATCGTACCGGCACTTATAGCGTCCTATCTAACTGCACCGGTACTTCACGCCGTAATGACGGGGCGACCTTCGATCTTGTCGTCGTAGATGAGGGGCGACAAGCATATACGCTGCGAACGGGAAACCTCGCGATCACCAACGTCTTCATCAAGAGGGGGCGGGCGAACTTTGTGATGCACAGCCACGATACGACTCCGCCCAGCGACGACAGTGCCGATGATGACAGCGGTAACGACTAAGGCTGGACTCGAGAGGGGGCCCGGAGACGGTGATTGCAGTAACGCTCGATGTGCCGGGCCCCCTGTGAGCGCAAGATTTTTGGACCGTCCCAGAAGGGATGCGTCCATAGTTGCCGGGATTGAGGGCCTGCAAGCAACAACCCCGAATCCTCCAATTCGCTCTGAAGTTCAAATTTTGAATCCAGAGCGCGGTGCGATCGTGCTTGATGGAATCATTGGCTTGCAAAGTGTGCCCAGAGAATTTGTCTCACTATAGGGGTTCACCCCAAAAGTTGGGTCCAACTTGGGTCCAAATGCTGCCGAATTAGGTCCAAAACCGTGTACTATGACGCAGAACAAAGCTAGACGGACCAATCAGATAATATTTTTTGGTCTGCCTTGGGCGCAGGAGGTCCCCGGTTCAAATCCGGGCGCCCCGACCAACCGCAAGAATGCATTTCTCGACAGCCATTGGGCAGTGCTTCTCTTCTTCGATCTTCGGGAGTGTTAAATGAAATTATCAAGCCCCTTCAAAACTCTGTTGTTTACGCTCGTCGCGGTGACCACAGTTTACATGGGCAGTCCACTGGCGCCGGCTCAAAGCCAATCCAACCCGGCTGCAGGATCCAATAGCCAGGGATGCCCGAATGATGACAGCGGGTTGCAGTTGCCCACCGGTTTTTGCGCAACGGTCTTCGCTGACGGCATTGGTCACGCACGCCACATGGTAGCTGCGCCGAATGGGGTTCTTTACGTCAACACCTGGTCGGGCAGGTACTACGGCAATGACACGCCGCACGCAGGCGGTTTCCTGGTGGCCCTGCAAGACAAAAGCGGTGCGGGAAAGGCCGATGTGATCGAGCGGTTTGGCGAAACCGTCCAAAGCGGCGGAGCAGGTGGAACAGGCATCGGCATGTATAAAGGATCGGTCTACGCGGAGCTGAATGATCGGATCGTGCGATATTCATTGCCCGCCGGCTCTATCGTGCCGAGTGGCTCTGCCGACACCATCGTCTCCGGATTGCCTCTGGGCGGCGACCATCCGATGCACCCGTTCATCATCGATGCTGAAGGAGCGATGTACGTTGATGTCGCCAGCGCGACCAATTCCTGCCAGCTGAAAAATCGGACACTCAAGTCGCCCGGCGCAAACCCCTGCACGGAACTTGAGACCCGTGGTGGCATCTGGCGGTATGACGCGAATAAGACGAACCAAAGCTTCTCAACGGCTGACCGCTACGCGACGGGAATCCGTAACGCTGAAGGTTTTGCCATCGACTCCAGCGGGCGAGTGTTCGTGACCCAGCACGGACGCGACCAGCTGCACGCGAATTGGCCCGATTTCTACAAGCCCGACCAGGAGGCGACGCTGCCGTCTGAAGAGTTGCTGCTTTTGAGGCCAAAGGGAGACTACGGCTGGCCCGAGTGCTACCACGATGCTTTCGTGCAAAAACTCGTTCTGGCACCGGAATACGGCGGCGACGGCAAAACGACCGGCGTTTGCGCGAATAAGATTGCTCCTGCTGCGGTATTTCCCGCCCATTGGGCGCCGAATGCCATGGCGCGTTACGACCAGAAGCAATTTCCGGCGCGCTACCGCGACGGCGTGTTCATCGCTTTCCACGGGTCATGGAATCGCGCGCCCTATCCGCAAGGTGGCTACAACGTAGTGTTTCAGCCGCTTGTTGGGGACGGCGCATCCGGCCAGTGCGAGATATTTGCGGATGGTTTCGCGGGAGCGGTGAAGTCGCCGGCCAAGGCCGAACATCGTCCCTCAGGCTTGGCGGTGGGACCGGACGGTTCGCTCTACGTTTCCGACGATATACGCGGACGGATCTACCGGATTGTCTATCGTGGCGACCCCGCGGGCGGCACCGCGAACATCACGGCATGTCCGAGCGCTACAGCTCCGGCCGGCAATCCCGTTGAAGTGGCCGCGCAACCGCCAGAGGGTACGCATCCAGACGCCGGGGCGGCCGCGAGCAATCTTCCCGTTCCCGAAGGCGCGACGCGAGAGATGGTCTTGCTCGGTGAGCGCATCTACCGCGGCCAAGTGGGCGGAGCGGCGTGCACGGGCTGCCACGGCGAGAGCGGTCAGGGTACCCCTTTGGGACCCGATCTAACGGGCAAGAAATGGTTGTGGAGTGACGGCAGCTATGCCGGAATCGCGAAGACGATAACCGA
>Ga0307479_10002363_pt1 | contig 17155 bp, 16 predicted proteins | sample atmos_gasesECM4C_FD_203743 | JGI IMG/M metagenome (GOLD analysis project Ga0307479, IMG submission 203743) | Hardwood forest soil microbial communities from Morgan-Monroe State Forest, Indiana, United States - atmos_gasesECM4C_515 | ecosystem: Environmental > Terrestrial > Soil > Temperate... | reverse complement strand
ATCGGCGGGGCTGTTCGGGTCCTCGCGGTCAATGGCGATTCCGTGGCGGACGATGTAAAGCTCCATGACGGTGTTCTCCTCGTGCAAACATAATGCTGGGACGCGCTAAAGCGCACCCTACAACGTCGTGCTAGGGGCTTACGATTTGCCGAGAGGGAGTGCAGCCGTGCCGCACCCCTACAACGCTACCGCAATTCACGCATTCACTACAGGCCCAGGCCGGATTGGCGGAAATATAAGCGTACATGAAATTCTTTCTCGAACAGTTCGGAGCTCCGATTGGCGTCGCGAAGATCTTCGGTGGCGTCGCCGCTAGCTTTGATTTGCAGGCCGACCGCGCCTGAGGTGAACGTTGCGTCGATGTCAGTGACGCGCTGACGATGGGAATGATCCAGGCCTTCGGCGATGCGCAGAATGGCGGCCAGGCGGCGCATCACGCGGCGATCAGTATTATTGAGCGCGGAGTAGGCGGCGTGGTGGCCGGCAGGCTCGGACTTGCGGTTGTGATAGCGAACCAGCGCGGCGACGATAGCGCGCTCACGGCCTTCGAGGCCGGGAATGTCGCCGTTCAGGACCAGATACTCGCCATGCTTGTGGTGGCCACGATGGCTGATCATGTGGCCCACATCATGCAGCAAGGCCGCAGCCTCTAGCAGAGGGCGCGATTCGGCGGGAAGGTGATGGATCGGTTGCAAGCGGTCAAAAAGGATGATCGATAATTCGCGGACGTGCTCGGCGTGACGCTGGTCGTATTCGAGGCGGCGGGCAAAGCTGCGGGTTCCGACCAAGAGCTGGCGCGCGGCGGCGTTGTAGCGGTGCGGCTCCTTGCGAGAGAAGGCTTCGCGCGCAATCTCCTGGATTAATCCTTCGCGGACGCCGACGCCGGGAATGGAGAAGGTGCGCAGGTTCAAGTAGCGGCCCAGGGTGACAAACGTTATGGCGGCGATGGCCATAACATCCGCGCGATCACGGCGCACAGCGTAGGTTTTCATACGTTCGCGGACGTCGCGCTTTAGGATGCCGTCGAGACGCTCGCGCAAAAGCGAAAGCTGCAAAGTGGGGACGCCGTGTTCGCGCGGGCCGGGCGCCACGTTCATCAGCGTTTCGGCATTGCCGCCCAGCGCCACGGTGATGCTGTCCGCAAGGTTCGGCCGGGAGGGAAGGCGCGACTCGAGCAGCGCGCGGACGTAACGGCGAACCTGCTCGGCTTCGGCCGGCCCGATCACGCCGGGGATATTCAGGGTGGTCATGAGCCGCACGGTGCCTACGGGGAGCTGGGCAGTGTGTTCGACGCTATGGTCGCGGAGGATGTTGACTTCCAGGCTGCCCCCGCCGAGATCAACGATGCAACGTGGCGGCGATTCGGGACCGAGTGCGGCAAGAGCGGCTTCCCGGCCAAGGCGGGATTCTTCCACGCCATTGATGACTTCCAGCTCGATATTGGCCTTTCTCTTGATTTGGCGCACAAACGCGTCGCGATTGCGAGCTTCGCGCGAGGCGCTGGTGGCCACGGCGCGATAGCGTGTCACACCAAATTCGTCCATAACTTCACGGAAGTGGGAAAAAGCCTTGACGCCCTTCTTAAGGGTGTCCTCGCTAAAGCGGTGGCGCACGAAAACGCTTTCGCCCAAGCGAAGGGAGTAACGCTCGGAGTGGAGTGGCTCGATGTCCAGGGCGGAATACGCACGAGCCACGGCGAGGCGCACGGCGTTGGAGCCGGCGTCGATGGCCGCGATGTGAACGGGCTCGGACATGTGGGCGGCTAGCGCCAGAGATGGGCGAGCGCGGAAGAAGGAGCGTACTTGGTCATGCGGATTCCGAGCTGTTCGGCGATGCGCTGGCGCAGGAGCTTGTTTACGCTGGAGACGCTTGCTTCGCCATCGAGTTCGATGAAGTTGTGGCGCTTGGCCATGACTTCAAATTCGCGCTTGATCATGGTCTGGTAGCGGATGAAGGACCAGTAGAGGTCGTGGGAAAGGGACATGTCGCGTCCCGCTTCCCAATAGCTGATGGCTTGGGCTTTCTTGAACTCCCGAGCGAAGGCCGTTTCGGGGCGCACGTTGAGCCAGAACGTGAGGTGCGGACGAAGGGCCATGGCATAAAGGCCGCTGAGGTAATCGCGGTTGATGCCGCGAACGACGCCGCGGGCGATCAAGGTGAAAATAAAACGGTCGGCGAGAACGACGGTTCCGGAGCGCAGGGCCGGAAGGATACGATGCTCGACCTGATCGAAAAAGTCGGTGGCGTACATGAGGGCCAGCGTGAGGCGCGTGACGGCGTTTTTGGCCATGAGTTCGTCGATGTCGCGACCTACAAGAGTGGAGCGGCGCAGGCCGCTGGTTTGCACGGCGAAGCCTTCGGACTCCAGCCATTCTTGCAGGAGAGAGATTTGCGTGGAGCGGCCCGAACCGTCCATGCCTTCAATGACGATTAAGGAGCCGGTGATTTCAGCGGGATCGAAACCGACCAAGGGCTCGCCAAAGAAATATTGTGAGGCGGCGCCGTCTTCGTCAGCCGCCGCTTTGGTGGCAGGACCGGTCGCCGGCTGCGAAGTGGCCTCTGTGATTGCGGTTTGCGCGGCGGAGGCCGACTTGTCTTTCTCTCTGTCCTGGTCAGGCATAGCTACTCCGCCTCGGCAACGCGCGGGGCGAACCGCTTGAGGTCGATTTTGGAGGCGACGATGTCGCGCATTTGCTTTTGCAGCTTGTTCACGGGAATGGTGCCGTCGAGCACGACGAAGTTGTCGGAGTCTACCATTTTGTCGTACTCGTCCAAAATGCGTGACTGGAACAAGCGAAAGCTTTCGGTGCGGTCGTAGGACAAGCCGAGGTCCATGCCGGCTTCGTAGTACTTGAGCTTGGGGCGGCCGCTGATGATGCGATTCACGGCAACGTCCAGGGGCGCGCGGAAATAGAAGGTAATGTCGGGAATGGGGGCGAAGCGATAGAGATTGCGCAGCCAACGTGCCGGGCAGCCGCGGGCTGCGTCTCGGGCGAAGGCGGTATAGATGTAGCGGTCGGCTAAGACGAGATAGTCGCCTTGCAGCAGCGGCATTATCTGGCGCTCGCATCGATCGGCGAAATCGGCGGCGTGCAGCAGGGAAAATGTTGTGGGAGTGAGCAAGCGACGCTGCTTTCCGCGGCGAGTGGCGGACTTCACGAGCGGCGAGGAGTTCCATTCGGTGAAATGCAGGCGGTAGCCGCCGATTTCCAGCCAGCGCTTCAAGAGATAAAGTTGCGTGCTCTTGCCGGAGCCGTCGGTGCCTTCGACGACGATCAGGGCACCGGGATAAGCGCGGCTGGGGACGGGGCGTCCCGGCTGGGGAAGGGTGGACTTGGACGCTTCGGAGCGCGCCGATTTTTGGGCTGTGTCTTGAGTATCTGTCACGTTTGTAGGCACAAACGACCTTCCGAGAAGGTATTCTCTGATTGTTACATACTCATTACAACATGCGGAGGAGGAGGACTGCAAAAGGCGGGCGGTCGAAAAGCGAAAGAAAGAAATGGGGGTATAGATCTTGCCAGGATGGGGCGAGCCATGAGCGTAGCTTCGCGGATACATTGAGAGGTCCGTGTGGACGACTGAAAAGCGGCGGCAAGATCGCCGCACTCCAAAAGTCAGACTGGGACGCGCTAAAGCGCACCCCTACAATGCCCGAGTTAGAAGACGGTGACTTTGAAGTGGAGAAATTTTTTGGGATTTTGGCGGAAGTCGCCGATTAACAGGCGGAGGTCGCCGGTCAGGCCGGTTAGGTTGTCGTAGAGCTTGGGGTCGGAGAAGAGTTTGCCGGCGGTGGTGGTGTTTTCGTTGAGTTTCGCGGTGGCGTTGGAGAGGTTGGTGCTGGTGTCCCGCAGCTTGTTGTAAAGGTCCTCGTCGACGATCAGTTTGCCCAGGGTGCCCTTGCCGGCGCGGACATCGCCCATGACGGCATTCCCGCTGGCCAGCGCCTGTTTGGCCTCGTCGTAAAGCGTGGGATCGTAGAGCAGCTTGCCCAGGGTTCCTTTCTGGGCGCGCAGATCGGAAGTGATTGCGCTGACATCGGTGGCTACGTTGTTGACTTTGTTGTATAGCTCGTCGCTGGCCACCAGTTTGCCGATGGTGCCCTGGCCGGCTTGAACTTGGGCGATCACCTGATCGCCCTTGGCGAGAATATTGTTGAGGTGATTGTACGCCTGCTGATCGGTGAGCAGCTTGCCCAGGGTTCCCTTGCCCTGCTTCACGCCGGCAATCAAGTCCTGGGCTTCAGCGCTGAGCGCCTGGAGATTGCCCAGCAATTCCGCGCTACGTTCGACCACTTCTTTGATGGCCTTTTCTTCGGTGCCCTTTACTTCCTGGCCTTCTTTTAAAGGGACGCCGGTCACGCCGCGAGTGATGTTCACGTAACGATTTCCGAGCAGGCCTTCGGTCACCAGGCTCACTGTGGAATCGGTGAGAATGTAGTTTTGGTACCGCCGGTCGATGCGCATGACCACTTCAATATTTCTGTTTTTATCGGCGACTTGGCCAGGCGCGCGCGGGACGAGTCGTATGGACTCGACGTTGCCGACTTCGACGCCGTCGATGCGGACGGGAGCGCCGGCAGCAAGCTGCGAGACTTCGGGCAAATAGGTTTTCAAACGATACTTGGGGCCGACGAATCCGGGCGCAGTAACGTAGAAGATGCCGACAGCAAGGACGAAAAGGCCGACCAATACAAAAAGACCCACGCGCAACTCAGTCCAGGTCAACTGCTTGCGCTGCGCCATGAACGGTGCCTCCTGCCCGCCGTCTGACCGTGAAGATTAACCTAGAACGTTAATACAACAGCCTACCGCACTTTCACACCAGAAAGCGCTTCAGGTAAGAATCTTGCGTTCGGGCAATGTCCTCGGTGTCGCCTTCGAAATAAACGCGACCTTCGCGATAGACCAAAAGCCTAGTCCCCGACATCGGGCTTGCCGGCGATGATTGTGAGCCCGGCTGGCCGTTCACGCGCACAGCGCCTTGGGTTTCCGCCTCAAAACGGAAATGGGCCAGGCCGAAGCCATCTTGTAATCGATGCGTGGCCAAAAGAGCGGTTACGCCGTAGACGTCGCGGAGCTGCAGGATCAAGAGAATAATGGCCTGCGCGGTGATGGGATCGAGTCCTGCGGTGGGCGAATCGTAAAAGACGATTTGCGGGCGGTCGATGAGGGCGCGGGCAATGGCTACCCGGCGGCGCATGCCTCCGGATAACTCTGAGGGGAGCTGATCGATGGCGTGCTCTAACTGCACCACGCGCAAGACCTCGCGAACGCGCGGCTCGATTTCCGTGTCGGGCAGGCCCTCTTCGCGCAAACGGTAGGCGACGTTGTCGGCGACGGGCATGGAATCGAAAAGGGCGCCTTCCTGAAAGACAAAGCCGATGCGGCGGCGAAAGGGGAGAAGTTCCTTTTCCGGCATCGCGGAGACTTCGTAGCCGAGGACGTGCACGGCGCCGCTCGAAGGGCGCAAGAGACCGGCAGCGAGCTTTAGAGTTAGAGTCTTGCCGGTGCCGGTCTCGCCGAGGAGCACTAGAGTTTCCCGAGGTTTCACTTGAAACGAGACGCCGCGCAGGATGTCCCCCTCGTCGAAACCGATGCGCACGTTTTCAAAAGTGATGAGCGGAGCGAATTCGGCGGGCATTTCTGCGAAGGAGCTCATTTGGGATGTCCAGGATAAAGAAAGCGACGAGATAAAGACTCAACACAGAGTGAACAGAGAACAGCAGAGGTAGCGGAGACTTTGGTACCAAGACAACGGTTTGCTGACGGAAGAATGGAAAGGCACGTTGCGGAACGGGCCATGCGCGTCAAAAGATCTTGTCTCCCAGGTATAGCGAGAGTTTGGTCAAAAATAAGTCCGCCGCAATGATCAGGACCGAGGCAACCACAACCGCCTGGGTAGTCGCGCGACCGACGCCTTGCGTGCCACCGCGCACAGTGAGGCCCTTGTAGCATCCGACGGTGGACAAAATAAAGCCGTAGACGATGGGCTTGCTCATGCCTTGCATGATGTCGGCGAAATCCAGAGCGTTGATGGACCTGGTCCAGAATTCCACGGCATCCAATCGCAGGGAAAAGATGGAAGCCACGCATCCGCCCAGCAGGCCGACGAAGTCGTTTAGCGCGGTGAGCAAGGGCACCATGAGCATGGTAGCGATGACCCGGGGCGTGACCAATTTGCGGCTTGGGTCCGTGCCCATGGCGCGCATGGCATCGACCTGCTCGGTGACGACCATGGAGCCCAATTCGGAGGCGATGCCCGAGGCCACGCGCCCGGCGACGAGAATCCCGGTCAAGGTCGGCCCTAGTTCACGCACAAGGGCTATGGAGACAACGTCGCCAGTCAGCGCGGTTTCCCCGAAGCGCGTAAATTGCGCGCCGGTTTGCAACACCATTACTGCGCCGATGAAGAATCCGGACATCAGCACGATAGGCAGGGAACCAACGCCAATGTCGTCCATCTGGTCGAGCGTATCCTGAAAATAGCGAGGGCCGGTGGCAAGGTTGGCGATGGCGCGCGCGGCGATTTCCGAGTAATCCTGGACACTGGCCAACAGACGTTTAATCGCGTCGGTTAGGACCGTCCCCACGGGAACGGTTGGGGCGGGTTTCGCTTCGCGATCTACGACGTGAAGAGGAGTGTCTGCCACAATTTCACTATTGTTTACGGCACACGCTCGAATTGCAAGACAAACACTGGGAGCAAGCGTAACTGCGGGCGAGAGTTGCGTCAAGCGGGATTGACTGCTCATGGCTGGTTCGCGGATTTGGCGAAGCCTGGCTCGCGTGACTTGGGTCCTGGCTCAGGACTATGTCGCAACAGCCCGGCCAAGCTGGGGCGCAGCGGTACTGTGTCCCTACAAAGAATAGGAAATGAAGATCCTGCGCGTTGCTGGACGCAATGCTGTGCCCCCGCTACACTGCTTGTTTTTACGTGAGCCATTTGTACGGCTGAGGGTCACAAGAGCATGTTGCGTTTCTATACGGCGGGTGAATCGCACGGACAAGCGCTGCTCGCCTTCATCTCTGGATTGCCCGCGTCTTTGCCGATCGATGTGGAGTTCATTAATACTGAGCTGCATCGGCGGCAGCTTGGGTATGGGCGCGGCGGCCGGCAGAAAATAGAAAAGGACGGGGCGGACATTTTTGCGGGGGTGCGCCACGGGAAGACCATTGGCGCGCCGATCGCTTTGCGCATCGAGAATCGCGACTGGGCGAATTGGGAAAAGGCTCTTCCGGTGGAAGATTCGCCGGAGCTTGCCGGGCACGATAAGAAGCTGGTGGCGCCGCGGCCCGGCCACGCCGATTTGGCGGGGTCGCAGAAATTTAATTTTCACGATGCGCGGTACGTTCTGGAACGGGCATCGGCGCGGGAAACGGCGGCGCGTGTGGCGGCGGGTGCGTTTGCGAAGCTGCTGCTGCGGCAGTTTGGGACTGAGATCGCTAGTCACACAGTACAAGTCGGGCATGTGAAGCTGGATCGCAAAGCTGGCTGGGAAGAAATCCGTGCTGTGAGCGGGGAACTCGAGTCGCCATTGCGCTGCGTGGACCCGGCGGTGCAAGACAAAATGAAAGCGGAAGTGGACGCGGCGCTCAAAGCGGGTGACACGGTCGGTGGAATCTTCGAGGTGATGGCACACAATATTCCCGTGGGCCTTGGGAGTCACGCGCAATGGGACGAAAAGCTGGATGGACGGCTGGCGCAAGCGGTGATGAGCATTCAAGCCGTGAAGGGCGTCGAAATTGGCGCGGGAGTCGCGGCCGCGGGTTCTTACGGCAGCGAAGTGCAAGACGAAATTTCGTATGACAAAGCGGCGAAGCGATTTCGGCGGTCGTCGAATCGCGCGGGCGGGCTGGAAGGCGGAATCACGAACGGCGAGGACGTGGTCGTACGGGGCTACCTGAAGCCAATTTCGACGCTGCGGCGGGCGCTGGGGACGGCGGACATGGTCAGCAAGGAGCCGGTGCAGGCGGCCTACGAACGATCGGATTGGTGTGTGGTGCCGGCAGCGGGAGTGGCGGGGGAGGCGATGGTCGCGCTTGTGCTGGCGGATGCTTTTCTGCAAAAATTTGGAGGAGACTCCCTCGCCGAGATGCGCAGGAACTTCGACAGCTATGCCCGACAAATCGCCGAGTTCTGACCCAAGTACTGCCACGGCCGCGCAGGCGGTTTCGGCTGCGCGGAAAATCTACAAAATCGTGAAGTATGGCGATCCGATTTTGGAGAAGCCCACCACGCCGGTCAGTAAATTTGATGCGGAGCTGGAGCAGCTGACGGAAGACATGTTTGCGTCGATGTATGCGGCGCAGGGCGTCGGGTTGGCGGCGCCGCAGATTGGGCTGGGTCTGCGGCTGGCGGTGATTGACGTGACCGTGGGGAAGAATCCCGAGGCGAAAATCGTGCTGGCGAACCCGGAGATCACGCATGCGGAAGGCGAAAAGCGCGAGGAAGAAGGGTGCCTGTCCATTCCTGGCTTTCGAGGCCACGTAGTGCGACCCCACTTTGTTACCGTGCGCGCGCAAAACGCGAAAGGCGAAACGTTCGAGATGCGCGGCGAGGACTTGCTGGCGCGAGCGTTTTGTCATGAGATCGATCACCTGAATGGGATTCTGTTCATTCAGCATTTGAGTATGCTGAAGCGCGACCTGATCAAGCGGAAGATCAAGAAGCTCAGAAAACAGGGCGAGTGGTAGACCCAGGTGCGCGCGCCATGCGCCTGGTTTTCTGCGGCACACCGCAATTCGCCGTTCCCACACTGAAACTGCTTCTTACCCAAAAAGAGTTCGAGATTACCGCAGTGATTACCCAGCCGGACCGCCCGCGGGGGCGTGGCATGGAAGTCTCCGCTTCGCCGGTGAAAGAAATCGCAAGCTCCGCTGGTCTGCGAGTGCTGCAACCGGAGAAGGTTCGTGCGGCGGATGTGGAGGAGACGCTGCGGACTCTGCAGCCCGATGCCATTGTGATCATCGCCTATGGGCAGATTATTCCCGCGCGCCTGCTCACGATTCCCAAGCATGGATGGATCAATCTTCATGGCTCGCTGTTGCCGCGGTATCGAGGTGCTGCGCCAATTCAGTGGGCGATCGCTAACGGCGAGACGACCACGGGACTGACCAGCATGCGCATCGATGCGGGGATGGACACGGGCGAGATGCTGTTGCAGAAAGAAATTGAGATTGGCGCTAAGGAAACCGCACCTGAGCTTGCCGCGCGCATGGCCGATGAGGGAGCACCGCTCATAGTCGACACGCTACGCGGTATCGGCGCCGGTAAGCTTCCGCCTCGAGCGCAAAATCACGACCAGGCCACGTACGCGCCTTTGCTAAGAAAAGAAGAGGGTCGCATCGACTGGACGCGACCAGCGCACGAGATTTACAACCGAATGCGCGCGTTTACACCGTGGCCGGGAGCCTTCACGACGTTTCGCGGCCAAACTGTTCACATTTGGGCCGAGCCGGTGTCTAACAAGACTGTGGGAGAGTTAGCGGGGAGTGCACAACGTGACGAGTCGCCGGCCCCTGGGACGCTTCGCAGCGACACACAAGGATTATTTGTTGCTTGCGGCGGAGCAACCGAATTGCGCGTCCTCTCCGTCAAAAGGGAAGGGGGCAAGAGCGTTGACGCGGTGGAATTTTTGCATGGTGTTCGGTTGACTGAAGGGGAACGCTTCAGCAATTCGCAATTGCGCTGAAGCCAACCCTCAGGCATACTTTCCATTGCTCCTCTTCAATTGACTCGAACTCAACAACGGGTGCTGCACTGGCCCTCCGCGGATATCTTTGTATCGGGAGACCTGTATTCATGAATATTCTTCGATCCCAGCCAGCTACAAAAAATGTGCGTCTTCAACTAAAAGAAGTTCTGCGCGTGGCAGCGTGCTGCGCGATGGCCGTTCAACTTGGATTCGCCCCGGTCACTTTGGCTGGCCCGGCGTCTTCATCGACAAAAACACAGCCGGTCAAGACCGCGCCCGACGCGGTATTGAACGTCATGCAGGCGGAGCTGTCTCGGGCGACAACTTCGCTGGCCAAGAGCCAACCCGCGCCGTATTACGTGAGCTATACCGTCAATGACCAGAGCATCGTCGTTCTGGTTGGGGCTTACGGCAGCTTGCTGACCAATGCGGCGCTGCAGCGGCGGCAAGCTGACGTGACGATGCGCGTAGGTTCGCCGGCGCTCGACAACACGCACGGCCAAAGCCGCGCTAGTGGCATGACCTCCGGCAATTTACCGCTTGGGGATGACTCTGACGCGATTGGCCGCGTTCTTTGGGAATTGACCGACCGCGAGTACAAGCGCGCAGCACCGGCTTTCTTGAATGTGAAGACGAACACAGCGGTACGCGCGGAAGAGGAAGACAAGTCTCCTGATTTTTCCAAAGAAGCGCCGCAGACGCGCGTCGGGCAGTCGGTAACGATTCCGAATTTCGATCGCGCTGCTTGGGAAGGCGAGATTCGCCGGCTTTCCGGGGCTTTCCGGAAGTATCCGGGGGTTTATTTCGGCACCGTCGCTCTTCAAGTGCAGAACTCGAATTCGCGGCTGGTTTCCAGCGAGGGGACAGCCATTCAGTCGCCCAGCGCGACAACGCGTCTGGTGATGGAAGCGCAGACCCGGGCGGATGATGGCATGGAACTTCTGCGCGTAGAAACATTCCAAGCGCCTTCGGCCAGCGGGCTCCCCAGCGAAGCGGAACTCAGCGCCAAAATCGATAAGATGGCGGACGATTTGAAGGCGCTGCGCAACGCTCCGGTTGCTGAACCTTACGATGGACCGGCCCTGCTCAGTGGGCGCGCGGCCGCGGTGTTCTTTCACGAAGTGCTGGGCCACCGACTCGAAGGCCACCGGCAGCGTGACGAAGACGAAGGTCAGACTTTTACGAAAAAAATCGATCAGGAAGTGCTGCCGAAGTTTCTCAGCGTCGCGGACGATCCCACCGTCCACGAAGTCGCGGGAGTGAAACTTGCCGGTTCTTATGACTTCGACAACGAAGGCTCTCCGGCACAGCGCGTGGATGTGATCCAAAACGGCATCCTGAAGAGCTTCCTGATGTCGCGCATGCCGGTCAAAGGCTTTAGCCAATCCAACGGGCACGGCCGTAATCAGCCTGGGCTGATGGCCACCGGACGCCAGGGCAATTTGATTGTTAGCTCCACGCAAACGGTTCCGGAATCGCAGCTTCGTCAAAGGCTGATCGACGAAGCGAAGAAACAGGGCAAGCCCTACGGTTTGTATTTCGATGACATCCAGGGCGGATTTACTCTCACGACCCGGCAACTACCGCAGGCGTTTCAGGTGCTGCCTGTGATCGTTTATCGCGTTTATGCCGATGGACGACCGGACGAGTTGGTGCGCGGCGTGGACATTGTAGGCACGCCTCTCGCTGCGCTCACCCGCATTGTGACAACCGGGGATCAGCAGCACGTGTTCAACGGCGTATGCGGCGCGGAAAGCGGAAACGTGCCGGTGGCGGCGGTAGCCCCGGCAATGCTTTTCTCTGAAATGGAAGTGCAGAAGCGCGGACATTCTCATGAACGGCCGCCCATATTGCCTCCACCCGGGTTTGAAGGCACGTTGACGACCGCGCAGGGTGACACTGCCATACCTGCGACGCAGCAACCCAAGGCGGAGGTGAAGCCGTGAGAAGCACTCGCAGAACTTCCGCATTTCTTCTTGTTACGTTGTTAGTTGGTGCCACGGCGCTGCTCCAAACCGCAATTGCCCGCGCAAGCGCTGGCGGCGACGACGCGGCCAAAACGGGCGCGGCGGACACGATGGCGGCGGCGCACGCTGCGGCCAACGGTGATCCGCTGCTCGAGGCGTTGCTGACCGAACTGGACCGCTCCAAGGCGAAACTCAAGATGGACCAGGTCGCGCGGCCTTACTACATCGAATACCGTGTCAACGATGTCGATGAATTTCAAGCGGAGGCGGCGTTCGGCGCGCTTCGCGAGAATCAACGGATGCACTATCGCGTGCTCCACGTTGTCGTGCGCATAGGCGATTACAAGCAGGATAGTTACTACAACCAGGGAACCGGCGAGACGAACGTGCTTCCGCTAGACGACGATCCGATCGCGCTGCGTCATTTGATCTGGCTGGCCACGGATGAAGCTTACAAAGCCGCGGGTCAGGCTTATACCGAGAAGCTAGCGGCTCTGGAGCAGTTCAGCGCCGAGGCACAACCAGTCGACGATTTTGCGAAGGAGCCGGTGGTCACCGACGTACAACCGGTGGTCACGTTGAAAGTAGACGATACCGCGTGGAAGAAAACGCTTGAGGATGTGAGCGGCCTTTATAGGCAATATGCCGATGTTCAGAGTGTTAGCGCCTCGTTGCGGTTTGCGGCCGCGAATGAGTACCTGGTTAATTCGGAAGGCACGGTCACGCGCATCGGCAAAAACACTTATAGCGTGCAATTGAACAGCGCAGCGCAGGCGGAAGACGGCATGCGCCTTTCACGCAATCCGTTCTGGATGGTGGCGAAAGCCGAGGAACTCCCCACGCGCTCCTCGGTGATGCCAAAAAAATGCTCGACACGGTTGTAGCCTTGCGGCAGGCACCGATCGTTGAGGAAGAGTATCGCGGGCCGGTTTTGTTCGGCCCCGATGCTGCGGACGATGTGGTTTCTTCGCTTATCGGCTCCAACGTTCTTGGACGCAAGCCTCAGCTGGGCCGGCCGAATCGCACTGTCGGCGCGTTTGCCACCAGCTTCAAGAGCCGCGTCTTGCCTAACTTTCTTTCCGTGGTTGATGATCCGACGCTGCACGAGTTCAAGGGCAAGAGCCTCGTCGGCAATTACGAGGTCGACGACGACGGCGTAAGGGCCGAGGCGGTCACGCTGGTAAACAACGGCACGCTGGTCAGCTACTTGCTTGGCCGCGAACCGATTCGCGACTTCCCGATTTCCAATGGACATGGCCGCGCCAGCGTGGGAACACTTCCGACGCCCAATCTCGGCGTGTTGCTCTTGAAAAGTTCCGAAGCGCAATCGCCCGAGGCCTTGAAGCAACGCGTCATCGACATGATCAAGGAACAGGGCAAGCCTTACGGCTATCGCGTGGATACGCTCGGGCCGGGAAATGCTCCGCGCCTGCTGTACCGGATCTATCCCGATGGGCATGAGGAGCTCGTGCGCGGCGCTGTATTCAATGAGCTGGACGTTCGCGCCCTACGCAGCGATTTGATCGCGGTCGGCAACGACCCGCTGGTCAGCAATCGCACCGGGGGCATCCCGACCACGGTCATCAGCCCGTCGCTGCTTTTTGGTGAGCTGACCGTTAAGCGCGCCGATACAAGCAAGGACAAGCTCCCCGACTATCCACCACCGCCCCTGGCAAAGAAATGAAGCACCGCTGGGTTTTGTGCAGTGCGGCTTTGTTTATGCTGAGCGGCGAAGGACCGCCCCCTTTACGATCGCTAAACTCATTTGGCCCTAAAAGCGCGAGCAAGACGCCCGCACTCCAAGAACTAATTTCCGATGGCCGACAACGCCCCTAACGCCGATCTCCAGTCTCTGCCGGTTCCCGAAAACGGGAGTCCACCGAGCTTCCGCAAGCGCCTCGAAGAGCTAGGACAGATGGCCCTCCTCGTGTTCATCCTTGCGTCGGCGGCGTTTCTCAGCGCCATCACGGCGATGCGCATCGCCATACACGGACGAGAAGTCACCATGCCCAACCTGGTCGGAAAGAGTGTGACCGAAGCCAACGGCACGCTGCGGTCGCGCGGTTTAGTGCTGCGTGTCGCGGATCGGGTGTATAGCGAGTTGCCCATCAATGTGGTCGTGCGCCAGACTCCGCCAGCCGGACTACTGATGAAGGTGTCGCAGCCGGCTCACGTGGTGCTCAGCCTCGGGCAGCGCCAGTTGCAGATTCCGCTGCTGGAAGGCAATTCCTTACGGGCTTCGCGCATAGAACTACTGCGTTCCGGTTTGCAAGTAGGTGAGATTTCGGCGATCAGCATGCCGGATCAGCCCGCCGACGCCGTGGTAATCCAAACGCCGCGGCCTGGCGCCGGCGCAGCCACGCCGCGTGTCGACGTGCTCGTGTCACAAGGGCCGCGGGAAGCGTCTTACGTCATGCCGCACTTGGTAGGCCTGAACGAGATGGATGCGCAGCACCGCCTTGATGTCTCCGGTCTGCACCGTAAGGTCAATTACGTCACAGCGCCGCAATGGCCCCATGGCACGGTAGTAGACCAAACTCCGCTAGCCGGTTCGCGGCTGCCTGCCTCGTCAACGATCGAACTCACCGTCGCTAATTAATTTTTGCTCTGTTCAGCGCGAAACTGCGAAGAATCGAGTCTAATTACTGAGCATCCCAAGCGCTCCATGCAGGAACCGCAAACCCTGGCGTCGGATTCCGAGTTGGTCTCCGGCGAACTGGTTCCGGAGTTGGTCACCGGCGAATGGAAAACCCGATGAAGAAAAGAGCTTGGCTCGTTTTTGCAGCGTTCACCGCATTGTTGGCGGTTGCGTTTGTAATGCACGCCAACCCCTCGGCTTCCGATGAAATTTCGCGTCTCGCCGTTCTAATGCAATGGAAGCCCACCGCGGTTGTGGCTGACATCGGAGCGGGAGATGGGCGCTATGCGTTCGCCGCCGCCCAACATGTGCCCTCCGGAAAAGTCTTCGCCACTGAAATTGACACACAGAAACTCGCGGAGCTTCGGCGCGAAGTCAAAAAGCGAAATCTGCGGAACGTCCAGATTATCGAGAGCAAAGAGGCTGATACCAATCTGCCGGAGCAATGCTGTGACGCCATCTTTCTCCGGCGCGTCTACCACCATTTGACGAGGCCCGTGGAGTTCGACACCGCTTTAGTGCGGTCGCTCAAGCCCGGCGGCCGCTTGGCGATCCTGGATTTTCCGCCACGTAGCGGCCTCGAGCCGGTCGAAGGTGTTCCCGCGAATCGCGGCGGGCACGGAATCCCGCAGCACATTGTCGTTGAAGAGCTCACCGCCGCTGGATTGCAGCTCGAGAAAACTCTAGACGATTGGCCCGAGGACAGCTACTGCGTGCTATTCGTAAAGAAATGAGTTGGCCCGCGTGTTTGGCGTTGTGCACCAGCCAAGCTGGATATAGACTCTGCTTCCCGCTCAATCCAATCGTCCCGGAGTCAGGTATGGAAAGAGACCTGCGCCGCTCACCGCGTGTACCGTTTGTGGCCTCAGCGGAAATCATCGAGCTCGAAACCGAAACGCGTTTGCCAGCTCGCACCGGCGACCTCAGTCAGCACGGTTGCTACATGGATATGATCAATCCGCTTCCGTTGGGAACAGCGGTTCGAGTGCAAATCACTCATGGTCAACTCAGTTTCCAGGCAATCGCGGGAGTTGTGTATTGCCAGACGCCGCTAGGCATGGGCTTGGTGTTCAACAAAGTTGACTCGAACCACGAAGCTGTCTTGCAGCGTTGGTTGAACGAGGCGTTCGCGAGCTAATGTCCCTCCGTTCGGTCGTAGCGCCAGCCCTTCCAGAGTAAAGCAAACAAAGCATCATCAGGAGTTCTACTAGCCCATCGGCTGAGCTCGTCGTGGTTTTACGGGATACCCAGGCAAATCCAATCATATTTTGCTTAGCATATCGGGCCTAAGCGCGACCGGCGCTGATTCCCGCACCCGAAGCCTCAGACGATGGATTACGCCAGTCAATCTTATGCAGAGCTAGCGCGTTTACTCCGCTAACGAGGAACTTGCATGTCTCAGAACTGGGCATATGACCGGAGGCCGAAGGTTGATGACCAGGGCCGCACACAACCTCAGCAAACGCACCACTCTGATACCCGCGCGAGCCTTCGCGCACCGTTGCGCTTCCGTGGCGGCTTTCATTTTTCATTTCGCCCCCAAGACATCTACAGACTGCTGAAAACCACGTATCAGGAGTGGAGCAAATATAAGGTTCCTCGAATGGGCGCGGCCCTGGCCTATTACACGATTTTTTCGTTAGCGCCTCTTCTAGTCATCGCCATTTCGGTAGCCGGAATTGTTTTCGGTGACAAGGCCGTACAAGGGGAAATTGTAGGCCAAATTCAAGGACTTATGGGTGCAGATGCTGCTCGAGCGGTACAAACGATGATTCAGTCGGCGCACAAGCCCGCCAACCAAGCCTTTGCTAGCATCCTCGGGCTAGTGATCCTGTTTTTTGGCGCATCGGGGGTGTTTAACGAAATGCAGGACGCCCTCAATGAGATTTGGGGAATTGACACAACCGCGAAAACGGGTGTGTGGAACATGATCAAGACACGGTTCCTGAGCTTTGGCATGGTGCTGGGTATCGGTTTCTTGCTCTTGGTGTCGCTGGTACTCAGTGCGTTTTTGGCAGGCGTGGCCAAGTACGTCAGCGGCCTTCTTCCGGTACCCGAAGCGGTTTTGCACATCGCGGACATGCTTTTTTCTATTTTCTTCATCACCGTGTTGCTCGCTATGATCTTCAAAGTGCTTCCGGACGTGAGGATTCCGTGGAGCGACGTGTGGGTGGGCGCCGCGATGACCGCGATTTTATTCACCATCGGCAAGTTCCTAATTGGCTTTTACATCGGCAAAAGCGTGACCGCCTCGGCCTACGGAGCTGCAGGATCCTTGGTAGTGATTGTGGCTTGGATCTACTACTGCGCTCAGTTGCTCTACTTTGGCGCGGAGTTTACGAAAGTTTACGCTACGGAGTGCGGCTCGCAATGCGCGCTTTCTCCGCAAACCGATCGCGCACCCGCTCACGCCCGCACTTAAACTCGCTCATTCTTCCAGGCCGCAACGCAAAATTGATTTAAATGTGGCGTTACCCGTTCGCAGCGGTAAAATGCGCTGACTCTGGGGAGGCCACACCGATGATTCGTCGCATTGCAGCCGCAGGTTTCCTAGTTTTGGCCGCAGCTGCCACGTTGACCGGCCAAACGAAACTCTCCACCAAATGGGAAGAGCTCACCGCTGCTGACTTTCGCCAGGGCATACAACAATCCAAAGGCACCTGCTTGCTTCCCTTTGGCATCCTCGAGAAGCACGGTCCCCATCTCCCGCTCGGTACGGATTTGTTAAACGTTCGCTACGCGGCGCTTCAGGCCGCCGCACAAGAATATACCGTTGTCTTTCCTGAGTATTATTTCGGCCAAATTTTTGAAGCCAAGCACGAGCCGGGCACGGTGGCCTACAGCGCCGACCTG
>Ga0307479_10002362_pt1 | contig 17155 bp, 10 predicted proteins | sample atmos_gasesECM4C_FD_203743 | JGI IMG/M metagenome (GOLD analysis project Ga0307479, IMG submission 203743) | Hardwood forest soil microbial communities from Morgan-Monroe State Forest, Indiana, United States - atmos_gasesECM4C_515 | ecosystem: Environmental > Terrestrial > Soil > Temperate... | reverse complement strand
TGGGGGCGGCTCCCGGTCCAGGATCGGCAGACCCTTGAGCGCGGAGGCCATGTAATCGAGCCAGATCGGCAGCGCCAGGCCTCCGCCGGTTTCGCGCTCGCCCAGGTTGTGCGGCTGGTCGAATCCGATCCACGCCACGGCGACGATCCCGCCGCCGTAGCCGGAGAACCAGGCGTCGTGCGAATCGTTGGTGGTGCCGGTCTTGCCCGCCACATCGGAGCGGCCCAGGCTGGATGCGCGTGCACCGGTGCCGTAGCGGGCCACATCGCGCAGCATGCTGTCCATGATGAAGCTCGTGCTGGCATCGACCACCCGCAGCGCCGAGTCGCCCGCGACCTTCGGCGAGGCTTCCATCAGCACTTTTCCGCCGGCATCGGCGATGCGCGTGATCAGGTAGGGGCTGATCTCGAATCCGCCGTTGGCGAACACCGCATAGGCGCCCAGTTCCTGCCACGGGGTCACCGACCCCGCGCCCAGCGCCATCGTCAGGTAAGCCGGGTGCCGCTCCGGATCGAATCCGAACCGACCCAGGTACTGCTGCGCGTACTGCGGCCCGATCTGCTGCAGCACGCGGATCGACACCATGTTCTTGGACCGGGCCAGGCCCTGCCGCAACCGGATCGGGCCGTCGTACTTGCCGTCGTAATTCTTCGGGTCCCACACCTGGCCGCCGGTCTGGTCCGGGTCCAGCATCAACGGCTCGTCATTGACCAGCGTGCTGGTCATCAGGCCCTTTTCGAGCGCGGCCGCATAGATGAACGGCTTGATGCTGGAGCCGGGCTGGCGCCAGGCCTGGGTGACGTGATCGAACTTGTTCAGGTTGAAATCGAACCCGCCGATCAGCGCGCGCACCGCTCCGTCGCGCGCATCACAGGCGACAAAAGCCGACTCGATCTGCGGGACCTGCACGATGGCCCAACCGTCCTTGCCGATGCGCGCCAGCCGGATCACCGCGCCCGCCACGATGCGGTGCCCGGGTTGGGCCCGGGCCGCCAGCGATGCGGCCGCAAAGCGCAGCCCCTCGCCCTCGATCCGCACCACCTGGCCGTCGGCGAAGGTAGCGCGCACGAGCTTCGGTGTGGCTTCCAGCACCACCGCCGCAATCATGCCGTCGACCTCGGTGGCGTCGGCCAGCGCCTCGTCGATCTTCTGCTCGCGGGCCGGCCCCTCGGGCGGCATTTCGACGAAACGCTCCGGCCCCCGGTAGCCGTAGCGCCGGTCGTAGGCGATCACCTGGGCGCGCACCGCGGCGTAGGCGACCTGCTGCTCGCCGCTCGAGATCGTGGTGTAGACGTTCAGTCCGCGCGCATAGGTCTCGTCGTGGAACACGCCGACCACCAGTTCCCGGGCCAGCTCGGCCACGTAGTCGGCCCGCACCCGCGAGTGGGTGAGGTTGGTGATGGCCGCCGTCTCGGCGCCCCGCACCTTCAGTTCGGCCGACACGGCCTGGTCGAAGTCGGCCTTGCTGATGTAGCCCAGGCCCAGCATGCGCGACAGCACGTAGCGCTGGCGCACGCGCGCCCGGTGCAGATTGGCGTTCGGGTTGTAAGCGCTCGGCGCGGCCGGCAGCCCGGCCAGCATCGCGCACTCGCCCAGTGTCAGATCTCCCAGCGCCTTGCCGAAGTAGGTCTGCGCCGCGGCGGCAAAGCCGTAGGCGCGCTGGCCCAGGAAGATCTGGTTGATATAGACCTCCAGGATCCGATCCTTCGGCAGCGATGCCTCGATCTTGTAGGAGAGCGCGATCTCGTACAGCTTGCGGATGTAGCTGCGTTCGGTGCTCAGGTAGAAGTTGCGAGCGACCTGCATCGTGATCGTGCTGCCGCCCTGGCCGCGCCGTCCCGATATCGCGTTGGCCAGCGCCGCGCGGACCAGCCCGACGAAGTCCACGCCGCTGTGCCGATAGAAGCCCTCGTCCTCGGCCGCCAGGATGGCGTACTTCAGCTGTTGCGGAACTTCGCGGATCGGAACGTAGCTGCGGCGTTCTTCGCCGAACTCGCCCAGCAGAACACCGTCGGCGCTCCAGATCCGCAGCGGAATCCTGGGCCGGTAGTCGGCCAGGGAATCGATCGGAGGCAGGTTCGCATAGGCGATCGAGAACATGAAGATCACCAGCAGCAGCCCGCAGGCCAGCGCGGCCGACCCCAGCAGCGCCGACCACGCGACCAGGCGGCCCCAGCGCGAGCGGAACCACCCGCGCAGCTGCTGCATCCGGTCTGGCTTCGAGGCGGGTTCGGTGTTCACCGCGGAGTCGGTGATATCGGACGGATCGGGGTGGAAGAAAGGCCCGGCACAGCCCTACCAGGCGCCGGAAAAAGGGCGATTTGACTAGGGCGCAGCGGCGACGGACGGTCCGCATTATAAGTTGCCGGCGGGCCATGCCGAGGCATGATGCGGAAACCTGCCATCAAGAAAAAATCTCGATTGACGATTGTGCCGTAAAACCGCCCCAGTTCACCTGTTCGAAGGGCTTGTGCGGACTTCCTAAAGGTTGTTAGCATCTTAAGGCGGTTATATGAAGAAATCGCGGTAAAGCGTCGAAACATAAGGAAAATGCGGGCGGTGGGGACTCTTACGCGCGCCGGCCGTTGGTTCGGACAGCGCGGGATCGAACAGGTTCATCGTTCCGGGTTGTGCCCCTTCATGGGTTACTACGTTTAGTGCGGGAGCGTTGCGTTGGCCTTCGAACTGCCGTTCTTCTCGTCCAAGACACCGCCGCTGATCGGACTGGATATCGGGTCCTCCAGCGTTAAGCTGGTCGAGTTGTCGGATCCGGGCGGCGGCGTGCTGCGGCTCGAACGATACGGCATCGAGCCGATTCCGCGCGGCGCGGTGGTCGACGGCAATATCGACAAGATCGAAATCGTGGCCGATGCGGTCAAGCGCGTGTATCGACGTTGCGGCTCGCGCATCCGCAACGTGGCGCTGGCGCTGCCGGCGTCGGCCGTGATCACCAAGAGAATTGCCCTGCCGGGCAGCCTGCGCGAAGAAGAAATGGAGATGCAGGTCGAGAGCGAGGCCAACCAGTACATCCCGTTCGCACTGGAAGAGGTCAGCCTGGACTTTCAGGTGATCGGTCCGATACCGAACTCGCCCGAGGATGTCGAAGTGCTGATCGCGGCCTCGCGCAAGGAAAAGGTCGAGGACAGAATGGCAGTGGCGCAGGCGGCCGGGCTCAAACCGATCGTGATGGATGTGGAATCGCTGTCGGCCCGTGCGGCGCTGCTGCGCCTGGTCGACCAGCTGCCCAGCCACGGCGAAGGCCTGGTGATCGCGGTCTTTTACATGGGCGCCAACACGACCAGCGTCAGCGTGATCCTGGACGGCGAGGCCATTTACGAGCGCGAGCAGCCCTTCGGCGGTCTGCAGCTCACCGGGGACATCGCGCGTGCCTACGGCGTGCCGGCCGAGGAGGCCGAGCAGAAAAAGCGCAGCGGCGATCTTCCGGCCAATTACGAGACCGATGTGCTCAGGCCCTTCATCGATACGGCCACCACCGAGATCACGCGCGCGCTGCAGTTCTTCTTCACGTCGACGCCGTACACGCGGGTCGACCAGATCATGCTGGCCGGCGGCTCTTCGGTGCTGCAGGGTCTGCCCGAAGCGCTGATGGAGCGGGCTCAGGTGCCCACCTCGGTGATCTCTCCGTTCAAGGGGATGGAGATTGCCGGCGGCGTGCGCGAGAAGCAGCTGCGCCTGGACGCGCCGGCGCTGCTGACACCCTGCGGGCTGGCGATGCGGAGGTTCGAGCCGTGATCGTCCGCGTCAACCTGCTGCCGCATCGGGAACAGAAGCGGCAGCGCCAGAAGCAGGCGTTTTTTCTGATGACCGGGCTGAGCGCGGCCGCAGGCGCCGCGCTCGTGCTGCTGGTGTGGTCGGTGCTGGAAGGCTACGTCGACAACCAGAAAGGCCGCAACAAGCTGATCGCCGACGAGAACCGGCGGCTGGATGCCCAGATCAAGGAAATCGCCACGCTGCGCCAGGAGATCGAGGCGCTGCGGGCCCGGCAGAAAGCGGTCGAGGACCTGCAGGCCGACCGCAACGAACCGGTGTACCTGCTCGACGAACTCACGCGCCAGACCCCGGAGGGCATCTACCTTCGCTCGATCCGACAGGAGGATCGCAAGGTCACGATCGCCGGCTGGGCCGCGTCCAACGAGCGCGTGTCCGAGTTCCTGCGCAACCTGACCAACAACGGCCGCTACGTCGAGCGCCCCGAGCTGATCGAGATCAAGCTCGCCGGGGCCAGCCCGGACGGGATCCAGCGCCGCCTGTTCGACTTCTCGATGAATTTCTACATGAAACCAAGCGGCGAGCTGCCTTCCGGCGCCGCGGCCGGGACACCCGGCGCTCAGCCCAAGAAGGGCTGAGCCGCTCCGCCCCAGGGACACCATGGCGACAACCGCCCCTCAGAATTTCCTGGCCCAGTTTCGTGGGCTTTCGATGGACAACGTCGGCACCTGGCCGTTGCTGCCCAAGCTGGTGATGTGGGTGGCGGTGGTGATTGTGTGCGCGATCGTCGGCTACTTCGTCGTCTGGAGCGACCAGCTGAACCAGCTGGACGATCTGCGCAAGCAGGAAGGCACGCTCAAGGACCAGTACCGGCTGAAGATCCAGCAGGCCATCAACCTGGAGGAGCTGCGGCGCCAGAAGGAACAGGTGAACCAGTCGGTGCTGACGCTGGAGAAGCAGTTGCCCAGCAAGGCCGAAATGGACGCCCTGCTGTCCGACATCAACCAGGCCGGCATCGGCCGCGGACTGCAGTTCGAACTGTTCCGGCCCGGCCAGGTGGTGCTGAAGGACTACTACGCCGAACTGCCGATCACGGTGCGCGTGTCCGGTCGCTACCATGACCTGGGCGCCTTCACCAGCGACATCGCCAATCTGCCGCGCATCGTGACGCTGAACAACCTGAACGTGCAGACGACCAAGACGCCGACCCTGTCGCTGGATGCGGTGGCCAAGACCTTCCGCTACCTCGACGAAGACGAAGTGGCCGCCCAGCGCAAGGCGCGCGCGCCAGCCAAGGCGGGTGGCAAATGAGGCTTCCTGCTTCGCGCTTCGCGCTTCGCAGGACCAGCCCTGCTTCGCGCTTCGCGCTTCGGTGGGGTGCGATCGGTGCGGCGCTTGCGCTGCTGGCCGCCTGCGGCACCTCGGACGAAAGCGAGCTGCGCACCTGGATGACCAGCGTGAAGGGGTCAACCAAAGTGACCACGCAGCCGGTGCCCCCGCCCAAGGAGTTCACGCCGTTCGTGTACGACAGCGGCGGCGCGGTGGAGCCCTTCGATCCGCAGAAGATCCTGATGGCGGTGGCGCGCCAGGCGCAGGCGCGCGCCAGCGCGAGCGCCGTGAAGCCGGACCTGGAGCGGCGCCGCGAGGTGCTGGAGGGCTTTCCGCTGGACCAGATCCGGATGGTCGGGATGATGCGGCAGCACGGCATCAACGTGGCCTTGCTGGAGACCAACGGTTCCACGCACATCGTGCGGGTAGGAAATTACCTGGGGCAGAACTTCGGCGTGGTGACACGCATCAGCGAAACGGAGTTGGTGCTCAAGGAGATCGTTCAGGACGCCGCCGGAGAATGGGTAGAGCGTCCAGCCAAACTGGAACTGCAAACCGTGGCCGCAGGGCCGCAGCAGGGGAGCAAGCGATGAAGGCCTCGTTCAGTCGAATTCTACGGACCGCCCACGCGGCCGCTGTACTGGCGGGCTTGATGGCCGCCGCCGGCGAGCCGGCCTTCGCACAGGAACCGGCAGCGACCAACAGCATCGAGCGGATCGATGCGACCCAGACCAGCACCGGGGTGTTCCTGACGATCCAGCTGAAGGAGCCCTTGACGGCGACCCCGACCAATTTCTCGGTGACCAATCCGGCCCGCGTCGCCATCGACCTGCCGCTGACGGTCAACAACCTGGGCCGCAGCTCGGTGGAAATCAACCAGGGCGATCTGCGCTCGGTCAACGTGATCCAGGCCACGGGCCGCTCGCGCATCGTGCTGAACCTGAAGACCCCGGTCACCTATACCGTGACGGCACAGGGCAACACGGTCCTGATCACGCTCGGAACGAAGACCGAGACCGCGACCTTTCCGGGACCGCAGCCGGTAGCGCCGGCCGGCGCCGCTACGCCAGTGACGCCCGGAACGCCGATCGCAGCGGCGGCGCCGGGCCCGCGCACGATCCGTAACATCGACTTCCGGCGCGGCGCGGTCGGCGAGGGTCGCGTGGTGGTTGATCTGAGCGATCCGACCACCAGCGTCGACATCCGCCAGCAGGGCCAGCAGGTCCTGGTCGACTTCCTGAACACCACCGTGCCCGAATCGCTGCGCCGGCGCCTGGACGTGACCGATTTCGGCACGCCGATCGCGCAGGTCAGCACCATCCAGCAGGGCAGCAACGTGCACATGGTGATCGAGCCGCGCGGCCTGTGGGAGCAGAACGCGTATCAGAGCGACACGCATTTCGTGGTCGAGGTCAAGCCCGTCAAGGAAGACCCGACGCGCCTGTTCCAGGGTACGCGCCAGGGCTACCAGGGCGAGCGGCTGTCGCTGAATTTCCAGAACGTCGACGTGCGCTCGCTGCTGCAGGTGATCGCGGACTTCACGAACCTGAACATCATCACCAGCGACTCGGTGCAGGGCGCGATCACGCTGCGGCTGAAGGACGTGCCGTGGGACCAGGCGCTGGACATCATCCTGCAGTCCAAGGGTCTGGACATGCGCAAGAACGGCAACGTGATCCTGGTGGCCCCGCGCGACGAGCTGGCCACGAAGGAGAAGCTGGAACTGGAAGCGCGCAGCCAGATCCTGGAGCTGGAGCCCCTGCACACCGAGAATTTCGTCGTCAATTACCAGAAGGCCGACGACGTGCGCCGGCTGCTGGTCGACGACAAGCAGCGCATGCTGTCCAAGCGCGGCAGCGTGGTGGTCGACATACGGACCAATCAGCTGTTCGTTCAGGATACGAACTCGACGCTCGAGGCGGTGCGGCAGCTGATCTCGCGCATCGACGTTCCGGTGCCCCAGGTTCTGATCGAGGCCCGCATCGTCGAGGCGGACGACGAATTCAGCCGGGACATCGGTGCGCGCCTGGGCATCGCCCACTTCGGGCCGCACACCTGGGTCAACAGCGGCGCGGGCTCCAGCTTCTCGCCGCTGCCGCCGGGGACGACCACCTGCCCGACCGGATTGAGCGTGATGTGTATCAACGGGTTCCAGATCACCAACCCGAACTTCGTGAACCTGCCGGCGGCGTCGCTGAACGGCTTCAATCCGGGCAGCATCGGCCTCACGCTGTTCAACAGCCAGGTCTCGAGCGTGCTGAACCTGGAAATCAGCGCGCTCGAACTGGACGGCCGCGGCAAGGTGATCTCCAGCCCGCGCGTGGTCACCGCCGACAAGGTGAAGGCTTCGATCGAACAGGGTAACGACATCCCGTACCAGACCAACACGCAGCTCGGCGGTCCCGGTCAGATCCAGTTCCGCAAGGCGGTGCTCCGGCTGGAAGTGACGCCGCAGATCACACCCGAGGGCTCGATCTTCCTGGACGTCAAGGTCAACAAAGACACGCCGAGCGCCACCGTCAGCGGCAGCGGCGGCATTGCGATCGACACCAAGAACGTGACCACGCAGGTGCTGGTCGAAAACGGCGGAACGGTGGTGCTGGGCGGCATCTACCAGCAGACCGAGCGTACGACCGTCACCAAGATTCCGTTTTTGGGCGACATTCCCGTGGTGGGCAATCTGTTCAAGGATCAGTTCAAGCAGAACAACCGCACCGAGCTTCTGATTTTCATCACGCCGCGGGTGATCTCGGAGAAAGTGACGCAGGCGGCCCGCAGCTGAGCAAGCCGCCGCAACCGGCCCGCACGTCCATCTTCCTGATCGGGATGATGGGGGCCGGCAAGAGCACGGTGGCGCGGCTGCTCGCCGCCAGTTGCGGCTTCGAGTCGATCGACTGCGATCGGGAACTCGAGCACCGCGCCGGCATCTCGATCCAGAACATGTTCGAGTTCGAGGGCGAGGCCGGCTTCCGGCTGCGCGAATCGCACCTGCTGGACGAGTTGACGCAAAGGCAGCACGTGGTGCTGGCCACCGGTGGCGGCGCCGTGTTGAGCTCCGACAACCGGCAGATGCTGCGCTCGCGCGGGTTGGTGATCTACCTGCAGGCTTCGGCCGACGAGATCGCGCGCCGCACCCGAGCCGATGCCAGCCGCCCGCTGCTGCAGGTGGCTGACCGCGAAACCCGGATCGAGGACCTGCTGGCCGAGCGTGCCCCGCTGTACCGGCAAACCGCTCACCTGATATTCCGCTCGGCCGCAGCCAACCCGCGGCGCCTGCTGGCCCGCCTGCTGGCCAACCCGCAGGTGGCGGCGGTGATCGGGTCCAAGCCGGCACCCTGATCGCAAGAATAAAATGCGGCAAATGGAGCAGCGCGTCACGGTCGAGCTGGCATCGCGCCCCTACGACATCTGGATCGCCGCCGGCCTGATCGACCGGCTGGACGAATTCGTCGGGCCGCTGGCGCCGACCTCGATCCACGTCGTCACCGACACGGTGGTGGCGCCGCTGTACCTGCGGTCCGTCGAGCGCGCCTGCGCACGGGTGGCACCGACGTCGGCCTGCACGATCGCCGATGGCGAAGCCGCCAAGACCCTGGCCACCACCGCTTACGTGATCGATGCCCTGGTCAAGGCCCGCGCCGACCGTGGCAGCGTGGTGGTGGCGCTCGGCGGCGGCGTCGTCGGCGACATCGCCGGCTTTGCGGCCGCGGTCTACATGCGCGGATTGCGGGTGGTGCAGGTGCCGACCACGCTGCTCGCGCAGGTCGACTCCTCGGTGGGCGGCAAGACGGGTGTGAACCACCCGTCGGGCAAGAACCTGATCGGCTCCTTCCACCAGCCCTCGGCCGTGGTCTCTGACACCTCGGTGCTGCGCACCCTGCCCGCGCGCGAGCTGTCGGCCGGACTGGCCGAAGTGCTCAAGCACGGGTTGCTGGCTGACGACGGGTATTTCGATCGCACCGTGCAGGACATGCCCGAGCTGCTGGCGCTGAACGAGGAGGCCCTGGCGGGCGCGATCGGGCGCTCCTGCCAGATCAAGGCGCGCATCGTCGGGCGCGACGAGCGTGAAAGCGGCGAGCGGGCGCTGCTGAACCTGGGACACACGTTCGGCCACGCGATCGAGGCGCTCACCGGCTTTGGCCGCTGGCTGCACGGCGAGGCGGTGGCCTGCGGGCTGTGCCTGGCCGCCGACCTGTCGTCGCGGCTGGGCCTGATCGGGACTGCGGAGGTGCAGCGCGTTGCCGAGGCGGTGGCGGGGGCGCGGTTGCCGGCGCGGATCGAGGGGCTTTCGATGGCCGCCGCGCTCGATGCGATGCGCGGCGACAAGAAGACGTTGGCCGGGCAGATCCGCTTCGTGCTGCTGGAGCGCATCGGCCACGCGACCCAGCGCGAGGCACCCGAAGCGCTGGTCGAAGCGACGCTGGCGGCGGCGGGCTACCGGTGATTCCGGGCGAAGACTGGCTGGCGCCGTACGCGGTGCGCTCGTCGCAGTCGCGCGGCCGCCGCTACCCGGAACCGGAGGCAGCCACGCGCACGGCCTTTCAGCGCGATCGCGATCGGATCATCCACTGCACCGCCTTTCGCCGGCTCGAGTACAAGACCCAGGTGTTCGTCAATCACGAGGGGGATCTTTTCCGCACGCGCCTGACCCACTCGCTCGAAGTCGCGCAGATCGCGCGCTCGGTGGCGCGCAGCCTGCGGGTCAACGAAGACCTGGTGGAGGCGATCGCGCTGGCGCACGACCTGGGGCACACGCCGTTCGGGCATGCGGGGCAGGACGCCCTGAACGAGTGCATGAAGCCCTTTGGCGGCTTCGAGCACAACCTGCAGTCGCTGCGCGTGGTCGACGAGCTGGAGGAGCGCTACGGAGCCTTCGACGGATTGAACCTGTGCTTCGAGACGCGTGAGGGCATTTTGAAGCACTGCTCCCTCGAGAACGCGCGTCGTCTAGGCCCCGTGGCCGAGCGTTTCCTGACAAGGCGTCAGGCAAGCCTGGAGGGTCAGCTCGCGAACCTCGCCGATGAGATCGCCTACAACAACCATGATGTCGACGACGGTCTACGGTCTGGACTGATAGTGACCGGGCAGCTCGAAGGGATTCCAATCGTGGCTAGACATTCGGGTGAGGTCAGATACCGGTTTCCGAATATTGGCGAGCGGCGTGCAGTGCATGAAACTGTCCGTCGGATGATCAACACTTTAGTGGTTGACCTTATTGAAGAAACGCAGCGTCGCATCAGTCTGGCGGCGCCCGAGTCGGTCGATGACGTGCGCGGCGCTGCCCCCCTGGTGGGGTTCTCGCCGCAGACCGTCGCCGAAGCGGAGGTGTTGAAAAAGTTCCTGCGAGAGCACTTGTACCGGCACCCGGAGGTCATGCGGATGACGGCGAAATCACGGCGAATTGTGCGCGAGTTGTTCGACGCGTTTCACCAGGAGCCCGGACTGCTTCCGGCAGATCACCAGGCGCGCGCGGCCGAGCATGGTCCTCGCGCGATTGCCGATTACATCGCCGGAATGACGGACCGCTACGCGATCAGGGAGCACCGGAGACTGTTCGCGATCGGCTGACCGATCGGGGCGGGACAAAGGGCACAGCGCAGCGCGCAATTGGCATCGGATTCGGAAGGTAGGTAGCACCATGGCTCGACTTCCCCGCCTTTCAGTTCCCGGCTATCCGCACCTGCTGGTTCAGCGCAGCGTCGCCGGCCAGCCGGCGTTCCTGGCCGAAACGGACTACCAGTTCATGCTGAGCGAGCTGCGCAGCCTGAGCCGCCGGCACGAGGTAGAGATCCACGCCTATGCGCTGATGCCGGACCAGTTCCATCTGCTGGTGACGCCGTCGGACGGCCGCTCGCTGAGCCTGGCGATGCAGGCTCTCGGCCGCCGCTACGTGCGCGATTTCAACCGGCGCCATGAACGCGGCGGCACGCTCTGGCAGGCGCGCTTTCGCTGCACTGTGGTCGACCCGGAGCGCTTCCTGCTGCCGTGCGCGCTGTTCGTCGAACTGGGACCCGTGCGCACGCAATACGTGACCAATGCGACGCTGTATCCGTGGTCGAGCCTTCCGCATCACGTGGGGTTGCAGGCCGATCCGGCCATCTCCGAGCACGCCGAGATCTGGAAGCTCGGCAATACGCCCTTCGAGCGCCAGGCCCAATACCGCCGGCTGGCCGACGCCGGGCTGCCGGAACAAGAAGTCGCACGCATTCACAATGCGGTTGAACACGGATGGGCGCTGGGTGATGGACCGTTTCTCAGGGAGCTGTCGACCAAGACCGAGCGGCGCCTGGCGCCGCTGCCGGTCGGCCGCCCGCGCCGCACCGCCGGCAATTCCTCCGGCAACGAGGTCCGCTAGGGGCAGCCGCACAAGAGAACTGCCGTCCTTACACCTGCCTCTGTAGCACCGCAAGCTCGTCGCGTTGCGAACGCAGGCCCAGCAGGCGCTAGCACTCCAATGGCCCTGAGGCCGAACGGCGGCTCAGAATCGGTCACGTATCGGCCGACTTCCGCAGCCACTCGGTGGCCTTCTTCGTCGAGCCCCTTCTGGCCCACCCCAGCCGATCACAGTTTGAGATCACCTGCTGCTACAACAACGGGATCCGGCCCCATTTTATCGGGCAACCGCCCATTACCTGCCATTTATGGGGTCTGTCCCTATATATTTGAGATTGAAGCCCATGATGCATTGCAGTACATTGTTTCCCGCCGACTTTCCGGCCGTTAGTGGCCGCTCGGGAGGGGTCGATGCACCTGCCGTCGGACGACGGCGCGGTCGAGGCCGCGCAGCAGCATGGGCTGTACTCGAGCCGCCATGAGCACGACGCCTGCGGCGTCGGCTTCGTCGTCAATATCAAGGGCAACCGCAGTCACCAGCTGATCGAACAGGCGCTGCTGATCCTGCGCAACCTGGATCACCGCGGCGCCATCGGCGCCGATCCCTTGTACGGCGACGGCGCCGGCATCCTGATCCAGATTCCGGACGCGCACTACCGCGAGCAGCTGCGCGAGCAGGGCGTGCAGCTTCCGCCGCCGGGCGAGTACGGCGTCGGCATGATCTTCCTGCCGCGCGAGCATGCCTCCCGCCAGGCGTGCGAGCAGGAGCTCGAGCGCACCGTGCGCGCCGAGGGCCAGGTGGTGCTGGGCTGGCGCGACGTGCCGGTGGACCGCGACATGCCGATGTCGCCGCGCGTGCGCGAACGCGAGCCGGTGATCCGGCAGATCTTCATCGGCCGCGGGCACGACATCATGGTGCCCGACGCGCTGGAGCGGAAGCTGTACGTGATCCGCAAGGCGGCCAGTCACAAGATCCAGGCCCTGAAGCTCAAGCATGGGCGCGAATACTTCGTGCCGTCGATGTCCACCCGCACCGTCGTCTACAAAGGCCTGCTGCTGGCCAACCAGGTGGGCCGCTATTACCGCGACCTGGCCGATGCGCGCGTGGAGTCGGCGATCGCGCTGGTGCACCAGCGCTTCTCGACCAACACCTTCCCGAGCTGGGAGCTGGCCCACCCGTACCGGATGATCGCGCACAACGGCGAGATCAACACGGTCAAGGGCAACTTCAACTGGATGCGCGCGCGCGAGGGCGTGATGAGCTCGCCGGTGCTGCGCGACGACCTGCGCAAGCTGTACCCGCTGATCTACGAAGGCCAGTCCGACACCGCCTGCTTCGACAATGCGCTGGAGCTGCTGGTGCAGGCGGGGTACCCGCTGGCGCACGCGATGATGATGATGATCCCGGAGGCGTGGGAGCAGCACACGCTGATGGACGAGAGCCGGCGGGCCTTCTACGAATACCACGCCTCGATGATGGAGCCGTGGGACGGTCCGGCCGCGATCGCCTTTACCGACGGCGTGCGCATCGGCGCCACGCTCGATCGCAACGGATTGCGGCCGGCGCGTTACGTGATGACCGACGAGGACATCGTCGTGATGGCCTCAGAAGTGGGCGTGCTGCCGATCCCCGAATCCCGGATCGTCAAGAAATGGCGGCTGCAGCCCGGAAAGATGTTCCTGATCGACACCGAGCAGGGCCGCATCATCGACGACACGGAGCTCAAAGCCCAGCTCGCCGCCGGCAAGCCGTACAAGGAATGGATCCGCCGCGTCCGGGTGCGGTTGGACGAGTTGCCGGTCCGATCCGAGCACGCCCATCCATCGCACCGACTGACCCCTCCATTGCTGGATCTGCAACAGGCCTTCGGCTACACCCAGGAGGATGTCCGGCTGCTGATGGTGCCGATGGCGACCGACGGCGAGGAGCCGGTCGGGTCGATGGGCAATGACACGTCGCTGCCGGTGCTGTCGGAGCGCGACAAGGTGCTGTACGCGTACTTCAAGCAGATGTTCGCGCAGGTCACCAACCCGCCGATCGATCCGATCCGCGAGCAGCTCGTGATGTCGCTGGTGAGCTTCGTCGGACCGAAGCCGAACCTGCTGGACATCAACAACATCAATCCGCCGATGCGCCTGGAGGTCACTCAGCCGGTGCTGGACCACAAGGACATGGCCAAGATACGCTCGATCGACGCCTACACGTCCGGCAAGTTCCGCGCCTTCGATCTGGACATCTGCTACCCGATCGGATGGGGACCCGAGGGCGTCGAGGCGCGCCTGGCGTCCTTGTGCGCGCAGGCGGTCGATGCGGTGCGCGCCGGCTACAACATCCTGGTCGTCAGCGACCGGCGCCTGGACGCGGACAACGTGGCGATCCCGGCGCTGCTGGCCACCAGCGCCCTGCACCAGCACCTGATCCAGGCCGGGCTGCGCACCTCCACCGGGCTGGTGGTGGAGACCGGATCGGCGCGGGAAGTGCACCACTTCGCGCTGCTGGCGGGCTACGGCGCCGAGGCCGTGCACCCGTACCTGGCGATCGACACGCTGCTGGCGCACTTCGCCCACGGCCCGGACGGCGTCGATCCGGACCAGGCGGTGAAGAGCTTCACCAAGGCGATCGGCAAGGGGCTGCAGAAGGTGATGTCCAAGATGGGCATCTCCACGTACATGTCGTACTGCGGCGCCCAGATCTTCGAGGCGGTCGGGCTGTCGGCCGACTTTGTCGGCAAGTATTTCCACGGCACTGCCAGCAACGTGGGCGGGGTCGGGCTGTTCGAGATCATGCAGGAAGCCACGCGGATGCACCGCAGCGCCTTCGGCGACGACCCGGTGCTGGCGCACATGCTGGACGCGGGCGGCGAGTATCAGTACCGCGTACGTGGCGAAGAGCACATGTGGACGCCGGATGCGATCGCCAAGCTGCAGCACGCCGCGCGCGCCAACAACTACCAGACCTACAAGGAATACGCGCAGATCATCAACGACCAGTCGCGGCGGCACATGACGCTGCGGGGTCTTTTCGAGTTCAAGCTGGACCCGGCGCGCGCGGTGGCGATCACCGAGGTCGAGCCGGCCGTCGAGATCGTCAAGCGCTTCGCCACCGGCGCCATGTCGCTGGGCAGCATCTCGACCGAAGCGCACACGACGCTGGCGATCGCGATGAACCGGATCGGCGGTAAAAGCAACACCGGCGAAGGCGGCGAAGACGAGCGCCGCTATCAGCAGGAGCTGCGCGGCGTTCCGATCCGCACCGGCGACACCGTGGCCTCGGTGCTGGGAGCCGACCGCGTGATGGTCGACATTCCGCTGAAGGACGGCGACTCGCTGCGCTCCAAGATCAAGCAGGTCGCTTCGGCCCGCTTCGGCGTCACCGCCGAATATCTGGTTTCGGCCGACCAGATCCAGATCAAGATGGCTCAGGGCGCCAAGCCCGGCGAGGGCGGCCAGTTGCCGGGTCACAAGGTGTCCGAATACATCGCCAAGCTGCGCTACTCGGTGCCGGGCGTGGGGCTGATCTCGCCGCCGCCCCACCACGACATCTACTCGATCGAAGACCTGGCGCAGCTGATCCACGACCTGAAAAACGCCAATTCGAAGGCCGCGATCTCGGTCAAGCTCGTCTCCGAGGTGGGCGTGGGCACGGTGGCGGCCGGGGTGGCCAAGGCCAAGGCCGACGGCGTAACGATCGCAGGCCACGACGGCGGCACCGGGGCCTCGCCCTTGTCGTCGATCAAGCACGCCGGCACGCCCTGGGAACTGGGCCTGGCCGAGACGCAGCAGACGCTGGTGCTGAACCGGCTGCGCGGCCGCATCGCGGTTCAGGTCGACGGCCAGTTGAAGACCGGCCGCGACGTTGCGGTGGGCGCCTTGCTGGGCGCCGACGAGTTCGGATTCGCCACGGCCCCGCTGGTGGCCGAAGGCTGCATCATGATGCGCAAGTGCCATTTGAACACCTGCCCGGTCGGCGTGGCCACCCAGGACCCGGTGCTGCGCAAACGCTTCAAGGGTCAGCCGGAGCACGTGGTCAACTATTTCTTTTTCGTGGCCGAGGAAGTGCGCGAAATCATGGCGCAGCTGGGCCTGCGGCGCTTCCAGGACCTGATCGGCCGCAGCGACCTGCTGGACGTGCGGCACGGCGTGGAGCACTGGAAGGCGCGCGGGCTGGACTTCGCGCGCATCTTCCATCGACCGGCGATGCCGGCCGAGGTGGCGCGCTTCAAGTGCGAGGAGCAGGACCATCGGCTCGGGCAGGCGCTCGATCACAAGCTGATCGAGAAGAGCCGCCCGGCGCTGGACAACGGCGAACGGGTCAGCTTCATCCATCCGATCCGCAACATCCACCGCTCGGTCGGAGCGATGTTGTCGTCGGAAGTTGCGCGCCGCTTCGGTCACGCCGGCCTGGCCGACGATTCGATCCACATCCAGCTGCAGGGAACGGGCGGCCAGAGCTTCGGCGCCTTCCTGGCGCATGGCATCACGCTGGACCTGGTGGGCGACGCCAACGACTACACCGGCAAGAGCCTGTCGGGCGGCCGCGTGATCGTGCGCTCGCCCAACGATTTCCGCGGATTCGGTCCCGAGCACATCATCGTCGGCAACACGGTGCTGTACGGCGCCATCGCCGGCGAGGCGTTCTTCAATGGCGTGGCCGGCGAGCGCTTCGCGGTGCGCAACTCGGGCGCGTGCGCCGTGGTCGAGGGCGCGGGCGACCACTGCTGCGAGTACATGACCAACGGCACGGTCGTGGTGCTCGGCTCCACCGGTCGCAACTTCGCCGGCGGCATGTCGGGCGGCATCGCCTACGTGTACGACGAACGGGGCGACTTCGCCTCCCGCTGCAACACCTCGATGGTCGCGCTCGAGCCGGTGCTGCCGTCGCAGGAGCAGAAGGCGCGCGTGGACGAGGTGATCTGGCATTCGACCGGACAGGGGCCGGCGAGCGACGAGTTCATTCTGCGCGAGCTGCTCGAAAAGCAGTTCCGCTATACCGGCAGCTTCCGTGCCAAGGAGATCCTGCAGGACTGGGAGCGGATGCGCGGCCGCTTCGTCAAGGTGTTCCCGCACGAGTACCGGCGCGCGCTCAAGCAGATGGGCGAAAGGCAGCGGGCGGCAGCGGAAAAGCTCGCGGCATAACACGACCTTCACTGCTAAAAGAGCCATGGGCAAGACCACCGGATTTCTGGAGTACGCGCGGCTGGAAGAAGCCGCCGAGCGCCCCGAGCAGCGCCGCGGACACTGGCGCGAATTCATCGCGCCGCTGACCGACGAGACGGCGCCGGTGCAGGCGGCGCGCTGCATGGATTGCGGCATCCCGTTTTGCAGCAACGGCTGCCCCGTGAACAACGTGATTCCGGACTTCAACGACCTGGTGTACCGGAAGGACTGGCAGCAGGCGCTCGAAGTGCTGCACTCGACCAACAACTTTCCCGAATTCACCGGGCGCGTGTGTCCGGCTCCGTGCGAGGAGGCCTGCACGCTGAACATCAACAGCGACCCGGTCGGCATCAAGTCGATCGAGCACGCCATCATCGACCGGGGCTGGGCCGAGGGCTGGGTCACGCCGCAGCCGGCGGCCCGCGCGACCGGCCGTCGCGTCGCCGTCGTCGGCAGCGGTCCGGCTGGACTGGCCTGCGCGCAGCAGCTGGCGCGCGCCGGTCATGCGGTCACCGTACTGGAGAAAAACGACCGCATCGGGGGGCTGCTGCGCTACGGCATCCCCGATTTCAAGATGGAAAAATCGCATATCGACCGGCGCGTCCAG